>Ga0308405_1001169_pt1 | contig 13521 bp, 10 predicted proteins | sample HotsprSampleMS13_FD_203473 | JGI IMG/M metagenome (GOLD analysis project Ga0308405, IMG submission 203473) | Hot spring phototrophic mat microbial communities from Mushroom Spring, Yellowstone National Park, Wyoming, United States - 20060912_MS13 ...
GTTCAGGTTGTCCAAAGCTGCCTGATAGCTGGCTTCCGCCTGCTCCAGCGCTGCCTGGGTGACCTCAGGCTGGGTCTGCGCGTCACGCAACGCCTGCTCATAGCGTATCTCGGCGGTGCGCACGGCGTTTCGCGCCTGTTCGGTCTGTGCGGCGGTGTCCACAGGCTGGTACCCGCTCAACAGCTTTGCCTGTTCCAATCGGGCGAGCGCCGCACGCAGCTGTGCCTCCGTTTGGCGCAGGCTGGCTTCCACCTCTACGGGGTCGATGCGGGCGATGAGCTGCCCCTCGCGCACTACGTCCCCTGCCTCCACGTCCAGGCTGAGGATACGCCCTGCGATTTTGCTTTTGACCTCTACCTTGCGCAGCGGTTCCAGCACACCCGACTCCGCCACGATAATCTCGACATCACCCCGGCTGACCTCCACCAGACGCGGCGGAGGTTTCGGTTTATTCAGCCAGCGATACCCCCACCAGCCGGCACCTCCCAGTAGAATCAATACCGGCAAACAGCCGAACAGGAACAGTTTCCACCGACGACGCAAAAAAGCGATCACACCGTCCTCCCTGAATGAGTGTCTGGAACCCTCTTTTTATGACCGTTCTGCCCGTGTGAAGTTTCACCCGGATTGCCGTTTCTCCTGCGAAACGAGAAGCATCAGCGAGGAAGCCATGATGCACTGAGTCGCCAGTTGCGCGGTGCCAGCCCCCAGCAACCCATAGCGCGGCACCCACCACCACAGACATGCGAACATGCAGAGTGTGCCCGCTATCGCCACTGCCCCCACCCACGCTGTTCGGTGACGCACCAGCAGCACAGCGTTGCCCCAAGCCACTACCGAGGCAGGCAACAGGCACCACGCCAGCACACGCAGCACCGGCACGGCAGGTTCATAAGCCTCGCCGTACAGCAGAGGTATCCACAGCGACGCCCCGACACCAAGCGCGGTTGCCAAAGCCATCGCCGTAGCCAGCATCCAGCCAAGAACTCTCAGCCCCAGGCCGGCATCTTCACCGCGTTGCGCGGCGGCAGCAGGAACCAGCGCCAGCGCCATCGAGCCAGCGACGAGGTTACCTGCCCACAACAGCACGCTGGCACTGCCATACCAGCCTGCGCTCTGTGAGCCATAGCGCATCCCGACAGCCAGGATGTCCACCCGCATGATGAACCCATGACATACATCGGCTATTGCCAGCGGCGCGCCCAGTGCAACCAGTCTTTTCCAGATGCCCCAGCGCAACCGCGCCCGAGGAAGGGGCAGACAACGCAGGTAAGTGATTAGCGCGAAGATGCCGCCCCCCAGCACTCCAGCCAGCGCACCTGTTAAGCCAAACCACAGCGCGCCAGCCGCCGCCAGCAATACGGTGCTAACCCTTTCCAGAGCGACGGCTCGCGTCTCGATTTGCGCCTGTAGCCGCGCTCGAGCCACTCCTGCCAGCAGTTGCTGGATGCACGCCAGCGCCCAGTAAGCACCTGCGAGCATCAGCGCCAGGCTGAGACGAGACGCGCCGTGTATCCACCACGAACCCAGCACCATGATACCCCAGAGCAGAAGGCTCTGCCCTATCCGCAATCCGATAGCCGCACCCAAAACCGTCGATGAGCGGGGACGGCGTGCAACGTAGCGTGTGATAATGGCGGAGATACCCGTATCGGCAAGAGGAGCTAGCGAACCGGCAATCGCCATCGCCTGCGTGAAGTCACCGTAGGAGACGGGCGCCAGCAATCTCGCCAGCAGCACGTTGTTCAGCAGTCCCAGCGCGCGGGCTGCGAACTGTGAACCGAGTAGCCACCGGGTGGTATACCACCAGTTTTTCACAGCAGATTAACCTGACTGTTATCTCCCAGCATCAGCCTCACGGCGCGCGGTTTGCCCTCATCGCGGCAGACGGTCACATTGCGCCCCAGCAGGCTGTCCTCCATGCGCGAGCCGATGTTCAGGATGCGGCAACCCTCCAGAATCACACTGTGCTCCACTTCGCTGGAGACCACCTGCACGCCATCGGCGATGGAGGTGAAGGGTCCGATATAGGCGTTCTCGATCAGACAATGGGTTCCGATGATGACCGGTCCGCGAATCACGCTGTTGATAACGCGCGTACCTTCTCCCAGACACACCCGCCCGTGAAGGCGTGAACGGGTGTCCACTTCCGCGCGGACGTCGCGTTCGATATCCTCCAGCAGGATGCGATTGGCTTCCAGAATGGCATCGAGGTTGCCGGTATCTTTCCACCAGCCGCTGATGATGTGCGAGCGTACCTGATAGCCGTGGTCGATGAGATACTGGATGGCGTCGGTAATCTCCAGCTCCCCGCGCGCAGAGGGCTGAATGGCGTTCACTGCCTCGAAGATGTGGTGGTCAAACATGTATACTCCTACCAGCGCGAGGTCAGTTGGGGGATGTCTGGGTTTCTCCATGAGACGCACCACGCGCTCACCGTCCAGCACCGCCACGCCGAAATCCTGCGGGTTGGGCACGTGCGCCAGCAGAATCTGTGCGTTCGGGCGCATCTGTTCGAACTCGCGCACGAAAGGAGTGATACCCTCTTTGACGAGGTTATCGCCCAGATACATTACGAAGGGTTCCTCGCCCAGAAATCCCTGCGCGATTTTGACGGCGTGCGCCAGCCCCAGCGGCTCCGGCTGGTGGATGTAGGTCACGTGGATGCCCCACTGGCTGCCGTCACCCACCGCCTGCATAATCTCCTCGCGCGTGTCGCCCACGATGATGCCCACGTCGGTGATACCCGCGTCGCGGACGGCTTCGATGCCGTAGAAAAGCACCGGCTTGTTCGCAATGGGGATGAGCTGCTTCGCGCCGGTGTAGGTAATGGGGCGCAGACGGGTTCCTTTGCCGCCGCTCAGTATCAGTCCTTTCACGAGTTGCGCCTCCTTATTGAAGGATGGTGGGACTGCTGGCTGTTGGTGGGGATGGGCACTTTGTTGGCAACAATGCCCAGAAGCCTTGCCTCCGGTACAGCACGAAGAGTTTCTACCGCTTGCAGAGCTTCGTCGCGCAGGGTGGTGCCCGGCTGAAAGACCAGCAGGATGGCATCGCAGTGCAGAGCCAGCACTCGCGCGTCGGCGAACAGTCCCGCTGGTGGTGCATCCAGAATAAGCGCATCGTATCTGTCTCTCAGCTGCTCTATTGCCTCCTGCAGTCTGGCACTCTCCAGCAATTCGGGCGAACCAGCGGAAACACCTCCCGACGGCAGCAGCCAGAGGTTATTCATACTCGTGGCACGAACACACTCATCCAGTGGCTTCTCGCCGAGAAGCCATTCGGTGAGTCCTGGAGATGGTGCCACGTCCTCAAAGCGGTGCTGCATCGGCTGGCGCAGGTCGGCATCTACCAGAATGACACGCTGGCCGGAGCGCGCCATGCTTTGCGCCAGATGCATGGAGACGAAGGTCTTGCCCTCGCCATCGGACGCGGAGGTGACCATCAGCACGCGCACAGAACGAGGGAGGCTCGCGAGCCGGATGTTGGCGCGCAGGTTACGGAACGCTTCAACGGCAACAGGCTGCGTCAGCACGGGGGAATTGGATCCGTCATGCAGCGCGGGAATAGAAGACAACAGTGGAGCGTTCAGCCATTCGGAAGCTGCCTGCGCAGAGGGCAGACGGCGGTCCAGCTGCTCGAGCAACAGAGAGAAGCCCAGTGCCAGCAGCGCACCGAGTACTGCCCCCATCAGCATGTTCATGATTCGTCGGGGTTTGACGCGCTTGCCCGGCAGCTGCGCCAGATCCACGATGCGGGCGTTACCGAGCTTCACTGCCTGCGTGAGTTCTGCCTCCTGCAATCGCTCTACGAGGAACAGGTAACGTTTCTCCAGAGCCTGTCGTTGACGCAGCAGCTGGGTCAGTTGCTTTTCCAGTTCTGGCACTGCCAGCATCTGCTTCCGGATATTCTCCATCGTCTGTTCCAGCGCGCTCATCTGCGCCTCTTGCCCCACGATATCGGCAGAGAGCAAGGCAACGCTTTTGTATAACTCTTGATATACAGGGTTAGGCAAACGCTGCACGCTTTCGATGCGCGCCGCTTCTTGCCGGAGTCGCTCACGCAGTGCTTCCACGCGGGCGATGGCGGACTGCACGCGAGGGTGCTCATCGGTGAACTGTGCCTGCAGCGACAGGAGGTCGGCTTCCGCTGCCACGAGCTGCTTCTTGATTTCCTGCACCGTTGGGTTTTCGTAGATGGTGGGTGAAATGACGGTGGAAGGTTCCTGCCCCAGCCTCTGTCTGGTGGCAGCCAGGCGCGTACGCAGGTCGGTCAGGCGCAGGTTGCCCTGCCAACGTCGGTTGCTCATCTCTACCATCTGCAGCATCAGCGCGCGCATCTGTTCCCCTGCGTCCAGAAACTGCTTTTTCCTTTTGAAAGATGCCAGTTTCTCGTCGGCTTGATTTAATTGTTCCTTTACCCCTCCTGGCGCTTCCAGCTGGTTGCGGATGAAGCGGACGGTGTTTCGCGCTTCCTCCTTGCGCAGGTGCTCGTTTTGCCAGACGATGACCAGTGCAGCGGCATTCGCGGCATCCTGTGCGCGGCGCGGTGAGGTGGATTCGGCGAACAGTTCGATGAGACCGGTATCCTCGACTAGGCGCGCGCTGAGCTCCTGCTCCAGTTCATCTTCTTCCTTTGGTTCACCGGGCTTGCGCCCCTCTATTTGAGCGGCACGCGATAGAATACATCCCTCGGTATCCACAGCGTTTGGAGCCTGGCATAGTGTATGTTCAAAAAGAGACTTGATGCGTTCCGTATTTTTGTATTGGGATAATATAATGCCGTTATGCTGCGATATAGTAACCACAGAATCTACAAGCATTTTGTAAGAATAGGTGTCCAGGAGTTCCGCCTGCTCTTGAGGCACCACGCGAGCAAAACCTGCACTCAGGACGTCCGTCCGCAGCACAAAGCCTGAAGGCTGTTCGACCTGCACCACCGCCTTCGCCCGATAGACAGGACGCGCCGTGAAAGTGATGGCAGCGGTGCCCAGCACAACGAGCGCGAAACAGGTCAACGCATATCTGCGCCTTCTCCACAGGATGTCCCTCACGCGTGCTAACAGGGTGCGTTCATCGGTCACGGGTCTGTTGAACCTCCTGACGAACTGTTTTCAGTGTAGCAACAGGCTTGAGAAAAGTCAATGAGAGAAGGAATTAGCATGGGTGATGTGGAAGCCCACAAAGCAGGGGAGACGATGCACGTATGGGCACGTTATATGTGGTTGTGAATCAAAAGGGTGGAGTAGGCAAGACCACCACGGCGGTCAATGTGGCTGCTGCTATTGCCCTGGCAAAGCGGCGGGTTCTGCTGGTCGATGCAGACCCACAAGGCAATGCGACCAGCGGGGTTGGGATTGAAAAGAACAAGTTGCTAAGCAGTATTTACCACGTTCTGGTAGACGATTTGCCTGTCGAGGAGGTAGTGATGCGCTCATCCGTAGAGGGGCTGGACGTCGTGCCCTCTACCATAGACCTTGCAGGGGCAGAGGTCGAGTTGATGACCCGCATTAGTCGCGAGCAAGTGCTGAAACACGCTCTGGAGCCGCTGAAAAACAGGTATGACTATATCTTTGTAGACAGTCCCCCGTCCTTGGGTCTACTGACGATAAACTGTTTGACGGCATGTGAAAAGGCGATAGTACCCATTCAGTGCGAGTATTATGCTTTGGAGGGGATTTCGCAGCTGATGCGCACGATTGAATTGGTGCGTCGGCGTCTGAATCCGGGGTTGCGCATCGCTCATGTGCTGTTAACGATGAAGGACCCTCGGTTGCGATTGGCTCAGGAAGTGGAGGACGAAGTACGGGGTTATTTTGGGGATATTGTTTCGCCTGTAGTTATTCCGCGCAATGTCCGGCTAAGCGAGGCGCCGAGTTTTGGCTTGCCAGTGGTGGTCTATGACCCGAAGTCGCGCGGGGCGGAGGCTTACCGGCAGTTTGCGATGGAGGTGATGGAGGATGACGCGGAAAGGACTGGGTAAGGGTTTATCTGCGCTGGTTTCGGAGGTGGAGAGTGCGTCTCAGGGCGTGGCGGAGATCCCAGTGGCTTCGATTGTGCCGAACCCGGATCAGCCGCGACGTGATGTGGACAGGGCTAGCATCGAAGATCTGGTAGCGTCTATCCGTGAACACGGTGTGCTTCAGCCGGTCATCGTTCAGCCGCTCCCCGAGGGTAAGTATCAGCTAGTCGTTGGAGAAAGACGATGGCGTGCGGCACGGCGCGCGGGTCTGAATGCGATTCCTGCGATTGTTCGGGAGGTAAGCGAAGAGGAGCGTCTGGAGCTAGCTATTGTGGAGAACGTTCAGCGCGAGGATATTAACGTGGTTGAAGAGGCTATGGCGTATCGCATGTTGATGGAACGATTCGGTCTAACGCAGGAGCAGGTGGCTCAGAAGGTGGGGAAGAGCCGCGTTGCGGTGGCGAACACTTTACGTCTGCTGACACTGGAGTCAGAGATTGTCGATGGTCTTCGACAGGGTAAGATTACGGAGGGACACGCGCGGGCTTTACTCATGGCACCGGAAGGGAAAAGGCTGGACATTTACCACTGTATCGTGCAGTCGGGGTGGAGCGTGCGGGAGACGGAACGCGCGGCGCGCGCCGTTAATCGGGACAAGGAATCCGGCACTCTACGGGCTGTTTCACGTGAAACATCTGCGCCCGACCCTCATATCATCGCACTGGAAGACACTCTGCGCAATACCCTCGCCACGCGCGTGCAAATCCATTGCCACAACGGCAAAGGTACCATTGAAATCCATTTCTACGATTTGGACGACCTCTCCCGAATCGTCGATACCATCACAAGGTAGCAGGAGAACCTCGCTCTTACCAACCGTTCGATCCGCAACTCGTGCAGCCCACTCTCCTTCGCAAATCCCCCAAAAGCCCGCAATCTCACGATGGCCGATGCTACTTCTTGTTGAAGCAATTATATGTAGCAGTCCTCGCACACACAAATTACAGATAGGAGTTATGCAGTTGCAAGGCTGCTCGGAAGTTTGCGATATAAAGCGACATCATCTGTCATTGTGAGTGAAGCGAAAAATCTTCGTTGTGGCTCTGAGATGCTTCACTGACGCTCAGCATGACGGAAAATTGTCTCTGCAGTTGCTGAAGAAGGATGTCCTGCAGTGTGTTCATCGCAACTGGGTAACTCCTATTACAGAAACACCGGGATAAACCGCACGCCCGCCTTCTGCAGTCGCGCCGGCAACGCGTATTCGCCCTTCCTCGTGGTAACGATGAAAACTCTCCTTAATGTCGGCTCAAACAGACTACCACGACACACCCATCACCTGTCCGGTGGGGTCCACATCCATACGTTTTGCAGCCGGTTCAGCCGGTAATCCCGGCATGGTCATGATATCCCCGCACAGCACGCGCACAAACCCTGCCCCCGCAGCCAACTGCACATCCGAAACCGGCAGGGTGAAGCCACTCGGAGCCCCTTTCAAGCTCGGGTCGTGAGATAAAGAGAACTGCGTCTTCGCAAAGCAGATGGGCAGATGGCGGAACCCCCACTTCTCGAACTGCTTGAGCTGTGAGCGTACTCCGGACTCATAGCGCACCGCCTCTGCGCCGTACACCTGCGTGGCAATGGTCTCTATCTTTTGCTGCAAAGAATCATCGACGGAATACAGAGGCTGGAATCGGCTGTTGCATTGTTTACAAACATCCCGCACTGCCTCTGCCAGCGCGATACCGCCCTCTCCACCACGCGCAAAACATTCGGATACCGCCGCGCCCTCTGCACCCGCAGCAATCGCCAGCCTGCGCAACAGCTCTATTTCCGCATCTGTATCGCCTGGGAATCGGTTAATCGCAACTATCACCGGAACGCCCAACCGGTGTACAATACGGATGTGTGCTTGCAGGTTTTCTGCGCCTTTTTCCAGGGAGTTCAGGTCTTCGCGCTCCAGCTCCACCGGTAAAGGCTTGCCTGAAACCACTTTGAAGTGACCGCTGTGCGCTTTAAGACCGCGCACAGTGGCTACCAGCACGGCAACGTCGGGCGATTTGCCCAGCACGGGTGACACAATATGGCAGAACTTCTCAAAGCCCAAATCAGAACCGAATCCTGCCTCTGTCACCGCATAATCCGATGTGTACAAGGCTATTCGGTCAGCTAGTACTGAATTGCAACCCGTTGCCATGTTGCCGAAAGGACCGGTGTGCACCAGAAGAGGGGTACCCTCCAGCGTTTGCACCAGATTAGGCATCAACGCCTCTTTCAGCAACAATGTCATCGCGCCAGCGGCACCGATGGCTTCTGCGGTGATGGGCTCCCCGTCGCGTGTCATACCCACCACAACCTGCCCCAACCGGCGACGCAGGTCGCCAAGGTCCGTGCTAAGAGAGAGAACTGCCATGATCTCAGAGGCGGCAGTGATTTCAAAACCGGTCTCACGCGGTATCCCGTTGGACTTGCCTCCGAGACCGGTAATTACCCGCCGCAGGGAACGGTCTGGCACGTCCAGTACGCGATTCCACCACACACCATGTGCATCGAAACCTGCCGCGTTGCCGTGGTAAATATGTGCATCCACCATCGCCGCCAGCAGGTTATGCGCTGCGGTGACCGCGTGTATATCGCCGGTGAAATGCAGGTTGATTTCATCCGCCGGGTACGCCTGTGCGCGCCCTCCACCTGCACCGCCTCCCTTCACCCCGAAGACAGGTCCTAATGAGGGCTCGCGGATGCACACGGCAGCCTGCTCGCCAATACGGCGCAGAGCATCGCCCAGTCCCAGCGTGGTGACTGTTTTGCCTTCACCAGCAGGTGTAGGAGTAATAGCGGTGACCACGACGAGCTTTCCTTGCGGACGCGGTGACAATCGCTCTATGGCACTCAGGCGGATTTTTGCTTTGTGTTCTCCGTAAAGTATCAGCTCCTCATCGAGCAATCCCAATAGATTCGCCACGTCGCGAATGGGTAACGGCATGTGAACCTCCTGTTGCCGAAGATGCTCTTAGTAGCTTCACTGCAAAACAGGAACTTTCCTACTCGGACGGGATGTGCAAATCGGCGAAGGGAGCGGGCATCGGGAAATGGAGACGATGGTATCCTGCGCCACAGCACTCGGGGCAGAACAGGATGAGGAACCGTCCCGGGCGTTCGGGATGCGGCGTGCGGACAACTCCCGGCAACGAATGGTCGACAGGCGCCTGCAACTGTTCCAGGCGAATATGTGGGTGCAGGGCGCAAAAGTACTGCACCTCCACTGGTTGCTGCTCCGGTGAGGTTCGGCGGCGATACAGCGTTTTCGTGCGCCATCGGTGTCCATTGGGTAAAAGGTACACCTGCTGGATGCGTATCCAGCGAAACACCTGCCGCCTCAGTTCCTTACGCGATACAGGCTCCTCGTGTTGCTCTCTCATCGTCTCCTCCCGATAGGGATTTTCGGCAGTTTCGGGCACAGATTCGAGGAGCCGGAAAACAACCGCGCCTACCCCCTTGCTGCCTCAGTGAGCAGTTCCACCAGCGTGGGATGGGCGGGATAGACCGAAGCCAGAGTCTCCCACGTTCCACCCAGTGCCATCGCCACCGCCAGAGACGCAAGTACGTCTGCTGCATGTGCGCCCACTGCCGAGCCTCCCAGCAGTCGGTCGGTGGTTTCCTCCACCACCAGTTTGACGAACCCTTCCCGCTCACCCAGCAGCTGCGCCTTCAGGTTATCGGCGTAATGGGCACGAAGCACCTTGACCCTGAGCCCCTGCTCCCGCGCCTGTGCCTCCGTCAGCCCAACCTGCGCCACCTGCGGCTGCGTATACACCGCTTCCACCACCAGCTCTGGGCGGAACGGTTCTACAGCTACTCCCAGCGCACGACGCACCGCCACCCGCGCCTGAGCCCAGCCTCGGTTCAGGGTGAATGGTGCGCCAGCCGCGTCACCGACGATATAGATATGGTGCACTGGGGACTGCAGGTAGTCGTTCACAGGCACGCCCTGCGGTGTGGGTTGTAAGCCCACTGCCTCCAGATTCAAACGCGACAGGTCTGCACGCCTGCCGATGGCGACGAAGGCGTGAGTGGCGTCAAGCGTCCTGCCGTCGTGCAGCTGCACGTGAACCTCGCTGGGTGTTGCCGTCACCCTCTCCACAGGTGAAGATAATACGACGCAAATACCCATCTGCTCGAAGGCGTGCTCCAGCGCTTGCGAAACCTCCTCGTCGGCGCGGGGCAGCAGGCGCGGCATGTCGGTTACCACCGTCACCTCCGAGCCCAACACGCGGAACAGATAGGCGAACTCACTACCCGTTACGCCCCCGCCTACCATGATAAGCCGTTCGGGCAACGAGGACAGGCTGCTCATGAAGCGTGGAGCAAGGATACGTTTGCCATCGGGCTTCATGCTGGGGGGAAAGATGGGCACAGACCCAGAGGCGATGAGGGCAACATCGAAGCCGAGTTGCTGTTCGCCTCCCTGCTGGGCCTGCACTTTCAGAGTGTGCGCATCGGCGAAAGAGGCGACCCCATACACTATCCGCACGCCCGCCTGTTCCAGCAGCGCTTTCTGCGCCGCGCCCCACTCTTGTGTGCGCTGTCGGATACGCTCCATCAGGTCGCCAACCCGCACGTTGGAGACGGCAACCTGCACGCCACGATACGCTGCCTGCCGTGCCTCCACGATGGTATCTGCCGCAGCCAGCAACACCTTGCTGGGCACGAGGCTGTCCCACGTGGCGCGTCCTCCAATCTCGCCCTCGCTGATGAGCGTTACCTCCGCACCCCACCGTGCCGCCTCCCGCGCGGCAAACACGCCTACCGAACCCCCACCAATGACCACAAAACGTTTGGACATGGTTTACCTACCTCCAGCGGTCTAAATAGTTGGACTCGGAAACCACTCTCAAGGATTCCTCGCTTCGCGGATGGATGCATGAAAAATTTCCTCAAAAAATCCTCTCAAATCACTTGACAAAGACACACTCAAGTGGTATAATCATGCACGGGAAAACAGCCGATAATGAAAACGCATGACAAACGCAATCATCCACACGGAGGATAGATATGGGAAAGACAGTAGGGATAGACCTAGGAACCACTAACTCGGTCGTGGCGGTCATGGAAGGCGGCGAGCCGGTTGTCATCCCGAACGCCGAAGGCAGTCGACTGACGCCGTCGGTGGTGGCGTTCACCAAGACCGGCGAGCGACTGGTGGGCGCAGCCGCCAAGCGCCAGGCGATTATCAACCCGGACCGCACCATCATCTCGATCAAGCGCAAGATGGGTACGCGCGAGCGCATCCGCATCGACGATAAGGAGTACACGCCGGAAGAGATTTCGGCGATGATCCTGCAGAAGCTGAAGGCGGATGCGGAGGCGTACCTCGGCGAGAAGGTGGATGCTGCGGTCATCACCGTGCCAGCCTACTTCAACGACGCTCAGCGCACGGCGACCAAGAACGCGGGTGAAATCGCCGGGCTGAAGGTGCTGCGCATCATCAACGAGCCAACCGCCGCGTCCCTGGCGTACGGACTGGACAAGAAGTCCAACGAGACGATTCTTGTCTTTGACCTGGGTGGCGGTACCTTCGATGTGTCCATTCTGGAGGTGGGCGATGGCGTGTTCGAAGTGAAAGCCACCTCGGGCGATACGCACCTGGGCGGCGATGACTTCGACATGCGCATCGTCAACTGGGTGGCGGATGAGTTCAGGAAAGAGACGGGTATCGACCTGCGCAAGGACCCGCAGGCGATGCAGCGGTTGCGCGAAGCGGCGGAAAAGGCGAAGATCGAGCTCTCCAGCATGGTGGAGACCGAGATTAACCTGCCCTTCATCACCGCCGACGCTGAGGGTCCAAAGCACTTGCTTTACAAGATTAGCCGTGCCAAGTTCGAGGAGCTCACCGCCGATCTGGTGGAGCGGCTGAAGGGTCCGTTCTATCAGGCGTTGTCGGACGCCAAGCTGGACGTGAAGGACATCGACGAGGTGATTCTTGTCGGTGGCGCGACGCGCATGCCCTGCGTGCAGGAGCTGGTGCGCAAGCTGGCTGGCAAGGAGCCGAATAAGGGAGTGAACCCCGATGAGGTCGTCGCCATCGGTGCGGCGATTCAGGCGGGCGTGCTCGGCGGTGAAGTCAAAGATGTGGTGTTGCTGGACGTGACGCCGCTGTCGCTGGGGATTGAGACTCTGGGCGGCGTGTTCACCAAGCTCATCGAGCGCAACACCACCATCCCAACGCGCAAAAGTGAAATCTTCACCACCGCCGCCGACGGGCAGACGGAGGTGGAAATCCACGTGCTGCAGGGCGAGCGCGAGATGGCGCGCGACAACAAGACGCTGGGGCGGTTCCATTTGACCGGTATACCGCCTGCGCCGCGCGGAGTGCCCAAGATCGAGGTGACCTTCGACATCGACGCGAACGGCATCCTGCACGTGTCGGCGAAGGACCTGGGCACCGGCAAGCAACAGGCGATTACCATCACCGGCTCCAGCAACCTGACGCGCGAGGAGATTGACCGCATGGTCAAAGAAGCGCAAGCGCACGCGGAAGAAGACCGCCGGCGCCGTGAGGAAGCCGAAGTGCGCAACCAGGCGGACTCGCTGGCGTATCAGACCGAGCGCATGTTGCGCGACCTGGGCGACCGCGTGCCGTCGGACGAGAAGCTGCGCATCGAGCAGGCAATCTCCGAGCTGCGCGACGCCATCAACAAGAACGACATCAGCCTCATCCGGCAGCGGATGGAAGCCTTACAGCAGGAGTCCTACCAGCTGTCGCAGAGGCTGTACGAACAGGCGTCGCAGACCTACGCCGGAACCGGCGCGCAGACCGGTAGCAGCAGCTCCGGCTCATCCGGCGACGGCGAGGTCATTGACGCCGAGTTCAAGTCCGAGTAATCGGGCACAACTGCCCGCGGCATCCCCGCGGGCAGACCAGATAGCACCAAAAACCACTTCAACGGAGAAGGAGGTGACCGACGATGGCATTGGTGCGATGGGAGGATCCAGCGGACATGCTGACTCGCTTCGAGCGTGAGATGAACCAGTTGATGAACCAGTTCTTCGGCAATGCGGTGGCGCGCCGCACCGAGCCGACGCTGCCTCGTGTGTGGGCGCCTGCGGTGGACGTGCGCGAGGACGACAACGAAATCACGATTAACATGGAGCTGCCCGGCGTGAAGCCCGAAGAGGTGGAGATCGAGTTGACGGGCGACACGCTGTGCGTGAAAGGCGAGCGCAAGTTCCAGGATGAGGAGCGCCGCAAGGACTACGTGCGCATCGAGCGGGCGTATGGCACGTTCCAGCGCTCGTTCACGCTTGGCACGCCGATTGACGCCGAGAAGGTGACGGCGCACTACAAGGACGGCGTGCTGACCATCACCCTGCCCAAAGCGGAGCAGGTGCGTCCGAAGAGGGTGCAGGTGAAGGCGGGATAATTCCCCTACCTTCGCCTGTGGAACGGGAGGGGCAGGGCGCAGGCAGGCTGCCCTGCCCCTTTTTCCAGCGATATGAGCAATACTATCGGTAAAAAGGTGGCGAGGCAACGATGAACTTCAAATACAAGGACTACTA
>Ga0308405_1001186_pt1 | contig 13423 bp, 12 predicted proteins | sample HotsprSampleMS13_FD_203473 | JGI IMG/M metagenome (GOLD analysis project Ga0308405, IMG submission 203473) | Hot spring phototrophic mat microbial communities from Mushroom Spring, Yellowstone National Park, Wyoming, United States - 20060912_MS13 ...
TGTTTCCCCGGCGCATTCACGCAGTAACCCAGGAGGGCTTCGTCATCAAGGTGCTCTCCTTCGTCCTGGCCCACAACCTTGGCCTCATGGCCCAGAAAATGCTTGGGTAGCAACTTGGGTTATACTATCGGGGTTGCCCCAGGGGGGCAGATCCCTAAGGAGGTGCGCAAGTTGCGGCTGGTCACGTCTGAATCGGTCACGGAAGGGCACCCCGACAAGCTGGCGGACCGGATCTCCGACGCCATCCTGGACGCCCTCATCGCCCAGGACAAGAAGGCCCGGGTGGCGGCGGAGACCCTGGTCACCACGGGGCTCGTCTTCGTGGCGGGGGAGATCACCACCGAGGGGTACGTGGACATCCCGGGCCTGGTGCGCAAGACGGTGCGGGAGGTGGGCTACACCCGGGCCAAGTACGGCTTTGACGCCGACACCTGCGCCGTCCTCACTGCCATAGACGAGCAGTCCCCGGACATCGCCGGCGGGGTCAACCTGGCCTACGAGTGGCGGGTCCTCAAGTCCACCGACCCCCTGGACCGCGTGGGGGCCGGGGACCAGGGCCTCATGTTCGGTTACGCCACGGACGAAACCCCGGAGCTCATGCCCCTGCCCATCACCCTGGCCCACCGCCTCACCATGCGCCTGGCCGAGGTGCGCAAGACGGGCCTCCTGCCCTACCTGCGCCCCGATGGCAAGGCCCAGGTCACCGTGGTCTACGAGGGGGACCGGCCCCTTTACGTGAAGACCGTGGTGGTCTCCGCCCAGCACTCCCCCGAGGTGGAGCAGGAGCAGCTTCGGGAGGACCTGATCCGCGAGGTGGTGCGCCAGGCCATCCCGCCCGAGTACCTGAAGGAGGGGGAGACGGAGTACCTCATCAACCCCTCGGGCCGCTTCATCCTGGGCGGCCCCCACGCGGACACCGGCCTCACCGGGCGCAAGATCATCGTGGATACCTACGGGGGGGCGGTGCCTCACGGGGGCGGGGCCTTCAGCGGCAAGGACCCCACCAAGGTGGACCGCTCCGCCAGCTACTACGCCCGCTACATGGCCAAGAACCTGGTGGCGGCGGGGCTGGCCAGGCGGGCTTTGGTGGAGCTGGCCTACGCCATTGGCAAGGCGCGGCCCGTGTCCTTGCGGGTGGAGACCTTCGGCACCGGGGTCCTGCCCGACGAGAAGCTCACCGCCATCGTCGCTCAGGTCTTTGACCCCAGGCCTTTGGCCATCATTGAGGAGCTGGACCTCCTCAGGCCCATCTACACCCCCACCTCCGCCTACGGCCACTTCGGCCGCATGGGCTTCCCCTGGGAGGAGACGGACCGGGTGGAGGCCCTGAGGCGGGAGGCGGGGCTTTGAATACCCCACCTCGCGTGCCCTAAGTGCGCTTGTAGGTCGCCGCCCCATTTCGGAGGGTTGGGATGGGGCCCGGCTTCTTTTAGGCCCCCTCCACCCGGTTTTTCCCCCGGCGCTTGGCCTTATACAGGGCCTCATCTGCCCGGCGGAGAAAGGAGAGGGGGGAGTCGGTGGGGCTGGCTTGGGCTACCCCGAAGCTGGCGGAAAGCCTCTCCACGGGGGGCACCTTCAGGGCGGCCACCGCCTGGCGCAGGCGCTCGGCCAGGCGCAGGGCCTGGGGTAGGCCGGTCTCGGGCAGGAGCACGGCGAACTCCTCCCCCCCCAGGCGCACGGCCCGGTCGCTCTGGCGGAGGTGCTCCTCCAGGCACCGGGCGAGGGCCTTTAGGACCCGGTCCCCCACCTCGTGGCCGTGGGTGTCGTTCACCGCCTTGAACCCGTCCAGGTCCAAGATGATGAGGGAAAGGGGCCGGCCGTAGCGGGCCACCCGGAAAAGCTCCCGCTCAAGGATGAGTTCCAGATAGCGCCGGTTCCTCAGGCCGGTGAGGAAGTCCGTGTAGGCGTCCAGCCGGGCCTCCAGGTAGCTATCCTTGAGGCGCATCAGCAGAGAGAGGAGGCCCACGTAGGCCAGGTTGGACCCCAGGAACTGGGCCAGGGCGTTCAGGTGGACGGGGGTGTAGAGGTGGCGAAGGCCCCCTAAGAGGGCCAGGAGGAAGAGGGTGAGGAAGTAGAGGAGGGCGAGGCGCAGGGCCCGGTGGGTGGGGAAGAAGAGATAGCTGGAGAAGTAAAAGAAGGGCACCCAGTAGGCGGCGGGGGAAAGGCCCTGGGGGTTGGGCCTAAAGAGGAGCTGGTAAGCCAGGGTAGAGAGGAGGTAGAGGGCGATGGCGGCGTGGGCCAGGGGGATGACCCAGCGGGCCGAGTCGGGGTTGCGCTTGAGGGCCAGGGCCAGAAGGAGAAAGCTCGCCGCCATCAGGGGCAGGAAGACCCGGTCCACGGGGTCCACGTTCTTGCCTGAGGCCAGAAGGGCCACCAGGGCCAATAGGCTCCCCAGGGGCAGAAGCCAGAGGGCCATCCGCCGCCGCACGGGGTGCAGGGGGTCCAGGAGCTCGAGGGTGGGATTCAAACTACGCTCATTGTACGGCCTAGCCGAGCCCACATCCTCATCATGGCCTACCCCCCTTAACGGAGCCTTAATGGCCCCTAGTCCTCCAGGTAGGTGTACCCCTGGAGCTCCCGGGCGTAGCGTTCCAGGAAGGCCCCCTTTTCCGCGGGGGAGAGCCGGCTTTGCCGCACCAGGCGCTCCACCCCCAGCATGAGTTCCCGGGCGGTGAAGCCCATCTTCTCAATGACTTTCTCCGCCGTCTCTCCGGGGACGAAGCGCTCTATGGCGAAGCCCTCCTCGTCCACTTCCACATGGGCCTCCCCCACCTGGCCGAAGAGGTTGTGGTTGCTGCCCAAGACGTCCTGGTAGGCCCCTATCAGGAAGACCCCCAGGTAGTAGGGCTCCCCCGGGCGCACGGGGTGGACGGGAAGGGTGTGGCGCACGTCGTGGAGGTCAATGAAGCGGTCAATCTTCCCGTCGGAGTCGCAGGAAATGTCCACCAAGGTGGCCCTGCGGGTAGGGGGCTCGGAAAGGCGGCCCAAGGGGACGATGGGGAAGAGCTGGTGGATGGCCCAGGCGTCGGGGAGGCTTTGGAAGATGGAGAAGTTGCACACCAGCTTGTCAGCCAGGAGCTTCTCCAGGTCCTCCAGCTCGTCGGGGGCGTAGGGGAGGCCCTGGATGATGGTGTAGACCCGCCGGGCGATGTGGTAGAAGATCTCCTCCGCCAGGGCCCGGTCCTTCAAGGAGACCAGGCCCAGGTCGTAGAGGGTCTGGAGGGTTTCCTTGTCGGAAAAGGCATCGTGGTAGACCTCGCGGAAGTTTTTGGCCGAGAGGCTTTCCAGGCTCTCCCAAAGCTCCTTCACCAGGGGGTGGGCTTCCTCCCCCGGGGCCTTGGGCCTTTCCTCCCCTGGGGGGGTGATCACGTCAATGACCTCGAGGACCAGCACCTCGTGGTAGGCGGTGACCGCCCGCCCCGACTCCGTCACCAGGATGGGGTGGGGCTCTCCGTGGGCCTCCACTATCTCCTTGGTCACGTAGACCAGGTCCTCGGCGTACTCCTGAAGCGTGTAGTTGGCGGAGGCGTAGAAGTTGGTCTTGGAGCCGTCGTAGTCCACGGCCAGCCCTCCGCCCAGGTTCAGGTAGCGGAGGGGAGCCGAAAGCTTCCTGAGCTGCACGTAGGTCTGGGCCGCTTCCCGCACGGCGGCTTTGATGCGGCGGATGTCCGTGACCTGGCTGCCGATGTGGGCGTGGAGCATGACCAGGGTGTCCAGGAGGCCCTCTTCCTTGAGGATCTCCACCGCCCGGACGATCTCCGGGGTGGTGAGGCCGAACTTGGCGTTCTCCCCCCCCGAGGCCTCCCACTGCCCCGCCCCCTTGGCCTTGAGCTTGTAGCGGATGCCCAGGCTGGGCCGTACCCCGAGCTCTTGGGAGAGGCGGATGACCCGGGGGAGCTCGGCGAACTTCTCCAGGGTGATGACCACGTTGCGGCCCAGCTTCTTGCCCATGAGGGCCAGGCGGATGAAGTCGTCGTCCTTGAAGCCGTTGATGGTGATGAGAGCTTCTTTGGAGAGGTCCTGGGCCAGGATCAGGGCCAGCTCCGGCTTGCTGCCCGCCTCGAGGCCGTAGTGGTACGGCCTTCCCGCCCTGGCCACGGTTTCTAGGACCAGGCGGCGCTGGTTGACCTTCACCGGGTAGACCCCCCGGTAGCCCCCCCGGTAGCCGTACTTCTCCATGGCCTTGAGGAAGGCCTCGTTCAGCTCTTTCACCCGGGCCTCGAGGATCTGGGGAAAACGGAGGACCAGTGGCAAGGGCCGCCCCTCGTCCCTAAGGGTCTCCACGATCTCCAAAAGGGAGGCGGAAGGCCCCTTGGGGCCCAAGGGGGTTACCTCCAGCTCCCCGTCCTCGCCCACGCGGAAAAACCCCATGCCCCAGTAGGGCACCAGGTAGATCTCCTCGGCTTCTTTGGGGGGAAAGCGCTTGGCCGTCTTCAATCCGGTTCAACCTCCGCTATGAGTGTAGGGCCTGGGCCAGGGCTTGGGAAGAGGAAAAGTAGGCGAAGCCCTCTCCCTCCTTTAGGCTTGGGGGGTCCAGGAGGTAGAGGAGGGGGCCTTCCTCGTTCACCAGGGCGTAACCCCTTTCCCGCAGAAAGGGCCTTAGGGCCTCGGGGGCCTGGAAGAAAAGGGGTACCGGGCCTACCTCCCCCATGACCTCCTCCAGGAGGCCCAGCCACGGGACAAAGCCCGCTTCCTCCACGCTCTCGGGCACCAGGAGGCGCACCGCTCCCCGCTTTTCGCCGAAAAGCCGGAAACGCCTCAGGAGGCGCCTCAGGGTTCGCCTTTCCTCCCCCGTGGGCCTGTAGGTGAGGTGCTTGTGGCCCATGACGCTGAAGCGAAACCCTTCCGGGGCCAGGGCCCGTAGGCGGCTCAGGGTTCCGGGATCGGGCACCCGGTGCCACCAAGGAAGCTCCACCGTGGCGAACCTTTCCCGGTAGGCCTTGAACCCCCCGGGAAAGCCCCGATAGCCCTGGAGCCCCACTTTGATCTTGCCGGGTGGTTTCAGAGCCATGCCTCCAGGAAAGCCCGCCCTACCCGGGCCATCAGGGGGGTGATGGTGTGCCCCGCTCCCTCCTCCACGAAGCGGGCCAAACGCCCTTCGGGGTAATGGGGCCTCAGGGCTTCCACCGTCCTTTCCATCCTTTCCAGGGGTACGATCAGGTCCTTGGTGCCGTGGAGGTGGAGAAGGGGCACGCCCCCGTAGGTCTCCCCCTTGAGGGCCGGGGGAGTCCCGTAGAGGGCGGCCACCCTTGGGTCCTCTAGCCTTTGTCCCTGGGGGAGCTTCATGGGGAAGCCGCTCCCGATGAAGGCCAGGGCCGCCTGGGGGCGGAAGCCCTGGGAGAGGAGGAGGTGGACCACGAAGGCCCCCAGGCTCCCCCCCGCCAGGAAAAGGGGAAGGGGGTAGCGGCTTTGGGCCTCCTCCGCCACTCCTTTCGCCTCCTCGGCGAAGGCCAGGGCCACCTGGTAAACCTCCTCCACGTAGTGCTCGCTCTTGGCGGAGGGGGGCCTGCCCCGCTCCCCGTGCCTGGGGGCATCGGGGGCCAGGAGGAGGAAGCCCGCCTCCTTGTAGCCTGGAAGCAGGGAGAGGATGAGCTCCTTGGAGCCCTGGAGGCCGTGGAGGGCGAGGAGGAGAGCCTTGGGGCTCTCGGGAATCCGGGCGAGGACGGGAAGGCCGGCGAGGACGAGGCGCCTTTCCATGCTAGGTGAAGAGGCTGGAGACGGACTCGCCCCGGTGGATGCGCCAGATGGCCTCGGCGAAGAGGGGGGCCACGGCGAGGGTCTTCAGCTTGGGACCTTCTTTCGGGGGGCAGGTGTCGGTGGCGGCCACCTCCTTCACCGGGCTCTTGGCGATGCGCTCCAGGGCCGGCCCCACGTAGACCCCGTGGGTGGCGGCGGCGTAGACCTCTTGGGCTCCGGCCTGCATCAGGGCCTCCACCGCCTCCACCAGGCTTCCCGCGGTGGAGATCTCGTCGTCCACGATCAGGGCCGTCTTCCCCTTGACCTCCCCCACCAGCATCCGCACCCGCACCTCGGTGTCGGAGACCCGCTCCTTGTCTATGAAGGCCAGGGGCAGGCCAAGCCTTCTCGCCAGGGAGCTGGCCCTTTTCAGGTCCCCGGCGTCCGGGGCCACCACCACAGCGTTTTCCAGGTCCACCCTGGTGGCGAAGTGGTTGGCGATTACGGGTTCGGCGGAAAGGTGGTCCACGGGGATCTTGAAGAAGCCGTGCACCTGGGGGGAGTGGAGGGTCATGGTGAGGACCCGGTCCGCCCCGGCGGTCTGCAGGAGGTCGGCGATGAGCCGGGCGGCGATGGAGATGCGGGGGGAGTCCTTCTTGTCGCTCCTGGCGTAGGAGAAGTAGGGGATGACGGCGGTGACTCGGGCGGCGCTGGCCCCCTTGGCGGCATCCACCATCATGAGGAGCTCCATGAGGTGGTCCTGCACCGGGGGGGTGAAGGACTGGACGATGAAGACGTCCCCTTCCCGGAGGCTCTCCTCAAAACGGACGAAGAGGTTGTCGTTGGCGAAGCGCTGGGTGGTGCTCCTGCCCAAGGGTATGCCCAGGGCCTCGGCGATGGCCTGGGCCAGGGGCCGGTTGGACTGACCGGAAAAGATCAGCAAGGGGCGGTCCATGCCGCCCCCCAAAATACCATGCCCCCGAATCGGGGGAGAGCCGCGGTGGGGTGGTTAGAGGGGGGTGATGGCCTCCTGGAGGGGGGTGGTCACCTCTGGTCCCTGAGGGTGAAGGTAGACATCCACCTCCGTGCGCACGCCGAAGCCATCCAGGTATACCCCCGGCTCCACGGTGAAGGCCAGCCCCGGGACCAGGGGGCGGAAGTCGTGGGTCTCCAGGTCGTCCAGGTGGGGCCCCGAGCCGTGGACCTCCTCCCCCAGGTGGTGGCCGGTACGGTGGCGCACGTAAGGGCCGTATCCCAAGGCTTCCAGAATCCCCCGGGCCACCCGGTCCACCTCGTACCCCCGGGGGTGGCGCCCTTCCCGGTAGGCCTTTTCCACGAAGGCGAGGGCCCGGTCCCGGGCTTCCCGCACCGCCTGGAAGGCCCGGTGGGCGGCCTCGCCCACCCCGAGCCCCGCCATCCAGGTGATATCGGCGTAGACCCCACCAGGCTCCTTGGCCCACAGGTCCAGCAGGGCCACCTCTCCTTCCTCCAGGGCCTTTTCCGTGGGCGCGTGGTGGGGGTTGGCGCTGTTCTTCCCAAAGGCCACCATGGGGGGGTGGTCAAAGGTGAGGCCAAGCCCCTCCAGGACCTGGGCCATCCGCGCCTGGACTTCCTTTTCCGTGGCCCTGGGGTTTTCCCGGAGGAAGGCCAGGCCCGCGTCTTTGGCCTGGACCAGGCCGGAGGCCGCCCGTCTGTGGCCCTTTAGCTTCTCCTCGTCCCAGGTCTGGAAGAGGAGGAGGAGGGGCCAGGAGGAGGCGACCTCGAGGCCCATCCCCCTGAGGAGGTCCAAGGTCCCTCCGTCCACCTGGGAGAGGTAGGGGATCCGCCCCCCGGGCACGTACTCCAAGGCGATGCGCCAGGAGCCCTCGAGGGCCTGGGCAAGCCCCTCCAGGAAGCCCTGCCAGGTGTGGTAGGTGCGCCGCTTCCCGGGAAGGGGGGGGAGGAGGCTCGCCTCAATGGCGTGGCAGAGGAGGGTGGGCTCCCCCTCCCGGGGGAGGAAGTAGGCCAGGCGGCGGGTGAGGTGAAGGTGGGCCAGGCCCAAAACCTGAAGGGCCACGGGGTTGCTCCGCCCAAAGGAGTAGAGGAGCCAGCCATCAAACCCCTCTTCCCTTAGCACCGCCTGCACGCGGGACACGTCCATGCCCCCATCCTAATCCCTTGGAACCTGCCTCACCTTTCCTCACCCCCGCCGTGCTAGCCTTACGGATAGGGAGGTTGAGGCATGGTAGAAGCCCAGGAGGCGGTCATCCGCATCACCCCTTTGGCGGCGGAAAAGGCCAAGGAGATCCTGGCCCGCTACGGCAAGGAGCACGCGGCCATCCGGGTCTACATCAAGTCTGGGGGCTGCTCGGGTTTCCAGTACGGCATGGCCGTGGACGAGCGGGAGCTGGAGGGGGACACCCAGGTGGTGATGCACGGGGTGCGCCTGGTGGTGGACCAGAGGTCCCTCCCCTACCTGGAGGGCTCGGAGATAGACTGGGTGGAAAGCCTCATGGGGGGTGGCTTCACCGTCCACAACCCCAACGCCATAAGCACCTGCGGCTGCGGCCACTCCTTCCGCACCAAGGACCAGGAGGGGGAGGCCCGCACCTGCGGCCACTAGGCTTTTGGGGACCTGGCTTCAGGTCCCTTTAACCTTTTCCCCATTGACCCTCAGCGCAGCTGGCGTATAATACCCTTGGCCACTTAAGGGAGTGCCGCAAACAGGAAAGGAGGCCGCATGAGAAAAGCAAGCAAGCTGGCTGTACTCGGTATAACGGTCCTGGGCCTGGCCCTGGCGGGGCCCGCGGACAACAGCCTCATCGTGGGGGCTTCCCAGGAGCCCAGGGTCCTGGCGGGGGACTTCCTCTCCGTCATCTCCAACCAGTCCATCAAGGCGGAGATACAAAACTACCTCTTTGTCCCCTTCATCACCCTGAACCTGGACGGGCAGAACACCGCTGTCCTGGCCACGGAGGTGCCCACCATCCAGAACGGCCGGGTCCGCTTTGCCGACATCGGCCAGGGGCGTAGGCGCCTGGAGATCGACATCACCATCCGGCCCGACGCCCGCTGGTCCGACGGCCGCCCCATCACCACCGAGGACGTCCAGTTCTACTTTGAGGTGGGCAAGGCCAAGGGCATGCCCGTCCTCAACCCCGACTACTGGGAGCGGGTGAACCTCCGGGTGCGGGATGCCCGCAACTTCACCGTGATCTTTGAGCCCGCCTACGCCACCGACCTCATCGGGAGCCCCATCGGCTACGCCCCCAAGCACATCATGGGCGCGGCCTGGGAGCAGGTGAAGCGCCAGACCGCGGGCCTGGACCCCACGAGGGATGCCGCCCGGTTGGCGGAGATCTACCGCAAGTTCTTCACCGACTTCTCCACCCCCGCCTACCTGAACCAGGGCAAGATGGTCTACTCCGGGCCCTTTGTCCTCCGGCGCTGGGTGCCCGGGAGCACGGTGGAGATGGTGCGCAACCCGCAGTTCCCCATCACTCCTCCGGGCGGGGCCGACAAGTACGTCCAGAGGGTGGTCTACCGCTTCATCCAGAACACCAGCTCCCTCCAGGTGGCCATCATGGGCGGGGGCATCGACGCCCTCTCCCGGGTGGGCCTCACCTTTGACCAGGCGCGGGCGCCCCAGCTGGTGCAGCGGGCTCAGGGGAACTTTGACATCTGGTTCGTGCCCGGGGCCATCTGGGAGCACATTGACGTGAACCAGTTCGCCAACGTCCCCAGGGTGCGGGAGCTGGGTCTGAACGACAAGCGCACCCGCCAGGCCCTCCTCCACGCCATCAACCGCGAGGGCTTCGTGCGCACCGTCTTCCAGGGCCTCCAGCCCGTCTCCCACACCTGGATTGCCCCGGTCAACCCCCTCCACAACCCCAACGTGCGGAAGTACGAGTACAACCTGGACCGGGCCCGGGCCCTCCTGGCGGAGATGGGCTGGCGGCCGGGGCCGGATGGCATCCTCCAGCGCACCGTGGATGGGCGCACCGTGCGTTTTGAGATCGAGTGGGTGACCACCGCCGGCAACGTGGTCCGCGAGCGCTTCCAGCAGTTCGTGGCCGAGGACTTCCGCAAGATCGGCATCGCCGTCCGGATCAACAACGCCCCCAGCGCCGTGGTCTTCGCCGACGACTTCATCCAGCGGGCTTCCGAAGGCCGCTGGACGGGGATGTTCATGTTTGCCTGGGTCTCCGGCCTGGCGGAAAACGGGGACCTCTTCTCCTGCCGCTTCCGCCCCACCCGGGAGAACAACTACCAGGGCCAGAACGTGGGCGGCTGGTGCAACGAGGAGTACGACCGCCTCCGGGACCAGGCGGTGGTGGAGTTTGACCCCGCGAAGCGCAAGGCCCTCTTTGACCGGATGCAGGAGATCTGGGCGGAGGAGGTGGCCTCCCTGCCCCTCTACTTCCGCGCCGACCCCTTGATCGCGCGCAAGGGCCTGGTGAACTACGTGAGCGCCGCTTACTCCGGCGGCAACAACTACCCCAACTGGGAGCCCTGGACCATCGGCTGGACGCAGCGGGGGGCGGAGAAGCGCTGGGACCAGGCCAAGTACGCCCTCACCATCCGCTAGGCGTGGTATAGTCAGGCCTGCTGGGGGTTTCCCCAGCAGGCTTTTTGCCGACGGAAAAAGGAGGTGGCATGTTCGCTTACGTGGTACGAAGGCTTTTTCAGATGATCCCTTTGCTCCTGGCGGCCTCTTTTGTCATCTTCGCCCTTTTGGCCCTCCAGCCGGGGGACCCCTTGGACGAGGTGCGGATGCAAAACCCCCGCATCACCGCCGAGCAGCTTGCGGCTTTGCGCAAGGCCTACGGCCTGGACGACCCCATCCACATCCGCTACGCCAAGTGGCTCACCCGGGCCCTCCAGGGGGATTTGGGCTACAGCCGCACCTACGGCATCCCCGCGGCGGAGTACATCTTTGAGCAGCGCCTTCCCCGTACCCTCCTCCTCTCGGGACTGGCCCTCCTTCTGGCCCTGCTGGTCTCCATTCCCGTGGGGGTCTTCTCGGCGGTGCGCCAGTACACCCTGGCGGACTACACCATCACCTTCCTCGCCTTCATCGGCCTTTCCATCCCCAACTTCTTCCTGGGCATCCTCCTTCTTTACCTCTTCGCCGTGCGCCTGCCGGAGCTCATCCCTGGTTTCCCGCAGTTCCCCACAGGCGGGGTTCCCCCCTTTCTCTTTGAGGAGGTGCGCCGGGGGTTGGTGAGCCTGGGGACCTTCTTGGGGCTTTGGGCCTGGCACCTGATCCTCCCGGTGGTGGTCCTGTCCACCTCCTCCATGGCGGAGTGGACCCGGTTCATGCGGGCCTCCCTTCTTGAGGTTCTCTCCCAGGACTACATCCGCACCGCCCGGGCCAAGGGCCTCGCCGAGCGGGTGGTGCTCTACAAGCACGCCCTCAGGAACGCCCTCATCCCCATCGTCACCCTGGTGGGCCTGGCCATCCCTGTGGTGATGAGCGGGGCGGTCCTCACCGAGACCATCTTCAGCTACCCCGGGATGGGGCGGGCCATTTTTGACGCTTTGGTGGAGAAGGACTACAGCGTGGCCATGGCGGCCCTGGCCTTCTTGGCCCTGATGGTGGCCCTCTTCAACCTTTTGGCGGACCTGGCCTACGCCCTGGTGGACCCCAGGATCCGCTACAGCTAGGAGGAGGCACATGCAGCAGGCAATGGTTCCCCTTTCCGAGCAGAGGACCTTTTGGAAAGTTTTCTGGCGTCGCTTCCGCCGGCACCGGCTGGCCATGGCCAGTTTGGTGGTGATCCTGCTCCTCCTCCTGGTGGCCCTCCTGGCTCCCTGGATAGCCCCTTACGACCCCTTTGCCCAGCCCCGGGGGGAGGATTTTGGGGAGAGGATCTTTTCCCCCCCCAGCCGGGAGCACCCCCTGGGCACGGATGACCTGGGGCGGGACGTCCTCTCCCGCCTCATGTATGGCGCCCGGATCTCCCTCCTGGTAGGGTTTTCCGTGGCCACTTCCAGCATTCTGGTGGGGCTCCTTATGGGGTCCTTGGCGGGGTATTTCGCCGGGCGGCCCCTGCGCTTCTACCTGGGGCCCCTGCGCCAGGCCAAGGAGGGGTTCTACCCCTGGACCTTCGCCCTTTGGCGGGTCTTCTCCTGGTTCCTTTACTATGGGGTCCTCTTCCTCCTCTCCCAGATGTTCGTGGGGGTGACCGAAATGGGCCGGGAGGCGGGGTCCTTGGGGGCCCAGGTCTTCTTTTGGATCTCCATGGCTTTTCTCCTCTTCGCCGCTCTCTGGGGGCTTAGGGGAGAGATCCGCTTGGACCTGGACACGGCTATAAGCCGCCTGATTGACTTCATGCTGACCATTCCCACCCTCCCCCTGCTCCTCGTCCTCTCCGCTTTCCTGCGGGACCCCAGGGTGCCCGTGGGACAGTGGGCTCAAGGGGTTTTAGGGGATGCAGCCAGCGTTTTCATCATCATCGCCATCCTCCTCCTCTTTGGCTGGCTCACCCCGGCCCGTATCGTCCGCGGGACCATTCTCTCCCTTAGGGAACAGGACTACACCACCGCCGCCCAGGCCCTGGGGGCTTCGGACAGCCGTATCCTGTTCCGGCACCTTATCCCCAACGCCCTGGCTCCCTTGATCGTCTTGGCCACCCTGCAGGTGGGTTACGCCATCCTGGTGGAGTCTGCGCTTTCCTTCCTGGGCTTTGGTATCCAGCCCCCGGTGGCCACCTGGGGGAACATGCTGGCCAATGCCCAGGAGTACATCTTCATGGCCCCCTGGCTGGCCCTGCCCCCTGGGTTCATGATCTTCATCACCGTCTTGGCCTTTAACTTCGTGGGGGATGGCCTTCGGGATGCCTTGGACCCCAGGAGCCGCCTCTAGGGTGGGGCTTGAGCTTTTCCTCCGGGTAGGCGGCCTCGAGGAAGTAAAGCCCCGTGGCCGGGGCGCTGGGGCCCGCCAGGCGGCGGTCTCCGGTCTCTAGGATGGCCCTGAGGCTCTCCGGGGGCCGCTTGCCCAGGCCCACCTCCAGCAGGGTCCCCACCATGCCCCGCACCTGGCCGCGGAGGAAGCTTTGGCCCCGGAAGTAGAAGCGGACCTCGGGGCCCGCCTCCCCTTCTAGGGCCTCGAGGCGGACCTCCAAAAGCTCCCGCACCCCTTCCCGGGTCTCCTCCTTGGCGAAGCCCAGGAAGTTGTGCCGTCCCAGGAGGAGGGGAAGGGCTTTCTCCATGGCCTTTAGGTCCAGGGGGCCCTTGAGCCAGAGGGCCCGGTGGCGGAGGAGGGGGGAGGGGTGGGGCCTCAGGAGGACCCGGTAGCGGTAGGCCCGCCAGAGGGCGTCCCTCCTGGCGTGGAAGTCCGGGGCCACCTCCTTGGCCGCCACCACCTTCAGGTCCTCGGGGAGGAGGCGGTTTAGGGCCTCGGGCACCTTCTCCGTGGGGATAGGGCTTTGCAGGTCTATGTGGAAGGGCATGAGGAGGGCGTGGACCCCGGCGTCCGTGCGGCCCGCGGCCACCGCCTTGGGGAGGGCCCCGATCCCGGGAAGGGCCCTTTCCAGCTCCCCCTGGACGGTGCGCAGGCCTTCCCTTTGCCGCTGGAGCCCGGCGAAGTGGGTCCCGTCGTACTCGGTGAGGAGGAGGAGGCGGCGCACAGGGTTAGCTTAACCCAAGTTGCTACCTACCCCCTGGGCCAGAAAAAATAGTGGCCGCTATGCTTTCGCGCACCATAGCGGCCTTTTGTATCATAGACGACGCCCTCCAGGCAATGGGCCACAAGGACGACCCCCAG
>Ga0308405_1001190_pt1 | contig 13404 bp, 15 predicted proteins | sample HotsprSampleMS13_FD_203473 | JGI IMG/M metagenome (GOLD analysis project Ga0308405, IMG submission 203473) | Hot spring phototrophic mat microbial communities from Mushroom Spring, Yellowstone National Park, Wyoming, United States - 20060912_MS13 ...
CGTTTGAAATTTGATTAAAATCCATTTTAAGGGGCGTATATACTCCCGTCATAATCAAATTATCAAATTCCGATTCTGGGATTTTCTGGTTATTCAAGTTAACATCATCATCTGTTAAAACAAACTTCGCCCACTTGAAAAATGGATTTAATCCAATTGAGGCTGTAGCCTCATTGGTTAAAAATTCAAAAGAGGTTTCAAATGTTTGTTTATTCGACATTGCTCCTCCTAATTCATTTACTATTATATAAAAGTTTCATTAATATTGGTTATTTATCAATCAACTTCCTGTTGCATTTTTCTTTTTTCCTCATCATAATCAAGTCCAAAAACTCTTCCTAAACTCTCAAGTGATATTCCGCCTTCCTTTCTCAGCTCAAATAGACCTCTAACAAAATCGCTAAAACTATAAAAATCAATACTTCCGAATTTCACTTTTGGAATTGTCGTTAAATTATTCAAAATACCGATTTGATTAACGATATATTTGGCGATGGGTAATAAATCTTTTTGCATTGTCTCCATTGTTTTTATTGGAGATTTTGTAGCTAACTCATGATTAGACGCTTGAGTTCGTAAAGTTTCACCTGTGGTCAAAATTCTAGGAAACCCAAGAGCAAAGAAAATATCATTATTAACTTCTTCATATTTAGATGAGCTTAATAAAACATCAATTTGAGGTATTACCCATGAGATTTCTACCGTATGATTTGTGAATAATTGAACAATCCTCTCAATATTAGAATCACCAGCGTTTTTATAACGCAATTGATTCCGAATATTTGAAAAAATCTCATCCTCCTCCCCTTCAAGAAGTGGGTATGTATCATTACCTACTTTAATATGCTGAATAGCTGCAATAACTCTAGCAGCTAAAGCGTAATCCATTCTGCGCATATTTCTCTTATGCTTTAAAGAATCTAGCGCTGGGTAGAGATAAGGAATTGGATAAGGCGAATCTGGTAAATAACGCCCTCTTACAATTAAGTCATTGTTTAACAAAATTTCTCTTTTTCCATTAAGAACATCCCTAACAAAATCTGGAAAGTTTTTCTCCAACCACTGATACCTCTCTTTATCAATTGTACCGTCAGGATAAGTTCCCTTTGAGCGGATAAACATGATTAAATCATCGGGAATCATCAAAGAATAAGATGGTTTATCATTACTGATAAAAGATGAATTAATCTTAATATGCTCTGAATTTCTAATCCACATTGAAACTGGAAAATAAAGTCGCATATATTTCTTAATACCAAAACTTCTAATTGCGACTCTATCTACAGGCTCAAAAGTTATCTCAGGGACAACTAAACCCGTAATTAAATATTCCAACCCACATAGTCGTAAAAATTTATTAATCTCGCCCAGATAAGCCTCATAAATTTTGCGGTCATTTTGAGGTAGGGAAGATAAATCTAATTCTAAATCTGTTATTCCAATTTCAACCAATTTATTAATAACTGTACTGGCAATGGGGTCGCTGCGATAAAAAAAGCGGCATTCCTGCACAACCTTTTGATAATCTTCTAATCTAGATGACTCCAGTCTATCGACATCTAAATTTCTCCACACAACTGGCGCTTCTAAAATTGCAGAAGTAGCTTTTTTAGTTATTGTTGACATAATTTATACTCCAAACATTTAATCTTGGCTGCCCTAATTTAATAGCTTTACCCTTTCGAAAGCTTTTAAATTCATTTTTCACATAATAAGCAAGACAAAAACAAAGGAGAGCTGATGTAAAATGGTCATCTCCTCGTTTACCACCCCGTTCTGTTAAAGTTCTAAAAACCACTTCTCCTGCAGGAGTTTTTGTATAAGTCATTCTTTCAAGCTCAGCAACTGTTTCTAAATCTGTAGATGAATAAATTATTTTATGCTGATTAGAATAATCCTGTAAGATATTCACAGCTAGGGGTTTAGTTCGCATACTAATTGGTGAACCGTCTGCATTTATGCCTAAATCTGTATTACCTGAAAAATTAACTGGATAAAGAATGTTATCATACTTTTTATGCGAATACTCTGGACTATTAATTAAATTAGGAATTACCGCCCTACCTGCATTTCCCTCATCTATCGCTACAAGAATGGGACTAAACTTTTCAAATAAAAAGTCCAAAATACGCTCTTGTAAATAATAATTGACCCTAGTTAATTGAATTTTAGCGTGGAATCTTATCCTGCCATAATTGTCAGCGTACAAAATAAAAATCGCAGTGGGTTCAGTAACCCCTAAATCAACCCCCATAAAAACTGGATATTTTCTATCTGGTATGGAGGGGAGGATAGATAACTTGTTAATATACTCTACAATATTATCAGAAATAGCCGACCCATCAAACGCTAACTTATATACTGGATATTCCTCAATAGCCATCAACTCGCGGTCAAACAAAGCAAAAATAGGTCTCCCAGGCAAACCTAAAACGTTATGAACATAATCATCAGAATCCTCCCCACCATAAGTTTCAATTGCCTTTTGCTTATCTACCTCAGTAAACCTGGGATTGTCAAAAGCTGATACATGATGTTTTGAATAGTCTTTGTTTTCATTTTGACAATGCCAGTTTACATTCTTCTCGCGAATACCATTAGGTACGCCTGAAACAATCAGTCGATTTCCTTTTGTAAATGTTTTAATTACTGGCTGTAATTCAAGAAATGTCTTATAAGGATAAAAAGCTGATTCATCTAAAATAACAAATGGTGTGTGCAATCCCACAACATTAGCACCCGTCCCCGATGTGCCTGCAATGCGGCAAATAAGAGATGACCCTAATTTAGTCGTAATTGTAAATGTCGAACCATTCACCCCCTTATTAGGGTCGAGAAAGTGTTGTAAAAATGAATTACCTCGCAAAAGTTTTACCAAATAGTTTACCCAAACAGGTTCTAGATGAACCCTATTAGGTACGGTATAGACAATATAATCATCTGGGAATACATTAAAGATTAAACACCATAAAATTAAACCAGAAAGAGCTGCTGTTTTTCCTACAGAGCGAGCGCAGGAAATACTGACATTATGGTTGAAATCCAGCATAAACTCTTTTTGATACGTTGTTAATTCAAATTCTTCATCCCCCTCTAATTTATCATAATTCATTATAAACTCGAAGAAAAGAACTGGATTTCTTAGAATCTCATATAAAACTAGGTCTTCTTGAGTTACTCTTTCAACAACTGCCAAAGCTCGTTGTAAAACCTCCGCATAATATTAGCCCACGAAAATTGAGCTAATTTTTCTTTATTTACAGCTATCTTTTCCTTATTCTTTAGAATATTATAAATATTTTCCTCTAAATTGGGTGATTCTATATCGATTCTAATGGCTAGTTCATCATACCAATCATAAGAAGAAAGTGTAGGTACGACCCCTGTAGCACCGCACGCAATGCCTTCAAGAGCAGCTACCTCAAATCCCTCAATTGCTCTTAAACCAAACACGTAGCTAACCTGATTAAGTAAGTTTCGAAAATCAACTTCTGACATATATTCAAACTTAAAATCCTCCCCAGTGTGAATAAACAAATATTTAGCCTTTTTGCAGGCTCGATAAATTTTATCCAAATGCTCAGTCTCTGCTACATGACCAGTAGCAAAGACTAGATTAGCTCTACTATAGTCGTTGAAATTATAATAGATATTGGAGTCATAACCAAAAGGTAAGTACAAAAAGTTAAATTTTTTATCAGTCTCTTTGGGTAAATCGTAAAAAGAAACGGTCAACAAAGACTTTTCCCATAAAGTATCCCAGGCATAATTACCCGCTGTTTTATAGCATTCCTGAAATAAAACAAGATTTTTGGATTGTAAAGCGACCTCAACTTCACCCAAACCAACAATGTGAACAATTTGAATATCGGAATCTTCCATTCTATCTACCCACTCAACCCAAACCGGCGAATAGTCTCTAAATGCTTTTCTAATCTTTTTAAAAACAATTCCCCAATCAGGATGTTGATATTCATAAATCCTTACCATATTTCCTCCTTGAAACTAACATTGGAAAATCCCCAGGCTTCGTTATTCAGAGTTGGTTGATTAAAGTTCAAAACAAATCTACCAGCGTCATTTGCCATTCCCGAACCGCCAAACCCCCCCTCGTGCCGAATATGAAACACGGGGCAATCAAAAATAGGCACTAATTTATATCCCAAATTGGCAGCCTTACGCTGAACATTTGAATCTGAAAAACCCCGATAAACCATCTGCTCCTCAAAACCTCGAATATCAAACCATATTTTTCTAGAGGCTAGTTGAAAATCACCACAACAATCAATAATAGACCAGACATCTTGTTTATTAATCCCAGAATACCCATGACAAAAATACCCATCATAATTTGAAAATAGATACTTTTGGGGATTATTTATTTGGCGAAGTTCCTCCAAACTAATATCCCTTCTAGCTATAATATAAAAACAATTCTCATCCGGTTGAAAAGTCAATTTTAAAGGCGCAATAATATCAATGTTAGACGAAATAATAAAATCCCCCCTAACGCGCCTAATTCCAATATTCCTAGCCAAAACCTCAACCACCGCCTGAGAACCTGAAGGCAGTCCTAAATTGAAAACAAATTCATTTGTTACTTGAATATGCCGAATACGCCCAGTTTTTTCAACATAATCCTTAATTTCAGTAAACAACGAAATGTTATTTGGAGAATTCCAATCAACATAGATTACTTCATCGCATAATTTAACAAAGCTGTTCAAACAATAAACAGCCCTTTCGTTTAGATTTCCTCCGTAATTATCATTTCTAGCAATTAACACGCTGCTCAACATAGTTACCTAATAAACTCCCTATAGCTTAAAATAAACTCATCCAGTACTGATATGCCCTCCTCGCCCTATTAGGCATGTAAGTAAATAGAGAATCTGCATCTTCTCCCTGACAAATTGATTCTATTATCTTTTTATTATGTGCATAACCTCGTAATTCATTCTCAAAATTAACTACAATGCTCTGTGGATTCCTTGCTTGAAAAACTGTTGCTTTAGTCAGCACTATTTGTGGCTTTGCTTTAGCAATTACGTAATAACTTGCCCAAATATCATCCATCCTTCCTACATGTGGAACTATAAAATAATACGGGACTATATTTCGATGAATAACAGTATTTTGAGAATTAAAAGGTGTTATATGATTTTTATCAAGTAATAAATAAGTATCAAATTTTGGTTCAAAAAGATACTGACTATTTTGCGTACACGCTCTTAATACAGCATCAAAATCTGGTACTCCATTCCACAATCCTATAACAATACCGGGGCTAAAATCAGCATGTAAGTCATATTTAATATCAAATTCCTCTAGTAACCCATCAAAGTACAACTCAAAAGGAAATCCCCTAACCCACATTGAGTCGTATACTATATCCGATAAAAGATAATTATACTTTTTTGCATAGTAATCAAGAATATTCACGAGAACGGGTTTTTCAGGTTTAGGTCTTAAAACATTAAAGTTACTTCCAGTAAATTTTCGTAAAAACATGAAGTCATACCAATCATCGTAAGGAATATTATCATCATCAACTAGGGCTATCCATTCAGCGCCCTCTTGATAAGCGTATAAAACACCTAAATTTCTTCTTTGGATGCAATTCCACCCGATTAGCTCAGAAAGTTCAACATCAATGTCTTGCTGAAATTCAGGCGAAAGATAAACTGTATTTCTGAAATTTTTTTCAAGTTCATAATAATCTTCATGAGGCGTTTTCAAATCACCAACTATAATAAATAAACAGTTATGTTGCTCGGCAATTTCACAAAATCGTAAGGTTGCTCTGGAAGGCTTATAAATAGTTGTAGTTACTATAGCAGTTTTAACTGAAAAATTTTTCAACTTTGTCTCAAGAATAACGTCAAGAAGATTTTCAGTAGTAATCATGCTAACTCCTTTCTAACCTGCTCTTCAATCCAAAAATACGTTCGTTTCAATCCCTCTCCCAAAGGAATCTTAGGAGACCAGCCTAAAAGTTTTTTGATTAATCTGTTATCAGAAGTTCTAGCTTTAACACCGACAGGTGCACCATTTAGTATATACTTTACTCGAATATCTTTTTTGGCTATGGTACTAATCATAAAAATCAACTGATTAATCGAAACCATCTCCTCAGAGCCAATATTTACCGTCTCTTTATAAGGAGAATTTACTAGAGCCAGTACGGCGTCTAGACAATCTTCTACGTGAAGATATGACCTGGTTTGCGTCCCATCTCCCCAGACTTCAATTTCTCCTCCATTTTCAACTTGGGCAATTTTTCTACATAATGCCGCGATTGACTTTTCCCGACCTCCTTTCCACGTCCCTTTCTCCCCATAAACATTGTGGAATCTGGCAATTCTTATGTCTAAATTATAATTTCTTCTATAAGAATCATACACTATTTCACTAAACAATTTTTCCCAACCATAAACGCTATCAGGATTTGCTGGAAAGGCTGTGTCCTCACTGATTTTGATATTATCAGGGTCAAGCTGATTATAGGATGGATAAACACAAGCTGAGGAACTGAAAAATAAAACTCCAATGTCAGACTGGGCAGCCACCCGCGCCACATTCAAATTAATCATCGCCGAATTTGTTACTAAGTCAGCATCATGCTCCCCAGTAAAGACAAAACCAGCTCCTCCCATATCAGCAGCCAGTTGAAACACAAAATCAAATGAACCCTCAAAAGACTTTTTAACAATATCTATATCCCGTAAATCTCCCAAGATAAAATGGTCGGTATATACAGGTTGCCACTCATTTTGTTTTCTATCAACGCCTCTAACCCAAAATCCTTCTTTCTTCAATCTGTTCACCAAGTGTCCTCCAATAAACCCTCCAGCGCCCAAAACTAAAGCTCTTTTCATACCTACCTCCTCAATAAACTATCTATTTCGTTCAAATGCTTAAACATCTTCTGTAAAAATTTCAGTTGGCATTGTAGAAAAAAGTCGCTTTATCAATGTATGAAATGTCATTCCTCGACCGGAACTTGCAGTTATAGAATAAATATATTCATCTCCTACTGGAGATTTACAACTTACAGAATAAACATTACCTTCTTTATTCATTGTAAAACTATATCCCTTTTTTCTTAGAAGTTGGAATTTTTTATCCTCGTCCATAAAAAACTCCTTTCTAGTTTTTATTTACTCCTTCATCAACCGTTAAACAATGAGGACTAAACCAAATTCGCTCTTTAAACCTGTTTTTAGCGTTCTTATTCTCTCGCTTACTAGTACCATAGGCACGCCTCCCCACCCAACTTATTTTATGCCATCCCAACTCTTCTAACATATTATGCTCGCCCTCATAACCACAAAGTGCAATTCTAAAGCGAGGGTTATTAGAATTTTCAATGCACCAGTTTCTAACTTCTACAGCTAAATTATCATCATCAACTGTGTAAATATTTTCTGAACGAACTTCTTTTGAATACGGAGGGTCAAAAAATATACCTACAGTTCTAAATTTAGATAAAACTCCTCTGGTGATAACCCTACTCCAATCTCCGCAACAAACCTTTACATGGCGTAGTCTATTTGATAGCTGAGTAAGATAAGCTAAAACATCAAAATCCTTACCTCTAACGATTCCAATACTAGGTGATGTCAGGTGAGGTCTTTTTCTACGAACACCCTCCAACCTAGCGTCCTTACCTAAAACCTTTTTCCAGTTAACCAATTTTCCATCAATTTCAGTCCAGGGGGCATCTCCCTTACACCAATCGCCCCCACCTCCTAGCCAAATAGATACCCCCCATACCCACCAGCCTGCTACCTTGGGGTCATAAAAATTTAGGTCAGCGGGAACTCTAGATGCTAATTCAGGTTTAGCATATTTAACTAGCCAAATATGTCTAGCTGTTAAATCTGCCTCATTGACAGGATTATCTACATGCTTTGCGACCTCATCTGGAGCATTTTTAACAGCCCGCCAAAAATTAGCAACAAAATAATCTTTATCATTAATAATCTCAATTTTAGGAGTCGAAGGTCTTAAAAACAAAACCGCGCCGGCACCAAAAAATGGTTCTATATAGCAATCTACATCACCAAAAAATTGCCAAACAGTGTCGGCTACACTGCTCTTATTACCAAACCAAGGAAATGGGGCAATATATCTTTTAACCATTATCCTAGTGCTCCTTGGGTTTAATCAAAATAATCTCCTTACTGGGTAAATATCCTAAATATTTGATAGCCAGGTTCTTTACATCTTCCCAATTCAAACCTCCTAAACCACATCCTACAGCAGGCAATGCGATATATCTAGATTCCTCTATATGGCTTAGCACATCAAATCCTTTCTCTATCCATTCAAGTTTTGATTTATCTCGCCAGTGGTCTTTTGTAGCAAATAAAATCCAAGCGGGTCGAATATCACCATAGAAACAGACCCTTACCACATCACCTGGTGAAAACGAACCGCGATTGCAAATCTCTTTATATGCAGTGAAAAGAATCTTATGACGAGACATAACGTCTTTAGCCAATCCAGCACCCGCAATACCGACACAGTTTACAGGTACAACAATTTCAAAATGTGGAGGTGTATCAAAAATATTGAAATAATTAGCTATCCTCAGCACTTTCCTTTTCTTCTTTCTTTCTATTTATTTCATCCAAAATAATCTGCTCAGTGTCCAATTCTGCGTGCTGTTCATCATCTTCGTCATAGTAAATAATACAATAGCCATCTCTATATTGATTAGGAAACATACTCCTCCTGCTTAATTCTTCTAATATTTACAACAATTATATTTTCATCTAAACTATCCGAAGTAATCTCTACAAAAAATTTACTTGCCAAGTCTTCTAACTCGTCAAGAGAAATTGAAAAAACAGCCTCATCTGCGTCTTTAACAAGTTCCTTGTAAACTAGTCCTAAACTAACAGTAGCTACAACATAGTCTTTTTCTGAATTATTCATTTTATAGTCTCCTTTCTCTATGCAAAAATTAAATCTAATTTTCCAACACAATTAGCCCAAAATGGACATAGCTTTTCATTACAAAACGGACTGCTTGTGTTCAGTGGAAAATTATTATTTTTTATAAATAAATTCATCCTATACCAAACAAACTCTAAAAGAGCATCCAATTTGTCCTCTACATCCTCTTTTGATAAATTAACTACATAAGTTTCAATTCGAAACCCACTATTTTTTGAAAATGAAATAAATTTAAATTTATTACCTATGCCAAATGTAGTTCGTACTCCTCTCAAATAAATAGCAGGCTGTAACCAATAACTTTCCCAATGAAATTTACTGCCGAAAGTCTTAAAATCTACAACCGTACCATCCGCTAAAACACAGTCAACAAATCCCTTTACTGGGATAGGAATTGACGCTGAACTAAATTGAAATTCTTTTTCTAGAACTGGTTCAGCGTCTATATAGTACGGTTGTAGTTTAGATAATTCACTCTCTATATGGGGTGATGAAAATAATAAACTACCTTTTTGAACGTAATCACCTGGTAAAGATAATTTAGATTTTTGACAAGTGGACTCCCAAACATCCTCCAATTTTTGACGTTTATTGGACAAAAACTGTGCAACAGTTTGATGAAATAAAGAGCCAAATAAGGTATCGATAGTTTGAGGTTTAGGTTCTTTATCAATATAAATTCGCTTCCATCTCTGGGCGCAATCTAAAAAAGTCGATATACTCGAATAGGATAAATGGTCTGTAGGAAACAATGTTTAATCCTCACTTTCTTCTAAAATTTTTAATGCCCCAGGCAGGACTCGAACCTGCATGACTAGCGGTTTAGAAGACCGCTGTTCGTCCATTGAACTACTGGGGCGATAAAATCAACCCTCTAACACCTCTACAAAAATTGAACAATTGTCTAAATACTCAACAATAAAATTTCCAGAAATTAAAATAGTTCTAGGATAGGAAAAGACTCCTAATCTAGATACACTTGTTAAAGACCCGCTCTCTTTTAAAGAGTTTATTTTTTTCCTTACCTCATCATTAGTATAAAAAGAGTAAACGGGTACGCCCCAAATTCTATAAAGAGCCTGACCACTAAGAGTTCTTACTTCTGGGTCAAGTAGATAAAAAGCTTCAAAAGGTGTTTTCACAATCGCAGCGACAGGTACTTGTTTATAAACTTTTTCCTCATATACAAAGGCATTCATTTTTACTCCTTTCATAAAGTGTGCTATTTGTTGAAGAATTTTCAACAATTCTGCCAGTATTATAGCACACTCTTTCAAGTTTGTCAAGAGATTGATTCTGGAATTTTATTATCTCTTCTAGCCAGCTCATCACCAGTCAAATCAAAGATGGTATCACAATAAGTACCGTCTGGAAACTTTCTTTTGCAATGGAATCTCAACTTAGCCTTTTTGCTTTCTGGATAGAGCATCCAGACCGATGCAATCCAAGTTCCGCATTTCGGGCAGAGAATAATCTTCATTTTAGACTCATAAAACCTCTTGGCTTTCTGTTTCAGGCTCTCAACAAAGTCAATGACAGATTCTTGCTCGCTAGCTTTTCGATTTCGCCGAGTAATGCCAAGGCTGTCCTGTAACTTGTTAATATCATTACGCAAATTAGACTTAATATTATTTAACTTTTCCAGCCTGACAATATCAACCTCATCAAATCCTCCCTCACCCTCTTGTAATTTATAAGAGTATCTTTCAAAGTCTTCAAGACTAATAAATGCCTGAGCTAAAGCCCTTAAAGCTAATAAGTCATTAATTTTCAAATCAGACAAATCATAATCACGAGAAAATTCATCTATTTTATCCTGGATTCGCTTCTCAAATTCTTGAGTAAGCGATACCCCTGTAACCATTTCAGAATAAATTTTATCAAACTCCTCGTCAGATAAATTCCTATACTGCTTAAGATTTCTAATCCTGTTTTTAGATATATAATCTTTCATTCGAGCAAATCTCCTAAACTCATCTTATAACTTTTGTACTTCATCAGGCTGTCAATTAAACTCTCCGTCAGTAGAGAATCATCCTTCGAATATAAAAATCGGATAAGTGCTATCAAATCCTCCCTGGTAAGATAGACTACTACCAGATTATGACTTTGCGCACACTTAACCGCATCAATCGAAGCGTTATACTCAGCATTGCAATAAACACATTTATAAGCCATAAAACCTCCTTTGTTATAATTATAACTCTTTTATTGCATTTTAGCGCATAATCAACCAATTGTCAAGTATTGACAAGTTATAGTTAGTGTGGTATGCTTAGATGTGAGCTAAAAGCAAAGATTTTAATACTCTTCTTATAGAAAATTAATGAAACTCTAACGAAAAAACTCTTGACAAGTCTTGACTTTTCTGCTAAAAAATGTGTAAAATTGCGAGGCCAAGACTTGGATAATAAATAAAAAATAAATTACAATGACCGTAAGCGGTAAACGGAATTTAGAATAAACTAGACGCTTATTAACGATAAACGCAATTAAACTTGGGATGATTATGATAAAAATAAAAAATTATAGATGAACTAACTGCCCAATAATTTTTCCGAAAAGGAGGTTTAATGCGTGTAGATAAACAAACCGAAGTTTTAGAAAAATTGCAAAATTTTCTGCAAAATTGCAGAGTTCTTTGCATTGACCTAGAAACGAGCGGATTAGATTTCCTTACCGATTCCGTTTTGTTAATTGGTCTTTTTGTACCGAATAGTATCAACTTTGTTGATTCTGATAAAGCGTACTTAAAAGATAAAATCGATTTTCAAGCGAGTATTGTTTCCCCACCCACCCACCCTTTCCGCTCAGAACAAAAAAATTTAAAATCGAATCTAGCCTCCTTAACCGAGGCTTCCGAAAATAGAACAATTGTTCTACAAAAAGATTTTAACTCCTTTCGGGACTTTCAAACCGAATTTTCCGAAAGCGGAACAATAGTTCTACAAAAAGATGAGGGCATTCTTATAATTATAAATCCTCGTCAAACCGCCCCGATTGTGAAATTTTTCACAAGTTTACAAGATAAATTATTTATCGGGCATCATATTAAGTTTGATTTGAGGTTTATTTACGCTAAATATGGTGTTTTGTTAAAAAATATTTTTGATATTTTTATTGCTGAGGGCGTATTAACCGCGGGTTTGGGTAGCTCTTTTTCATCTTTAAATGACTTGACAAATAAATATTTTGGTGTACAATTAGAAAAGGAGCTAAGAGGTACTTTTATCGGTAAAGAGAACGATGAATTTTCTGAGGAGCAGATAGATTATTTGATAAATGACCTAAAATACCTTGATAGGATATACTTAAAGCAGGTAGAGCTTTCTAAGGAACTTAATTTAGAACATGTCTTAGATTTGGAAATGAAACTCGTTCCTGTAGTTACGATGATGGAATATTTGGGTATAAAAATTGATACTGATGCTTGGACTCAAACATTATCTTTACTTGAATCAAAAAGAAATGAAGAGGAGAGGAATTTGAAATCTTATTTATTTAATCATTTGATTGACCATTTGAAAGGTAAAAGTCTTTTAGAAATTTGTGGGGAGTTAAGCATACCCGTAAAGACTAAAAAAGCTAAACAATTTCTAGAGACTGTTTATGATATTGATTATATAAAAGATTGGTTACTAGATAATATTAATTTAGATTCTCCTAAACAGGTATTGTCGATTCTGCATTTGTTGGGAGTAAATACACCGAATACAAACGAACAAACATTACAAGATTATCTATCTTATAATGTTGTTAAAATGCTTTTAAAATATCGAGAAATACAGAAGTTGTTAACAACTTATGGTACCAATATTATTAGTAAGATTCATCCTTTAACAGGGTGTCTTCACCCTGAATTTAATCAGGTAGGTGCAGCTACTGGTAGATTTAGCTCAAGTAATCCTAATTGCCAAAATATTCCCGCTACTGAGGAGTTTAGAAAGATGTTTGTTGCCCGACCTGGTTTTTTAATTTTAACTGCTGATTATAATCAGCAGGAGTACAGATTAGCTGGAGCATTATCGGGAGACAAAAAGATTATAAATGCTTATAAAGCGGGGCATGATATTCATACGGCTACGGCTTCAATTGCTTATAAAGTACCTTTAGAACAGGTAACTAAAGAGCAGAGAGTAAATGGTAAAAAAATTAATTTTTTAATTTTATATGGCGGCTCTCCAATGAAATTACATAAAGTTATGGGATTTAATTTAGAGTATGCGCGAGAAATTGTTTATTTGATAAATACGTCTTATGTAAATTTAGTGAAATTTAGAAAATTTTTTAGTGAGAAAACTTTTGAGCGGGGTTATTCTGTTACAGCTTTTGGAAGAAGGCGGTGGTATGAAAAGCCCGCCATCTACAATTCGGTTGATGAGTTTAAAGAGATAAAATCTAGGATTATGAGGCAGGGTTATAATGCACTTATTCAAGGCA
>Ga0308405_1001199_pt1 | contig 13306 bp, 9 predicted proteins | sample HotsprSampleMS13_FD_203473 | JGI IMG/M metagenome (GOLD analysis project Ga0308405, IMG submission 203473) | Hot spring phototrophic mat microbial communities from Mushroom Spring, Yellowstone National Park, Wyoming, United States - 20060912_MS13 ...
GTCGTGCGGCGAATGGACGAAGATCGGGATCGCCACCCGGCGCCGCTCGGGATCGATGCGGTAGCCCAGCACCTGTCCCACCTGGATCCCGCGATAGTAGATGGGCGCCCCGCGCGTGAGCCCGCCCAAGCGTTCGGCCTCGAGTTCGAAGGACGTTCCGGGCACCGCCGAGCGGATCAAAGGGGGCTCTTCGAGGCCCACGAAATCGCGCCGGGGCGTCCCCCGGCTCCCCGGGTCGATCTCGACGAAGGCACCGGAGATCACCGTGCCGAGCCCCGTGACACCACCGATGCCGATCCGCGGCCGCACGATCCAGAACTTCGTGTCGTCGTCGAGAAACCGCTCGGTACCGGCGTTCATCTGGAGCGTGACGACGATCCGGCTCGGGTCGTCGTCGAGCGCGACCGCGGTCACCGTGCCGATTTCGACATCCCTGTATTTGACCTTCGTCTTCCCCGGCTCGAGGCCTTCGGCGCTTTCGAAGCTCACGCGGACGATCGGCCCCGGGTCGCGGATCGCACCGTAGACGAGCCAGGCTGCGATCGCGATCGCAACGAGCGGGACGAGCCAGACGAGGCTCGCGCCGGGATGGCGACGGGGCACGAGCTCGGCCTCGCCGATCTCCCCGACCTCGCTCCGCTCGAGCGTCGTCATCGCGGCCGGTTCCAAATGAGGCGCGGATCGAAGCTCGCGGCGGCGAGCATGGTCGAGATCACCGTCGACGCGAAGGCGGTGATTCCCGTCCCGGCCTCGATCGTCGCGAGTGCCCCCATGTCGACGAGCGCGACGAGGAGAGCCACGACGAACACGTCGATCATCGACCAGCGGCCCACGAAATCGACAATTCGGTAGAGGATCGTCCGCTCGCGGTGCCACCTGTCCGTGCGCCGCTGCGTGGTCACGAGCAAGAAGCCGAGGCCGAGGAACTTCAAGAGCGGCACGAGCACGCTCGCGGTGAAGACGATCGCGGCCACCGGGTACATCCGCTGCTCGACCAGGAGGGCGACCCCGCCCAGGATCGTGCTCGGCTCGCCCCGGCCGAGGCTGGTCACCGTCATGACCGGCAAGAGGTTGGCGGGGAAGTAGAAGGCGACGGCGGCCGAGAGGAAGGCCCAGGCGCGGCTGATCGCCTCGGCGCGTGGCGGATGCACCGCGTGGCCGCAGCGAGGGCACCGCGCCCACGACCGGCCGCGTCGCAGAACCACGACTTGCCCGCAGGCCGCGCAGCCCAGGAGCGGGCCCGCAGCCGGGTCGAGCCGGGCGAGGTTCGCTTGCGGGGCGAGCCGCTGCCAGAGGTCGTGATGGTCGAGCGTGGCATCCGCCGCGGTCGCGAGGATCAGCGCGGCTGTGAAAGCCCAAAGCCCCACCCCCGGATCGAGCACCGCGAGATCGGCGAGCTTCACCCAGGCGACGATCACCGCGAGCAGGAAAACGTCGAGCATGGCCCAGGCGCGCAGCGAGAGGGCGAGGCGCAAGGCAAGAGCCTGCCCCGGCAGCCCGAGACGCAGCAGGAAAGGTCCGAGCGCCCAGAGCGTGGCGAGCATCTTGGCGAGCGGGAAGAGAAAGTCGCGGCGAACACGATCCCGGCGAGAAGCGGCATGTCCTGCTGCCACAGCCGCACCACACCGCTCACCAGAACCGCGACCTGGTCACGGCCTTCGAAGGTGAAGACGAGGAAGGGGTAGAGGTTGGCGACCGCGAAGAGGACGAGGGCGGCGAGGTTCAGATGCACCGCCCGGCGGACCGAGCCCGGGGCCACACGCCGCAGCACGGCACCGCAGCGGCGGCAGCGCACGAGCCCCGGCCCGGGCATGGCCGACTGGATCTGCGGCAGGCCACACTCGTGGCAGACGAGGAGCGGGGCGAGCCAGCGGCCGTGGTCGGGTGCGCTCATCCCCCAAGCTTAGCAGGCGGGCCGATCGCCACCAACGGCGGCCGGCCTGCCGGGCTCACCGCTTGACCACCCAGCGCCAGAGAAACTGATTGTCGGCCCGTTGCACGAGGTCGATGCCGTCGCGTACGCCCCAAGCGAGGGCTTGCTGGTGGAGCGGCACGTAACCCACGTCTTCGTGGAGGATTCGCCAGGCTTCGGCGATCAGCCGGTCGCGCCGGGCGAGGTCGGTCTCGGTCAAGATCTCGCGGGTGAGCGCGTCGATCTTCGGATTGGAGTAGCCGCCGAGGTTGAACGCGCCCGCACCCTTGCCGTCGCGGGTGACCACGAGGTTGTGCAGCGCGTTCCAAGAATCGAAGCTGCCCGGGGTCCAGCCCAAGAGGTAGAAGCTCGTGTCGTAGCCGCCGGCGGCGAGCACCTTGGCGAAATAGAGCGACTTGGTCTGGGCGTTGAGGGTGACCTTGATGCCGACCCGGCCGAGCATGCCCACGATCGCCTGGCAGATCTGCTCGTCGTTGACGTAGCGATCGTTCGGGCAGTCGAGGGTCACGCCGAAGCCGTCCGGGTAGCCCGCTTCGGCCAAAAGCCGGCGGGCGGCTGCCGGATCGTGGGGCCAGCGGACGAGGTCTTCGGGGAAGCCTTGGATCCCCGGGGCGACCAGGGCGGCGCTCGGCGTCGCCTGACCCCGCATGACCTTCTTGACGATCGCTTCGATGTCGATCGCTTGGTAGACGGCGAGCCGGACCCGGCGATCTTTGAACGGGTTCTTGCCCTTGACCGTGGCATAGAGGAGCTCGTCGCGCGACTGGTCGAAGCCCAAAAAGATCGTGCGGAGCTCGGGGCCGGTGAGCGCCTTCACACCGGGTGTGCGGGCGATCCGGTCGGTGTCCTGGATCGGCAAGGAGAGGATCACGTCGAGTTCGCCCGAGAGGAGCGCCGCCACCCGGGTGGCGTCGTTGGCAATGGGCTGGAAGACGACTTCCTGGAGATTGCTCGGGTACCGGGCCCAGCCCCACCAGTCGGGATGGCGCTCCGCCACGGTCCGCACGTCCGGTTCCCGCCGGACGACTTTGAACGGCCCGGTGCCGTTGGTGTGGAAGGCGGCATGGCTCGAGCGCGGGTTCTTGATGTCGACGGGCTCCGCCGCGCCGTGCGCGAGCGACCATTCCTTGTCCATGATGTACCAAGTGTCCCACTCCGCGTGCAGGATCGGGTTCGGGACCTCGGTCACGAAGTCGACCGTGTGGTCGTCGACCTTGACGACCTCTTTCACGGTGGCGAGCCGGCTTTTGAGATCCGAGGTCGGCCGCCTCACCCGTTCGGCGGAGAAGACGACGTCGTCGGCGTCGAACGGGCTACCGTCGTGGAAGCGCACGCCTTTGCGCAAGTGGAACCGCCAGCGGTCCTTGGCGACGAGTTCCCAGCGCTCGGCGAGGCCGGGTTCGATCGCGAGATCCGCGCCACGGGTCGTGAGGCCTTCGTAGACGTTGCCGAGATAGCCGAGCGTGAAGGTCTCGTTGAGGCCGTAGGGGTCGAGCGTTCCGACGTCGCCCTGGAAGGACATTTTGAGCGTTTGGGCGCCGGCCGGCCCGGCCAGCAGGCCCATGACGAGTCCGGTCACGAGCAGCCCCGGGAACGTCATGACAACCTCCGCGCGCGTCGCTTTTTCCGGGATGTTCCGCGCAGTCGAAAGCATTGTCAATCTATGGTTTACATGTTGAGAGTTTCGTGAACTTCGAGGCGGATGGCGTAGCTGGAGCCCCCGGCCGATCTGGACTTCCGGCCGCCCGGCGCGACATAAGAGAGCATGAGCGGCAAGGATCTGAGCGAGCGCGCCGATCGACGGGTCGCGGCGTTCCTCGAGGAGCTCGCGAAGGTGCCGGCGCGCCCGGCCGGCGGCCGCGGCCGGCTGATCTTCGCGCTCGATGCGACCGCCTCGCGCGAACCCACCTGGGACCGCGCCTGCGAGGTCCAGGGCCAGATGTTCCTCGAGGCCGGGCGGCTCGGCGGCCTCGAGGTCCAGCTCGTATTCTACCGTGGCTTCCACGAGTGCAAGGCGAGCCGCTGGGTGAGCGACAGCCGCACCCTCGTCGAGCTCATGACCCGGGTCCGCTGCAAGGCCGGGCAGACCCAGATCCGCCGGGTGCTGCGGCACGCGATCGAGGAGACCCGGCGCCAGCCGGTGCGGGCGCTCGTCTTCATCGGCGACGCCATGGAAGAGGAGCTCGACGAGCTCGCCGGGCTCGCAGGTGAGCTCGGCATCCTGGGCGTGCGCGCCTTCCTGTTCCAGGAGGGCGCCGATCCGCGCGCCGAACGGGCGTTCCGCGAGATCGCCCGGCTCACCGGCGGCGCCTGGTGCCGCTTCGATCGCAACGCGCCGAACGAGCTGCGCGAGCTCCTGGGTGCGGTCGCCGCCTATGCCGCGGGTGGTCCGGCGGTGCTCGAGGACCTGCGCAGCCGGCCGTCGAACGTGGTCCGCTTGCTCGCCCGGCAGGTGCGCGATTGACGCTGCTCTATCTATCCGCAGGTGCTGCCGCGCTGGCGTTGCTGCTGATGGCGGCGCGCTGGCTCTCCCGGCTCTCGCCGAGTGACCTCGCGCAAGCGGCGCGGACCTTCCTCGCCGTGTTCACCGGCCTCGCCGGGACCGGGCTCGTCTTCCTCGGCCGCTGGGGGCTCGCCATCGTGGCTCTGGCGGCCGCGGCCGTGGCCCTGCGCTCGTTGATCAAGGCCCGGGGTGGCGCGGAGCCGCTCGAAGCGGAGGCGACGGGCTCCGATGCCGCCCGGGTCGAGACCGCGCTCCTCGTGATGGAGCTCGACCGCGCGACCGGCCGGCTCGACGGGCGGGTGCGCGGCGGCCGGTTCGCGGGGCGGACGCTCGGCGGGCTCGCGCTCGACGAGCTGTTGGCGCTGCTCGACGAGGCGCGTCGCGACGATCCGTCGTCGGTCCCGTTGCTCGAGGCCTATCTCGACCGGCGTGAGCCCGATTGGCGACGACGGGCGAGCGGGGCCGGGCGAGCGACGGCCGACCCGGGCACGATGGACGAGCGGACCGCGCTCGCGATTTTGGGCCTCGAGCCGGGGGCCTCGGCCGAGGAGATCCGCGCCGCGCATCGGCGGCTGATGGCCAAGCTGCACCCCGACCACGGCGGCAGCACGTTCCTCGCCGCTCAGCTCAACCGGGCCAAGGAGGTCCTGCTCGGCCGGCGCGGTTGAGCCCGTTCGGGCCGTTGTTGAAATTTTAACGAAGCCGACGGTAGAAGCCGCGGACATGCGTGGGACGCGGCGGACCGCCGAGCGGCGGCGTCGCCTCGTGATGGTTCGAGGAGAGCGCATGGCGAAGGTCCGCAAGGTGGTGTTGCCGGTGGCGGGGCTCGGCACCCGCATGCTGCCGGCGACGCGGGTCCTGCCCAAGGAGATGTTGCCGGTCGTCGACAAGCCGATCGTGCAGTACGCGATCGAGGAGGCGAAGGCCGCCGGCATCGAGGAGGTCATCCTCGTGACCGGCCGCGGCAAGGCCTTGATCGAAGACCATTTCGACCGTGCGGTCGAGCTTTTCGAGACGCTCGCCCGGCGCGGTCGCCGGGCCGAGCTCGAAACCCTGCTCGGCGAGACGCCCGAGCCGGGGACCTTCGTCTACACCCGCCAGCAGGAACCCAAGGGGCTCGGCCATGCGGTCTGGTGCGCGCGCCATCTCGTGGGCCGCGAGCCCTTCGCCGTGATGTTGGTCGACGATCTGATCGACGCGCCGGTGCCCTGTCTCGCCCAGATTCTCGACGTGCACCGGCGCACCGAGGGCAACGTCGTCGCGGTCATGGAAGTGCCCGCCGAGCAGACGGCGCGCTACGGGATCGTGGCACCGGGCGCCGACGACGGGCGGGTGGTCGAGGTGAGAGGGCTCGTCGAGAAGCCCAGGCCCGAGGTCGCACCGTCACGCCTCGCGGTGATCGGCCGATACATCTTGATGCCGGAAGTCATGGACGAGCTCGCCCGCCACGAGGTCGGCGCGGGCGGCGAGATCCAACTCACGGACGCGATGGCGCGGTTGATCGGGCGGCAGCCGTTCCACGGCCTGCGGTTCGAGGGCCGCCGCTTCGATTGCGGCGACAAGCTCGGCTATCTCGAAGCGATCGTGGCCCTCGCCTCGCGCCGCGCCGATCTCGGCCCGGCCTTCCGAGCCCTGCTCGCCCGCTATCTCTGAGAGCTCCACGGAGCCGCCTCGATGCGCATCGCAATGATCGGCACGGGCTATGTCGGCCTGGTTTCGGGGGCCTGCTTCGCCGAGTTCGGCGTGGAGGTCACCTGCGTCGACAAAGCGGCGGACAAGATCACGATGCTCGAGTCGGGCCGGATCCCGATCTACGAGCCGGGGCTCGACGACCTCGTGGCGCGCCACAAATCGGCCGGTCGGCTGCGGTTCACGACCGAGCTCGCCTCGGCCCTCGAGGGCGCCGATGCGATCTTCATCGCGGTCGGCACGCCCTCCCGGCGTGGTGACGGCCACGCCGATCTCTCCTACGTGTTCGCCGCGGCGGAAGAGATCGCCCGCGGTCTCGACCATCCGGCCCTCGTCGTGACCAAGTCGACGGTGCCGGTCGGCACCGGGCGGCGCCTGAAACGGCTTTTTCGCGAGCTGCGACCGGATCTGCCGATCGACGTCGCTTCCAACCCGGAGTTTTTGCGCGAGGGTTCGGCCATCGAGGATTTCTTGCGTCCCGATCGAGTGGTCTGCGGTGTCGAAACCGAAGCGGCACGCGACACCTTGGCCGCCCTCTATCGACCTTTGAACCTGATCGAAACGCCGATTCTGTTCACCACGATCGAGACCGCCGAGCTCATCAAATACGCGACCAACAGTTTCCTCGCCACCAAGATCACCTTCATCAACGAGATCGCCGATCTCTGCGAGAAGGTCGGCGCCGATGTCCAGCAGGTGGCCCGCGGAATCGGCCTCGACGGCCGGATCGGTCGCAAATTCCTCCACGCGGGACCGGGCTACGGCGGCTCCTGCTTCCCCAAGGACACGCTCGCGCTTCTGCGCACCGCCGAACTGCACGGCGTGCCGCTGCGGATCGTCGACACGGTCGTTCAGGTCAACGAGGCGCGCAAGCGCCGGATGGTCAAGAAGATCGTGGACGCCATGGGCGGCGAGGTGGCCGGCCGGCGGATCGCCTTTCTGGGCGTCACCTTCAAACCCAATACCGACGACATGCGCGAGAGCCCGAGTCTCGTGATCGTCCCGGCACTCCAGGCCGAGGGCGCGGAGATCCGGGTCTACGATCCCGAGGGCCGACGCGAGGGCGAGCGGCTCTTGCCCGGGGTCACCTGGTGTGCCGACAGCTACGAGGCGATCACCGGGGCGGATGCGATCGTGTTGTTGACCGAATGGAACCAGTTCCGTGGGCTCGACCTCGAGCGGGCGCGCAGTCTCGTGCGGCAACCGGTTCTCGTCGATCTGCGCAACGTCTTCGATCCCGAACGGGCGACCCGGGCCGGCTTTTCCTACACGGGTGTCGGCCGGCCGCCACGACGTGCCGGCGAGTGAACGAGCGGGAGGCTGCCATGGCGAGCGGGCACCGGTTCCACCCGACGATCCTGCGTGAATACGACATTCGCGGCATCGTGGGCGAGACGCTGTCGCCTGCCGATGCGTGGGCGATCGGTCGGACCTTCGCAACGATCGTGCGGCGGACCGGTGGTCGGCGGATCTGTGTCGGCCGTGACGGCCGGCTGAGCTCGCCGGACCTCGCCCGAGCGGTGATCGAGGGGGTGCGGGCGTCGGGCGTCGATGTCGTGAGCCTCGGCCTCGGCCCCACGCCGATGATGTATTTCGCCGTGCACGAGCTCGACACCGACGGTGGCATCCAGGTCACCGGCTCGCACAATCCGCCGAGCCACAACGGCTTCAAGATGATGCTCGGCAAAGCGTCGTTCTTCGGCGAGCGGATCCGCGAGCTCGGCCGGATGGCCGAAGCCGGTGATTGGGACACGGGGGAGGGCCGGATCGAGGAGGTCGAGGTCTTGGACCGCTATGTCGACCGGCTCGTACGCGATTACCACGGCAGCCGGCCGCTCGACGTCGTGTGGGACGCCGGCAACGGCGCTGCCGGGCCGGCCATGGCCCAGCTCGCCCGCCGCTTGCCCGGCCGCCACCACTGCCTGTTCGCCGAGGTCGACGGGCACTTCCCCAACCATCACCCGGACCCGACCGAGCCCCACAATCTGGAGGCCCTGATCACGGCCGTCGTGGCCCGCGGGGCGGAAGTGGGGATCGCGTTCGACGGTGACGGCGACCGGATCGGCGTGGTCGACGGCCGGGGGCGGATCATCTGGGGCGACCAGCTCTTGATGATCCTGGCCCGAGACCTCTTGGCGCGGCAGCCGGGGGCGACGATCATCGCCGACGTCAAGGCGAGTCAGACGCTGTTCGACGAAATCGCTCGGCTCGGTGGCCGACCACTCATGTGGAAGACCGGGCATTCTCTCATCAAAGCCAAGATGGTCGAGACCGGAGCTCCCCTTTCGGGCGAGATGTCCGGCCACATCTTTTACAAAGACGGATTTTATGGCCACGACGACGCGCTCTATGTGGCCGTACGTCTCCTCGACATTTTGGCGCGCGGCGAGCGCAGGCTCGCCGAAATCCGCGATTCCATGCCGGTCACGTTCAGCACGCCCGAAGTCCGTTTCGATTGCCCCGAAGAGCGGAAGTTCGCGGTCGTGGCCGAGCTCGCCCAAAAGCTCGCCCGGGACGGCGCCGAGGTCGACACCACCGACGGGGTCCGCGTCCGGACGGCCGACGGCTGGTGGCTGTTGCGGGCTTCCAACACGCAGGCCGTGCTCGTGGCCCGCGCCGAAGCGGCGAGCGCCGAAGGTCTGGAGCGGCTCAAGGGCGAGCTCCGCACCCGACTCCGCTCGGTCGGGATCGAGCCGCCGGCGGGCTTCTAGGTGCGGCGCGCGGCGGTCCTTCGCCTCTCAACTTCGCGTTAACCTTCGAGCTTTAAGGTCTCGGCTGGGTGGCGATCGGGCGGTGGGAGGTCCCACCGAGGCGGTCGTCCGTACGGCCGGAGGCGCGGTGCGGACCATCAGGGCTCGTGAAGAGGGGCGGAGAGCGGAGCCGAGAGCCCGCACGCGGGTCGCATCGGCGCGCGCCTTCCAGCCCTCGACTCGCTATGGGCTCCGCCCACCCTCGCGCAGCGGTTCGGATGCGGGGGAGGCCTGTTCGGGCGCGGCCGGCGCCGTCGGGGCCGCCCACGGGCGGGTGGTGTCGTGAGCTGGGCGTGAACGATGGTCGTTCGTGTCCAGCGGTTCCTCCCCTGGGCGGGCCATCTGGTCGTTCTGTTGTGGGTCTCGTTGGCCCGGCCGCTCCTCGCCGAGGAGGCGCGGCTCCGGATCGTCGCTTACCCGGACCACGCGCGCTTGGTTCTCGACTCGCCGGCGGCTCGGGCCTCGGCACTGGAGGTGGTGGGCGGAGTCGCCCAACTTCGGCTCGATCGGCCGGTCGTGGCCGCGATTGGCGGGATTCCGGACGCGGCGCGGTCCTTTCTGCTCGCGGTCGAACCCCGCGAGGAAGGTACACGGCTCGCGCTCGCGCTCGCGCCCGACGTTGCGGCCCGGCTGGTCGAACCCGGTCCCGGTCGGATCGTTCTGGATCTCGCACGCCAACCCCGCGCGCCTCACCCGGCAGGTTCGGAGCCGGCTGCCGAACCGCCGCGCCCGCCGGCGGCGCTCCGCGCACCACCACCCACGGCCGGCCCGACCGGACGCTCCCTGCGCGTGCGACGAGGGAGCCACCCGGGCTTCGAGCGGCTCGTGCTCGAGGGGCCGGCCGCCGCGACCCTGACGTTCCGGAGCGAGGCCGACCGGATCGAGATCGGCGGGCCCGCCGAGGCGCTCGCAGCGGTCGAAGCCGCTCTCGCGCAGCTCGGATCCCTGGTCCGACGCGTCACGGTCGAAAACGGCCTTTTGCACGCCGAGCTTGCAGCCGGAGCCCGTCTCGTCCGCCGGCGCGGCCGGGGCGACCAGGTCTTGTTCGACATCTACCCGCCGGTCGAGCCGAAGGCGAGCACAGCCGCCGAGCGCAAGTTCGAGACGCCGAGCGGCCGCGCGCGGCTCGAGGCTCCGGCGGCGAGCGGCGCGGCCGCGGGTGGAAAGGGGCCGCGCCAAGCGACCGGAGCGGCTGTTGAACGGACGTGCGCGCGAGGCACGAGCGAACTCTGTGTCGCGATCCACGCGACGACCGAGAGCGCCCGAGTGGTGCTCGACGTGGAGCCGAGGCCGGGTGCCGCCGTGCTCTGGCGGGCGGGTGCCCTCTGGGTGGTGCTCGACCGTCCCGTGGGCGCGGTCGAGATCCGCAGCACCGCCGCCGACGGCGAGGCTCTCGTCCGCGGGGTCCGACGGGAACCGCATCCGACCGCCACCCTGCTCCGCATCGAAACCCGCGAGCCCGTCGACGCCGAGGCCGACCCGAGCCCGGGCGGCTGGATCTTGAGTCTGCGTCCCGGCGAGCCCGAGGCAAAAGTCGATCCGGCGCGGATCGTCCGGCTCGAAAACGAGAAGGCGCTGGCGATCGAGGCCGATGCCCGGCTCGTTGCCCTGCCGGCAGCTCTCTTCGGCGGCGAGGTCGCGGTTCTCGCGGCTCGGGAAAAGCTCGCAGGTGGAGGGCCCCGTCGCTTCGTCGATCTCGAATTCCTCCCGGCCACCCAAGGTATCGCTTGGCGTGCGGTCGCCGACGATCTGCGGGTCCGGCGCAGCGACGGCCGCTGGATCTTCGATCGACCGGGTGGGCTGCGCCTCGCACCGCGCGACGAAGCCGGAGGCGCCACCTCGGGTTCCCTCGTGTCGCGAACGCACGCGGCGGGCGGTGCGGCGAGCCGTTCCGACGCGACCGCCGGGCAGGTGCTGGTGGAAGAGGTTACCCCTTCCCGAACCGGTTCGGAGCATGCCTCGGCTACCGCGGCGGCTTCGCGGCTCGCCGCAGCCGACGACCCCGACGAGGCGGGCGGTCGGCCGGCTCGCGAAGCGGGCGCCACACCCGACGCACCCGGGGGCGACAGCTCGAGGTCGGCGCCGGCTTCGGCGATCCCATCCCCTTCGGCCTCTGGCCGAGGACCGTCGCCCCAGATCGCTCCATCCCCGGAAAGATCGGCGTCCCACGAGTCCGGCGCGGCGGGAGGTGAGCCGGCCGGAGGGGTGGGGGAAACGTCCGAGCCGCCGATCGGCCTCGTCCGCCTCGCGGAACGGGTGGGGCCGGGCCGGGTGGCCTCGGTCTCCCGGCTCGTCGAACGACGGGCCGTTGCCGATCCGGAGGCGCGGGCGGCACTCGATCGTGCGCTCGCACGGGCCGCTCTGGCCCGGGGGAACGCCGCCGAAGCGCTCGCCTTCCTGGGCGAGCCGGCCGCCGCCTCGGATCTCGCGGCCGACCCACCCGCCCACCCCGCCGCCCGCGCGCTGGCCGGGGCGGCCGCGATTCTCTCGGACCGGCTGGCGGCCGGCGAGCGGCTGCTGGACGATCCGCGGCTCTCGGGCGATCCCGAGGTGGCCCTTTGGCGGGCTGTCGCCGCGGCCCGTGCGGGCGATTGGTCGCGCGCCGCCCGCGCGCTCGCCGCGAGCGACCGCGTCTTCTGGAACTATCCCCCGGTTCTCCAGGTTCGGCTCGCACCTCTCTTGGCCCGAGCCCTCGTCGAGGAGGGCGAGCCCACCGCCGCCCTCGCCCTCCTCGATGTCGCCCGACGCCAGGAGCCGGGCCCGCGCGAGGCGGCCCGACTAGCCTTGGTCGAGGGCCTGGCACTCCTCGCCCGCGGCGCGCGCGAGGCTGCCGCTGCGGCTTTCTGGACGGCGGCGCAAAGTGGCGATCCGGTGAGCGCGGTCGAAGCGCGTTACCGCTCGGTACGCCTCGCGGCCGAAGCAGAGGGTGCGAGCCCGGAGGGACTTTTGGTGGAGCTCGGCCGGCAGCGCGTCCTTTGGCGCGATCACCCGGCGGAGGCCGAGATGCTCGCCGATCTCGCCGAGCTCACCGCGACCGCCGGCCGGTACGGGGAGGCGCTGGCGCTCGCCGCCGAGCTCCTCGCCCGACATCCCGAGGCGGCCCGAGCGCGGAGGGTAGCGGAGCGGCGGAGCGAGTGGCTCCGCGCGGCGCTCGAGGAAACGGGCGACGGCGCGGTCGAGGCTTTGCGAGCCTTGCGGACGCTCCGGTCGCATGCCGAACTTTTGCCCGAGGGGGAGCCGGGGACCGCGCTCGTCCGCGAGGTGGCGAGGCGGCTCGCCTCTGCGGGCCTGCCGGGGGCGGCGGCAAATGTCCTGGTCGAGCACGGCCTGCCGCGGCTCGCCGGTCCGGCGCGTGCCGGGCTCGTCCTCGAGGCGGCCGAGCTCCGGCTGCGGGCCGGAGACCGGGACGGTGCCTTGGCCCTCCTCGACAAAGAAGGGGGATGGGAGGAAGCCGACCGCGCGATCCGCGCGCGCCGCGAGGGGTTGCGGCAGGCGGCTCGGGCGCCCGGATCGCCGCCGGGCCCGACCGCGGCGGCCGACCCCGAGGCCCGCGCGCGTCTCGACGCGGCCTGGCGGGCGCGCGATTGGCGCACGGTGGTCGAAACCGGAACGAGCCTCCTCGCCCGCGGTCTCTCGTCGGAGCCGGCAGAACGGCTCGTCGCGCTGCGGGTGGCGGTCGCGCTGGCGGCCGAAGGCAAGCCCGGTCCGGCACGTGAGCTCGTCGAACGGTTCGGCCTCGAGGAAGACGAGGCTGCGCGCCGCGTGATCGGCTTGCTCGACGCACCGGCCCCCCTCGCGGGGGACGTGTCCCGGGTGACCGCGGCGATCGATGCCGAGCTCGCGCGGCTACGAGCCGGGCTCGGCCGCGACCGGTGACGCGGCGATCAAGCGGCGACCAGCCCAGCCGCCGAGCTTCGCCGCCAGGCGAGGGTGTGGGCAACGATCAGGTCGAGATCGTCGTAGCGCGGTCGCCAGCGCAAGACCGACCGAATGCGCGAGGCATCCGCCACAACCTCCGAGGGATCGCCGGGGCGACGCGGTGCCGGCCGAGTGGGGATCGGACGGCCGCTCACCCGTTCGACTGCGGCGATCACCTGCCGTACCGAGAGGCCCCGCCCGTAGCCGCAATTGAGCACCGTGCTGGCGCCGCCCGCCAGGAGATGGTCGAGAGCCGCCCGGTGCGCCTCGGCGAGATCGCTCACGTGGACGAAATCGCGCACGCAGGTGCCGTCCACGGTCGGGTGGTCGGTTCCGTAGATCGGCACCTCGGGGCGCAGGCCGAACGCCACGTCGGTTGCGACACGCAGGAGATGGGCCGGGCCCGTTTCCGTTGGGCCGGTTCGGCCGAACGGATCGGCGCCGGCGACGTTGAAATAGCGGAGGATCAGAAAGGGCATGTCGTGGACCGCAGCGACATCGCGGAGCAGCCGT
>Ga0308405_1001203_pt1 | contig 13273 bp, 12 predicted proteins | sample HotsprSampleMS13_FD_203473 | JGI IMG/M metagenome (GOLD analysis project Ga0308405, IMG submission 203473) | Hot spring phototrophic mat microbial communities from Mushroom Spring, Yellowstone National Park, Wyoming, United States - 20060912_MS13 ...
CAGCAGAACGTCGTTGCCGGTAATGATTGACCGCCCGTCGGAGGTCGAGCCGTCCTCTACGGCGTCCTGCTGGTTGGAATAGAACATATTGCCCAGCTCGGGGTGGGCGTAGTAGTACTCACGGACGGCCTGAGCCGTGCGAAACGCCGACAACAGCGCGTCGGCGAGCACCCGCACCTGTTCGTTGCAGAAACGGACTGCCTGGGGGTTATTAATGGTTGCCATGTTTGTTCTCCATAAATTTATAAGAAATTTTACCTGGTACAGCCATGCCTTACTTGAATTTACTGTGGTTTTTTGTTCATAATATAAAACATTTTGCAGATTAAAAAACTAAAACCATCTCAACACAATGTGAGGTGAAGTCTTTGATTTTCTTTGATGATGTCTAGCATCTCTATCTGAGCCAATCACTTTAATTGTATAGTAAAAATCTTTGTTTTCTAAAAAGCAGTATGGCTCTTGAGTAAGCCAGGCTATCTCTTCAGCTGATAGCGCTCTCGAATAAAAGTAAGAATACTCAAAAAACGGGTCTGATACTCCTCCAGCTGGCCTGGCCACCGGGAAAAAATAGGTTGGAAGGTTCCTCAATGAGTTACCTGTAAAAGAGCCCTGAGCATCGAGTACCCCGTTCTTATAAATTTTAAATTCTCCTGTATTTTTATCATATGATGCAGCTGCAGTAAAAAATTCTCCCTCCGATATCGGTGTGTTCCCACGAAGTACAATCTGGTCGTTTACAAGGGTTGCACTTATAACATTGTATGTGTTAAGATTCGCTAATCTAAAATGATTATAAGAGTGATCTGTAGGTTTTTGTACACAGAACTCTGAGTTTGCCGGAGAAATAGGTCCCAGTAATACACGTGTGATGGCTGTAAAGCTCGGTGGTCTGGAGGAGGTAGAAAGAACAAAATTTGGTGTATATAACGGATACTCGTATTGATCTCCCTGACTTAAAACACCATGAGCAGTAACCTTTGTTTTGGGAGTAACTACAATACTTCCTGTTACTAAATCTACACAGTAAGGTTCGTAATAGGATGAAAGAATAGCATACACAAGGTCCACAGAAAGTGGATGACTCCAATTTATGCAGACCCCGGGCTTATAATCAATCGCTGCATGACTTCTATAGATCACTCATACTATCTCCTCAGTGTATAAGCGATAATATATCTGATTAGCATTATCTAAATCAGCTGTGGTCTGCCCAGACCTGTTTTCCCACAACAAAATAAACTTACAAGGAGGTATCATTATATTTCTGGCAGCTAGCTTCTGGGGTGTTGTTGTCTGCCTAAGTTTAAAAGTTGCTATTAATAAATTTGTCTGAGGTGCTACACTGCTACTTCCATCAACATAGTTTTGATTGTCGATGGCTGGGATCAGGTACAGTGCTATGAAACCACCATCTGATGGGCTTACCGCAAATCGGACATCGCAAACGACATCCATCCAGCGGAACCTGGTCGTAGAATTATCTATTTGGTTGCTCCCAACCCTTGTGTTGTTAGCTTTATTTCTTAAATCAGAGCTTGAAAAGGCAGGGGTATAGTCACTGTATTGACTCCACTTTACAAGTGCCATATCAAGATTCTCCAGCGAAGATATTTACTAATTGCCCTACAACCCATTCCAGGTCACTATCGGGAGTCGACGCACCGTTTGCCTGAACGGTAGGGTTACCAAGAACAGCCCAGAGCATTCTCCTGGCTTCAGAGGAAGGGTCAACTAACGCAGCTTTAGCCCAGCGTAACCTGTTAGAATGATTTTGAGTTTGAGGGGGCTCAGACAAAATAGCCTGAGCTGTTTTAGCAACAGCAGCAGTACATTTAGCAAGCAAAATAGAGCCGTCGGTGCCTGTAGCAAGATTGTAAGTGTCTAAAAGTGTTGCCATTAATGTTATGCCTCCAGTTACTGCAAATTTGCCGAACTAAGAATCCAGCTAAATGTATGCTCTTTTCCATCATTCGGTACGTTTACCCAGATCTTCAGTTTGGGCCAGCTTAACTCCATCCCGCCATCTCCTGCGGTAGAGTCTATTGCAGCCTGAAAACCGGGGCGTAAAGTGTATTCCCACTCCCTGCGCCACACAGCATGCCCAACAACAAGGACAAGAGGTTCACTTTGGGACTCCCCAATTTTCTCGCCCATATTATTATAGTATACAGCCGTGGCCTCTAAGACTATTTCGGTTCCAGCTGTCTCGCCAGGATGGGTAACCCTGTGGGTTATCCTCCAACCCCGGCCAGGGAGGAAATCCCACTGAACCCGCTCCCGCTGGGCCGATACAGAAGAGCACAAAAAGGATAGTATACAGGCTATTAGTGGTATTAACCTCATAGTTTTAACTCCCGCCTCTACGGTTTAAAACCATCCGCGTAGTAAAGTTTACCTATACTTATGTTTTCATCATTGTCATTAAACACGCTAATCTGAGCTATCTGAATGAAATCATCAAAAGTCATATGTATCTTCAAGTATCTTGCATCTTCAGATAATAGAGGTATCATGATTTCCTTTTCTCCACGGAGACGGGGATTGCTGTTGGCCCACCCGCCGACCTGAGACCACCCATCTCCTATCACTGTCTCAAAACTATAGTATTTAGTATAGGGGTTCTCTGTGGGGGCATTGGGCGCTCTAAAAGACCAGGCTGGATCATCAAACACACTACCTGGTCCAACATTCCCCAGAGTCCCTCTTACGCTTGATATAACATTCCACCGTGAGGTAGAGCTGTCCCAGGTCAGATTAACCTTCTCGTTTATAAGAGAACTGGTAGTGGGCACAAAACCGTTGGAGTCAACTCCATTAATTTCCACGGCAAAAACTTTGTTTGCACCCCCAACTTCCGCCGCGCAAACACGCTTTACAGTACTGTTCTCAGGCCAGGCCGTCAAACTTTTTTCTATAACGACCGTGTTTAGGTTTTCAATGTTTTTAAGTTTAATTTTTATATACCCAAGTTTGTGTTTTCTGCTTAATGGGTTCGGTGTGTTCCCTTCGTAGCCAACCAGGTCTATTATTATCCCCCGGCATTTTGCCATTTCCGAAATTATATGTAAGACAGGTTTAGCTAATGCCGTTTCGTTTGGTTGCGGCTTGGTAAAAAGGCCGTCATGCCCACCCCACAAATTTCTCTCTCCATTTGGATGATATTCTAAATCCTGCCCGGGCCACCATTGAACAGCCTGATACCTTCCAGTCCGAAATATTTTACATAAGGCGTGAAAAGCGTATTCGGCCTGCCTCCTCTCATTAGGCCCATCTTCATGCCTTAGGCCCGTATCACTATCCAGAGCCGCATTTGGCACAGAGAACTCACCCGCAAATACCATTTTGGAGCTGTCCTCTTTGGAGTCCATGTGGTCGATTATTTTGTTTATAACTTCCTCAAAACGAGAACCTGGATAGTCTTTACGAAACCAGTACGGGTGGCAAGCTGTGACATCCCAGTCATCTTTATCTATGTGTTCGTATAATTTCGGATGGAGATTTATTTTAGAATCAGCCCATCCTGCATTAAGTATCTTCGCCTGAGGATCTGCTCTTTTCGCTCCAACGGAGAAAGCCTTAAGACACTTAGCGTATGTTGCTACGTCCGCTGCCCAGGTCCACCCGGGTCCGTCCGCTATTTCATTTCCATATTCGTAGTACTTCACTCTATTTTTAAAATGATTAACCAGGTTATAAGCAAAGTCTTCGACAGCTCGCAGGTCAACATAATGGTAGAGAGCTTTGCACGTATCGGAAACCTGGATACCCCCGGAGACTGACCAATCATCCAGGTATACAGTCCCGGGAGCTTTATTTACCCTGTGCTCCCAACATATACCCATATAGTTAACGGTAAAGCCTTCTATTTCCTGCGTTACCTCTGGTGCGTAGCTTCCACTCGCATTCTGAGATTTTAATTTAAAAGTGCTCCCTGTGCGAGTCACTGTAATATTAAATATGGAGTCGTCGCTAATAACAGTATTTGTCGTTTCTGTGAGGGCACCGTTTATTTTCTTAATCAGAACAAACTTCCTATCAGTGGCATGAAAATTTCTCATAAGAACTTTAACAAAGTTATTTTCATTCTGGTATAACACTATACCAGCAGAACAACCATTTTGGTTAATTCCTAGATTACTTAAATCTACCTTCAATGCCGCAGTAAAATCTGCAGAACCATTGGTAACCGGCTGAACCCACGAAGCTGAAGCTCCAGCATATACATCCGAGGTAACTCGACCATTAGATACAGAGATGGAATCAAGCTGATTTTTATTCATGTAGCGGAAATCATCGAATGATGCCTGTGTGTTTGATGAGCTCCCGCCTTTTATATAAAGGCCGATCGAACTTACTGTCACATCTGTATCGAAAATTCCTTCAGCAGCGGTATTATCTGTATGATAAGCCCCCACCCAACATTTAAAGGTGTTTCCTTCTCTTTTAATAAATATCTTGGTGCTAGGTGTGCTTAGGTTGAAATTAAAAGCCCTGTTTGATGATGTTGTTGTTTGCCCATTATCAAATTTTTGTAATGCAACAGCGAGTGTGTTGTCATTGAAACCCAGAATGTATCCCCTAACGTACCGGTTATTAGTCATTTTTACAACAAAGCCAACATGCCCACCGGATCGTAGTGTGACTTCGGATAAATCCACAGACATTACAAAGTCAGCATTACCATCATCAACAGCTCTTGTTATTTCTGTTATTGAAGAACCGCTGGGAGCGTCAACCCTTAATTTACCCTGGAGCACTGTGACCGTAGCTGGTCCATTTACAGTCCATACAGGATCCAGGGACTCGCCATTGAATGAGTCGGAGATGGTTGACGGGGGGGTTCTAGAGTCAGTCAACCAACCCCAGGATGACCCAAAGCCAGAGGAGAAATCATTGGACATTTCAGGGACAGAAAAACCGGCCCTGCCTTTTCTTATAACACCCGTCATGTTATCGAGGGTATAGCTGGTCTTCATATCATAATAGGTATCGTAGTATCTGTAGCTGACCTTTACTCTGGCTCCTTCAGCCGGAGCTAGGCCCCCGGAGGGCATTCTTGAATCTTTAAATGCTATCCTTCCCGTATAATCCGCATAGCAAACTCTACCAGTCGAATTGAAATCAATTTTGTCCTTGACGTCAAACTGTACCCACCCATCACTCGTCTCAACTTCCACAATCAGAGAAGACACATCTATAGGAAAATTACGGGTGTAGGCACAGAACGTGTCTTGCCAACCGTCATCCGCAGGCCTGTCGCTGATGTCATTGTTTTCATCCACACGATAAAATTTGCAAAATTCATTTGTAACCTGTGTTGTTGTTACATCCCCTGGCATTAAATAGAATGTTTCTCTGAATTTATTATTGTCGCCTTTGATTTCCCTTTCTTTCCGTTTTTCCAAAAATAACAGGCTGTGAGGTAATGTTGCTGTATCTCCTCCCGAGAAATTTACAGGTTCTGGGGTGTTCACCGCAATCAAAGGGGGATAAACCCTGTAACGCTGCCCTGTCCTGAAGCCCGGAGTGTATCCTGTTTCTATCTGAACGGTCGCGCCGTTGCGTGTAAGCCAGCTTATATCCTCGTCTATCTGATAGTCCCCAGCGTTCCAATCATACTGCAACGGAGACTGCTCCCGCAAGCGCTCCACTATACTCCATTGAACTTCATATCTAACCCCCCTGATACCTTTACCTATAAGCTCCTCAACTTTTGCCTGGTTTGAATGCGGATTGGGCCCGTTATTGGGCATGTTAACTCCAAACGGGCAAAAGTTCAGGCCAGAATAGCTTTTATTTTGCAGAGCCCTGTAGTCACGAAAGAAGGGGACATACCTGTCACCAATGCCATTAGTCAATACACTCAGGGCGACATCCGTAGACACCGGCGCAGGGGGTTGCTCGGGCGGCGGTTGTTGCTGATTTGTTTGGGTACTGCGTAACCTTCTCCCCGGAGCTGTAGCTCTACGGAAAACCGACCTAAAAGGAGATGGTATTCTGTTCATTCAGGTTACCTCTAAATCCTTAATAGTCCAACCTCATTATTTTTACAGGTCTGGATACAGCCGGTACGTCAGAGTAATTAGAGCTTACACCACAGGCAGTTCTCCAGGCGTTATATATATCCTGCATTTCACCATACCCCTCAACCGGAGATGATGGGGTTAAAACAGTAGCATTTATAATATTGTTGTTTAGGTCTTGCCAAAAACTCTGGCTTTTGACTATGTGTTCGTAGCTCCAGTGGAGCAACTGAAAGTGTATCCCTCTTTGAGCCGAATAAATAGCAGTATCTCTAACCATCTGATTACACTCTTGTAAAATTTCCGGTATGGAGTGTAGTGCATCTTCACTCATCCAAACATTTTCAAAGTAACCCGAGTAAGTTGATGTGTGGCTCCGCTTCCAGCATTGACCATTCGGATTATACAAAGTGAGAACATTGTCTGGGTTTCTTGCAATGACTTCGTACCTTCCAGCTCTGATATTTTCATCATCCGCAGTAAAAACAAGGAATTTACCAACCAATGATGAATCAAAGTTACTATTATCGGCCTTCCTTACTTTCGACAAATTTCCTTCTGCTCCCTCTGCTATAGTTAAATTATTAAAAGTCAAAAAAGCTCCATTGACAAACCCCGCATAATTACTTGAATGTAAAGTTCTCCAGCAAGGTCGATGGACTGTTATGACCCTATTATTGTTGGATAGAGCAGTGACGTAGTATGACCCGGCTTTAACATTACTGTCGTCGGCAGTGAATATTATATAGTTATTGATCAACGAAGAGCTGAAGGGGCTGTTATCACTCTTTCTTATCTTGGTAAAATCACTGTCGACAGCAGTGAGGTTGTTGAACACCTGCGATGCCCCGTCACCAAAGATAGTCCGGCTAACGTGGGTGTCGTGTTCATTGACTACGTATTGTAAATTACTGAAGCCCCTGCATAGATCCGCGTTGAAACATGCAATCTGATTCCAGGCTCCAGGAGCATTCGTCCCGCTCGGCAAACTCCACGTATACCAACTCGGTTTGATAATGACATCAGCAAGGTGAAGTGCCGTTTCCGCTTTGGGTCTGTACCAGCCTAACCTCATGTCTGGCAAGTTCCAGAGACTTCCTAGCTGCGCACCAATTTTGATCCCCATATTAGCCAGAGGTCGCATTACTTCAATAAGCTCAGAAATTATGGAATTAATTCCGGACTGGTAATAGTCCTTTACTGCTCTGCTCATCCAGGGGTAAGGTTTACGGTCGTCGTCATCGGGCTTGTTAGAAAGAGCGTCAGTTTCCCAGTTTCTATTCCAGCCGATAGCGATGGTATCAGGTTTGTGGTTCCAAGTAAGAATACTCTGCGTTAGTTCGTGGCAGAAGTATCTCATCAAGGCCCTGGCTTCCGGGTGAAAGATATTGAGGGTTTTTGACGCGTGTTCTCCCGGGTTAATCCAACTGGTGCTCCTAAAACGATCCTCGTCAGGCCCGAGGGGGTTGGGGTTGACGTTCGGATCATACTTCATACTCCACAAAATATAGTTTAGCATTCCACCTATCTGTTTGTTCGGACCCCAGAATTTTTTAAGTAAATCTAATGGCGTAAGGATTATTCTTAAATTAACTTTGAAATTATAGGGTTCAGATTTAGCTCGACTGATCCGGTTTTGTATTTGCGAAAAATTTAACTTATTTAGATCCCGGTCAAATGCTTCAAAACCGACGTGAAAACCCACCTTATTGAACCCACAGTTTTTAGCGAGGTCTAACCATAATGTTTCTTTTTGCTGTGTGTTTATATCCCAGCTGTATAAAAGCAACATAGAATCTGGCATTATTTCAATCTCCTGAATACTAGACCGCAACCATTAACATGCCAAGGGGCGCAAAAGACATAGTTTCCGTGAATTCTTCTAGTTTGGTGGCACTGCGCTATAAAATTAGTAAAAGGATGATATGGTGGGCTACTGAAAGTGAATGCAGCTGCGGGCCCGTAATACACGAGCTGCCAGGACTCCCCCCAATCTAGCGACACGGCAACTGCGTTCTTTCTTAAATCTGAGCCGGTACAGGCCCACACCTCACCATCTTCAAAGGTGCATATTGAATAAACCGTTCCGCCGCTATCTTTAGGGAACGTAAACACCCTCTTAGTTTGCCCGTTCGCTGAAACTTTAGATATGTGCCCGTTGCTGTTTTGCCTAGACCCTATTAGAAACCCCCCATCGGGGGTGTCAACACAACCCTGTGTGGCTCCACTGGTTGAAGTTTCATCTGGGACAATCCCGTCTGAGACCATAACCGAATCGTACCAGTCTGAGCTAACTAAATAGGTTGAATTTGTTTCTCCACCTGTGGCGCTTACCAGGTAGAGGCCACTATTGGGGTTAAAACAGAGAGCGGAAACAGATTTCGCTATTTTATTTGGCGGAAACTTGAAATCTGGTAGGTTGGAACTGATAACACCATTGTCTCCCACGTAGGCTGGTTTTACAAAATTGTAGTTGTCGGAACCGTTAGAAGAAGACAACCCGAAAAAGGCAAGCCCCCTATAACCTCTAACTTCAAAAGCAGATGGCAGGATATAAGAAGAACGAGGGGACTCCCCCTCGGCGCTGGCTAGTCTGAGTGCAAAAGCTTCTTGCAAGTCTGCAGTTGAGTTATCTGCTCCATGCAACAATCTGTTCATAGAGAGCGGGTACCAGTTGAGGTGGGTGCTGCCAAAAAGCCTCCCGAAGGCCCAGTATAAATAAGACAGCCCCTGGTTGTTCCCAGAGTTGACTGCAAAAAGCAGACCATCATCTGAATAGTACTTTCTCATATTTACACCAGCCTGATCGCAGGCAAGTGTGTATAAACGGCCTGAGGTACTCAAACAAGGGCCCCAGAATCTTAGGTGCTGCAAATTTTGGCTAACCCCGTTAGGCCTGGGTTGCCGGGCCAGAGTTGCAATAGTTCGCCTCTCCCTCCCGGTATCCTGTTCTACAACCATGAGGACCAGTCGATTGTGGGCCTCTGAATAACTGGGGCGAATGTCGTAAGGGATGCTGGAAATCTTCAGTGAAGCCTGGTTTACATAATCTGTCAACTGACGAAAGCTGGTGTCAGGATCTGACTCATACTTCCAGAACAACCGGCACGGCCTCTTGAATGGGCTTGTCATATAAATGTAGCCATCCTCTTCACCTGGAGGTGCTACAACCGTGGTGACCAACCCCGCAAAAAATGCACCGGCTCTAGGTGGGTTGGCTGCCCTAGGCGGGTTGGCTGCCGCTCTGCTCTCCAAAACTGGAAGCCGCATTATAATCTCCCAACAGCTATCGTAACACCGCTCGCGTTACCGCCAGTAAACTTCACAACCAGTGAGTTAGTGAAGGGCCTTCTGAAATATATGGTTGTACCACGAGTGTCGCACGGCAGAACTCCTAAAAGCACACGATTGTCTGTAGGGCTGACATCGTAAAATTCAGCCACCACCCCCGAACCAGGAACCAGTACCTGAGCCTGGCCCAGAACACCCGGTCCGGTCTTTAATGTCTGTTCTGGAGGACTTCCACTGACATTGCCTCCCCCAAAATCATAAACTTCCGCAACGTACAACCTGTCTAAAGAAATCTGCTCACCGGAAATCCTGGTTCCAAGACTTACAGCCATATTCCCATTGTCATCTACGGCAACAGGCTTAAGAGAACCGTTTGATGTTTTTCCGTATACCAAAGCCATTTTAAAAATCCTCCTAAAAACTATGGACCTGCCCGGAGTCGAACCGGGGTTTCCGTAAGTTTCCTTACGGCTTATCCATCTTCAGGCCCAAAACCTTTCCATTCATTACGAATAAAATCGATCATCATATTTAATCTTTCTTTTATTGGGTGAACCCCAGCAAAATGAATAATGTAAGCCTGCGACTTATCTATTCCCGGCCAATTAAAAATACTAGATAAACAATTGTATGTCCACCCCATTTCCATCAGAGGTATTCCCAGTTCAATCATCTTCGCATTAAAATAAGTCTGTTCTTGAAAAGCGGTGTTTAATTTTTCTTTCGGGGCTTTGAATATATCCTTATGGCAAGTACGAACAGCCATTACGCCAGCATTGAAGTAATAACCACTCCACCCTTCCGGATTAATCCCTAAAAGCCTGCACCCCTCCTTGAGCTCATCCCACCTATCAAAAAAAAAGGTGCTCATCCACAGCTCCGAAATATCCTTCCGGTACGAGATTTGATATATCAGGGCATTCGGGGCTTATCAGGCAGTCCGCATCCAGGTAAACTATGAAGTTATACCAGTCCAACAGATTGTATATTTGTAATTTTTGCCAAACCGGACCCCAATCTCTATAGTTACCGGAGAGTATTACAAAATCCATACCAAATCTTTCAGCATGCCGTTTCATGAATACAGACGACAGCTCAAAGACCTCTGACATCTCACGGCCTTCACATATAGTTACTAAAGCTTTTTCCATACTCACACTAATATAGTATCGATAAATATTGTCTGTTAGTTACAAGAAAAGAGGAGGAGCAGGAAAATAAAAGCTTGTAGGAAAAAGTGACTTAACAAACACGCATTTATAACAGATTTAATTGGATGGACATAAGTGGGCCCACCCGGATTCGAACCAGGAACCAAACGGTTATGAGCCGTCCGCTCTGCCTTTGAGCTATGGGCCCGCTTCAATGTCATATTGTACAACAAAAACCCCGGAATTGCAACGATGGCAAAACCGGGGCGTATGCAGTGGGAGCGAGCATCTGCTGGGTTAAACTAATGCCTGAGCCTGCGTGCCCGTGCACTCCGGGCACGTTTTGTCTTGCCCATTTTAATATAGGTAGCGGCAGCAATCCTCTTGGCATCCCTAGGGCTCTTACCGCTTCTTAGTAGTGATTGCTTGATTTTAGTGTATATTCTTGGCATTTCGCTCAAAACCTCAATAACGTCTCTAGTTGGAGGAGGCACGGGCGGGGGGCTTTAACATCAACCTCCAGGAGAACTGCTGCTGAACCCCATTATTTGGAACAAAGAGCCACACTGTCAGGTTATTCCCGTTCAGAGACATTCCCCCAGGACCGGATCCGGAATCTAAAACTACTGTGGCTTCTTCAGGTAGAACCACGTTCCACGTTCGCTTCCAGACAGTATTGGCCACGTTGACAACCAGGGTCTCAGACTGAGCTTCTCCCATAATTTGCCCGGTCTCGTTGGTGTAAGTTGCAGTGGCCGACAATGTAATCTGAGTCCCGGCCAGAGGCCCGGGGTGGGTTGCCCGGCAGAACACCCGGTAGCCCTCGGAAGGCGAGTAAGTGTAATTCATGCCGTCCGGAGACGTGCCGGGCGGTGTATCAGCCATCGCAGCCATACAGGCAGACACAAAAACAAACACAGAGACGAGCAAAAACAAAGAGAATTTTCTCATCGTAAGCTCCCTATTCAACATAAAGAGTGAAAACAAAACCTGTTACACTAGGGTTTCCAGCAACTTTAATATCAACATAGCTGCCGGTAGGCAGTACGCGTACCGGCCAATTTGATACAGGGCCCGTAGCCAGAGTCTGATTATTGAGGGAAGGCCCTAAACCCGGGGGAGAAACAGCACCGGAAGCCATGGGGCCGTACGTTACGGATGGGTTATAGACAACATCTATATTAAGAGTGCCCGCCCCGTCACTGAGCAGCTCCCACTTCTTTATAGTCACCCTTCTAGAAATGGGTTTAGGGCCGTAATTACCTGTTGGTAAAGGCGAAGAACTTTTAGCCCCCCAGTATATCACACCTGACGGGCTAACCGGAGACCCCGCTCCACCTGGCACAGCCTGGTAACGGCTTACCTCTATAACATCTTTTGGCCCTTGATTTACTACAATCTCTAAACGGTCTGGCATTTTTAATAACTAGACTACATCAAGCTCTTTTAATAACCTTAAATACCTGTACTCAAACCTGTTATCTTGTAACTTCCGTATTGAAGTAGACATTGCCCTCTAAAAGCCTCATAACGACTCTTTCAGGCGCAGGACTAACAAGCTCAAGGTCATACACTCCTTTTCGTACAAAGCCAAGGTTAGTTGTGTCTGCCGGTTCCAATTTTATAGTTATTTCACCCGTTTGGCCGTTTATCTGTATTTTTCCGTTTTCAGTAGTCAAATCAAGAAGAATCCTAGAGGCCTCCACAGAAGGCCTGACGTGCATTCGAGCCGAAAAACCAGTAAGGTCAACCGGATCGCCTTCGTTGTTTTTATAGGTTAGCGTCGTAACCCAGGTAGTCCCTTGATCTATATGAAAGTCATACCGTGCGCTCATTGTGAAATGCGGTCTTTACCAAAACAAAACCTGGCTATTTAGTGTTAAAAATCAGCCTCTCTTCATCAGGCACCCGGACAGCCTTGCGCCAGGAATCAGGATGAGTCGGATGCAGACCCGTCATAGTTTCTGAGTTTTCTGGCGTCCACTTACACCACACTTCCTCATACCAGTTAGGCCGCATCGGATGCAAATTCCTCATAGAGGGATGGTTGTAATGAGCTATCTTCCTTTTTATAGTATCATCGCTTCTTGCCCACCCCATATTATGAAATATAAGACCGGAATCCACCATATTTGACGAATCACAAAGCCTGCAATCATAAAATCTGATGTAGTTCTTAACTAGAACAACAGGAATAAAGGGATCCATAGGGTCTATTCTCCACTCCGTGCTTTTCCAGTACTGATGTATCCTGGAACCCCAGCAGTCTACGTATGGTCTCTCCTGCGCCATCGATATAAGCTTCTTCAAATCATCTACATCCCATATCTCGTCCGAATCAACAATAAAAACATAATCTGTTCCGAGATGCTCTATCCCTTTATTCCGCCTTACATCCTCTTTTCTCTCTTCGCACCATAGTATCTCTATACCATATTTTTTGAATATAGCCTTTGTCTCCTCATCTTCTACGTCTTCCTCAACCCCATCCAAAATAGGAGGCCCCATTAAACCCACAATCTTATCGGGGGGTATTACTTGAGTTAGACGATACAGTACTTCATCAAGATACCCGTCCTCCCCGCCATCCTTAAAGGCCGGAACTACAGCTCCAAAGGTCCAGGGGCGGACCCACAGGTGCCTTCTGGACTTAAAAAGATTGAAATCGCTCTGGTAACTGTTTTCAGCCCGTTCATCCGATTCATCTTTTACTCTCAATTCCGCCCCGGGGCTAGACTTAGTCGGGTCATAATAGTTATGCAGGACCACGGCGTTGCCGCACCACCGGTATCTGTTGTGATAGAG
>Ga0308405_1001205_pt1 | contig 13252 bp, 10 predicted proteins | sample HotsprSampleMS13_FD_203473 | JGI IMG/M metagenome (GOLD analysis project Ga0308405, IMG submission 203473) | Hot spring phototrophic mat microbial communities from Mushroom Spring, Yellowstone National Park, Wyoming, United States - 20060912_MS13 ...
TGCTGGACAATCTGAAGAACGTGAACGGTCCAGACTTGATTTTTCCGGCACAAGCTCCGTACGCGTTCTGACTACCAACGGTTGTGCCTATCACATCCGCAAATCTTATTTCGGCTGTCTCATATATAGAGACTGGGAAGTTACCACAATGGAACAAGATCGTTTCATCATCCGAAGTGTAATTGTTGTTCCAGTCGACGATTGCCGATGGCTTGCCTGAAGCCGCTTGTAAGATGTACATCGACAGAGCTCCCATCACGTCGACTTCGCAAGCGCTCGGTTTCAGCCTTTCGCTCAACAAACTCATGACCGTGCACGGAGTGATGTGCAACTGTTTTTCCAAGATTGTCCAGCACTGGATCGCAACGGCATCTATTTGATTTTCCTCTATCCATTCTTCCAACACGAGAGACAACCTTGCCATCGTCTCTAAAGCTTCTCTTGGAACTATCCGGACCACATACTTTTTCTTGACATCCTCGATCCACTGATCGATCTTCTCTTGGTCCTTGATCTGTTGGATTTTGAAAAGTATCTCGGACAGGTCTATGGTTTCCACGCTCACTCCAATAGCTTCAAGCAACTTCTCTGAGAACCTGACGGTGTTGAACGCGTTGGGACGAGCCCCAACCGCTCCAATTCTTACTCTCTTTAGGGATCTCACAATAGTGCAGACACTGGCAAACCATTCTATATCCTGTTCAAAAAACGCTGAATCTACGTCCTCGGTGTGTTTTGAAGTCAAAGAGAAAGGAATACCAAACTGCTTGAGGTTGTTGCAGACCGATATCTTTCCACAGAAGCTATCTCGTCTGTTTACCAAATCAAGCTTTTCAGGATCGTCATTGAAGGCATGAACAAGCACCGGAACGTTTAGATCGCTCATTCTTATTGCTTGCGCGATCGATTTTTCATCACCAAAATTTGGTAGAGTCACTATGATGCCATCAATCTTATTTGCATTTTCGGCGAACAGTTTTGCACATTTTCTCGCGTCTGAGAAGGTCTCAACCGCTCCCAATTTTGTGTCCGCCGGTGAGAGACAAATGACTTCGAAACCCATTTCTTCAAGCTTGTTCATGATTCTTTCTCTACCAGAAGCGACCAGAGAATCCGGAAAGAAGTCCCTGTTTCCCACGATCAAACCGAAGCACGTCTTCTTCATGCCCTTCACCTCACACTTTGAGAATGGCCCTCTGAACGGCTCCTTTCCAACCTTTTATGCGTTTTTCTCTATCTACTTCATTCATCCTCGGATAGTAATACACACGCTCAGCTTCAAAGTTCCTAGGATCGATCAGCGACATTTTCTTTGCTGCCAACAGTGCAACTCCTAAAGCAGAACAGTCCTCAAATTTGTTCACAGCCACAGGCACGTTCAAGATGTCAGCTTGAAACTGCATCAAGAACGTGTTCTTTGTGGCACCTCCGTCAGCTCTCAATTCTCGGGGTGTAACACCTGCCTCTTCGCACAACGCGGTGAACAGATCATAAACCTGATAGGCGATTGATTCAATAGCGGCCCTGGCGATGTGAGATTTGTTTGTTCGACGACTCATACCACATATCAGTGCGCGCGCATCGTTTTCCCAATACGGCGCACCCAAACCAGCGAAAGCTGGGACAAGGTAAATACCGTCGTTGTCTTCGACCGACACTGCGAGTCTTTCAATTTCTTCGACCGAACTTGCCAGTCCCATTTGTTCAACAAGCCATTTAATCGTGTCGCCAGAGCTGTGTATGTTACCTTCGGCAACGAAGTCGACCTTGCCTTCCTGGAACCAACCAACTGAAAGAACCCCAGATTTTAGCCTCGGTTTGGTGTCTTTGACATTTATCATGATCGACGTGCCTGTGCCGTAGGTCGCTTTCGTATCTCCTAACTCGAATCCGAGTTGTCCATAGAGAGCCGCACTCGAATCTCCCATTATACCCAATATTGGAACCGCATGAGGTAAGATTCCATCAAGATCCGTATAGCCAACGACAGAATCAGAATCGACCAGAGCGGGCAATCTTATTCCGGAGATTTCGAAGATATCGAGCAATTCTTCATCCCATTTCAGTGTGTTTATATTCAGAAGGAGTGTTCTACTCGCGTTTGAGTAGTCGCTGGCATGCACCTTGCCCTTTGTTAAGTTCCACACCAACCAGCTGTCTACCGTGCCGACGTACAAATCTCCTTCGACTAGCTTTTCTTTGACTTCCTTCACGTTCTTCACGAGCCATGTTATTTTGCTCGCTGAGAAGTATGGGTCGATCAACAACCCCGTTTTATCCCTCACGATGCCATCGTATCCTCTGTTCCTCAGCAATTCGCAAATTTCCTTTCCCCTCTGACATTGCCATACTACTGCGTTGTAAAGTGGTTTACCACTACCATCCCAAACCACAACAGTCTCGCGCTGATTGGTTATCGAGACAGCCAGTACATTGTCTTTCGGAACGTTATGAAGGACCTCGCGACAGGCCTCGTACATTCTTTTCACTATCTCTCTTGGGTCGTGTTCAACCCAGCCAGGCATAGGATAGTACTGCTTATGATTCTTTGTTGCTTTCGCCACCAAACTCAAGTTCGTATCGAAAAGAAACACCTTTGTCCCCACGGTGCTCTGATCGATTGAGAGAATGAAGCTGCTATCTACCATGTGTAAGCCTCCTCAAAAATGCCTGGACCCTCGTGGCAATGCCCACTGAATCGAGACCGTAGTGTGAGAAGACTTCCTCCTGTCTTCCAGTTACGGGAAATTCGTCGGGTATGCCCAAGATCTCAATGGGTACAGGAAAGTTCTTTCCAAGGATGGCCGAGACCGCTTCGCCTAAACCACCGTGAACGCTGTGTTCTTCAACTGTAACGACCTTACCGGTGTTCCGAGCAGAGTTTATTATTATCTCTTCGTCAATTGGCTTTACACTCGGCATATCTATCAGCGTAACCTCGATACCCTCTTTAGACAAGATTTCACAAGCCTTCAGCGCATGCCAGACGATTTCTCCACAAGCAATGATAGTTACGTCAGATCCGTTTCTCAGAACATACCCTTTAGCGATCTCGAAGCGCGGTTGATCGTGAACGAATGGTATCGGGTTCCTACCGATCCTTATGTAAGCGGGCCTTTCCCTATTGACAACGTATTTCACAACGGCGTAAGCTTGGTTCGCGTCGCACGGCAGGATGACATCTATGTTCGGTATGGCTCGAAAAGCTGCTATATCGTGTAAGGAATGATGAGTGCTACCGAGAGGACCATAGCTCACACCACCGCTGACGCCTATGATCTTCACGTTCGCCCCAGTGTACGCCACATCGTTTTTGACCTGCTCAAAGGCTCTCGCCGAATAGAAACAGGCAGGTCCAAGAACAAATGACTTCTTACCACAGAGGGAAAGTCCAGCTGCGATACCAATCGCGGACTGCTCAGCTATTCCAACTTCTATCGCTCTTTCGGGAAAAGATTCGAAGAATTCCGTGATGGCTGCCGATCCACGCGCATCGGAGGTGACAACCACGATCGTTTCATCTTCCCTTGCCAGCTCCATGAGAGCTTGAGCAACCATTTGCCTTGATGCCATTTTTGATTTCTCACTCATGGGCATCGAGCTCCTTCAACTTCTCGTCGAGCTCCATCATCGCCATTCGGAACTCCTCGTCGTTTGGAACCTTGTGGTGCCAGTCTTTGTTGTTCTCGATGAAGGAAACACCTTTGCCTTTTATCGTGTGTGCTATGACAAGGTGTGGTTTTCCCCTCTCAACTGGTAAACCTTTGAACGTGTTGATCAACTTTTCTATATCATGGCCATCGACATGGATGACACGCCAGCCGAATGCAGTCCATTTCTGCTCAAGGTTCTCGAGCCTCAGGATCTCCTCTGTACGGCCACTTATTTGAAGCTTGTTTCTGTCCACAATGCCCACGAGATTGTCCAGGCCATAATGCGCAGCTATTTGAGCGGCTTCCCACACAGAACCTTCGTCCAGCTCACCATCGCCCATCAGCACGTAGACCTTGTAACCAGCAGAATCAATCTTAGCAGCGATAGCCACGCCAACTCCAACCGCCAGACCATGCCCAAGAGCACCGGTATTCACTTCCACCCCGGGAACCTTCGTTGTGGGATGTCCCGTTAGGTAGGATCCAAATTGACAGTAACTCTCGAGGTCACTGACAGGAAAGAAGCCGAGATCAGCGAGCACAGCGTAATAGCTTTCGACACTGTGGCCCTTGCTCATAACGAACCTGTCTCTATCGGGTAACTTGGGGTTCTTCGGATCCATTTTCATGACTCCGTAAAAAAGGGCGACAAGGATTTCCACACACGACAGGGACCCACCCGTATGGCCACTCTTAGCATTGTAGATCATCTGAAGAGCCGTCTTTCTGATCTGTATTGCTTTCTTTTTCAGTATCTTCGTTTGTTCCATCACTCATTCACGTCCCTTTCCGATCCTCTCAGCGATCACGGCGGCTATGATTATGAAACCTTTCGCAACTTGTTGCCAAAAAGGAGAAACTCCCGTCAAGACAAGACCATTGTTGAGTACACCTATCGTCAAAGTTCCTATGATTGCCCCTTCTATTGTTCCTTTACCTCCTGAAAGTGAAGCACCACCTATGACAGCGGCCGCTATGGCATCGAGTTCGTACATCTGCCCAGCGTTGGGTTGAGCCGAGTCGAGCCTTGCTGTAACGATCAAGCCTGCGACTGCAGCGAGGAAACCTGAGATCATATATGTTATCAGCTTTGTTCTCTTTGCGTTCACCCCGGAAAGGATCGCCGCTCTCTCGTTACCACCAACCGCGTAGACATACCTTCCAAATCTTGTGAACCTCAGAAAAACGGATGCAATAACGGTTATGATTCCTGCGATCCAGACAGGGGTTGGCACTCCAAGAATCCAGCCGGAACCTATGAAGTCGAAGGTTTCGCCGAGCTTGGTTATGGGATAACCTTTGGTCCAAAGCATTATGAACCCACGTACAGCTGTCATGGTACCGAGGGTTGCAACAAAAGGTGGAACGCTGAACATCGTTATGATCAATCCGTTTAGAAGTCCTATGGCAAGACCGACTATCAGTGCTATGAGGCAAGCGCCTACAACACCAAATTGAAGAACCACACCAAAGGCTGTAAGGGATAGGCCGTACTTGAGCAATTTCGCCGCTACGGCACCGGAAAAGCCAAGAATGGATCCGACCGATAGGTCAATGCCTCCGGCAAGTATCACGTACGTCATACCAACCGCAAGGCACAAGTTCACTGAACTCTGCCTCAGAATAGTCCACAAGTTTCCAGGTGTGAGAAAGCGATTGGTGAGCAGCGTAAAGATCACGAAGAGCCCGCCCAGAATGATCAGTGACTGGTATCGGGTGATTGACTTGAGACCAAAGGTTCTTTTCCCTGCCTCAACGGAAGCGACCACTTCTGTCTGATTGTCAAGCTTTTGGTCGTTCTTAAGCATTTACGCAGCACGCTCCCTTCTTAGGAGGTTAAGACGATGCGGACACCAACTTGGTGCTTCTCGGAATGGCTGCCTTCAAAAGCTTCTCTTCGCTGGCCTCTTCTCTTGTAAATTCTGCAGTTTTCTTTCCCTCGGACATGACCATGATTCTGTCAGACATGGCTAGGACCTCCGGTAATTCTGAGGACACCAGGACTATACCAAGACCAGCCCTTGCAAGCTCACTGATCAGCGAGTACAACTCTGACTTCGCATTCACATCTATACCCCTCGTGGGTTCGTCCAACAGCAATACTTTCGGTCTCAAAGCTAACCATTTAGCCAGCACAACCTTTTGCTGGTTTCCACCGCTCAGGTTCTCAACAAACTGGTTCAGCGAGGTCGTTTTTATACCGAGCCTTCTAACGTATTCACGTGCGAGATCCTTTTCTTGATTCAACTGGATGAATCCAAATTTGGAGAGATTCTTGAGGCTTGGAAGCGAAAAATTGACAAGAACCGTCAGTTGCAGAATCAGACCCGACAATTTTCTGTCTTCCGGAACATAACCTATGCCTGCCCGTATCGCATCTATGGGGGTCTTAACCGAAATCCTCTTTCCTTCGATGAAAACATTCCCACTCACCCTGCTCGGATGATAGAAACCAAATGTGGCTTCCATGAGCTCTGTTCTTCCTGCGCCGATCAATCCGTACACACCAAGGATCTCACCCTTCCGAACAGAGAAGGACACGTCATCCACTATGAGGTACTTCTTGTCTGGATCCAACACGGACATGTTTTCAACACGCAGTGCTTCATCTCCTATCTCGCTTTTTTCCTTGACATAGAATTTTTCGATGCTTCTACCAACCATGAGTCGAACAACATCGTCATACGAGAAGTCCTTGATACTGCCACGAGCGACAAGCCTACCATCTCTCATTATCATGATCTCATCGGCTATCGCGAAAACCTCGTCCAGCTTGTGTGATATATACAGGATGGCCTTGCCTTGCTGCCTCAGATCCCGTACTATCACAAAGAGATTTTCAATTTCTTTCTCACTTATGGCTGAAGTTGGTTCGTCCATGATGATTATCATCGCTTGACTCGCTAAGGCCTTCGCAATAGCTACCAATTGTTGCTGGCCTGTACTGAGATCTCCCACTTTCTTCTTAGGATCAATTTTGAGGCGCACCTTCGAAAGCAGATCTTTGGTCTGTACGTACATCTTTCTGTAATTCACGAGTCCCCAAAAATCAAGTGGTTCCCTGCCCAGGTGGATGTTCTCCATCACAGTCAAATTCGGTACAAGATCGAGCTCCTGTGGTATCAACACGATGCCAGCGTCAATCGCTTCTCGCGGGTTCTTGAAGCGAGCCTCTTTTCCTTTGAGTAAGATTTTTCCGATGTAATCGGAATACACTCCTGCGAGAATTTTCATTAAGGTTGATTTACCCGCGCCGTTTTCCCCCACGATGGCTGTCACGATACCTTCTTTCACGGAAAAGGAGACATCGTTCACTGCTACGACACCGGGGAAGGTTTTTGTTATATTTTTTGCCTCAAGGATGATTTTGGAATCGTTCATCGTGTCATTCATGCTGGCTCAATAACCTCCTTGGATCAACTCGAGTCTCAGGGGTATAACGTTGATTGGGTATTTGATAGGGTCGTCTCTGAGAACGTTGAAAAGGCTCAGAAATCTGACGACCGCTCCTTGAACGTTTCTGTCTTTCAGCGAGTTCATAATTGGTAGAGCCACTTCATCGCGAACGATTTGATTCAGTGCCGTGGAAACCAAGTTAAAGTCCATGATTCTGTCAAAATCTTCCATCTTGATGATCCCCGTTGCCATAACGATCGTGTTGCCGAACACACGGGATGTGATGTAAAACTCAGGTTTCTCTGAGTCAGGGCGCACCTGCACCAGAATGCCGTCTTCATCAACGGAAACGATCTGGCCTGAGCCCTCGACTATGTAGTATCTGTAGTTCGATACACCAACTGTCTTAGCGAACTTCTCGTGCGCTTCCTCAGGATTGGTATCGAAGGCTTCAAGCACCTCATAAGCATCAGCTTTTTTAAGATCTGCTAACTGGCTCTGTAATTTGGGCCAAACAACAGTGTGTGCATAGGCTTTCGGGTCAAAACTTGCTTTGATTGAGCTCAACGGTACTACCTTACAGGATCTGTAGATCAAGAATGCTGCCAGCACTACCAATGACGTTAAGATGATTCTCTTTCTCATCAATGTTCCCCCAAGCACCCCGGACCAGAAAGGCCCGGGGTGTCAAATTCACTTACGGCCGTAAGGTGCATACTTCCCGATGTTCTCAGTCGTGACAATTTCGACTGTGACTGGGACAATTTCTGGGAACTGCCTCTCGCCTCTGAGATACTGGTCTGCCCACTCGGCTGCAAGTCTCGACATCAGCTTCGGGAACTGCATGACCGTTGCGACGATTTGTTTACCTTCCTGAATCGTGTAAATCACATCTTCCGCACCGTCGAACCCGAAGATGAAGATATCTTTCCTTCCAGCTGCCTCAACAGCTTTCAAAGCACCCAGAGCCATAGCGTCGTTACCGCACCAGATTGCCTTTATTTCTGGATGCGCTTGGAGTATCTGTTCTGTAACCTTGAATCCGGTGTCTCTGTCGAACTCTGCACTCTGCTGAGCCACCATCACGAACTCTTTGTAGTTGTCAACAACAGAGTGGAAGCCGTTCGACCTGTCCCACGTTGGCTGTGCGCTGAGGATCCCCAACAGTTCCGCATATGGTATCGTCTTCATGTCCTTGAATTTCTCTTTCATGAATTTGACGAAGTATTCACCCATCAGCACACCGCCGTAGTAGTTATCAGAGTAAATCTGAACTACCGCGAGACCTCTTGCGTTGATACCTCTGTCGATGCAGAACACAGGAATACCTGCCTGTTTCGCTCGTCGGACGTTGGCGATGGAACCATCCGCGTCTGTTGGGTTGAAGAGGATTGCTTTGAAGCCAGCCGAGATGATCGTGTCAAAATGCGCAGATTCCTTTGCTGTGTCGTTTTGTGAATCGAAGACCGTCACTTCGTAACCGAGCTCCTCCGCCCTTTGCTTTGCCGCATCGGCGAGTACAACGAACCACGGGTTGTTCAGCGTAGAAATGACGACTGCGACCTTCCCCTTAGACTCAGCAAAGACGCTGGTGACTCCCACGAGGAAGATAGCCGCGACGACCACCAGGACGATCAACCTTCTCATGAAACCACCTCCACCTTCTCAGTGAGCCTCCTGTCGGAGGCATTTCTTTCTTTCACGGTTTCTCTCAAGACGATGTCCGTCTGAAGTATCGTGACACGTTTCCTAACATTCTTTCCAGAAAGTAGCTGCCAAAGGACTTTGCCGGCTATGTACCCCATTTCGTATATCGGTTGCCTCACAGTTGTGAGACCAGGTTTCGAATATTTGCTGTAAAACATGTCATCGAAGCCAACAACACTCACGTCGTCCGGAACGTGATAGCCCATTTCGTTCAGAGCTTCAATGGCACCGAGGGCGACCAAATCATTCCCACCAAGCACTGCTTCTGGAATCTTCTTGAGCTTCTTGGTCAGTTCGTAGCCACTCTCAAATGTGAACCTCCCGTAGAGAACTTGGTAATCTTTCACGCCGTGTTTTTTCATGCTTTTCATGAAACCTCGTAGGCGTTCTTTGGCACTCGATGTGTTCCTCTCACCGCTGAGGTAAACGAACGACCTGTGACCTGTTTGCACTAACAAGTCCGTTATTTTTTCCATACCAGCGGTGTTATCAACACCAACGTAAGGCAGGTCGATGTCTTCGTAACATCGATCCATGAACACCAACTTGACCCCGGAATCCTGTATTGTCTTCGCGAAACTGGAGTTGCGACCACCAGAACATGTAACAATAATCCCCTCCACACTCTGCGAAAGAAGTGTCTTCAAAAGCTTCGTCTCTTCCTCGATGTTGTGGTCTGTTCCACAGACTATGAACATGTAACCTTTTCGCTTCAAGTAATCCTCGGCGCCTTTAACCATCAGCAGGAATGCAGGGTTCGTTATATCAGGTATTATGAATCCAACTACCTTGGTTGAACCGGTTCGTAAACTTCTCGCTATTTGGTTTGGACGGTACCCCAGCTCCTCTATGGCTTTTCTGACACGCTCTCGTAGTTCCTCGCTGACACTTTCTGGGGAATTTATAACTCTCGACACAGTGGAAATTGAGACACCAGCAAGTTGAGCCACACTTTTGATGTTGATGGAGTTATTCCTTTGCTTCGCCATGAGACCCCCTCACGGTCTTCGTTGTGAAAACGTTTCTGAAAACGTTCTTGAAAACGTTTTCAACCCACCACTCATATCTTGCCCAAGGGCGTAGCACAAGTCAAGGCCAGACAAATGACGAACTGCCTGAGAAATAGCAGCCAACTTTAACTACGCGCGATATTCTCATTTATTCTTTGCCTTGCTCGTGTTTTTTCCTGATCTCTGTCTGTGTTAACATTCTCGGGAGACTTAGCACCTGCCAGGAACGTACTTGCAGAAAGCACCAACAACAGTTGGTTAAAGACGGTGTCATGCGGCAAGCTGGGTTATGAGAGGATTGTAAGCTTCTGACTGAAAAGATTGATGACTTGACCGTCTTTTCGCTCAAAGGCAAGGAGAAACCCCGACAGGGAGACTAAAGTAACGCAGATCTCGTTTTCAAAAGCATTGACCAAAGATAGGTGCAGGCAGCTAAGGGGCAAAAGTTATCATGTCACTCACGTGAAGTCATCGGGGTGTAAATCCACAAAAAAGGCTGCCGCAAGGCAGCCAGTAAAAATGATCTTCACTTTGCGAACAGGTCCAGGTCGCAGTATGTGGTCGAATCAACGTTTTTCCACAATGTTGCCAAGCTGTTGTCTTCAAGCTTGATCATGATGTCGTTTTCGGGGCATCTAAAACCATTGACGGTAACGTTTTCACGAAAATGAATCTCCACCTCGTGCCCAATGAAACCTGGTCCAAGGTCAAAGTGCGTCCAGTTCGCGATGGAGAAATGCTTCGAATTCCATTTGTTTGCCGGAAGCTCGTTGACAACTCCCTGTCTCACTCCATCGATGTAGAATTCGACGAACGCGCTGGAGTCTTTAGCGGTCATGTAGTAGAAGCGATGCATGTCCTGGGTGCAGTAGAATCTCACGTAGTCGTCGTTGTGACAGAAGAAAGCACCGATGTAGGGAAAATCAGTTTTCCAGGTCCTGTTCTTGAAGGTTGCGCCGACTGAAAAAACTATCACGAGAACAGCGGCCACCACGAGGACCATCCTCTTGAACATCTTCCATTCCCCCTCTGCTTACCCATCCTCGAAGATGGGTGTTTTTTGAGAACTTACAGACAAAGCTTCTTCACGTTTTCTAAAACGTACAGTTGCCGTTCGCAAGTGTTTGTTGCAATGTCCAGAAGTCATGGCTCACCGACGGAATACCACCGCACAGACTTTTCAGCCAGCCATCCGAATTTCACCAGATGTAAAGATAGTTGAGTACGAGATTGCTCGTCTTTTTATCGAGCAAGTTTTCTGGTGTACCATCCGCCGTCTCATTTGTCTCTCTCATGATGTAGTCTTTGCTGGTTTTTTTCCGGGACCGCTTTGTAGCTACTCTGTCCAGTGAAGTCCACGTACACGTCACCAACGTCTTTCTGTGTGGGCAGCACAGGAGAGAATTTCTCCGTCTTAGACCTTCTGACAGGATCATTTCTGTAGTCTTGGTGGTCTGCGCAGAGTTCTTTTCAAAGCCAAGAAATGCTGAGTCGAATAGCTTGTCGTTAAGTTCATTTTCGAAGTACTCTGGTAACAGCAATCCGGCCGGCTTTTCAGAACCACCGAATCCCTTATGTCTCGTTATGAACTGTCCGTTTTCGGAGGACAAAAGGTTCTGTGCTTTCATTGCTACCGTCCAGTTGAAAACACCGTCTGAAAAGATCTTGAGATCATTGATGATCAGAGAAGGTACTGTTCCATAGAGAAAGTAATACTCTTTGGTCAACTCGCACGAGAGTTTCTGAAAGAACCTCTTGTCTTCCTCCAACTTTTGAAAGTAGATGCTGTACGTCTTTGACAGACTAGACTCGGCAATCATCGCAGTTCTTGTGATAATTGCTGAACCATCGTAGTGGATCACTATGAGCTCTTTAATGGTTCGCTGGAATCGCTCAGCGCTGAGCATAACGGCGACAAACAGGATGAAAAACCAGTGAGATCCTCTTGAACATCTCATTTTCTCCTCTCGCTTGAAAAACATTTGGATGAAGATCACATAGATCACAACGTTTCCCGAACGTTGTGCCTCCATTGGTTCCAAGAGAAAACGGTGAAGGAGTTCAATGAAGATGCCTGTCAAGCCCCGAGTTGTCCAGAAAAGAACCCCCCCTCACTCTTGAATTCTGCTAAGAGGTTATTAAAAAACGATTAGAGCTGGCAAACTGCGCGACGGGATAACCAAAAAGATACGCTCGAGTATCTCGCCTGGTATCGTGTCTCAGGAAAAGAAGTTCGTGGAGTTGAAAATTGCCAGTGCATGATCTTCCCTGAAATTTCGCAAGACAGCAGCCAGGATCGTGTCTGTGTGCTTTTGAAGAAGTCTCTGATAGATGTGTGCGCAAAATCTTTCAAACTCTCAAAAACACACGCAGAAGACCACCTATCGAGTCTTCCAGCGTACAGTCTGCCGTTTCTGCGATTCCCGTACCCACGTTAGCGTTCAATCACATTTCAACTGATCATCGCTATGTACAATGTCAAATCGTACGAGCTCTGCTCGCAGGGAAAATAATTTGTTCTGCCCTGTTATACGAAAAAAGTCCGCTCGTTTTTGCTGGTTTCTCCATCAGTCATTCTCTGAACGTTGCTGGGATAACCTTGACTCGGTTGCCTGAACGCCTGGCAACACGAACGCTGATATAATCTCAAACGAACGCGTTTTGAAGGGAGTGTTTCACGTAAATCTGGCAAGCTACGAGTTCGAAGGCCAGAGAGACTGGGGGTTCGTCAAGCCAGAACTCGGTCTGATCTGTCCCTCCAAAGTTTGGCTCGGTGAAGACGCCCCAGAGACGCTTTTGGAGTTCATCGAGCTGTACCACGAAAGATTCTCTTCTCTGAGAGAACCATCGCTGAACGAGCATTGGTTGAAAATCGAGAGCGTTTCTATCCTGGCACCTATCCCAAAACCCGTGAGAAACATCATCTGCGTTGGGAAGAACTACGAAGATCACGTCTCTGAAATGGCAAAGGTGGGTCATTCCAAAGAAACGGAGATCTCGCATCCACACTTCTTCACCAAGGCAACAAACACGATGAACGGTCCTTACTCGAAAGTGTATCTGCATCCAAACGTCACCTCTCAGGTGGACTATGAGGGAGAGCTGGCGGTGATCATCGGAAAAAGGGGTATCAACATTCCCGAAGAGAAAGCCATCGAATACGTGTTCGGCTACACCATCTTGAACGACCTCACCGCGAGGGATCTTCAGAAAAACCACGTTCAGTGGTTCAAAGGAAAGAGCCTGGATGGCTTTTGTCCCATGGGACCTTGGATCGTGACAAAAGACGAAATAGGTTATCCGGTTGAACTTGAAATTCGCACCTGGGTCAACGGCGAGCTCAGACAGCACTCGAACACCAAACACATGATCTTCGACATTGCGAAGTTGATAAGCATTCTCTCTCAAGGTATGACGCTTGAACCTGGTGATATCTTGGCCACAGGGACTCCATCCGGTGTGGGAATGGGCTTCAACCCACCCAAG
>Ga0308405_1001210_pt1 | contig 13244 bp, 5 predicted proteins | sample HotsprSampleMS13_FD_203473 | JGI IMG/M metagenome (GOLD analysis project Ga0308405, IMG submission 203473) | Hot spring phototrophic mat microbial communities from Mushroom Spring, Yellowstone National Park, Wyoming, United States - 20060912_MS13 ...
GCACAGAAAGTATAGACAAGCCTTTTGCTACGATATTATATCCTAAGAATGAGTATAAGATGCAGACTATATCTGCTGAACGTGGTAGTATTCCTATTTTTAATTTAAGCTCTTTAATTGAGAATTTAGAATGGGTAAAAGAGGTATTTCCTTATCTTCCACGTAAAGAATATTATAGAGTATTAGAGATAACAACGGGAAGAAGACAGGAAGCAAAGAGCTATAAAGAGCTTACTCCAAAAGATAGGTTCTTGACTATGTTAAAATTATTTAGTTCAGGTTATAGCTTTACCTTTACTCCTGCTAATAAAAGTATTAACTATTTACAAGAAGTAGAAAAGTTAAAGGCTGATGAAGCTATTGAAAGATTACAAAAACTGCAAATTTTTTATTTTGGACATACCTATTATGCTTACACGGGTAAAAAATTTACAAAAAGAACTATTAGCGATGATGATATAAAAAAAATAAGAGAAGTTATAGACAAAAGAATAGAAGAGATAAATAAAGATATTATTGAGATAGGAGATAAATATAAAGTAAAGAAAAAGTTATATACGGAATATGGTTTATTAGAGAATATTGATTATGAATTTGTAGAAACAACGACTGATAATGGAATTACATATACTATTAAGTTTCCAGAAGCACTTAGACTATACACTACTTCGGAAGCTGTTGAATTAGAAAAGAAATTTCAAGACCTATCTGCCAAAGCTCTTGAATTAGAAAATAAGTTTGAAGAATTATCTAATAAAGGTGATTCTTTAAGTGAAGTAGAAAAACTTGAATTAGCAAGTATTAAAGCTCAATTACCAAGTGTTAAAGCAACATTAGCAAGTATTATTGAAAAGCAAAAAATCAATCACTTTGCCAAAACAAAAGATTGGTTTAAGAGGTATGAAAAGGCTTTTGCTAAGAAATTAGATGAGTTAGCAGATAAATTCTTGACAGCAGAAGAGAAAAACGCTTTGACATATGAAATTTTCAATGCAAAACGATTTGCCATAGGAGATTATGTAGCAAGTTACGAAGAGATAGCTACTACCTTTCATAGTCCTTTTGATACTAAGACAAAAGCTATGACTAATTCTGTGGAGCTATCTAAACGTATTATAGCAAGACAAAACCAACATACACTTGGAGATATAGGCTATTTATTTCCTACTCCTGTGGTAGTAATGGAAGAACCTACGTATAGTGAAGAAGCTATTTTAGATGAAAATAAAAGTAATCAATATTTAGAAGTACAGAAGATAATCAATGAAGAATCTGATAAAGGGAAAAGCTCTGTTAGGGATGGTACTATTTTTATCAGTCCGTTTTTTTCTAAGATATTACGTGTAACCCATAGAATAAATGCAGAAGGGATAGCTAAATTAGGGATAAGTGCTATTACGAATAGGGGGACAAATTTCTTTGGCAAAGGGGCAACCATTACTTTGTCAAGAACACTTATGGAAGGAGATTTTTCGGGAAGGATGCAAGAGATAGAAGATAGAATGTTGGGAAAAACTCTATCTGATAAGCTCAAAGAAATACAAGAAAAGAAGAAACAAGAAGTATTAGAAGAGTTAGCAACAATAGAAACTGATTTATCACAAAAAGTAAACAGAAGAAATGAGTTAATAGAAAAAGAAAAAAACAATCAGATAGAAGAAGAAGAAAAAAAGGAATTAGAAGCTATTAACACAGAATTATTATCAACTATTGAAAATAATGCTTCTTTTATTAGTTTGATGAACAGATACCAAAAAGGGGAAATTACAGAAAGTCAACTAAATGAAATAAAAAATGAGATACTTGAAGATATAGTAAAAAAAATACAAGATACAATAACAAAGAAAAGAAATGAAATAAATAAAAAGTATGATAATTATATTAGAAATCAAGAAGATTATGATGAATTAGTAAAATGGTATTTATCTACCAAAGAAGAGTTAAATAAACTTATTAGGAATAACGATGAGATAGGTAAGATGCTATCAGAGCATATAAAAAGTTTATATGCTAATAACAATGAAAAACCATACAAGAATAGATATAATGACATCATAAGCAATAAAAATATTAGTAAGGATATAAAAGATTTTATTACTGCTTTATCTGAATTTACTGCTTTCTATACATATGCCAGTGCTTCTAAGACCTATAATGCTTTTCTTAATAGAGGAAATGATATGGTAAAAACCTATCTTTCGCCTTATAGTTATGGAGAAGTTACTAATCTTGTAGCAAGTGATGGTGTAATTACTACTATACCTGCCCCTACACAAGCTAACTATATCCTATCAAGTGATGAAGTATTAGCCACTTTATCAGAATTGCAAAAGCAAGGATATAAAAGTTACCAAGAAGATTTTTATTTAGACCCTTCTTTAGAAGGAACAGAAAGAGAAAAACGTCTAAAAGAAATAGAAGAAAATATTAGGACAGCCTTAGTGGTAAAATATGAACTATCAGGGGAGTTTGAAAAGGTAAATGCTTTATTAAGTAATAGTATTAACATACATTATCCCGCTATTATAGATAGTGTATCACAAGAACTTACCAGAACGATAAAACGTAAGATAGCAACTCCTTATGTTAGGGGACAGAGATATGCTATTGCGGATGGAACAGGTTTGTATAGATTACTTGACTATAATGGTAATTTATACACGGTATCTGATGCTAAGAGATTAGGATTTATTAGCGATACAAAAACAGAAAAACATACTACCTTATTACCAAATAGTAAATATTATGCTTTACCAGAAGTAGTAGAAAATGGTAAGGTAAGAGATTTACAAGCTTCAAAGATACTATTAAATGGTGTAGAGTTAAGGGGGGAAAGTCTAAAAGAAGCTATCAATGATATTAGGAGTTTGAACAAGCAAATGGCAAGTTTAAGTCCTGATGTAATTCAAATAGTAAATGATGTTTTAGAGAAAAAAGAAATTACAGAAGAAAAGAGAAAAAAGATAAGTGATGATTTATTTAATTTAGCAACAAAAATATCACGATATACGATTACTCCTTTTGAAGTAGTATTACCTTTTGAAGCAAGGAATTTATTTGGTATGGATAGTTCTCTTACTTTACAGCAGGTAAGAGAGAGATTGAAGAATAATCCTGAAAAGTTACAGGCTTTTGAGGAGTATATTAACAAAGTGATTGGTACTCGTATTCCTACCTCTTCCTTTGCATCATTACAGCCTATCAGGATAGTAGCTTTTGCTAATGATGTAAATAACTTAGCCGTGCTTCCACACGAACAGCTTGATATATCAGGAGCAGATACAGACGGGGATACGCTTAGTGTAGAATATGTACATATTAACAATGATGGCACATTAGCAGAGAAAGAAATATCAACAAGAAATGTACGTAATAAATTTAAAGTGCTTTCTAATCCCTCAAATTTTGTTAGGTTAATGACACCTATTGATAATAGTATCTTAGAAAAGAAGGCAAAAGAAGAAAGAGCAAAGATAAGAGATGAATTGATTGATACGTATGGTTTCTTTAATTTCTTTACAAAATTAGATAGTCAGATAAAAAATCTTGGTATATTAAGATTAGTAGGTACTTTTGTAAAGTTTAACCAGATTTATAGTTATTATGGTATGCTTATTAAACAAGGTAAGGTAAGTAATAAATTGCCACCTATTGAGTTTAATGGGAAGGTATATGATACTTTTGCTTTTTATGAAGGTAGTAAAAGAAACATAGAAGTTCAAGAAACAATCAATAAACTTGTTAATGCGGCAATAGATGATGCTAAATACAATTATTCAGGAATATTAAATATCAATCAGGGTACTGCAAACTTTATCAATACTTTACTAATGTATGGAATTGATTTTGATGAAATTCTTGATTTTATCAATAAACCACATATTAAAGATTTTGCTCTTGCTTTAAGCAACTATAATAGTATTGATATAGTTTCTGATAAATACTATCCTTTCAAAAAAAGTTATAGATATGCTATGGGAAATAAAATATTAGAGGAATACAAAAACAATCCTATTGTAGCAAAGGATATTGAAATTATAGAAAAGGATTTTAAATTCTTTAATCAAATATTAGATTTTGAAACTTATATTACCACAGCAAGGAATATTGTATCTCTTGCTTCCTTTAAAACAGATATAAATAGCACTTTTGATACCATCAAACCTTTGATAGAAATATTAACGGGATTGAATAATAGTTCATTTGTAGATTTACTTGAATTAGATATAGACAAATCTATTAGTAATTTATCAAATGAAGGAAAAGGATTATTAAAGGTAAATGTTTTACTAAAAGATATACCTTTATTCAGGAATATTATTAAGTACATCAAAGAAGATATAGCCAATAGGTCTCGTTTTCTTACTTTCTTTTCGGAAGGTGCTTTAAATCTTTTCAAGAAAACACATACGGGAAAAGAAGGTAAAGATAGTTATCTTTCTGATAAGAGGTTATTTTCTAAGTTTTTAGAGTTCTTATCACAGAAATTTGCTATTGATTATCTTAATAGTAATGACTATAAAGATAATAAGATAAACTCTCATATAGATGTACTTACAAAGATAAAAGAGGAAGTGGAGATAATAAAAACAGCAAAGGCAAAAGATGAAAAGGTTGCTAATTTTATGAACAAGTATGTAATAACAGGGGATACAAATGTAGATGATTTTACGGCATACTATAATCGTATAAGGTCATCATCGCTAACCGATATGGAACGTTTTCAGATACAAGAAGCCTTCAATGCTATTAGCGATGAAGGATATGGTAAAATGTTTAAAGATGCTTTTTTCAGATATGCTTTGCTTACCAAAGGATTTAGCAAATCTTACAAATCTTTACTACCACTTATTTCTGATAAGTATTTGAAAAAGCTATCAGATTTTGCAAGAGAATATAAACCTGAATATGAAAAGATATTAGGAGATAAAAGGAAATTATCAGCCTTTTTAGATAGCTATGCTTTGTTTAATCCAGAAAGAGCGGGAAATAAGATGAATACAAATGTAGGTAAAACTTATGATAGTTTTACTTATCCTGTTTTTGATAATGAAGGAAAACCTATGTATGATAATGAAGGAAAACCTATAAAAATTAAAATACCTTATAGTATCAGCTATTCTATTGCAAATAAATATCTAGTTAATTCTTTACACTATCCTATTAAAGAAAAGCTTAAAAAGCAGAATGAAAATATTACTAATAAGAGTAGTGATGTTATTGCTACACGGGAAGGTGCTACTTTAAGTAATGAAAATACTAAACAAGAAGATAGTAATATTACTAATAATCAGGAAGATTATAGTGATTTTCCTTTTCAACTTGTAGGTAGTGCTTTATCAAGGCTATCAAATAACTTACACGGAAGGCATATTATCAATGAAGCTATTGACTTTGTAAGAAATCAATTAGAGAAATTAGGAATAGAAGTAGAAATAGAAGATGATATATCCAAGAATTATAGGGGACATATTAAAAGTGTAGATGTAAAAGATGAGAATGGCAATAAGATAGGTACTAAAAAGGTATTAGTATTAAATATGGCTAATATCAATTTAGATACACCTTTTCACGAGTTAGCTCATATAGACATCTTGCTAATGGAGAAACTACATCCTGAAAAGTATAATAAGTTTAGAGAAGCTATATTACAGACAAAGGTATATCAAGATACAAAAGCTAAATATGAAGGAGTGTATAAAACAGAAGAAGAGATAATACAAGAAGCAATGGCAGAAGTATTAGGCTATTATGTTGCTAAGGAATATAAGAAGTTATATGAGCAGAATATTTCTAAAAGTTTTATAGATACTTTATTTACTATTGTTAAAGATTTCTTTGATACGATAGTAAGATATGTAAGACCACTTATTTTTGGACATAGTTTTGCCAATATAAGTGTAGAAAGTTTTGCTATACAATATGCCAAAGATGTATTATCAGGACGTATAGAACGTGATATAGAAGATTTTAATAGCTTACAATTTAGTATTCTGTTTCAGATTGTACCACCTGAAACAGTGATGGATTCATTAGTAGCCATAGGAGGCAATGCTACTAATGCTTCTGATGCTTACATAAGAAACTTATACAATATTGTGTCTGAACAATCTAAGGAAAGAGAAGTATTCTATAATGGTAAGAAGATAAGTAAAGAAGATTTATCAAATTTAGAGACTTTTAAGAAAATGGTACAGAATAGTACAAAAGAAACCTTAGAAGGTACTTTAAAGGAATTTACTAAACTTAATATGTATGATGAAGAGCAATACGATAAGTTAATAGATGAATGTAAAACTATATTAGGTTTAGAAGTAGTAAGGAAAAATAAACAAGATAGTAGTGATGATACACAAAAGCAAGTAAGTCAAGAAGATAGAGCAAATGCTATGTATCAGCTTTCTATTTTAAGAATGTTTGATGAGTTTAATCCAAGCATAGATAAGGTACATATACTTTCTAACATAAGTGGTACTGATATTACCATAAAGGAAGGGGAAGAAGACAGGGGGGAAAAGGTTCTTGCTACACTTGTCAATTCAGGAATGTTTAAAAATAGTAATGCTATTCTTAGAGTAAGAAAAGTAGGAGATAAGTATTATGTGCATATTATTAACACTGCACAGGAAGGTTTAAGAAGAATGGGAGTGAAGAAATATGGTTCTTTGGTAAAGAACTTAATGCGTACTAAAAAGGATGGACTTGTAGGAAGAGCATTTAAATATTTAGAACGTATGGGGATAGGAGTAGATTTAGATGATAGCTTAGAGACTACCTTATCTATGGAAACCATAGCTATGGCAATGGTACTAAAAGAAGAATTTGGAGATAATATTGTTTTTGATGGCTTAGGAATACTACCTTTAAATAATATAAAGCAAATAAAGTATAAAGAAATAATGCCTAATGAATACATAGAAGCATTTAAACAACTTCATAGATATTCTAAAATAAAGAATACAAATTTATTCCCTAAAAGATTGCATAATATTTTAGAAAATAAAAAGCTAACAGAAGCATCAAATTATACCTTAGATTTTTTTGGAAAGCTAATAACTATGTATCATAAGAAAGGTGTAAATATTTCACAAAGTATTGTATTAGAAAAACTATTAAACTACAAATCTAATGTTGATAAACACGATTTATCTAAGTCTATACGTTATCGTATCAATCAATTAAGAAAGATAATAGATGTAGATAGAATTAATTACAATAATTTTAAGAATGATTTAGAGCGTGAGTATTATTATTTAATACGTTTATATTCTAATTTACATAATCAAGGTAGGGAAGCATATAATAGTTTATTAGATACAGATAGTATAGATAAGTTTATACGTACAGATATAGAAAATAAAAATCCATTTTTTCAGTGGGTATTTGATACTTGGTATAGAGCGAAGTTATTAGTATTAAGTTCCTATAAGGTAAATGCTGAAAAACGTAGAAAGGTATTTTCTAAATATGTAGAGAAAGCTAAGGAGAAGTATGGCAAAGCATTAACAAGATATGAAGGTAAATATTATGAAAACTTATTTAAGTACATAGAAGTAGAAGAAGATGGCAAGAAGTACAAAGTAAATACATTTAGGTTATTAAATGAAAATGACAAAGAGTGGGAATCTTTGGAGAAGTGGGAACAGGAGTTTATCAAAGAGTATAAAAAATTATTAAAAGAGATGCTAATACAAAGTGTTGCTGTACAGAAAGATATTAGTATTTTAGAAGCAGGAATTTTAGTAAATGACATATATGATAAGATAGAAGATTTAGTACCTGTTATGCGTATTACTACTGAAACTGCTATGTTTTCAGGAGAGCTAACAGGAGCATTAGAAGTATCTTTTGAAAAGATGATAAACCGAGCAGAATACTATAATGCTGAAAATCAAAAGGATTATGAATCGATAAGCAACTATTTGTATAATCAATTGTACTCATTTTCTACTGAAATAGATGGCAATAGTTATGGAAATATAGCACGTAAAAATATTATAGGATTACGAGAAGATGGCAGTTGGGATGTGAAAGAAAATAAGAAAGTGTCTTTGGATTTATTAGAGACACTAAGCTATTTTGATATGCATTTACAGAAGAAACGTTTTATGGAAGAAGTAAATGATTTATGGCATATAGCAAGAAGTATGTTACAGGTAAGAGAAGCTAAAACGGGATTAAGTCAAAAGAATAATATAGAGCTATTAAATTCATTTATTAAGCGTAAATTATATGGAGAAAAACTTACATTTAGCGAGACAAAGATAGCTAATACCATAGAACGTACTTTATTGGTTGCTAATAATCTTACAAGTTACTTAGCATTAGGATTTAATTATACAAGTAATATGAAGGCTTTTATTAGCAATACAATGAATATTATAATAAAAACTTTTGGTAATAGGAAGGATTTGTTTGGAGAGAAGGAACTTATGATAGCTATGAAAGAAGTAGCTACATCTCCACGTAAAGCTCTGATGTTAGCAGAAGAGTTTGGCTATATCAATTATTCTGAAATGGATAGAGCTTTAAATAAACGTATATCAGGAACAGATAATTCTTTGTCAAGTAGTATTCGTATTAGCAATGATATACCTTTTATAGGAGATAAAATATCAGATTACTATAACAAACTAACAGTTATGGTAGCACAGATGATAAAAGACGGAGTTTGGGATAGTATTATACTGGAAGAAAAAGATAATAGATTATACATAAGATATGATAGTAGTAAAGATAAGAGACCAAAAGAATTGATTAAATACATATATGATAAGCAGGTAGAGCAAGGTTTAATAAAATATGGTGAGATAATGAAATATCCTTATGATGTAGATGCTATCAAACGTATAGACCTTATTATCAATAGGGTATCGGGAACATTGACAGAAAGTAGTGAAACCTTAGCACAAACTACTGTGATAGGAAAATCACTAATGAAGTTTAAGATATTCTCTATTCCTTATATCAACAAGGTACTAAAACAAAAAGGAGTAAATTTTAACTATAAGATAGTAGAATATAAGGATGGACAGATAGAAGAGATATATCCACACGAAGAAAGTATGTATATGACTTTATTAAAAAGTATAGGATATATTATGAATCTTGGTGTAGGGAAAGGAATAGAAGCTATTAAAGATAATATGACCGAAGAAGAGAAGAATAATTTACTAAATATAGCTATCAATATGGTAAGTTTGGGATTAAATCTTATATTGGCAAAACTTGCTTATGATGATGAAGAGAACAGGAAGAGAAAGAGAAAATATGGTGGAGATGATTTTATTTATAGAGTATTGAATGATGCTTTAAATGATTTAAGTATGTTTGGTATTTTTCAAACGGGAGCTTCTATGAATATAGTATCTATTTCTATCTTAAAGAGATTTGCAGGAGCATTATTTGATTTAATGACTTTGGATTTGGATAGGGGAACAAGGGGATTGATTAAAAGTGTAGGAGCATTAAATAGTGCAGATGCTATCTATCGTATGCTTAATAAGGAAGGATATAGCTCGTATAGAGATGAACTAAACAAGATGCTAAAAGAAAAAGAAAGATATATTAAAGAAGAGATAGGAATAGAAGAAGAATAACAGTTATCAGCGAACAGTGAACAGTGAAAAGTGGAAAGTGGAAAGTGATAAGTGGAAAGTGTAAAGTGGAAAGTGTAAAGTGGAAAGTGTAAAGTGTAAAGTGGAAAGTGTAAAGTGATAAGTGAAAAGTAATAACTCTTCACTGTTCACTTTACACTTTTCACTATTCACTCTATTCACTATTCACTATTCACTGATAACTGATAACTGATAACTGATAATTACTATATTTGTATTAAAGAATAAAAGAAGATATTATATGTTATTAAACTTTTCTATAGTAGATGTTTTATCGAATCCTATCACTCCTGATACGATTGTAATAAATGGGACAAGTATTGCTCCTGCTCCAAGTATAAGCTATACAATACCTGATAATAGCATAGTCTCTTTAACTATTATTGCTAATGGTTATTATACTTATTCTCAAACTTTTCAGGTATTTGATATAGATTTAAATGTATCTATTACTCTGATAGCAACAGATTGTAAGCGTATAGACCCTAATGATGTTTATATCAATGAATGTTGTAATGCAAATTTCTTTGTAATAGATAACCCTTGTAATAATAGCAAGCAAATAGTTAAAGCAAGTTCTACCCCTTCTATGCTTACTTTGTATAATGAAGATGACAAGGTTATAGATTTTGGAAATGTAATTACTATCCCTGATTATCTAATATGTGAGCCTATCAATAAATTTATTGTTGTAAGCAAGATAGATAAAGATTGTGGTTGTGATGGCACAGATTTTCCCCCTTGCTATGATGAGATAGAACTTGAAATCCCAAAACAAGAATGTTTATGCGAAGGTAGTTTTTCCTTTACACACGATTTTTGTTATGATAAAATATATCCTTTCATTGACTTTGAAACTACTAAATTCTTTAAGCAAGAACGTTGGTACTTAGTAATAGATATACCTATTACTTTTATCTTTAACTTACCTTGTATTAGGACAGAATTAGAGGTATATGAGCAAGCTACTAATAGCTATGTAACTATTAGTTACAGAAAACAAGTTATAGTAACTATTACCTTATATGATAAAGATAATACTGAGATTATTACAATTACTGAAACATTACCCAATGATTTTACTAATACAGAGCTTTCTGATTTTCTATCTAATTTATTTATTATTTATACCTTTATAGAAAAAGGTAAATACAGAATAGAAGTTCTTGTAGATACGAATTGTATTGATACAAAATATGAGAAGGAATTATATGTTACTGATAATATAAATTTATTTGTCAATGAAGATTGTAGGTTATATGATGTTATTGCTTGTAACGACATATTTGATATAGTTGTTAAGAGAATACAAGAGACTATTCCTATTACTACTATTACCTATAACAATGGTATAATAACAGGTAATACAACACAGGTATATCTTACAGATGATATGAAATTACATTTGGGATTAGAGGATGGTGTATATGAAATAATAATTAACAATGGATTAGAAGAAAAGAAGTTTATTGTAGTACATTTTTGTAATGCTAAAAACTGCTATATCAATTTATCTAAAAGGTTATATTGTAATGAAATGATAGGGAATGAAAGAGAGATGTATAATGTAATTTCTTTCTATATGCTCTACAAGTTGGTAATAGAGTATTACACTTTATTACATCCTATTATGATAGTAGAGACTACTTTATCTAATTCAGATAATTTAAAGTTTATAGAAATAGATAAGGCATTAGAGAAGTTAAAGCAACTATGTAATCCTTGTGGTGAAGGTATGAATGAAGTATCAGAGCAAGATTGTGGTTGCAATGATACCAATAGTATCTTTCCAAATATCAATGATTTTACTTTGTGAACAATTATCAATTATCAATGAACAATTATCAGTTATCAGTGAATAGTGAATAGTTAATAGTGAATAGTTAATAGTGAATAGTTAATAGTGAATAGTGAATAGTAAATAGTTAGCACTTTACACTTTACACTTTACACTTTACACTTTACACTGTTCATCGTTCATTGATTGCTTCAAATTTCTGTATTTTCTCAATAAACTCAATAGGCAAACACAACCAAATACTTGTATGCAAGTTTTCGCCTGTTTTTGGATATTCATAACTTAATTCTGCCTCAATTGCAATTCCTACGTAACGATATTGCCCTACAAGTTCTGTAATATCTTTTCCTCCATACCGCACACTTTCGTATTCAGTGTAATATGCATAATAAGGCTCTTGCTCTTGCGGCTCTATGCAAGCACTATACGTTACGTGTAATAAAACTTCTTTCCATTTCATATTTTTAAAATTTTAGTTTAACATTTATTTGTCCTTTTCAAAAAGATTAGCTTGTTCTATTCCCTTTTGTCGTAGCCAGTTTTCAAATCTTTTAGACAAACCTATTTTCTTATCAAAGTCGGCTAAAAAATTTAAAAGTATCACTTGATTTTCGGGACTCATATATTTTGCTCATTATTTATTATGCTTGTTTTAGGATTTTCAAATTAACGCAATTACGTAAAAATAGCTGTTTTTTCGCTTTTCGCTTGCTCGCTTTGGCTTATAGACTTAGGCTCGGCTTCTGCCTCCTTCCTCTCTGCTTCTTTTTCTTTGGAGTTTTCGCTCTTAAAAGAAAACGGCAAATAATCCACTATGTACGTGTTGAACAATACACCCACCTCATACGAGGTGCGATTCTGTACAGCCTCACCATACAACTCGCTAAAATCGTTCAAACTTTCTTTTAGCGTCTTAGGCAATTTGCCATATTTTTCGGCGTAAGCTACGTAAATCTCCGTGCAACGCTTGATAGCAACTACTTCTAATTTCATATTCGTAATAGTTTTTCAAGTTCTGTCTTTATTAGCTTTGCGATTTTCCTTCCTAAAACTGGCATCATAGCGATTGTGACACCGCTGACAAAGTGCTTTAAGATTTGAAAAATCATTGTTATTTACATCGTGGTCTAAATGTGCAATGGTTAGAACAATAACAATCAATTTATCCTCACAACATTCATTGCAATACTTGACAAGTTCGCGAGCTTCTTTATATGAAAGTTCTCCGTTGCCTGCTGCATCGTGTATAATGTTTCCACCAGTTGGAATGAATTTTTCACCATACCAATTACCAACTGAATAATTTTTTACACCGCAAAACTCACAGCAATTTTTAGCACGTTCTAATATTGCAGGTCGTATTTCGGTTTTCCAATTTGACGGATATTTTTTGTAATCTATTGGCATAAATCAATTATCAATTATCAATTATCAATAAACAGTGAATAGTCATCAGTGAATAGTGAATAGTGAATAGTTTACACTTTACACTTTACACTTTTCACTGTTCACTGTTCATTGTTCATTGTTCATTGAGAAGACGTTTTTTAACTTTATCTAATAATGTTATCAGCTCTTTTCTTTCTTCATCATTCATTTCTATTATTAGTTGCAGTTCCATTTCTAAAAGATTAACGAAATCATAAAATTGCATCTCTGCTTCTTCTGTTATTTTGTTTTCTGTATGAAAACCGTATAGCTCGTATATCTTTTTCTCTAAGGTGGTTCTAAATCTATTAGCTATTTGTTTTACATCATAGCGAAACAACCTGTTTTCTTCTGCCTTGTCAATGGCATAAATCAGCAATTGACTTAAAGCAACACAATAC
>Ga0308405_1001215_pt1 | contig 13201 bp, 10 predicted proteins | sample HotsprSampleMS13_FD_203473 | JGI IMG/M metagenome (GOLD analysis project Ga0308405, IMG submission 203473) | Hot spring phototrophic mat microbial communities from Mushroom Spring, Yellowstone National Park, Wyoming, United States - 20060912_MS13 ...
CACCTCTATGCTGGAAGGTGTGCGGATCGCGCCAATGTCGGCGGCCAGGTCATCGGCGCCGAAGATCAATGCTTCGAGCGGGGGGCCGATCTGGGCAATCTCGCGCAGGTTCATCACACCTTTGGCCGTCTCGATAATGGCCAACAGGGCGATTCTGTCTGGGTCCAAGCCGTGCTGAATAGCCTGTGCTGCGATGAAGTCGCGCGCGGCCCGCAGATCAGCAGCGCTATCTACTTTGGGGATCACGTAGCCGTCTGGCCGGCCAGCAATGGTCTCCGCTACGTCGGCTTGCAGATGGCCGCTGGACCAGGCGTTGACGCGCACCAGTCGTTCGCGCGGGCCGAAGTCCAACTCCGTCAGCGATGCACACGTGATCTGCCGTGCAGCGGCTTTGTTGCCAGGGGCGACGGCGTCTTCCAGGTCGAGCACGACGCAGTCGGCTGGGAGCTGTGCGCCCTTCTCGATCTTGCGCTGGCTATCACCGGGCATAAACAGCAGTGAGCGTCGGAGCGAGGGCATAGGCGCGTGATCAAGTGGCGGATGCCTTGCGCTTAAAGAGCGCAGTGCGCTCGAACTCCACCACCACCTCGCCACGCTGGTTGCGACCAACATGGCGCAGTTGAACGATGCCGGCCTCGGGACGCGAACGCGATTCGCGCTTGTCCACCACCTCGCTGGTGACATAGAGCGTATCGCCGTGAAAGACCGGGCGCGGGTGTCGGACGCTATCGTAGCCGATGTTGGCGATGATCGTGCCAGCGGTCAGCTCCGGCACGGTAAGGCCCACAGCCAAGCTGAGAGTGAGCAGGCCGTTGACAATCCGCGTCCCGAAAGGTGTTTGAGCGGCGAAGTGCTCGTCCAGGTGCAGCGGCTGAGGATTCATGGTCAGCGCGCAGAACAGCACATTGTCGGCTTCGGTAATCGTACGGCCGTTGGGATGCTCAATGCGCATGCCGATCTCCAGCTCCTCAAAGTACTTGCCGGCCATGCGCCATCAATTCTATCAGCGGGCGAACTGTTCCACGAAGCATCCACCGAATGGAGGGCGGCCCTGTCTTGCTCACAGGGATGATTGCTGTTCGCAATGGTTAGCGCATCTACGCCAACGCGAATACCCCGGCGGCCCCCATGCCGCCGCCTACGCACATCGTGACCAACCCATAGCTAACGCCACGCCGGCGCATCTCATGGAGCAGCGTGACGGTCAGCCGCGTGCCAGTGCATCCCAGGGGATGGCCAAGCGCGATCGCGCCACCGTTGACGTTCACCTTCTCTAGCTCCAGCTCCAGGCTGCGGATCACAGCCAGGGCTTGGGCAGCGAACGCCTCATTCAGTTCGATTAAGCCGATTGCGTCCAGATTGAGTCCGGCTTGCTTGAGCGCCTTCGGCACCGCAGCGGTTGGGCCGATGCCCATTACCTCTGGCGGCACGCCGGCGACGGCGTAGCTGACAAAGCGCCCCAGCGGCTGTAGGCCAAGCGCGGCTGCTTTGGCTGCGCTCATCATCACCACAGCAGCGGCGCCGTCGCTGGTCTGCGAGGCGTTGCCGGCAGTCACTGTGCCATTGGCCGCGAAGACCGGCCGCAGCCGGCTCAGCGCGTCCAGCGACGTATCGCGCCGCACGCCCTCGTCGGTTTGGAGGGTGATGGAACGGCTGATCGCCTGGATGCCGTCGAAGCTGGTCACCTCGACGGTCAGCGGGACGATCTCTTCGTCGAACCGGCCAGCGTCTATCGCGGCTGCGGCGTTCTGATGCGAGCGAAGGGCAAATTCATCCTGCTCTGCGCGGGCCACGCCGTAGCGGCGGGCGACTTCTTCGGCAGTCAGGCCCATCGGCATATACACCTCGGGGTTCACTGCGACCAGGTCTGGGCTGGGCGCGAAGACGTGGCCAGACATAGGCACCAGGCTCATGCTCTCCACACCGCCGGCGACGATGACCTCAGCTTGGCCGAGCATGATTTGCTGGGCAGCCAGGGCAATGGTCTGCAACCCGGAGGCGCAGAATCGGTTGACGGTCTGGGCAGGGACGGATGGTGGCAGGCCGGCCCGCAGCGCGGCCTGGCGGGCGATGTTTAGGCCCTGCGCCGCCTCGGGCATTGCACAGCCAAGGATCACGTCGTCCACGTCGGCGGGGTCAAGGCCGGGGACGCGGTCGAGCGCAGCGCGGATGGCGGCAGCAGCCAGGGCATCGGGTTGAGCTGCCCGCAGGCTGCCTTTGTGGGCCTTGCCGATCGGGGTGCGGGTTGCGCTGACGATGAGCGCTTCGCGGTTCGCAGGCATCGAGTCAGTTTCTGAGTGGTCGTCCGTATTTCAGCACGTGAGCGATGCGGTCTTGAGTCTTGGGTTCGCCGAGCAGGGAACAAAACGCTTCGCGCTCCAGGTCCAAAATGTACTGCTCGGTGACCCACTGTGGGGTAGATAGGTCGCCGCCGCAGAGGACGTGGGCCAGCTTGCGAGCCATCCACGCCTCGTGTTCGCTGATGTATCCGCCCCAGCGGGACGTGTGGATGGCCATCTCTAGGGCAGCTTTGCCGCGCTGACCGAGCGCATAAATGCTCCGCGCCTGGCGATCGGGCGGAGTGTAGCCAGCCTCGGCCAGGTGAATGGCCGTCGCCTTGGCCAGCCCGATCAGGTCATCGTCATTCATTGCGATGAGATCGCACGGGCTGAGGAAGCCGCGTTCGCGCGCGATCAGAGCGCTTTCACTCACTTTGGCATAGGCGATGGTCTCGAAGACTTGCTGTAGGTAGGTCAGGCCATCTACCTGATCGTTGACGATGTGCGGTGAGACGGCGCGGCGCAGCAGCTCCTTGCAACCGCCGCCGGCTGGGATGACGCCCACACCGAACTCCACTAGCCCGATGTAGGTCTCCATCGCTGCCACTGCCCGCGCGCCGGCCATGATGACCTCAGCCCCGCCACCCAGGGCACGCTGGCGCGGCGCAGTCACGACCGGCTTGCTGGCGAAGCGGAAAGCCATAAGGAAGTCCTGAAGATCTTTCACAGCGCGCTCGATAGCACCGGCGCCGCTCCCGGCCAGTAAAACGAACAGGCCGATGTTGGCGCCCAGGCAAAAGTCCTTGCCCTGGTTCGCGATCACCAGGCCGCGCCATGCGTTCCCTTCTAACATCTCCAGCGCCTCCCAGGCCATGGCGCTGATGTATTGGTCGAGCGTGTTGCCTTTTGAGTGGAACTCCAGGTTCAGGATGCCATCGCCCAAATCAAGGATGCTGGCGCTAGCGTTGCGCCGTAGCTCGCGCCCGCTGTCGCGATACTCAGAGAGGATGATGTGGAACTTCGAGCGCTCGGGCAGCCGGACGATCGTTCCTGCTGACGGCTGGTACACGCAGCCGCTCTCGCGCTGGTAGAACGACTCGACACCAGCCACTAGCATGTCGTCTACCCAGGCTGGCACAGGAATGCCCCGCGCGCGCATCATCTCGCGCCCGCGACGGACGCCGATCACGTCCCAGAGCTCAAACGGGCCAACCTCAGCGTTGAACCCCCAGCGTATAGCGTTGTCCACGTCAGCAGGGCTATCGGCGATCTCCGGGATGCGCCGCGCAGCGTAGGCCAAGATCGGCAACGTGGTCTCGATGACAAATAGGCCGCCGCGGTCCTCAGCAAAGCGGTCAAAAAGCGCGCGGATGCGATCGGCGAGCGGCAGGTCTTTGGTCTCTGTTATCACATCGAAGCGCGGCGTCGTGGGCGGCTCATAATCCAGCGTCTGCAAATTAAGAGCGTGGAACTCGGTTGCGCCGCCAGGCAGGGTGACCTTCTTGTAGAAGCCGGCGCCGGCCTTATTGCCCAGCGCGCCGCGTGCGATCAAGTGTTTGACTACGTCGAGGACGACAAAGGCTGACCGACTCTCATCGTCCACTGCCAGTTCGTATACGTTGTTCACTGCCTGGGCCAGCACGTCCAGCCCAACCAAGTCGGCCAGCCGAAAGGTGCCGGTCTTCGGGTTGCCGATTAGCGGTCCGGTGAGCGCGTCCACCTCCTCGACGCTGTAGCCGTTCTCTATAGCCGCTTGAATGCGATACTGGATGGCGAACGTGCCGATCCGGTTGGCGATGAAGTTAGGCCGGTCTTTGGCCACCACCACGCCCTTGCCCAGGCGTTGAATGGCAAAGCGACGCACGGTTGCCAGAACGTCCGGGGACGTATCGGCGGTAGGGATGATCTCGAGCAGTTTTAGGTAGCGGGGCGGATTGAAAAAATGCGTTCCCAGGAAGTGGCGCCGGAAGTCCTCGCTCCGCCCCGCAGCAAGTTGGTGGATGGGGATGCCGCTGGTGTTTGAGGAGACAATGCTGCCCGGCCGACGGACGGCATCAATGCGCTCCAGCAGTGCACGCTTGGGCTGGAGCTGCTCGACGATTGCCTCGATGATCCAGTCTGCCTCGCCAACGGCGGCAAAGTCATCATCCAGGTTGCCCAGCGTCACGCGCTGCGCAGCGCTGGGGTGATAGAGCGCTGGCGGGTTGGCCCTGAGTTGGCGCTCCCAAAGCGACCTGACCAGGGTGTTCTTGTCGTCTCCCGACGCAGGCAGGTCCAGCAAGGTGACGGGGAGGCCGACGCTGGCCAGCAGCGCGGCAATGCCGCCGCCCATTGTGCCGGCGCCGATGACAACCGCGCGCTCGAGTTTCTGATTCACGTCCTTAGACAAAGGCTTGCAAACCGGTGATCTCGCGGCCGACGACCAGCGTGTTGATTTCGTTCGTGCCCTCGTAGCTGTATACGGCCTCCATATCGGCGAAGTGGCGCATGACGTGGTGCTCAAGCAGGATGCCGTTGCCCCCTAGGATTTCGCGGGCCTGAGCGACGATCTGCCGAGCTTTGCGGGCGTTGTTCATCTTCGCCAGTGAGGCCATGCCATCCGTAAGCTTGTTGGGAATCTCGCTTAGCCGGCTAAGATGGGCCGTGGTGATCTTCATATACTCTAGCTCCGCGAGCATGTTCACCAGCTTCTCCTGGACCAACTGGAAGCCAGCGATTGGCCGGCCAAACTGGCGGCGCTTTTTGGCATAGTTCAGCGCCAGTTCGAACGCTGCCTGAGCGTGGCCAATCGCAGCCCAGGCGACGCCCAGCCGCGTGGCGCGCAGCACAGCAGCGGTGTCGCGAAAGGAGTTCGCCTTCTCCAGCCGGTTGGCTGCTGGGATGATGCAGTTCTCCAACTTGATGTCGGCATTGGGCATGGCGCGCAGCGCTAGCTTGCCTTTGATCTTCGTCGTATGGAAGCCTGGCGTGTCTTTCTCAACGAGAAAGCCAGCGACTTGGCCGGTTTGGTCGTCCTGCGCCCACACTACCGTGACATCGGCAAACGTTGCCCCGCCGATCCAGCGCTTGGTGCCGTTGAGCACGTAGGTGTCGCCCACGCGCCGCGCAGTGGTTTGGATGTGCGCAGCGTCGCTGCCGATGAAAGGCTCGGTCAACGCGAAAGCACAGAACGCTTCCATGCGGGCGAGCCGGGGCAGCCAGTATTGTTTCTGTGCCTCGCTGCCGCATAGGTAAATGCTCATCATGCCCAGCCCGCTGGTGACGCCGAACAGTGTGCCCACTGACCCATCGCCGCGCGTCAACTCGAACTGGACCAGGCCGGCAAGCAAGGGCGAAAACCCCGGACAGCCGTAACCTTGGATCGAGCCGCCGCAAATGTTGAGGGCAGCCAGTTTATCTAGAAGGAACATCGGGGTCTCATCCCGTTCCCAATAATCAGTGATGATCGGCAACACCTCGGCCTCGACGAAGGCCCGCACGCGATCGCGCACGGCGCGCTCTTCGGGTCGCAACAGCCCATCGAGGTCGAAATAGTTGAAGGCTTCCGTCTGCGCGCCAACAGCCGGCGCGGACCGCGCAGGCGCAGCCGGCTCGGCATTTTGGAGGGTCGTCCCCTGTGCGAAGGGCACTTTGAATTTCACCGTTCTGCCTCCCAGATCAGCGCGCCGTGGGGCAATGTTGCTGGCATGCGTAAACAGAGGGGCTGCTCGTTCCAGCGCGCTGTGCTTACAATCGCCAAAGACAAAGCCATTCTATAACAGCGTGCGCCAGTTGCAACAAGCCCTCTGCGCAGGCAGCGCGCCGCATTCAACGGACAATGCCCGAACTGATTTATCGCTCGGTCACTGAGCTGGCGGCTTTGATCGCTGCTGGCGAAGTATCTGCCTTTCAGGTCGTCCAGGCGCACATTGCACAGATACAGCGGGTGAACCCACGGCTCAACGCGCTGGTCCTGGCGCGTTTCGAGCAGGCCCTGGCCGAGGCGCGCGCCGCAGATGCGCGGCGTGCACGCGGCGAGCCGTTGGGGCCGCTGCACGGCGTGCCAATTACTATCAAAGAATGCTTGGACTTGGTAGGGACGCCCTCGACGTTCGGCATAACCTCGCGCCGCACTGACTATCCAACTGCTGATGACCTCTACGTGCGCTGTCTGCGCGAGGCCGGCGCGATTGTGCTCGGCAAGACCAACGTGCCGCAGGCGCTGATCTATAACGAGAGCAGCAACGCACTCTACGGCCGCACGAACAACCCATGGGATGTTTGCCGCACGCCTGGCGGTAGCAGCGGAGGCGAGGCAGCCATCATTGCCGCTGGTGGATCGCCGCTGGGCCTGGGCACTGACATTGGCGGCAGTGTTCGCTTGCCGGCCAGCTTCTGCGGCATTGCTAGCCTCAAGCCCACCACGTGGCGCACGCACGACTATAGCCGCTTCGCGCCCGGCGTGCCGTTCTCGTTTGGGCCGGTGGCCTCAGTAGTCGGACCAATGGCGCGCGATGTGGGCGACTTAGCGCTAGCGATGCGGTTGATGGGCGCGCTCGCTCATCCGCACATGCCCGATCCGCAGCCGATGGGCGATCCTAGTCAGGTAGATCTGTCACGACTACGGGTGGGTTTCTACACCGACGACGGGATCATGACGCCTTCCCCGGCAATTCTCCGCGCGGTGCGCGAGGCGGCAGCGATCGTGCGCGCTGCGGGCGCGCAGGTTATCCCCTGGCAGCCGCCTGATCTGCGCCGTGCTATGGCGCTCTACGTGCGGCTGCTCACGGCAAACGGCGCGGCTGTGTTCCGCGCAGCTCTGAGTCGGGATCGGCCCGAGCCGCAAATCGCAGCGCTGTATTGGCTAGCTCAGCAATCCAAGCCCGTCGTCCGCCTTTTAGCGCGCGTTTTGCGCTGCTTTGGTCAGCGGCGCTTGGCTTGGCAACTGAGCAATGTGGGCTTCTCTGCCGATGAGGCGCGCTGCTTCGCTGCTGAGGCTGAGACCTATCGGCTCGACTTCCTGGCTGCTATGGACCGCGCTGAAGTTGGGCCACTGGACGTTCTGATCAGCCCAGCTTGCTTCTCGCCGGCTTGGCCGCACGGGGCGAGCCAAGTGCTGATCACAGGCGGCGCGTATAGCGTTGTTTACAACCTGCTGGGCTTCCCCGCCGGCGTCGTGCCTGTGACGCGCGTCCGTCCTGAGGAGGCGCAAGCGAGGCCACTCGCATTGGACGTGGTGGAGGCGGCAGCGCGCCGAGTTGACTTGGGCAGCGCTGGCCTACCTGTAGGGATCCAAGTGGCGGCCAGACCCTGGCAGGAACACGTCGTGTTGGCCGTCATGCAAACCATCCAGGTTGCAGCGCGCAAACGGAGCGATTACCCGGACTGTCCCCCACTCAACTGACGCACCAGCGCGGCGATGTGCGCTGGCGTCGTGCCGCAGCAGCCACCGATGATGGTTGCGCCCAGCGCGCGCCACTCGCAAGCGGCTTTGGCATAGTCGTCCGGTGGCACACCACCTTCCATCGTCCATTGGCCGTTCTCATCAATGCGCCCTGCATTGGCGTAGGCGCCAATAGCAACGTGAGCAGGAACAAGCGCGCGCAGTTGCTTTACGACCGAAGCAACTTGCGCGACAGGAATGCAGTTGACGAGCACTGCCTGGGGCTGCCAGGGCAGCACAGCGCGCACTGCCTCGCTTAGTGGTTCGCCGCTCAGCAGGTGGTTCTCGGCGTTGAGCGTGAAGCTGACCCAAACTGGCTTCCCAGTTGCGCGCGCGGCGCGCAGGGCGGCAACGGCCTCTCGAATCGTGTTCTGTGTCTCGACTAACAGCAAATCCACGCCGGCTTCGGCTAGGTGATTTGCCAGGATCGTGTGCTCTGCTAAGAGTTCGTCATCGCTGGGGACCAACGCCGGAGCGTAGCAATCCTCGACGGGGGCAATGCTGCCGGCAACCAGAGCGCTAGCCGACGGCGGATAGGCCTGTGCTGCGCGGCGGGCCAGCGCAACCGCGCGGTGGGTAAGTTCGCGCGCGCGGTGGGCAATGCCGGCCTTGGCCAGCGCGCGAACGTTGGTGCGAAAGGTGTTCGCTGTGATTACCTGCGCGCCGGCAGCGAGATACTCGTTGTGAATACGCTCGACTACCTCTGGTGCGTCATCCAGCGCAGCGGCTGACCAAAGGGGAAGCGCGGTATTCACTCCGCGCCGTTCCAGCTCGCTGCCCATTGCGCCGTCGAGCACGATCATTTAGCGGCTTGATCAGAGTTCGTCTTCATCTTCGTCGTCGTTTAGCGCAACGAAGACGTCCAATGCACCGGCGCGCACCCTAGCGTCGTCTAAGATTTTATGCCTGCCGACAGTAGCTCGCACAGAGTAGCCCAGCCGGCGCAACAGCTCAGCGCGCTACTTGAAGGTGCTGTAAGAAACGTGCACCGCAGAGACGCCGAGGGCGCAGAGAGGCTTCAGCTCCTCTCTCTGCGCCTCGGCGGTGTAAGCCAAGTCAACCCCAAAATTGAGCATTCCCTTACTTTTAGGCAGTTGAAGCAGGTCGTTAAAATCGTTCACTGAGAAAGCCATGCGCTCACCCCACTGGTCATTCGATTGTCGCATGAGTAAACCCGATCTCACAACGGCATGTACGACGCGATTGTAGTTGGCGCCGGCCCTGGCGGGTCGTCGGCAGCGTATTTCATGGCCCGGCGCGGTTTGCGTGTGCTGTTGCTGGACAAGGCAGACTTCCCCCGCGACAAAACCTGCGGCGATGGCCTAACGCCGCGCGCGGTGAGCATGTTGCAGACAATGGGCCTGGCCGACAGGCTGCAACAGATCGGCCACGTTATCCGACGTTTTGAGGTGCATGCGCCGAATGGCCGATCTACAGGTGACGCGATTGCCATCGGCGCGGGATCGCCGGATTATGCGCTGGTGGTGCCAAGATTCCAACTCGATGACCTGATCCGCCAGCAGGCAGTGCAAGCCGGCGCGCACTTCCAGCCCGGCACGTGGGTTGACGTCCTGCGCATCGAACGCGCGAATGGCACGCCTTACATCGAGGTGATTGGCGAGCGCGAAGGCCGGCGCGTGGCGCTCCGCGCTCAGATGGCCATCATTGCGACCGGCGCTAATCCGCAACTGCTTCACCGCGTCGGCCTGCTGCCGCGCTTGCCACAATTCATCGTCGCGGCGCGCGCATACTTCGAGGGCGTGGAGGGATTGAGCGATGCGTGGACGCTGCGCTTCGACGGTGCGCCGTTGCCCGGTTATGGCTGGATATTCCCTGTTTCATCAGACGTCGCAAACATTGGCGTAGGTTATTTTCGGCACACGCGGTCGGCGTCTGCCCTCAGGGCTTTTGAAAGATTCGTGCGCACATCAGCCCTTCGCGCGTCGCTCACGCGGGCGCGACAAGTCGGGCCAGTAAAGGGTTATCCGCTGCGCGACGACTTTCTCAACTCGCCCACCCACGGCCAGCGCATCTTGCTGGTGGGTGAGGCTGCTGGACTGGTCAATCCCCTCACTGGCGAAGGCATTGACTACGCGCTGGAGTCCGGTCAGATCGCGGCAGAACATGCTGTAGCGATGATCGCACGCGGGGACTTCAGCGCGCAGGCCTATGCCAGCTACGACCGCGCGCTGCGCGCGCGTTACCAGGCGTTGTTCGAGTTCTGCACCTGGGTGCGCGCCTGGTGTGTGCGACCATCTGTGCTTAACCTGTTGGTCTGGATGGCGAACCGTCGGCATGACCTCCGTCGGCAACTCACGCGCGTTGTGCTGGGCGGTGTGCCGGTGCGCGGCCGGCTCACGCTCCGGCGCGCAGTGCGCGCTCTGATCGGCGTGTAGTCAAATCGGTCTGTTCTCTGGAGGGTAGCTCAACGTCCGCAGTTGCGCGCGCAAGCGGTCGATCTCGCCGTGATCGTGTTCGTTGTACCTCAGGCGCTGGCGTTTGCGCTGTGCCAGCTCGCCGGCCAGATGCCGAAACTGGGCGCTCAGCTTGGCCGGCGGTTGCGTATGCTGCCCGCTCAGCGCGGCGTAGGCTTGAGCAGTGATCACCTCTGGCACTTCGTCGGCAAGGTAGTCTCGGAACATCCGGCGGTCGTTGTAGCGGCTGATCACTCGCAGGCCGAGCATAAGCGCGATAAGCACACCATAGTTGGCCAAGGTGATAACGAGCGACCCCCCTTCCGTCGCTTCGGCCAGGACTACGGATGCGTTGTGAATGGCATGCGTGATGATAGCGGCGGTCCAGCCCAGGATGATCGCAATTGCTCCGGTGATAGGGGATGCATGGCGAGCCAACCCAAACCCGATCCCGATCAGCGAGGTATAGAACCCGTGCATAAAGCCGAACACAATGACGCGCAGGAAGAATAAGCGTGCCCAATCATCGGCGTTCTCTGCGCTGGCCAAATAGATGATGTTCTCGATATAGGCGAACCCAAAACCGACCGTGGAGCCGTAAACGATCCCATCCACCCAGCTATCGAACTCGCGGCGCCGCCAGAAGAACACCGCAGCTACGGCCAGCCCCTTGAATAGCTCCTCACTCACTGGCGCAAGCACGATCGCGTTGATGCTCTCAGAAGCAGATTCCCCCAGCAGAAAGGTGAGCGGTAAGCCAAAGATGATCTGTGTCATAAGCGCCAGGAGCGCCGCCGGCAGCGCCCCCCAGAAGAACGCCGCGATCAGGTATTTCCCAGGTTCCTGCTCAAAGCGATCAATACCGCGCACCAACCGGGCATACAGAAAAGTAGGCACCGCAACAGCGAGCGCCGAGAGGCATATCAACATGGCTCTGTTTATAACGCGATGCTTCGTACAATCTGTTAGAGCCTGGTTCAGTTGAGGTGAGCGCATCTTGCAAGGGGTTGAATCTGGCGATCCGTCTGAGCACGTTATTCGCGCCAGCGAAATAGGGCAGTATGTCTACTGCCCGCGCGCATGGTGGTTGAATCGCGTCGTCGGCATAGCTTCTGAGAACACGCAGGCGCTGTCCGCCGGCGCGGTTGTTCATCAAAGACATGGGCGGATGGTGTGGCTCTCGCGTGCGTTCGTCGTGGCTTCTGTGGTCGTCGCGCTGATCGCGCTGGCCGCATTGATCCTCAGCCTGATGTAGCCATGCGTGCTGCGTGGTTGTGGCGATTGCTCGCCTTCATGTTGCTGGTGCCCTGCACGGCGTTTGCGCAGCCGCCGGTGCACGAGAAGCAGCAGCGTCCGCGTGTGATGGTCGCGCTGGTGTTCGGGCAATCCAACGCTGGTAACTGGGGCGAAAGCCGGCGCATCGCCGGACCGCGCGTGTTTAGCTTCTTCCGCGGGCGATACGAGCGGGCGCGTGATCCGCTACCCGGCGCTGATGGGGAAGGCGGCAGCGTGTGGACGCGCCTAGGCGATAAGATCATCGCGGCCGGCCTCTACGACCGCGTCGTGTTCGTGCCGGCAGCCATCGGCGCAACGGAGATCGCTGAATGGGCACCTGGCGGCCGCTTGCACCAGGACCTTCTGCGCAACGTGCGCGAGGCGCGCCGCGCGCGCCTGGCCTTCACTCATCTGCTTTGGCATCAGGGCGAAAGCGACGCTGCGCTCGGCACGGCTGCTGAGACGTATCAGGCGCGCTTTCTGGCCATGCTGGCTGCCATCCGTGCGCTGGGCGTGAAAGCGCCGGCCTTTGTCGCAGTCGCTACCCGCTGTGGGGAGTACCCGCCGAATGAGTCCATTCGCGTTGCGCAGCTCAGCCTGGTCAACCCCGCGCTCGGCATTTTTGCCGGACCTGATACTGATCAGCTCGGTCCGGAGTATCGCTACGACGGCTGCCACTTCTCAGACCAGGGCCTGGAGGCGCATGCGCAACTGTGGCTAGAGGTCATCCGTGCGCACCGCAGCGATAGCAGCCCTGGTTAGAATCGCCAGCCTATGCGCCTTAAGCGTCTCGTCCTCAACGGCTACAAGACCTTTGCTGCCAAGACCGTATTTGAGTTTGGCGAAGGGATCACGTGCATTGTTGGTCCGAACGGCAGCGGCAAAAGCAACATCGCAGATGGCGTTCGCTGGGCGCTGGGTGAGCAGCAATTCTCGCTCCTGCGCGGCAAGAAGACCGACGACATGATCTTCGTCGGCAGCGCCAAACGCCCGCGCGCGAGCATGGCTGAGGTCATCCTCACCTTTGACAATAGCGATGGATTCTTCCCGATTGCTTTTAACGAGATCGAAATCGGCCGGCGTGCCTATCGCGACGGCAGCAACGAGTATCTGCTCAACGGCAACCGCGTGCGCTTGCGCGACGTGAGCGATTTGCTGGCGCACAGCGGGCTCGCCGAGCGCAACTACACCGTCATTGGACAAGGGCTGGTGGATGAAGCACTGGCGCAAAAGCCGGAGGAACGCCGCGCACTTTTTGAAGAAGCCGCCGGCATCACTGCCTATCGCGACCGACGCGAAGACGCCCTGCGCAAGTTGGAAGAGACACGTCACAATCTGGAGCGCACGCGGGATATCCTCAATGAGATTTCGCCGCGGCTCAAACAGCTTGAGCGGCAGGCCGAACGCGCGCGCCAATATCGCGCCCTGGCCGATGCACTGGGTCAGCTCCTCCGACTTTGGCTGGGTTACCATCACAGCCGCATACAGCGCGCTATTCAAGCCACGCTGCTGGCGCAGCAGGTTGCCCAGCATGACGTGGCGGAGCTGATGGATCAAATCAACGCGCTGGAGCACCAGTTGCTCCTCCTGCGCGAGTCTCTGCAAGCGCTGCAGGCGCAGCGCGCTGAGTTCCTGCCTAAGCGCGATGCACTGCGCCAGTCGGCTGAGGCGGCAGCGCGTGACCTGGCTGTGATGCGCGCCCGCGTGGCGGGTCTGGAAACGCAGGTTGCTACAGCCCAGAACGAACTGGAGGCGCTCGACGCGACGATGCAGACACTGGCCGCGCGCGCTGCAGAGGCCGAACACGCGCT
>Ga0308405_1001221_pt1 | contig 13172 bp, 13 predicted proteins | sample HotsprSampleMS13_FD_203473 | JGI IMG/M metagenome (GOLD analysis project Ga0308405, IMG submission 203473) | Hot spring phototrophic mat microbial communities from Mushroom Spring, Yellowstone National Park, Wyoming, United States - 20060912_MS13 ...
AGCGACTACGCGACGATCACCGTCGGGAAGCGTGAGCCGCTTGAAATCACGCTGACGTTTCTGTACAACGAGGATACGAATTCTGCGGCGAATACGATCTTTGATCAGTTCCAAAGCACCTCGCCTCGCCTCGGTGTGCGTTGGTCACCGCGCGGTCTTGTCGGTTCGGCGCGGGCATACGGAACGAGCAACGACGGCGGAACGTCGTTTGGCTTGGGGGTGATTACCAACGTCACACTAAGCGCTCTTGACCCAAGCGACGCCGAACCCTACGTCGCAATGGTGACGGTGCGAACACCGTCGCTGCGCCGGTACACGCTTGGATCAAGCCCGACCAACCTCAATCCAGCGCCGTAAAAGGAGGACAATATGACGACACCGGCAGAGATTTACGACATCGACGCAATCAGCGTCGACCGCAGTGCGCTGACGATCCGCGAAGCCGCGTCGGTACTCAACAACGAACTGACCGCGCCGGTGGTGGCGCGGCTGGTTCGGAAGGCGATTGGAGACCAGGCGGATCGGTTCCCGCTACGCGCGCTTAAGCGCGTGTACGAGCGGGTGCTGCCGCAGATTTTCGAGCCGGACGAGACGGTGCGGTCGCGTGTGGCGGGGCTGACGCCCGCAGTCGGCGAGATCACCCTCGGCGAGTATCACGAGTTTCTGGACGCGAGCGAGCGCAAAATCGCGTTCCCGCCGGTGGCGACGACGCTGTTGATTAAAGCCTACGGTGAGGACATCCTCAACGAACCGTATGCAGCAGCGGCGTTGTTGCTCAAAAAGATTTTTGACACAATCGGCGATGAGGGAAACGAATAGCGCGGGCGACGGCGTTAGGTCTACTCGACCTCGCGCCGCTGCCCGCCGCGTACACTGAGTTAGTGTTGTGCCGGGACATTTACCACTGCCCGCCCGACGCGCTTGACCGTCAACCGCTCCGGCGCGTTGCGCAGCATCTCGCGGCGCTGCGCGCGGAACGGCGGCATCAGGCGCTGGTCGCAGCGCATCAACGGAAACGTCGATGAGCGATGTCGTCATCAAACTGAGCGCAGTTGACGCCGCCAGCGGTGTGTTGGAGCGCGTCGCCCAGAATGTCCGCGGCGTCGGAAAAGCCGCAGACGCGCAGCGCGGCGCGTTCGGCGCGCTGGAGCAAGTGGCGGTCGGCGCATTGCGACAGATCGGCGCGGCGGCGGTCAATCTGGCGGCGGCGGGGATCGCTGCGCTTGGAGATCAACTACGCACGAGCATCGACGTTGCGGCGAACTTTGAGAGCGCGCTCTTCAAGTTTCAAGCCGTCGCGGGCGACTCGCTGACGAAGGCGGGGTTGTCGTTTGATGATGTCAAGCAGAAAGCGCTTCAGTTAGGTTCGTCAACGCAGTTCAGCGCACAGCAGGCGTTGGACGCAATGACGGAACTTGCGAAAGGAGGCATCAACGTCAAAGACGTAATGGGCGGCGCGACCGACGCGACGCTGGCGCTCGCCGCCGCTGCGCAACTCAACCTCGCCAACGCCGCCACAATCGTTGCGAAGCAGTTGGGCGTCTGGGGTGAGACCGGCGTGACCGCCGCAAACGTCGCCGACCTTCTTGCGTCCGCCGCCAACGCGAGTACGGTGGACGTTAAGGAACTCGCGTTGGGCTTAGCAAACGTCGGCGGCAGCGCGAAAGTCGCCGGATTATCGTTTGAGGAAACGGTGCAGACGATGGCGCTCATCGCGCCCTCGTTCAGCAGCGCCGCCGACGGCGGCACGTCGCTCAAAACCTTCCTTCAGCGCTTGATCCCAACAACCAAAGACGCGACGGAAATGATGATCAAGTTGGGCTTGGCAACGAAGGACGGGAAGTCGAAGTTTTTCGACGCCAAAGGTGCGTTTATCGGAATGGAGAAGGCGGCGAAACTGCTGCACGACGCAACAAAAAATCTCAGTGAAGAGCAGAAGTTTTTGGCGTTCAACACCATTTTTGGCAGCGACGCCATCCGCGCCGCTGCTGCAATCGCCGAAGCGGGCGCGTCGGGTTACAACGAGATGGGACAGGCGATGCGCGACGCGGGCGGCGCGGCGGCGGCAGCGGCGATAATGCAGCAAGGGTACAGTTACACGCTTGACCAGTTTAACGCGGCGGTCGAGACGCTGCAAATCACCGTCGGCAGCGCGCTGTTGCCGCATCTCACGCAGTTAGTCTCGGCTGCGGCGGAAGGCGTCAATACGTTCACCGCTTGGGCGTCCGGCATCCTCAGCGCCGCCGATCCCGTCGCGGCGTTGGCGGCGCAGATCGGGCTGGTCGGGGTGACGACCGACGGTGTGCAGCAGACGGTCGCCGTTGCTGCGGCTGCGATCTTCGCAGCGTGGGACACGCTGAGCGCCGCGCTTGCGCCGTCTGCGCAAACTGCGTGGGACGCGGTGCAGTCTACGGTGCAGACCGCGCTTGCGGCAGTGCAGCAAGCGATACAGTTTGCAACCGCGCTGGTGGTGCAAATCTGGAACGCCCACGGTGCGGATATTCTCGCGTTTGCGAAACGGACGTGGGAAGGAGTTATGGGCGTCGTTGTCGCTGCCGCGCGGTTCGTTCAAGCAGCGATTGAAGCGCTGGTCGCGGCGGCGCAGTGGATTTGGGCGAATTTCGGAAACAAAATTACCACAATCGCGCGGTTTGTGTGGAATCAGATCAAAATCATAACAGAAACAGCACTGAACGTACTGCGAAATCTGTTTGACGCGGGGACGGCTGTGTTGCGCGGCGACTGGAACGCAGCGTGGGTGGCAATCAAGGATATTGCAGAAACACTGTGGAACGGGATAAAAGCGTCGGCGGAAAATCTGATGAATACACTCTCGTCTCTGTTCCAGACGCTCTACCCGCGTTTGGAAGCGGCGTTCCGTTCGGCAATCGCGGGCGCGGCGTCTTTGGGCGCGGCGCTGATCGACGGAATACGCAGCGGCGTGGAGAGCGCGGCGCGCGGGTTGGCGCAAGCGGCGGCAAATGCGGCGAAGGCGGCGCTGGACGCGGCGAAGGCGGCACTCGGCATTCGCTCACCGTCGCGCGTTGCGGCGAAGGAAGTTGGCGTGCCGCTCGCAGAGGGTATTCTGCGGGGATTGACCGAGGGGTTAGCGCCGCTGCCGCTGCTGACGCGCGACGCGGTGACCGCCCCGCCTCCGGCGTCGGCAACGGTCAACGTCGGCGGCATCACCGTCAACGCCGCGCCGGGAATGGACGAACGGCGGGTTGCAACTCTGGTACGCAGCGAAATCGATAACCTCACGCGCTTCGCGCGGTTCGGGAGGGTATAAAATGCGAGTACGACAGATCGGGACGTTCGTCTTTGATGCGGATACGAACATCGTTGTTGATGCGAACAACCAAGATGCGCCCGGCATCGGGTTTCGTGTGAACGATCTCTACGACCCGCAACCGTTCGCTGTTGAGATCGCGTTTCGGCGCGCGACGCGCGAGCAAGCGCTCAACGCAGTGAGTACGCTTGCGCGTGAACTGCACAGTTACGCGCAACGGCGACAAGGCGGACGGTTTGCAGTCGCGGGCGGGGCGGTGGTGTGGGTGGAAGACGCAACCGGCGGAGCAACGTTGCGATCGTATCTGCGTGACGGCGCGGTTACGCTGCTGAGCGTCGAGACGACCGCGACGGGCGTTCTCGCGCGGGTGCGGGTGACGGGGACGCTCATCAATCCGTTTCTCAACTATACGCTGACGCAAAACACGCTTTCGTCGCTGCTTCCGTATGAGCGTCGGGTTGTGACGCTTTCGGGATTGAGCGATGCGTATCTCTACAAAAACACTTTGGGATTCTTTTTTTTCAATATGTCTGGACTTTACAACGCGCTACTCGCAATTGAGGAACTGGAGAGCGCAACGGGGACAAGCCGCATTCAGGCGATCAACCCCACGACGGTTACGGGCGGGATCACTACGAATGACTGGAACGCAGGTTGGGCGACGCTGACACGTGCGCAGTTCACGTCTGCAACAAGCGGAACGATTACGTACACGATCCCAACTTCGGTTCCTCACGACGTATACCGCTTGTTCATCGAGATTTTCTGCCCGACGACGCCCTCAACAAATGCGCGGTATCTTGTCAGTTGGGACGAACAACCGCAAATCGCGGAGACAATCGTTGGGGATCGCTCGTGGTATACGCCTGCGTTGTTTGTACGCAAGGACGTAGTGGTTACGCAGATACTCCTCAACATCCAAAACGTACCGACCAACACGCTGGTGATGCCGCTCGTCCTCATCCCAACAGACGGCGTATCTGTCTGGAGCGTTATCGCGTCGCCCTCGCTGTCTTATTTTCACATCCTCGACTCCCAGAGCGCTTCTACGCGCCCGTTCCGTGTTGATCCGAGCGGAACCGTTTACGGCGCGCCGGGCTTCGTATCAAGTCGATATGTCGCGGTGTTCAACGGGATGATGGCTTCGACGATTACTAACGCATCCGCTAACTTACTTGTTTGGTCGCGCCGGATCGAACCCGCCGCGTTCGCGTGAGGAGATAGCAATGCTCGTTGCCATCACCAAACCGCATCAGCAATTCCCCGTCCCGCTTACCGTCGCAGACTACGAATTCTCGACCTCTGACGACGGCGACGAGCGCGGGCGCGTGACGTTGCCGCCGACCTACGCGCGATCCGGCGTTATGACGCAGATCGGTGATGAACTGATCGTCTACTGTACGCAACTCTCGAAAACGATCTGGCGCGGGCAGATCGAGCGGATCGAGGAAGCGCGCGACGGGAGCATTACGTGGCACGCGCTGGGGTTCGGCGCGCTGCAACGAGACGCGCGGATTTCGGTCGTGCGGAATATGACCGATATGAAGAACTGGAAGCCCGTCGGCGAGGGGATTATAACGAACAGCGGGTATGATTCGCGCGGGGATTTGTGGGAATATGAATCCGTCGCATCCAGCGGAAACATAGTCGTGCAAATACGAACAAAGAAAGCGTTTACGATCTCGAACACAACGCTGTTTTTTCTCGCGTATCTGTTCGACCAACCGCAGCGCTACTATAAACTCGAAAACAACGAGCGTATATTTGTACATCAAGTAACCTCAACCGGGCTGGCGGACGGCGTTTGGGTTGCTCCGGTGAATGCTCTTGTACAAACAAGCACATATCAACTCATACTTGGAGCGTTCACCGGTCTTAGCACCGGCGGAAATCTTACAGCGCCGAACAGTTTCGGTTGGGTCATCGGCGTACGCGCGTCCGGCAACGAGACGACCGCGGGTACGACATCTGTTTCGTTTCGCGCGGAAATCAACGATCTGCAGTTCGGCTCAATTGATGAGGAGAAACTCACTATAGCGCTGAATGAGCGCGGTGGGTGTTGTACTATTCACTTGCCGTCCGCCTCAAGCGTAAGTCTCACAAAATCCGACGCAAATCTGCGCGACATCATCGAGAACGCCGACGGGAACGTTGTTCGATATCACCGCAAGCGCTTTCTGCGCGACCGACCGCGCCCGACAATCGATTTTCGTACAGACAGTACGTTAGTCTGGCGCTTTCCCGAAACGACGCGGGTTGTTGATATTTCCAAAGCGCCGAACAGAATCTACGGACAGTATCCGGGCTACTGGGCGGATTATCTGACTGCAACGACAACGATCCAATCACTCGAAACGCGCCGACACCTCGCCAAACGTTTCGCAAGCGTCGGAGAATACGACACGAAAGCAATCGCAGACACGCGCCGCAACGAGACGGCGGTTGCGCTGGATCGCCAGATCGCGCCGTTGATAATTGAACTGGATAACTCGCGCTACGAGTTGATGATGCGCGAAGGTGTTACGGTTCCGAATTGGGCGGCGGATGTCAGCGACTACGCGATTGTGCCGGGCTACTACTACCGCAACGCGAAAATCACCTCGCGGGTGATAACGCGCGAAAGAACGACGTATACAGTCTCGTTCAACCCGGATGACTTTGTGACCGCGCTGCGGTGAAGGAACATAACAATGCGACAACTTTTTCCGTACGTCGGTGGGAAGTATACTATCGCGCCGGAAATCAACCGACGGTTCGGCACGATTGATACGCGCATCGATGCGTTTACCGGATCGTCGAGTTGGATACTCGCTTCGGAACCGGCGAAGTACGAGATCGTCAACGACCTCGACGGCTACGTTGTCAACTATCTGCGCGCGGTCAAGTACGCGCCGGATGAAGTTGCGCGACATCTCGACTTCCCACGCGCCGAACTGGAGTTGATCGCGTACCACCACTACACCAGAGATAAGTTCCCAGAACTCGTTGCGCGGCTGGGCGGCGACCCGGACTACTACGATCCGATTCTCGCAGCGCGGTGGGCGTATGTGATGGCATACAAACTCGACCCGTCGCTGCTGAAGTCCGGCGGGTGGTCGGCGCGAGACGGGCGGCTGATGTACGAACGAGGCAACGGAAGGATACGCGGCAGTCTGACCTTGTCGCATCGGGTGCTTTCCCGTCTCGTCAAAGAACATCGCGTTTCCGAATACGTCGCCGCTCTTTCTGAGCGACTGCGCAACGTTTGTATATTCTGGAACGACTTTAAAGTTGTTGTCGAAAAAGCAGATCATTCCGAATTCGGCGTTGTCGGCATTTTGTTAGACCCGCCCTACCCGCGCCACCTACGCGACTACGACTACGACACCGACGCCGCGGATGTCTGGCATCGCGCCGCGCGCTGGGCGGTTTCCAACGGTGACAATCCCAGATTGCGCATCGCCGTCTGCGGCTACAACGACGCCGAGAGCGACGCGCTGTTCCCGTCCGGGTGGGCGCGGTTCGTCTGGCAGCGCAGCGGAATCGGAAAGAACAAAGACCGCGAGTGCATCTGGTTCAGTCCGCACTGCAAAGGAGGCGAGAATGATTGACGACAACCCGCTGATATTCGCGTCGCACAGCATCAGCGCCGCGACATTCCGCCGCGTGCTGCGAACAGCGCGCAGTCCGGCGTTTGTCGAGACGGACACGCTGCTGGCGGCGCTGGACGACTGGGGCGCGGATCGCGGCATCGCGCTTGCATTTTACGCAAAAGAGAGCAGTTACGGACTGCGCGGCGTTGCAGCGCGCACGCGCAACTGGGGCAATCTGCGGCGCGGCAAGCGAATGATTGCGCAGACGCCGCACCCGTTCGCGGTCTACGCGCGTTGGACGGACGGGTTGAACGACTGGTGCGAGTTGCTGAAAGAACAGTACTGCACGCAGCGCGGGCTGTGCCGTTTGCGGCAAGTGCTGCCGCGCTACGCGCCGTCGTCAGACGGCAACAACCCGGAACGCTACGCGGATTTTGTTGTGGCGCTCGTTCGGCGTTGGCAGAGAGAGGAGCAACGAGATGGACATCGTTGAAATCTTTCAACTGTTGGCAGCGGGTCACGTCGGGCTAAGCGCGCGCGACTATCTCTGGAACGCGATCTTCGGCGCAATCGGCGCGACGACGGCGTATCTCGCAGACAAAGAGGGTGTGGTGTTGCTGCCGCGCTACGACAAAGAGCAGCACAGCGTCGAGTTGGGCGCGCTGGGGCGGGTGCTTACCGGCGCGGGAGCGGGCGTGCTGGTCGGCTACTCCGGCTACATCCCGTTTGTCGCGGGCGTCGTTGCGCCAACACTGCTACCGGCGCTGATCGATAAGATCGCTTGGTTTGTGGAGCGGAGGCGGAAATGAAACTCGACGTTCTGTTGCTTATCAGCGCGTTCGCACTCGCGTTCGTTCACCCCAACGCGGCGCAAGTCGCTGCGTCCGCAGTGCTGCTGCTGCTGACGGTACGCATCGAGCGGGGGCGACAGGCGAGGAAAAAGAAAAGCGCCCCAGTTGTTCACTGAGGCGCGCGGTCGAGACGGGGCGGGCGTCACAGGTCACGCAGCGGCGGCGGATAATTGCTGTTGCGGATTGCGTCGGCGGGCGTTGCGCCCGTACCCCACAGATAAAGATTTTCGAGTTCCGGGCAGAGGGTGATGTGTACGCCCCACCCGTCTCTCGTATCAAAAATTGTGATGTCAACGAGACCGTAATAGATGATGAGATTTGCGATAGCCTTAGCCGTTTCCCGGCGATAGATCGCCGGGATGTGGGTGTCAACGAGAAAGGTATCGACTTCCCAACAACCCGTCCAGGTGTCGTCTTTCTCTGGAGCCGCGTTGTCGCGGTTCCAGATACGAGCGATTGACGAGCCGCGGCGAGGTTCGATCTTTACAGAGTACCGGTTCATCTTGACCTCCTTGCGTAAATTACGATTACGCTTGTAGTATACCGCGCATCAGCGCGGTTGTCAAGATGGAAAATAAAAAGCGCCCCGCATTTGGTGCGGAGCGCCGAAGGTGGATGGGGTGCTGGCTAGTAACGCTGGATGTTGGTGATGAGTTCGATCATCGCTTCCAGCGGTGTGTTGCCCTCACCCCGTCGTAAACGCTGCTTGCGTCCAACGTTCACGAAGGCGTTGGCGACCCAGAGAGCGGCATCGGTTTGCCAGATTTCGATCTCCAAAACGTTTTGGTCGCGGAGCAGCAACACCGCCAGCGCCCCCGACTGAACCTGGAATTCGTCGGGGAGGTGCGTCCCGACGAGCATCTCGTAGTTGATCGGGCGCTGCAAATACCGGTTCGTTGCGGGCGCGGCTTCGCACAGCGAGTCGATGTGCACCAACTCTTTACCTTCCAGTCGTTTGATTTTGGTTGAAGTGATCATCAGTAGCCTCCTTCTTATGATAGATGATTGTCACACACATACTCTACCACACACCCGCCCGTCTGTCAAGAGTGAAATCTCAACCGAAATCCCACCGAAAGCCCTTGACAGATATGAACTTGTGTGCTAGGCTAACGCTTGGGTCATCAGACCCCGGCTTAGGAGGAGGAGAAAGGAGCGTATGTCTATCACAATTACGGATTATCTTGACTTACTCTACGGCGATGACACCGCCGCCTATACGACCGTCAGCGTCAAGCGCGCCGACGGTCGCTTCGACTGCCAGACATTCTCGCTCTCACAGCGCGCCGAGATCGCTGATCATATTAAACGAAACCTCAATTACGACATCTATATTAAACGTTCCTCGCAATACGTGAAACCAGATCGCGGTTCATCCGGCGGTGCAGAGATCGCCTACCGCCAGCGTGTCATCACCGCCGACATCGACATCCGTTCCGACGCGCACGCGAAAGACGCACTCCCCACGTCGAAAAACGACGCGCTGCGACTGCTGGAGGAGAGCGGGCTGCCGGAACCAACGCTGGTGGTGCACACCGGCAACGGCTTGATGCCGATGTGGGTGCTGCGCGAACCGCGTTGGGTCAATGACGTTGCGCCGGTGCAAGCGGGCGTCGAGGCGCAGTTGCGTCTCACCGCCGCGCGGTACGGCTGGACGCTCGACAATACGAGCGACGCCGCGCGGTCGATCCGCGTCATCGGGTCGTACAACTGGAAGCAGCGCCCGCAGAAGAAGCCCGTCACTATTATCAGAAACAGCGACCGCTACTACGACCTGAACGACTTCGCCCAGTTCGCCCGGCGACCGCTCCTCGCGCCGAAGCGCACCGGCGGCGCGGCGACGCGCGAAACGATTGAGACGCTGCTGAAGTACATTCCGGGCGACGGGTTGGAGTACAATATGTGGCTTGCGGCGGTGTGGGCGATCCAATCCGCACTGCCGGAAGACGTTGCGACGGAGGTGCTGGACAAGTGGACGTACAACTGGGAAGCGCACCGGAAACCAGAAGATGTTGAGAGCGGCATCGGTGTTTTGGTCAATCTCGCACGCAAGTACGGATTTGAGGGGACGGTGCCTGGTCTGCGCGGCGGGTACGTTACGTCGCCGGAACTGCCCGACGCGATTCGTATCAACCAACGCTATCTGGATATTGAGATCGACCCGGATGACAACTACCCGAATATCGTTGTCATCCGGTCGGCAAAAGGCACCGGTAAAACGCAGTGGCTGGCGGAGGCGGCGAAGTGCTACAATCGGGTATTGTCGGTGGGGCATCGCGTCTCGCTGGTGCGCCAGAGCGCTGCGCGGCTGAATCTTACCCCGTATTACGAAGACGGGAAGTGGATCACGAACGCCCCGCGTGTTGCTACCACCATCCACAGTCTCGACAAAATCGAGACAGACACGCCGTATGATCTTGTGATCGTTGACGAGATCGAACAAGTGTTGAAAGCGATTGTCAACGACCGCAATCTGAAAAGCCGCAAGGTATCGGCTGTCGGCGCGTTGATGGAGCATCTCCGCAAAGCGCGTTTGATTATTCTCGCCGACGCCGACGTGGGCGAAGCGACGTTGACGTTCATCAACGCTGCGTTTCCCGACCAGCCGATAGCCTACGTCGAAAATGAGTACGCGCATCGCGCAATCGACCATCTCGTACTACTGCCAACGCCGGAAGACGTACTCCAGAAGTCGCTGGAGTGGTACGAAACCAATGCGTGGAAAATCGCGCTTGCGTGCAACACACGCGCCGACGCCGACCGCGCGGAATTGTTCTACCGCCAGTACGCACCGGACGCGCGGATATTGAAGATTACGTCTGAAACAAGCGAGAACAACAACGAAACGCTTGAGCGCATCAACGATATTCTGAGAGACGTTGATGTGTTCATCTACTCGCCGTCGGTCGGCACCGGCGTCTCGATTGACGTTGGGGGGTTCGCGTTGTTCGGCATCGCACGCAACGGCGTCGGCGTCGGCGACGTTGACGACTTCCGCCAGCAGTTGGGGCGTATTCGCAACCCGCTTGAGCGCGAGATCAACGTGTACGTTGAGACCAAGCGAATGAACGAACCGACCTCGCCCGAAGCGTACCGCGATCTCGCCAAACTGCGCGAACTGGAAGATGACTTCCGCATTTCGCGCGCGAACGGCGCGGCGGAACCGGCGACGGAGTGGGATCGCGTCTACCTCGATCTTTACTGTGTCGTCAAAGCGAAAACGGCGGCGCAGAAGAATGCGTTTTTTGATAACTTCGTCGGCGCATACGCGGCTGAAGGTGTTGAGGTCTGGGACGACCGCGACAAACCGAATCTACCGACCGACCGCCGCCGCGAACTGGCGAAGTCGTTGCGCGAGCAGCGCGAAGCGCAAGAGCGCGCCCGCGCCGAACGGATCGCCAACGCACCCGCGCTTGATGACGCGAAGACGGCGGAAGAAAAACGCGACGCAGAGCGTAAAGTGGAACTGGAAGAGCGCTACGGGATTGACGTTGACGCCGATCTGGTGTTGGACGACGAACGCGGCGCATACGGCGCGGCGCAGCGCTTTGCGTCGGTTGAGGACGCAGAAATCGCGAAGGCGCTGGACGAGATAGAGACAACGCGGCGGTTTAGCGCAGACCGCAACCGGTTTGCGTTGTTCGCCGCCTGGTTCACCGCGTTAATCGCCGCGCTGCGGATGAAGATTGAAGAAGGCGCAGAGATTGCGATTACCGAAGAGTTTATCGATCTCGTAGACCGGAACCGACTGTTGATCCAGGCGGCGCTGGGGGTCAAGGTGCGATCCGACTTCCGGCAGAAGCCGATGTCGTTCATCAGTTCGCTTTTTCAGCGGATCGGCGTCGGTATCGAAGGGAAGCAGCAGCGGGTAGACGGCGGGAAGCGGGTGCGCGTCTACCGGCTGATCAACGTCGAGCGGGCGCGGCTACGCACCACCGGCATCCGCAAGCGGCACGCAGACCGCGCCGCGCCGGTGTGTGAGTTTCTCGGAACGCCTGTCACAACACATCATAGAAATAAAAGAAAGTCCGACGTTGTGACGGCTGCTTCTGCTGTTTACTAGGGGGCGCGTATGGCGACGTATCGTGACGTGATATTTTGGAGCAGCGCGACCGACGGCGACTGTAAGGTGACGGTGATCCGGGCGCGACTGTTGGGGATGACTATTGATCTGGGTAATGATGACGAGCGTCCAGACAAAATGACCGCATTTTACGAAGCAGATGGCGGCGGGATAATTGTGTATGAAGTAGACTGTTTTGAAGTGGACGGACGAATGATCGCCCGTTGGCAGCGCGTTGCGTCGCTTGAAGAGGTGCGACGCGGGTATGCTGCGTATCTGGAGCGGCTTGAGTTGTAGCGTTCAATGAAATCCTTTGACGAACAAGCCGCGTTCGGTCTGCCCTACGAACGCTTGATCGCGCAGGCGGCGGCGCTGCTGCTCTACCCGCAGCGTCTCGATCTGGCGCTTGTGCGACTGGACGCCTACGCGCCGCTGGATTTTCTGATCGTTGACGGCGAGCGACCGGTCGCCGCGCTAGAGGTCAAGCGCCGCTCGGTGCGCTCAGATGCGTACCGCACCACCATTCTGCCGCAATCCGTCGTTGACGCGGCGCGTCGCTTGACAATCCCCGTCTATGCTGCTATTCTCTTCACCGACGGACTGGCAGTATTCGATGTGCTGCGCACGCCCTCAAGCGTTCGCTGGCTGCGCACGCGGCGCGGGGTGTTGCGGAAGCACCGCGAATACGACATCTCAGAAAGGTTGGTGAAAGTTGAGGAAGTACATCAACCACCGCGACGAAGCGCTTGACGTGATTCAATCGCTGATCGAATGCGACGCGCTTGCGTTCGACATCGAGACGCAACCGCTGTTTCCGTATCCGAAAGAGCGCACGAAGTCGGCTTACCAGAAGTATTTTCGCTTTTTGGTGATGAACCGGTGGGGGCTGACCTACGCCCCCACGCCCGAAGAGATCGTCGCTTCCTCCGATCCGTTGCCCCCGACCGTTGACCACGCGGATGAGGTTGAGCGTCTGGAGCGCAAACTGAAGTCCCTCAAGAACAAGCGTACCGTTGCGGACGTAAACGATGCGATTGAGGCGGTGAGCGCCCCGCTTGTCCCGGCGTGGGTGCTGCGGCACATTGCGTCGTTGCTGGTAAACGATACGTACCGCAACGACCCGGTGCGACCCGGATTAGACCCGCGCACCTCGCAGGTTTTTCTGAAGCAGTTCGCAACGCCGTCCGGCGACGCCTATTGCTTCAACGCGCTGCGCGTCGGGCTGGATATCTTTATCCCGATATTCGAGCGCGTGCCGCTGGTCGGCGCAAACCTCACCTTTGATGTGCAGTTTGTGCTGCACACCGTCGGCGTTTTTCCGCGCGTCGCGTGGGATGTGGTGGTTGCCGACCGCGTCATCACGCTTGGGCTGGACGTTCCACACTCGCTCGCAGCAG
>Ga0308405_1001232_pt1 | contig 13111 bp, 6 predicted proteins | sample HotsprSampleMS13_FD_203473 | JGI IMG/M metagenome (GOLD analysis project Ga0308405, IMG submission 203473) | Hot spring phototrophic mat microbial communities from Mushroom Spring, Yellowstone National Park, Wyoming, United States - 20060912_MS13 ...
GAACCGGCTGTCCTGCCGGTCGTTCTGTCGGTGATGCCGGGCGGGCCCGTCCGCGGGTGGGCTTCCGGCAGCCGGGCCGGGACGGTACGTGGGCTGGGCCGGTTGCCTGCACCGGCATCCGGCGGCGGCAGCTGACCGGCGGCGAGGGCGGTTTCAATTTCACGTAACCGCCGGAAGTCCGGCAGCACTTCCGGCGGGAGATTGACGAACGGGGCAACCGTCCCGGCGTCCGTGACTCCCTGCCCGGCCCGGCGCAGGGCCTGCCGCACCTGCCGGCGAAGAGTGGCGGGTGGTGAGTGGCGGGTGGCGAGTGGAAGTTCACTACTCACTACTCGCTGCTCGTTACTCACTTCATCCATCATATCGAGCAGGTATCGCTGCGTGGCCAATCCCGCTGCCAGTCGACGCCAGGCATCCCAGTCTTTCAGACGCTGAAGCCAGCCTGCCAGCGGAAAGGGGCCCGGTGATGACATCTGTGCCAGTGCCAGCAATACCTCGCCACGCTTCTCTGACCTTACGGCATCCACATAATCCGCGGCAAACCGGGCCTGCTCCCCGGCTGTCAGGACTCCGGCCCGCAGCAGGTTCCAGCGCGCCACCCAGGCCGCCTGGCGGACTCCCCAAAAAAAAGCTTCCCGGCTGAGGGCTTCCCAGCGGGCAACGACCGCCCGCGCTGCCTCCGGGTGGGCGCTGACCTCCACCGCACCTGGAATGTACCCCGCCATGGCCCACAAAACTCCGTCATCTTCTTCCCATTCCAGCGTCCGGGCCAGGTCCGTCAGCAGGGACAGTTCCTGAAGCTGTCCCCTGTTCCGAAGCTGTTCACTATCAGCCTCACCGTGTTCCAGAGTGCCTTTCCGCTGCCAGGCAGCAAGCACCGCCCAGGCGAGCTGTCTTTTTCCTTTCGCATTTTCCGGCATCGTCAATTTCAACCATTGGGCCACCACCAGGCGCAGTTTTTCCGGTGAAACAGCAGGTATCGGAGGCGAAAGCAACAGGTCCTGAACCGGAGGGGCAAGCAGGACAAAATCGTGCCACTTTCCCACCTGCCGGGCGATACTCTCCAGAAGCTGTTCCGGACAGATATCGTGGGGAGGCTGGCTGCCGCCTGCCAGATTGAGCAGCGCCTGTGCGGCAATCGGGCGGGCAGAGAAGGAAGAATCGTCGGACTGTCGGTATACCCCGTTCCAGAAATGGAACCAATCCTGGAGGTGCGCGCAACCGTCTGCCTGCGTGCACTCATTCGGCAAGGGACGCCATTGAGCAAGCACTGCCAGCCAGTGAATTGCGTAGTAGGGCACCGCAAAGCCATTGACACAGAGTTGGCGGGCTTCTGCCAACCATTCCGGCAGGCGGGATATCCGGCGGTCAAGGTGTATCCGGGGTGCCAGACAGATGTTTTTCGGGATAATGCGACAGGCCTCCCAGGCCATCGCCAGATGATGGCACCAGGGCTTTGCTTCCAGAGGAACATTGTCCGGCGCCGGCCATCGGACAAGTTCGTTCAGAATGTGCGGGTCTTTTTCCTGCTGAACTGCCACAGCCAGGGCTGGCAGCCAGGCCAGTTGTTCCACAGGCGTGAGGGCGAGCATCCGCTGAACCTGCCAGAAGGACAGGTACCAGTCTTCGTTAGACACGAGTGAGCGCCAGACATCCTTTCCGTGCATCCATTCGAGCAGATACAGGTTTCGGGCAGCCTGGTGGAGGAGGGATGCGGAAGTCAGGGGAGAGGCAGGAGCGATATGTATCATGGCGGCAGAGATGTCCATCAGCCGGTTATCCGGATTGGATTCAGCCAGAGGGGGAGCTTCTGCTCATTGGTCTGCATGTTGCTGTTCAGGCGGGAGAAAGCGCCGGATGTCCGGGCGCTCAGCCTTCTTCTTCTTCTTCCAGCACGGTCTGCCAGTTGACAGGCATGACATATTCAGCGGCCAGGGCGGCCAGGTGCAGGGGCAGGGGCAGGACAGCGGCTTCCGTGTAGTGTGGCAGCGCCCGGCGCAGTTCGTGGACATAGGCGGCCCATTCCACCGGATGGTCTCCGGGCTGCAGCACAACCGGGACGATTTCCACCAGGGAAGGATTCCAGGACTGCATTTCGAGGGGTGCATCCCGGGGGATGCCTGCTGCCTGCGGCGGTGGTGGAAAGGCGCTGAAAAACAGCCGGTCACTGCCTCGCGGGGAAAAGAGTCCACCGGAAAATCCGGTTTCCGCCTTCCTTTTTCTGCCGGGCGCTTCCATGGCTTCCATAATCACCAGATTGTGCTGTTGAGCCGGGCGTGGGGCGTGTTGTCCGTCCGTTGTAGTGCCGGCCGGGGCAAACCATTCCGGCGTCTCTGCGCCCTGGCTGTCACGAATACGCACCACCCGCAGTTTCCCCAGTTGGTCTGCCCTCCATGGGCATTCGTTATCGGCTGCCATGGCATCGCGGGTCAGTTTGTGGTTTTCCAGCCATGGCCACATCTTCCGGGCGTTCTGGGCATGCACTATCAGCAGCACGTCCTCGTTTCCACTTCCGAATTGTTCCCGGATGATCTCCCGCAATCTGGGGGCGCTGATGGTGTCCGTTCTGGATGGAGCCGGTTGTGCGGCTTCCCGTGCGAGTGTCAGCAGTCCCTGCGGATAGGGAACCCAGTCGGGCATTCCCGGTTTCCAGAACTCCGTCTGCCAGTTTTCCGTTTTCACCCGCACCATCACCGGGACGGGTTCCGGCGGCAGGTGTCGCCAGCCGCGCAGCCGCAGTGGTCTGAGCACCCATAGTCCGGCCACAGTCAACGTTCCGGCCGTCAACCGGTGATGCTCGGGGAAGACCCGCAGATCGCCCAGTTGGCGCAACATATCCTGTATGGCCTGGCGGATACGGTGTTCCATGGGCGGTGGTTTCTGGTTGGACTTCGCCGCCTGTTTCTGCACGTGTTTTTCCGGACGGAGGAACTGGGTCAGCCGTCCCGCCTGTGCCAGTCCCATGCGGAGGATGTTTTTGGGATCGCTGAGTTCGTCAAAATCCTCGGCTCCGGGGAGTTCGACAAAGGCTGGCACCGGGCCCGGGGTGGGGGCCACGCGGCTTCTGATCTGCTGCATCCGTTGTTCCCATCCCTGGTGCAGGCGCTGGCGCAGGGGGGCGTCTCCGGCAAGATCGAGTCGTTCTCCCAATTCGTTCAGGGGAAGGACCTGGATGGAACAGTTCTTCATGAGCCGGCCTGCCTTCGGCAGGGCATCACAGAGTTTTTCAATCAGCGCACGCGGCTGTTCTTCCCGGTTGTTTCCGGGGGCCGTTCCGGAGGTGGCGGTTTCCTCTTTGGTGGTGACCGGTTCAGGTTGGTGTTTGGGGGGTGGGGTGGCGCGGTTGTTGTTCCGAGTTGGCGTATCCGAAGTTACCTGGGGCGGCTCCGTCCAGGTGTAGATTTCGACGGTCAGGGGTGCGGGGTCGGGATTTGTGGTGTGGAGAAGCGGGCTGTCCTTCCATCCCTGCCGCCATGCGATTTTCAGGTTTCTGCCTGGGTACCGTTTTTCCATGGGCGGCACCAATTCGGCCTGGTTGCGCAGGACCTCTGCCAGTGCTTTCGTCAGGAGGCGTCGGGAGGCCACCGGGATTCCGGGCTGTACATAGTGAACCGGTTCCAGCCCTGGTCGCCAGACAATGGCGGCGTGGTGGCCATTGGTGCCATGGAGCGCCCCGGCCGGATCGTCGCAGATCTTCTTCGGATCGATAAAAGCGTTTCCAGCGCTCCCCGGGTTCACGCTCAGGCTGTCCAGGATTTGGGGCAGATGGCTTCCCCAGACCAGTTTGCTTCTGGTGTACCGGAGGGGGACCACCTGGAAGGTGGTGCTGCCGGGCAGTTCCGGGAACCAGGGGACCGTGCTGCTGACAAACACGCTGGTTTCGGTTCCTGGCGGCAGGAATTCCAGCGGGGTGCTCACCCAGCGCCGGAGTCCCCATTCAGCGTAAATCAGCGGGGAGGACACAAAAGGAAGCGTCTGGATGGTCAGTGTCAGCAATATGGAGTAGTACCACTTCCGGCTCTTTTTTTTCTGTTTCTCTGTCTCGGCAGCGAACAGTGGCGGCCATGAGAACAGTTCTGCGCCGGGGCGGTCGGGACTGCTCTGGGCCCGGCGGAAGTAGAGGGGGACTCCCTTGAGGTCAAGGCTTACTTCCGGGTCGCTGATCATTTCGGCCAGGACAGCTGGCAGCAGATGATACAGCGGGTCGTCCGGTGGCGGGGCCGTCTGCCATGCGGCTGCGGTCCAGGTTACGGGTTTCCAGTGGAGGTCGGCGGGGCGCATCCGGGACAGCGCGGCCTCGACGTGCTGCCTGCTTTTCGGGTCGGCGGGATTGGTCCATGTGGCGCGCACCCATTCGCTGACCACCCGGTAGATAATCCAGGTGGGCAGGGGGGTGCGGGCTGCCAACCAGGGCGTGCCGGGGCGGTGGGCTGCGGGCAGGATGGCCAGCACCTGGGGAAACAGGGCGCGCATGGCGCGGTTGAGGGTCCGGATGGGGAGGTGGGTGGGGGCAGCGGGGGCTGCCCGTTGTCCACGCTGGAGCATCAGGCGCCACAGTTCCTGCTTCCAGGCTTCCGGAAATTCAAGTGTCTGCAGGGTCAGGTCCAGTTTTTCCCCGGTTTGCAGGGTAAAGGCTACGGGTTGAATGCTGCTGTATTCAGTGGTCATGGGACGGTGGCATTTTTTGAGGTGGCGCCGGGCAGCGTATTGGGCAGTCCCGGGATATGGCACAGGGCGTCATACAGCGGCTGATACAGGGTGATAATCGGGACACGTTGTTCCGGTGGCACATCCGATGGGGTGAAGTATGGCGCCAGAACGTCGCGCATGCCAAGCAGCAGGCTGGTCTTGGGGGTATCCTGGCCTTTCTCTCCCCGGGCGGTTCGGGGTGCAAAGGCTGCATCCAGGAAGTAAACCCAGGCCTGTTTTCCGCCGCGCACCAGGCGGCCGATGGTTTGCCAGATGAGGACGAGTTGGGTCCAGATCAGGTCTTCGCGGTCGGAGCGGGGAAGGGTCTGGTAGCGGATGGGTCGTCCCAGGAGGAACCGCCAGCGGCGATAGGCCCGCTGGCGGAACGTGGTGGGCGACCAGTCCGGAGTCAGCGTTTGGGTTTCCGCCTTTTGGATTTCTTCCATGGCCCAGCGGTTGATTGAAAGAATGACAAAGGAAAGGTCGTTGGGTGGTGGATGGGGTCTGACCAGAAAACAGGCGGCGCCGATGGCCGCCTCGTGGTCCTCATTGAGTATATTGTGACCTCTCTCGATGGCAGCCAGGGGAGCTACGAGCAGCCATTCGGATCCCGGACCGAAGTCGGCGACCCGTCCCCGCGGAAGGGCCTTGCGCTCGTTTTTTTCCCAGCTGACTTCCTCGCCTTCCCGGTCGGGAACCAGGTGGCGGATCTGGGGCGCCCAGTCGGGGCGGAGCGCGCGGATGCATTCGGCCACGAACTTCGTTTCGCTGTAACTGCCGGTCAGGAGCAGGACTTTCTGCCTTCGGGCGGGCAGTTGCTGCCGGATGATTTCCAGCCGGGCGGGATGGTTCTGGTGGCGGGAAACCAGGGCCTGGCACATTTTTGCCAGTGCCTCCTCGCGTTTTCCCGGAGGCAGGCCGGAGACGCGGATAGGCTGCTGGTTACTGTCATAAAGGGGCAGAAACTCAAAGTGACTCCGGCTGATTTCAGTGACATCGCTTTCGTGGGGGCGCAGGATGCCATTGACGGCGGTCTGAATGTGGAAGCTGCTGGATTTTCCTGCCCAGCTCGTTCCCGAAAGCAGCAGGGTATGGGCTCCGGCCGCCTGTTCCCCGACCAGCAGTTCGGGCAGATTCAGCAGCAGCCAGCGTCCGACGCCGACGTAACGCAGGAAGCGCAGGGTGCCGAGTTCGCCGTCTTTTTCAGGCGCAAGGTACTGGAACGTCAGGGTGTTTCCCATGGGCGCCGCCGGGATGATGCCCAGGTAGTCGTCCGGTACGGATCGAAAGGGTGGGGGTTCTCCGGTTTGCAGCCGCGCCTCGATGATGGGCCAGTACCGGAGCAGCCAGTGCAGCCGGTTCTGCAGGACCGTCACGATGATGGCCAGTTCCGTGCGCACAATCAGGTTCTGCCGGTTTTCCTCTGTCTGGGTGGCGTGGGCGGGGTCCGGGGTCTGCCAGCTATCCAGCCACTTTCCGATGTCCCGGCGCAGTTTCCGGCGTCCGCTGTCTCCGGTCTGGTTGACAGTGCCGTGGGCGAGAGCCACCAGGTCGGAGACGGTTTCGGTCTTGTCTTCGCCAAAGGGGTCGTCGAGAAAATCGGTGATGTGCTTCATCATTTCCGCCCGGCGGGGCATCTGGTCGGGCGCCGGGTTGAGGTCACAGGCGATGCAGTGAAACAGCGACCAGTCAGTAAAACACTCCTGCTGTATCAACCAGGCATGCAGTTCCGGTTCGCGCAGCAGCAGCGCGCGGAGGCGCCAGACGATGGTGCGAATGGTTTCATAGACCTGGATCCAGTGGTCGACCTCTTCATGGGACAGGGCCCGGTGGAGGTTGAGATCGCGTGCCGACAGGATTTTTTCATTGATAAACTTCAGCAGGGAGGCTTCCTGGTTGCTGACCAGCGGCACGGTTGTGCTGAACGCCAGGTCGAGATAGGACTGAACCCGATCAGCTTCATCAATGATGATGAGGTCCTGGGTGCGCGCGGCGAGTTCGCCCCATCGGATGCGCGCCGGGGTGAAGGCCTGTCCGGCCTCGACATAGAGGAGTCCGGCCGGAGTGGTCACCCAGATGAGGGCGTTCGGGGCTTCCTGCTGTGCCTGGTGGGTGGGACAGACGTGATACAGGGGGCATAGCCTGCGTTTCAGGCCGGTTTTGCCCTCTTCCTGGTTGCCGACCGGTATCAGGTTGGCGCATGGGTAATCCCGCGGTGTCAATTCCGGTTCCGTGGAAACCGTCAGCAACGCGCAGGCGGTGCTGAGGTAGCGTTCGCCGTAGTGTTGCTGCATCAGGGCGGCCGGTCCGGCGGCGGAGCATACCCGGTAGAAACGCTCCAGGTGACGTTCCCGGTCGCGGCTGCCCAGGACGGGAATGGCATGGATGCCCAGACTCTGGTAGCGATGTACCCGTTCGAGAACGGCCATGACATCGCCCACGACCACCGTGCTACGGCGTCCGGTCCGGGCCAGGTGGACGGCCAGGACATCCATGAAGGTTGACTTGCCGGCGCTGACCATTCCGCACATGTGGTACAGACGCTCCACGGTCAGCGTCTCGGTCGACTCCCAGCGTCCATTCGGCCCGGGAACCTGCAGTTGGGTGCGTTTTATGCGCTGTTCCCAGTTCTGCTCCGGCAGATGGCGCTGGCGGGATTGCGTATCCATCCACCGTGCCGTCTCCACCAACTCCTCCCAGGTCACCGTCAGGGGGGGGCGGGGAGAGGGAGGGGACGTGAGGTTATGCTGCGGCGGAGGGGAAAAAGGGGGGAGGTCCTTAAACACCACTTCAAAAGGTTGCTCCACCTGGCACCTGAACCGTCCCTTGCCGGCCATCTCGAGCAGGTTTGGGACATAAGGGGGTGGCGTGTTCAGCATGGCGGCATAGACACCAAGCCGGTCAGGCCGCAGTTCGGGGGTCTGCTCAAGCACCGTTCCGTCCGGGGTCGCAATCTGGTATGCGCGCACCTGTGCCGGCAGTTTCATGTATTGTTCCAGTGCCTGCTCCCACTCCGTGGGGGACTGGAAGAACACCAGGTGGTAGCGTGCTATGGAGACCAGCGGGCGCATTTTCGCCGGGCAGCCACCTGGCAACGGATAGCCTGCCAGCACCCGCCACAGTGCCGGGGCAGGCAGGTCTGGATGGAGTTGGCGGAGGAAAAACAGTCCCAGTTCGACCTGGCAGCTTTGGTGCACACTCATGCTGGCTTGCGGGGGCCAGCCCTTCTGCATATCCTGAATGAACGCTTTGTCCCACTGGAGACGTTCTCGCATGGGCTATAAGGATTCTTTCTCAGGTTGCAGGATTGCTCCCACTTCCCAAGCTACATTGGATATGCGGTCTGTACCGCGTAGGCACTTCTGCGACGTGTAGCGCTCCTTTTGCAGAACCACTGGCATCCCCCCTTGTAGGCGAGCATCTGCCTGAGCTGTCCCGACGACATCTGGTGGATTTTCTGGTTTGCCACCTGGTTGTACTTGGCCGACCGCATCAAGCTGGCCGGCTTCAACCACAAACCCTTCTTGCGTACCACCCGCCAGAAAGAATTGGAGTACAATTCTCCCGCCGCTCAAGCCAGCCGCTCGAACTGCTCGGAAATGCCTAGTTTTAACCTGCGGACACAATACATCTAAAAAAAATCCGTTGCTTAAACACAATGATAACAAAAAGCCGCTCTAAAGGGCGAGGCTTGAAATCCGGTTTTCTTGGTCAGGTAGCAGGAACGGGGCGGTGCGGTGAACGGCTCACCTGCCGCAGTTTTTTGTCTGCCAAGTTGAGGAATTCTTTTTCAAAGACAGCGGAAACGGTGGCGGACAGATATTCGCAGTTGTTTTTGAAGAGTTCCATGTAATCGGGGCGCTGCATTCGCCGGTGGTCGGGGAAGACCCAGAATGCCCGGTTCCAGTGGGGGAACTGGCGCATGCCACGCTGGTTATTGATTTCCCTGGCCAGCGCCACCGGGTTTCCCCAGTCCTTGACATCCACGGCCCAGACTTCTCCATCCTGGAAAACCAGGCGCAGATCGTAGGCGTCAAAGTCCGGCCACAGCTCGACCTCGATTTGCATCTGGCACAACCTCTTCCACAGCCGCACTTCAGTCTGTCCCGGCACGGCCACGTAACGTCGCAGCCCCGGATGCAGCCAGAGCACATTTTTCTCCACCGGGAACCGTTTTGCCGCCTTCTGGTATCCTGTTTGGCGGTGGCGGCAGAAGGCATCCACGCAGACCCACTGCTGTGTCGAGGTGGGCATGAGGAGATTGTTGCAGCGTGGACATGTTTCCAGGTATCCCTGACGCGCAGCGAAATGGGGGGCCATGAGATAGGCCTTTTTGACCTGCTGGGCCAGGCTTCCCAGTCCGTTATCGCAAAGACATCTTTCCAGTTCAGCTGCCGTCAGCACCGGTGAAGTGATGAGCAGTTGCCGGAAGGCCACATAGGTGTGGGGTGCCTTCAGGGTCTGGCACAGGTCCATGACCTCGTTCATCAGTTTACTGCTGTACTGTGCGGCCGGGCTGGTTTCCTTTCCCGCCAGTTCCGCCAGGTCCTCGCACTGAGCGGTGGGCAATCCGTTTTCCAGCAGGGGTTTTGCGGGGTCCACCCCTGGGGGGAGCTCAAGTCCGAGTTTAACGAGTGGCTGGTGGGCCCATGCCCACAACTCCAGCAGGGTGGTTGGGAAGTGCTTTTTTTTCCACATCTGCCGCACGGCAAGATGGTGGAAAACCCGGGGCAGCGGGTCTGGCAGGGGATAGGGAATCATCTCGTTGGAGTGATAAAGGTCGCTGACTGCCAACAATCCTCTGGACAGCCAGGACAGCAGCTCCCAGTCGGAGTCGGAACCGAACACTCCCACGACCATATCGGTAACCTCTGTGCTGCTTTCGTTCCGGTGCTTCATGCACTATCCTCCACTTCCGGCGGGACGGGGCGGTGGCGTTTCAGCCGCCGCTGACGCAACTCCTCCCAGGCTGAACGAATCCTCCGGATCATCTGCCGGTCAAAGCCCAGATACCCTGTCCAGGGTCTCATAAGTCCGTTCCCGACGCAAAAGGTCATCCACCTTCTCAACATCCAGATCAGACTTCAGCCCGGCGGAGTACGGAAGCCGTAACGATTCAGCCTCACCCGGCATAAGTTCCAGGATTCCTCCACCGTAACTCCGTCCGGTCATTTCAGTCCATGCAATGGTCAGGGAATTGAAGAAGGCCGCGACCAGCAGCTCGGGAACCACGCCCGGCCGGAAATAGACGTGAAACAGCGTGTCCGTGCAGAGAACCCCGGCCTGGTTCAGCACCAGCAGAGGAAAGCGATGAATCAGGGAACTTATCAACCCCGGAGAGACGTTCCCCGAAGGGACATTAAACCAGCAGCGGCGAACCCGGCATTTGAATCCATCCGGAATGCCGGACTGTACTCCATGAGCCAGGTAGTCCCGGAGGCCGGGAGGGAACGAACGCTTATCCACCCCTGAAAGCACAAACAGCCACGCCGGGAACGCTTTCATGTACTGCATATAATCCATGTCCCTGAACAGAACCGAACAGAGCGCGGCCGTGCGCCCAATCACGGGACAGGTGTATTCCGCCAGACCAAACGCATCCCGCGACTTCTGATCCAGAACAAAAAACGGTTCTGCCCGGTGACAATTCCCACGTCCACTTTCTCCCCCTTTTTATATTGATCGCAGGACCAAATACACTGGAATGATGAAAAAAGTCAAGTTCAAAAGAGAACGGTAAATTGCAGCGGGAGAGGGGAAGGTCCGGATGGAAAGTGGTCATCAGCATCACCTGGGGCAAACGATGATAAGCCGCCAGATTGGCCGCCGATCCCAAAGTCCGTGAAGCCGCCGTTGGCCCGCCAGGCCCATATTCCGAAAATACTCTGCCTCCTGCCGGAACAGAACCTCGACCGCCGCAGAAAACCTTTCACCCTGCTGGTTGTTTGCGGAGTTCCAATCTGGCATCCTGGAAGAGGATGGAGTCGCGGCGAACGATATCCTGCGGTTCACCGGGTTGGTAGAGGCTGCTGCGGGGGGGGCATGGCGGTGGATAAAGAACAGCCAGACGAGATCGTCACGGGTATGGATGGGGAGTTCGGACAGACGGCAGCTGGCACGGAGTCCAAGCCATTCCCGGACTTTTGCTTCGGTGTGGGTCAGATTGTGGGACTGGGTTGACCGGGATGCGCGGCAAGCCCCGCCGTTCGGGGCGGGGAAGGATCGCGCAAACGGCGGAGCCCTTCTTTGGGTTTATCTCAGTGCGGTGTCTGTTGCTGCTCGATGTACTGGCGCACGAAAAAAAAACCATGTGAACGTGTACCTTGAAAACACAGTGCCGCTCATGTCGAATATCTTTGTCATCACCCATCGACCAGGAGTATAATTGCGGTTATGCAACGCCTTCAGTCCTTCAGATTTGAACTCATGCCAAACGGCCAGCAGGAGCGGCAGATGCGCTGCTTCGCTGGCGCTTGCCGGTTCATCTACAACAAGGCATTGGCCTTGCAGAAGGAGCGCTACGAGCGTGGCGAGAAGACACTCGGCTATGTCGAGCTGTGTAAGCTGCTCACTGAGTGGCGCAAGAGCACAGAGATGGCTTGGCTGGCCCGTGTACCGATTCACCCGTTGCAACAAGAACTCAAGGACCTGGAACGGGCTTGCGCCAACTTTTTCGCCAGGCACACCGACTTCCCGAAGTTCAAGAAGAAGACTAAGCTGAACAGCTTCTGCTATCCTGATCCAAAGCAGATCAAGCTCGATCAGACCAACAGCCGTATCTTTTTGCCCAAGCTCGGTTGGCTGTGTTACCACAACAGCCAGGAGGTACTGGGCGATTTGCGCAACGTCACTGTTAGCCTGAGTGACGGCAAGTGGTTCATTTTTATTCAGACCGAGCGGGAAGTCGAGTCGTCCATTCCCAAAGGCAACGCGGTTGGGGGCGATCTGGGCGTTGCCCGTTTTGCCACTCTCCCGGACGGCTCGTTCAACACCTCCCCGCTCAACAGCTTCAAGCAGCACGAAACCGCTTTGCGCAAAGCTCAGAAATCCTTGCGCAAAGCTCAGAAATCCTTAAAGCGCAAAGTCAATTCCAGTAACAACTGGAAGAAAGCCGAAGTTAAAGTTCATAAGATTTATGCTCGTATTGCCAATATCCGCCGCAACCTTCTGCACAAGCTGCGCAAGACCTCAAACGCGATCGGCATCGACGAAATCGACCGCATCCTTGCCCGGCACTACGGTTTTACCGAAAAGGAATTGGACTTCATCATCAACTATGACATCAAGTACCGCATGGGCGGCGACACTGTGGAGGATGCGGAGTCAACTACCCCGTCCTGAAGGGCGGAGCTTGTTCACTACCCCGGCCCAAAGGCCGGAGTTTTGGGAGCAAGCCGGGTTGACCAGGGAAAGCGGTAGCCAATCCGCTACGTTGGCAACAGGTCGTCAAGACCCACTCCGGGATGCTTCCTCAATCCCAGACACTGGAAGGTAGGGATCATGCTAGCAAAAGGTAAAGCACCGAAGGTTCTCATCGCTTCTGCAAGGAAGGAGCCGGTTGCCGCCATTCCCGAGGGGAGACGCCCGCAAGGGCGCGTAACCAAGCCCGTAAAGGCATAGGAGTCCGATATGGCAGTATTTGTATTGGATCGCAGAAAAAACCGCTCATGCCGTGCTCGGAGAAGCGTGCACGGCTGCTGGCGGTTCTTCACGAACCTGCCGCCAGACGTGCAGGCGGCGCTGCGCGAGAAGGGGCGTTAGTTCGGTGATTGGCTAGGCCGCACTATTTGAGCCGCACGGTGAAAAATGAGCCACCGTGCGGCTTTTTCCTATAGTTCTTCTATTCCGGGCTAGAACTCTTCAGAAAGATAGAGACATAGGTAACGTTTGGCTCGTAGCATGAGGCCTCACGTGCGGCTGAAGTAGTGTTGCCCCACGCAAGCAACGGCTTTAGCTCTGACCGAGCAGTCTTTCTGGTAATGCCCCTACATAATTGCACCAAAACGGCTGATCTGAGGATGGGACTTTTGCCCTGTTATCAGTGTAAAAAAACAAATGTACCGTCACAGTTTTGCCGTTCCACATCAACGGGTGCAGTTTTCCATCCTGCAGAAAGACACCGCTATAGCCGTCAATTTTCCGCCGGTAGTCCACATGCTCTGTGCCTTTAGGATCGACAAAGGCAATTCGGTAGCGGTTATCTTTGCACAGCCAGAAGATAAAGTCGGGCTTGAAGCGCGCTATGCGGTTCGTCTTCGGGTCATAGTAGGGAATGTACACCTCGTCCAGACTCTCGTCCAACTTGCTGAAAAACCACCAGTCAAACTGCTGGAACCGATTGTTCGGCTGGGCAAGGTAGTTCTCCAAGTCCTTGATAAACTTCACTTCGCTGGGCGTTTTGATAATGTGGCGGATGTAGTCT
>Ga0308405_1001235_pt1 | contig 13088 bp, 12 predicted proteins | sample HotsprSampleMS13_FD_203473 | JGI IMG/M metagenome (GOLD analysis project Ga0308405, IMG submission 203473) | Hot spring phototrophic mat microbial communities from Mushroom Spring, Yellowstone National Park, Wyoming, United States - 20060912_MS13 ...
GCCACTGGCTGCCGTCCCGCAGCAGCGGAATCTTGCCATCGCGCCACAAGCCCAAGGTCATGCCGTTGATGGCCAGGTCGAAGCGCATCCGGGGTGAAAGCCCGTATACGGTGGCCTGGCGCAGGGCAGTTACGCAAAAGCGCTCGTCGGCCAGCGGTAGGTTGGACTGCTCGGCCTTGAGGTTGGCTTCGGCGTAGGTGGTGAGGGGGTTGGTGGGGGAGGTCTCGTCCAGAACGCCATCCTGGAAGCCGTAGATGCTACAGCTCGAGGCCAGCACATAGCGCTCTACGCCGCACTCCTTGGCGAGCTGGGCCACCCGCGCCCGCCCCCGGTGGTTGATGGCCAGGGTGGTCTCGGGGTCGAGTTCGCCAGCGGGGTCGTTGGACAAGGCCGCTAGGTCAACCACAGCCCAGACGCCCTCCATGAGCCTAGGGTCGAAGTCGCGCACGTCGGCCTTGACCAGCTCGAGGGCAGGATTGGGCCGCAGGCGCTCCAGGGTGGGCCCAAAGAAGTACCGATCCAGTGCCCGCACCGCATAGCCCGCCTCGAGCAGCATCTCGGCCAGCACGCTGCCGATGTAACCCCCTGCCCCGGTCAGCAAAACCGTTTTCACACCTGCACCTCGTAAACAAAGTTGTTGTCGGCCTCGCCAAGCTCGGCCAGGGTGGGCAAAACCCTATCCTTAGGCGAGAGCAGGGCCTCACCTCTCAGCGGCCAGTCGATGCCCAATGCCGGGTCATCCCAGTGCAGGCCACGCTCGGTGGCAGGGTTGTACTCGGCGGTAACCTTGTACCAAACCATGACACCTTCGCTCAGCGCCTGAAAACCGTGGGCAAAACCCTCGGGCACCCAAAGCATGCGGCGGTTCTCAGCGCTCAGAATTACACCAACCCACTGGCCATAGGTAGGGGAACCCTTGCGCAGGTCTACCGCCACGTCGTAAATCTCTCCATGTAGACAGGCCACCAATTTGCCCTGCGCTGCTGGGTTTAGCTGATAGTGCAGGCCGCGCACAGTGCCTTTGTGGGAGTAGGAAAAGTTGTCCTGCACAAAGTTGCGCCGGATGCCCCCGCGCACAAACTCCGACTGCTTGAAAGTCTCCATGAAAAAGCCGCGCTCGTCGGGGAAGGCGCGGGCTTCGACCAGGATGACCTCGGGGATGGCTTGGGCAATAAACCGGAAGGGCACGGCTAAACAACCTCCAAAGAAATATACTACCTTGTGGCGTGTAGGGCCAAACACCTTGAGGTGGTACGCTATGACTGAACGAATCAGCCCGTTGGCAATAGTACAAACCCCCGACCTTGGCCATAACGTTAGCATAGGCGAATTTTCCGTCATTCGCTCTGGGGCAAGGATTGGAAACAACGTTGTGATTCATCCCCACGTTGTGATCGAATCAGGAGTAGAGCTCGGAGATGGCGTAGAAGTTTTTCCGGGTGCATACATTGGCAAAGAACCAAAGGGGCCGGGTGTCCTAGCGCGTACACCAACTTTTGCTCGCCGTTTGATTATTGGGGCCAACTCGTCCATTGGCCCGCACTGCGTCTTGTATTTCGACCTCGTGATTGGCGAGTCCTGCCTTATTGGTGACGGAGCCTCGATTCGTGAACAGACCCGAGTGGGCAACAACACGATTATAGGTAGATACGTTACGATCAACTACAACACAAAAGTAGGAAATGGCGTAAAGATTATGGATCATGCATGGCTTGCGGGGAACATGACGATTGGTGATAACGTTTTTATTTCAGGCGGAGTACTTACCGCTAACGACAATGCTATAGGGGTGACAGCAGAGTACCGAGAGGATGATGTAATAGGACCTACTATCGAGGATAACGTAGCCGTTGGCGTTGGGGCAGTAATCCTTCCTAAAGTGACGATTGGAAAAGGTTCTTTAGTAGGTGCGGGTGCAATAGTTACCCGAAGTGTGGAGCCAAGGACTTTGGTCATGGGTGTACCAGCAAGGCGCATGAGGAATTTGGAGGACGAATGAAGCTTGAGCAAGCCAGGATCATCAATTTGCCCAAGGTAGAGGATCCCAGGGGAAATCTCACTTTTATCGAAGAAAATAAGCACATACCATTTGATATCAAGCGGGTTTATTACCTATACGATGTTCCCGGTGGCGAAAGTCGGGGTGGTCATGCTAACACCCAAACTGCACAGGTAATCATTGCGGTCTCCGGTAGTTTTGACGTTATTGTGGACAATGGTTCGATGAAGCAGCGATTTCACCTCAACCGCTCATATTTTGGGCTTTACATTCCTACGTATCTATGGCGTGAGCTTGACAATTTTTCCTCTAATTCTGTCTGTTTGGTGCTAGCCTCTAGTTTCTATTCTGCTGATGACTACATCCGTGACTACGACGAGTTTTTGAGGGTGGTGAACAGTGATGGCTAGGATACCATTTCTGGATGTAGGTGCTACTTACAGAGAGTTGAAAGCCGAACTAGATGCGGCAGTAAGCCGGGTGCTTGAGAGTGGCTGGTATATCGGTGGTTCGGAGGTTGAGTCATTTGAGACCGAGTTTGCCAGATACACTGGTGCGTTATATTGTGTGGGTGTAGGAAATGGCCTAGATGCGCTGCATCTTGCGCTCAGGGCGATGGGAGTGGGGCCGGGGGACGAGGTGATCGTACCAAGCAACACCTATATTGCCACATGGCTTGCGGTTTCCTACACTGGGGCTGTCCCAGTCCCTGTTGAGCCGGATCCAGCCACATATAACCTCGACCCAGCTAAAATAGAGGCTGCGCTGACCCCTCGAACCAAGGTTATTCTCCCGGTTCACCTTTACGGCCAACCTGCCGATCTTGACCCTATAATTAGTCTTGCGCGTAAACACAGGCTTTATGTCCTCGAGGACGGTGCTCAGGCTCATGGAGCACGCTACAAGGGGCGCAATGTGGGCGCTCACGGAGATGCCGTGGCTTGGAGTTTTTTTCCTGGTAAAAACCTGGGGGCGTTTGGGGATGCAGGCGCGGTTACTACAAACAATCCGCTGATAGCAGAGAAGGTAACTTTGCTGCGCAACTATGGCTCCAAGGTCAAGTATGTCAATGAGCTAGCAGGCTTCAATAGTCGTCTAGACCCCATACAAGCTGCTGTGCTTCGGGTCAAACTGACACGCCTCGACGAGTGGAATGATCGTCGCCGTGCAGTCGCCGCTTTTTATCTCGAGCAACTTGGCGACGTCGGCCTGATACTGCCACACGTTCCCGATTGGGCAGAGCCAGCTTGGCATCTTTTTGTGGTACGTACCTCCGAGCGCGATCGGTTACAGAAGCACCTCGAGGCCAGCGGCATCGGAACGCTAATCCATTACCCGATTCCGCCACACCTTCAGCGAGCCTACGCCGACTTGGGATTGAAGGAAGGTAGTCTTCCCCTTTCAGAGGCAATCCACCGTGAGGTTCTAAGTCTACCTATGGGGCCGCACCTTAGCTTCGAAGATGCCAGGCGGGTCGTTGAGGCCGTTCGCTCATTCGCATGGGTTCGATCCTAAGAGCTACTTTCATCCTGGGTAGTGGTTCTGCAATTAGTCTAATTGCAGGGTTTCTCAGCAACAAAGCCTATGCGGTATGGGTAGGCCCGGATGGCGTGGGTCTGCTAGGTCTCTATCAGGGCTTCTTAGGAATTGCTTCGATAGTGGTAGGAATGGGGCTTTCGTCAGGGTTGGTTCGTTTAGGCGCACCCCATATCAAAGATGAAGCAGGGGGTGCCCAGCTCGTTGCTCTACGTCAGGCAGCCTGGCAAATATACGGAGTCGCGGTGCTGCTGAGTGGAGCCATCCTGATTATCTTCAACCGCCCAATCGCCGATTTGCTTCTTGCTAACAGCCCCACCTGGAGCGTTGGGGTGCTGGTTTTGAGCTTGGCCCTCAGTCTAGCTGCAGGGGTGCAGTTGGGTTTGCTCAATGCCTACCACCGCGTAAGTCTATTGGCCCAGGTGACCGCCTTCTCAAGCATTTTTGGCGCTATTTGGGGCATCGCATTGGTATGGGTATGGCGGGAGAGCGCCTTGCCTTGGGTAATCCTTGGCGTGCCTTTCGGTCAGTTCGTACTTTCTAGTTTTTTTGTTCGAAAGTTGCATCTGCCCTATCTCAGAGCAGATCTTCGAGACATCAAGGCCGCACGTAGAGATCTCATAAGGTTTGGATTGCCCTTCGTAGGAAGCCAGTTGGTAGGTAGCTCGGTTCAACTAGGGATGCCCTTCCTAGTATTACATCAGCTTGGTCAGAGTGAGGTGGGTTACTATAGAGCCGCCGTACTATTTTCCACAGCCTATATCGGGTTTATGCTCACTTCCCTAGGACAAGACTTTTTTCCCCGCCTTTCTGCGCTTCAGAGTCGAACTCAGGCTTTTCGTGCGGCCCTCGACACCCAGCAACGCTTTGTGCTGTTGCTGGGTAGTCCTTTAGTTCTAATCTCAATGGCATTGACTTCGTTTGCAGTTAGCGTTTTGTTCTCTCCCGAGTTCGGGCCTACGGTCGGTATCCTAGAATGGCAGCTTTTAGGTGACTTGTTTCGGTTCGTGAGTTGGACGCTAGGCTATGCGATTCTCGCGGGCCTGCCAAACCGATCTTATCTGATTACTGAAACACTTGGGGGAATCTGTCTGCTCACCTTCAGTCTTTGGGGCATGGATCGTTTTGGTACTAGCGGATTAGGCATTGGTTGGATGCTGACCTATCTGTGTTATTTGATCGTCACTGGGGTCACTGCTGCGGTCGGGTTCGGTTGGCGACCTAACCCGAAGAATATGGTTTTGCTGATAGCCGCATTAGGTGTTGCTGCTGCTATCGCCATACTACCGGAGGGCTGGAAAGTTCTGCTTGCCTTGCTATGGGGTTTGGTGTGTGTAACACTTTTGCTAAGGCACTTCAGAAGAGTCCTTTAATGCGGAGTCATGTATGAGTCACCCTTTAGTGAGTGTATTGATTCCGATCTATAACCACTCCCAGTACGTCCTGCGCTGCCTTGATAGCCTACTTGAAGATGGCTGGCCAAACCTCGAGGCATTGGTCATAGATGATGGTTCAAGCGACAGTTCCTTTATGATCGCTCAAGACTGGGCAGATAGAAATTCATTCAAGCTGAAACGCTTCGAGCTTACTCGGCAACAAAATCAGGGTTTGCCCCGCACGCTAAATCGTCTAGTAAACAAAGCAAAGGGCGAGTACATAGCCCTACTAGCAAGTGACGATTATTTACTTCAGGGTGGAATTGCCGCGCGAGTGAAAGCTCTTGAAGCCAACCCTGCTTTGTTTGCGGTTATTGGCGACACCCACATTGTTGATCCCAGTAATAACCTTCTGGACACAAGCGGGGCAATCAGCTTTGTCAAGAGACAAAAGTGGGTTTTTGACCATCCAAAAAACCTGCGTCGCGAGCTGCTAGTACGCTGGTGGTCTCCAGGCCCCTCGATTATGTTACGCAAAAGTGCGTTTCTCCCTGACCATGTAGGTCCTTACGACGAATCTCTTTCGTTTGAGGATCGTGACTACTATCTAAGGCTTATTGCTGTCAATGGACTGGGGTTTATCAGATACCCTGTGGCTGCCTACAGGATTGACCCCGCTAGATTCTCGGCGGCACCGCCAGACCATATTTTGAGAGATGAAGTGCTATCTGAGCGAAAGAATGCTGGCAAATTTGGTCGAATCGAACGAATTTTGCTAGGCATCCGCTCTTATAGAACGGAAGCGAAGCTCATGCTTCGCAAGGAACCCGACAAGCTACCAAATAAAATGCGATTGATGTGGGCAAATCTTTTGTGGGCGTTGGTTCGCCTTTACCACTATTTTTTTCTATATGGCAATAAGATATTCCAAAGTAGACTTCCCAGTGACCATAAAAAACCCTAAGGTGTGAGAATGACAGGTATCTCCCCAGCGGTTCCGCAAAGATTCGATATAGGTTTAGGTCACGTAACCTTTGGCTTGTGGCTGTTTTGTATCTTTTCGCTTTTTATTCCCATTCAGGTTTACGTTCCGCTTTTTGGGTTGTTCGTTTTTTGTGTTGCAATGTTGGCTATTTTGCATTCACATCATGCTTTGGTTAGGCCCCCTGCTATAGCGCTGCTACTGGTCGGGCTTTCTTACATACTGTGGGCGAGTGTAAGTTTTGTTTTGAACAGAGATTTTTCAGTCCACGAACAATACATTAAGCTAGTTCTCAACAGCTCTTTCCTACTGGCCTCGGTCGTTTTTTTCGAACTCCACAGGCACCGCCTAAACTCGATGCTTTCCTTGCTTAAACATCTATTAGCCCTGCTTATTGTTTTGAGTGCAGCCCAGGTCGCTCTGAATGTGGTGTTGCTCAATGCCTGGTTGTGGCCGTTCAGTGGGCAGGTATCCAACTCGTCCGTCGCATATCTGATTGTTACTCCGGGGGTATTCTTTGGAGGGGCGGAAAAAAACATCTGGGCTACCAAAATTGCCCTTGTAGTTTGCTTGTATATTGGCGTTCTTTGGGTCAAGCGAAACACAAGCTGGACGTCTTGGATCGTCATAGGATTGGGCTTGTTTAGCGTCTTGTATACCTTTAGTCGAACAGCCCAGCTGACAACATTTGTTGGACTTGCCTTGTTTATTTTTTTGATAGTTCTGAGCTCCAGACAAAGACTGGCACGCTATTTATTACTGGGAGTGATCTTGCTGTTGATTCCATTTATTCTCCAGTGGTTGGCTGGCCTGCTGCGGTTTGACTGGTCGCTGTTCGATCTTTCTCAGGGTACCCAGGACGACGGCTTCCGGGGCCGCCTGTTTTTATGGACGTCTTTTTTGAACAACCTGAGCAACTTCAACTTTTTATGGGGTAACGGCATTCAGTACGGTCAATACTATTTTTCTGAGGTCGCATCTGAAATCGCTTTTTTGGGAAACGACAATTTCCACAATGCCTTTCTGAACCACCTTGTAGACTCCGGTGTGGTTGGACTGGTACTATATGCGTTGCTATTCGTCATTATATTTGCTCGTCCAAAAGCCTTGTCTACCAGACTTCTACTTGTGCTTCCTTTACTGGCTTGTATCAGCCTTCAGTATGTGGGCTATGACAACGACATCATGGCGTATTTAGCGGCTGCATGGCTAATACTTCAAGTGTCAGCAGTGTCTGTGGAAACCAGGAATCGTCCTGACAGCCCACAGCAACGATAGAGCCCTGTTATAGGAACATAGACTTGTTATGCAGGACAGACCACAAAAGCCCCTCATCTCCCTAATTGTTGCCACACTTGGGCGTGAAAAAGAATTGAATGTCTTTTTAGAGTCCCTTACGAAGCAGACATTTGATCTTTCAGCGGTACAGGTTATCGTAGTAGACCAGAATAAGGAAATAGACCTAAAACCTATTCTAAGTCAATACCAAAACAGGCTTCATATCGTGCACATCCCTAGCTCCAAAACGGGCCTCTCTCTCAATAGAAACATAGGGCTTAGGCTGGCTGAGGGGCAGGTGGTAGCTTTCCCAGATGATGACTGCACGTATTACCCGGACACCCTCGAAAAAGTATGGGCTGCTTTCCAGAGAAACCCGACTGTCAATCTGGTTTTGGGTCGTGTGGTGGATCGCAAGTCAGGAAAGTCCATGCTTCGCAACTGGCCCTCGAAAGTCAAGAAAATTACCAAATCGAATTTTTTGACTCACTACAGTTCCATTACTGTTTTCGCTCGGCAAAGCCCTCGGTTTGACGAGCGTATAGGGGTGGGAACCTATTTTGGCTCCTACGAAGATGCCGACTATGTTTATAGGGTTTTGTTGCGAGATGGGGCCGCACTGTACGATCCGAGCGTAGAAGTTTGGCACGAGGATCAGAACATCCATGTCTTTGACGAGAACAAGTTACAGCAATATGGTTTGGGGTTTGGGGCTTTGGTCCGTAAACACCTTTCGCCCGTCATGTTGTATTGGTTTTTGGGTGTACTGCTTTACCACGCTTTTGGCCTTGCCAAATCGCTTCTTCGAACTGACCGCAGGGAATTTCGTAAACGCTGGCTTTCGATTGCCTCCAGGATCAGGGGCTTTGTGCTTTTCCCAAAAGTTCCCACGAGATGACTTATGAGAAGCGTTGGTTTGATAGTTCCAACCCTAAATGCTGGCCCATACTTTACTAAATGGCTCGAGGCATACGCCTCTCAGACCTTTAAACCCCAGTACACCCTGGTCATAGATTCGACTTCCGTGGACGATACCGCTCATTTGGCAGCCGAAGCTGGCTTTAGGGTAATACCAATTGAACCCCACACATTTGACCACGGCGGCACACGCCAACTTGCCGCAGACCTGCTGCCCGAGGCAGAGCTGCTAATCTACATGACCCAGGATGCTGTTCTGGCGAGACCGGATGCACTGGAACGCCTGGTACAAGCCTTTGAAGACCCAGGGGTTGGAGTGGCCTACGGGCGGCAACTGCCCCACCCAGGCGCAGGCCCAATTGCAGCTCACGCTCGGTTGTTCAACTATCCTGCACATTCGGAGGTTCGCAGTCAACAAGATATTGCCTCTAAGGGGCTCAAAGCTGCCTTCAACTCCGATTCCTTTGCTTGTTATAACCGAAGGGCACTCGAGCAAGTAGGGGGGTTCCCACGCGACATCATCCTCGGGGAAGATTCTTATGTAGCAGCTAAAGTGCTGCTCTTGGGGTGGAAAGTGGCCTACGTTGCCGAAGCACAGGTCTACCATTCGCATGACTATTCTCTAAAGCAAGAGTTTGAACGCTACTTTGATATTGGGGTTTTTCATGCTCGAGAACGTTGGTTACTGCCGGCTTTTGGTAGGGCCGAAGGGGAGGGTTTGCGGTTTTTGCTTTCCGAGATGGCCTACCTACTGCAGAATGCACCTCAGAAGATACCCTCAGCTTTGTTGCGGACAATTCTGAAGTATGTAGCGTACCGCCTGGGCCGCTCAGAAGCCTATTTGCCTGGCTGGCTGAAGCGGCATTTGGCGATGAACAAGAAATACTTTGCCCGTAGAAACTAAGTAACATCGCAGAGCGTAGTAAGCTTGTGAAGCGTATGCAACTGCTGAGCCACGTAGCCCAACTTGGCCTATCAGCTCCCCTGGCCTCACCCCGCCGTACGGCCCTGGTTCTGTTGCTCACAGATGTGCTGACAGTGGTGGCCTCTTTGCTGCTGGCGGTGTGGCTGCGCTACCTGTGGGATCGTTCGTTGCTTTGGGAGGTCTACCTGGACTTGTGGCCTGCGTTGTTCCTGTTTCCGATAGCCTATGGGCTGGCAGGGCTGTATGGGGTGGGAATTGCCCCGCCCGAAGAGCTGCGTCGGTTGAGTTATGCAACCAGCCTGGTGTTTGTGGTGTTGGGTGGGGCTACCTTCATGTATAAGGCCGGGGCCGACTACTCGCGGGGTGCGTTTGTATTTGCTTGGGTTTTTATGATGCTATTCGCGCCGTTGGCGCGGGCTTTGGTACGGGAGTGGTGGGTGCGAAAGCCCTGGTGGGGTGTTCCGGTAGTGGTGCTGGGAGCGGGTCAGACCGGGCGGGGTGTGATACGCGCCCTAAACAAGCAGCCGGGTTTGGGTCTAAAACCAGTGGGGCTGCTTGACGACGACCCCGCCAAGCAAGGGGAGGATATAGAGGGCGTTCGTGTGCTGGGAGGACTGGATCGGGCGGGCGAACTGGCCCGTCAAGGGGTGAAATATGCCATTGTTGCCATGCCAGGGGTTCCCAGAAACCAGTTGCTGGAGCTCCTCGAGCGCCACGGGACGGTGTTCCCCCATCTTCTTTTGGTACCAGATCTATTCGGTCTGTCGAGTTTGTGGGTCTCGGCACGGGATTTGGGGGGTGTGCTGGGCCTCGAGGTTCGGCAGCGACTTCTCCAGCCAGGGCCGCAGTGGATTAAGCGGGCTATGGACATTGCTTTTTGCTTGCTGTTAGCCCCCTTTTTATTTGTGTCCGTGGGAATACTGGGTCTGTTGGTGCGCCTGGACTCTGCTGGGCCGATTTTTTACGGGCACAAGCGTCTGGGCTTCCAGGGTAGAGAGTTTCTTGCTTGGAAGTTCCGTTCGATGGTGCCGGACGCAGACCGCAAGTTGGAGGAGTACCTGAGGCAGCACCCTGAACTTATGCAGGAGTGGATCCGTGATCAGAAGCTAAAGAACGACCCTCGTATCACCCGTGTAGGTAGTTTTCTCCGCAAGACCAGCCTGGATGAGCTGCCCCAGCTTTGGAACGTGCTCAGAGGAGAGATGAGTCTTGTAGGGCCCCGGCCTATCGTCGAGGAGGAAGTGCGCCGCTACGGCCCTCTCTTTGCTCTGTACACCAAAGTCCGCCCAGGCCTGACCGGATTGTGGCAGGTTTCCGGGCGCAACGATACCACTTACGCTGAGCGAGTAGCTATGGATGCCTACTACGTGCGAAACTGGTCACCCTGGTTAGACCTCTACATCCTGGCCCGTACGGTCTGGGTGGTGTTGTATGCCAAGGGGGCCTACTAGCCTTGAACTGGATCTGGGCTTTACCTTTTGTGTTGTTGCCCCTGCAACCGGCTTGGTTCATGGCTGTGGCGGCCCTGGTTGGGCTTTGGGGGGTAATGCGAGGTTTGCGACCTTTGGCGGGCTGGTTTGGACTCGCAGCGCTGCTAGGGATGGGAGGACAGTTCCTAACCCCCACAAGCCTGTATACCGTCCCGGCCTTGCCGGAGTACATAAAGCAAACAAAATCAGAGTCCCGGGCATCCAACCTGATCAGACCATTCGATCTGAACGCTTTGCATGGTTGGAACCACAGCGATGAAAGAGGGGGTTGGGCCGTCCCCCTGGGGGATGGGTTCTGGCGACTGCCGCGTTACAATCCAGAGTCCGGGCGTGAGCAATCGGAGTTCTTGACTGATCACTGGTATCCCGTGGAGCCTGGGCAGACCTACACTCAGAGTTTCTACCTCCGCCACGATGGTCAGCAGGCTCGCCTGCAAATCACTTTTTTCACTAATCGAGGTCAACATAATCCCGTACCCACTTATGTGGAGTCTGTAGGAACCGGGGTATACCGTGTCTGGGGCAGCTATACCGCAAAAGAGGGAGATAGCTCGGTACGGGCCATCGATTTGTTGAACCAGGGGGGAGACTTTACTTACCTCGAGATCGGCTGGGCGCAGCTCGAGGCAGGCACTGAGCCCAGCCCGTATCGGCCCGGCCATACGGGGGAGCTGTCTTCTCTTCAGAGAGCCTGGGCATGGGGCACCCAGATGCTCTTGGGGTGGTTGGTGCTGGTGGGGGGGTGGTTCTGGCGCAGACATGTGGATGGCCGCTGGGTGGTGGGGTTCGTGCTTCTGGGACTGACCTTGCATCTGGGTTACGCGCTTTGGCAGCTTCAGGATCACAACCTGGGACGTGCCTGGGGACTCACACCGCAGCCGAATCTGCTAGGCCACACGGCGGTGATGATGGGGGGACTGTTGCAGTTGCTGGGCGGATGGCGGATTGGCTTACTGGGTTTGCTGGGGGCTGGCCTTGGGGTTGCAGTCTCGGGAAGCCGGACGGCCTTTTTAGCTTTGCTGGCACTGGGTCTTTTCTGGGTTTGGAGTTTGCCTAGGGGACGGCGATGGGTGCTCCTGACGCTGGGAGTCTCGATGCTGGTATTTTGGCGCTGGCCCGAGGTGTTGGGCCGGTTGGGTCAGCTTGGTCTGGACTCCAGCGGACAGTCTCGTTTGCAGTTCTGGCAGGTGGCCTGGGAGGCTTTTTTGCAACACCCAGTGTGGGGTATAGGATGGAGCCATTTTCCTCTTTTCTTTCTGCAAAATCCGCCACCGGACTTCATCGAGTTTCCGACCCATACCCACAACCTGGTATTGTCGTTGCTTGCCGAGGGAGGGATGACCTTGCTGGTGGCCTTTTTGCTTCTGAATGTGGGGGTGCTCTACCGATTGGTAGCAGGTCGAAGCTGGCCGGTAGTAGCCTTATGGGTTTTAGCCTTGGGGCTAAATATTCTCGACTATAGCTATTTTTATGCGGGGGTGTTTGGCACGCTGTGGATTGCAGTAGGTTGGGCACTGGGGCATGTACAATACCGATGTGAGTGAAGCAACTTCTTCTTCAGACGAGATTTCCCTGCGCGATCTGTACCTGGTCCTCAAGCGCCGGAGCCGATTGATCGTCGGTTTGGCCCTGGGGCTGGCCTTGCTTACCCTGGCCTTTAGCCTGCTCTGGCCTAAAACCTACACCAGCCAGGTGGTAGTGAGCCTATCCATCTCCAACCAGTCCAGCCAGGGCCTGCTAAACAACCAGTCCAGCCAGGGCCTGCTAAACAACCAGTCCAGCCAGGGCCTGCTAAACAACCAGTCCAGCCAGGGCCTGCTAAACAACCAGTCCAGCCAGGGCCTGCTAAACAACCTTCCCTCGCTGTCGGGCCTGGCCCAGGGGTTTGTAGACTTGCTTGGAACCCGGTTGCTGGCCGACCAGCTCGGCGTCGATGACCCTACCCGCTTCTATAAGGCCCGCTTCGACGAGAAGCGGGGATTGCTGTTTCTAACAGCCCAGGGCAGCACCGCGCTTGAGGCGCGGGAGCGGGCCGAGCGAATTCTGGAGGTGGCGCGGAAGTACCTCGAGCGCAACCTGCTCGAGGGCGCCCAGGCCAATCTGCGAGCGGCCCTGACCCAGGCCCGCTTCGACCTGAAGGTAGCTCAGGATGGCCTTAGGGGAATCCAGGCCGAGCTTAAGCAGGCACCCGATCTAATAGCTGCCAATCCTACTGTTGCTGCGGCCCTCGAGGCCCGGGGCACCGACCCCCAGATCGCACGCGCTACCAACCCCGCCTACGTCAGCCTGAGCCTCGACGAGTCGCGCCTGCGCTCGCAAATTGCCCAGCTCGAGGCCCGTATCGTCACCCTGACCGATTTTTTGAAACAGCCTGAGGTAATAGGTCAGCTGGTAAACCAGTCTTTGCTGGTGCAGGTGCTGGTTCCCCCGGCTGAACCGCTTCGGCCCAGCTTTCCTAGGCCGCTTCTGTTCACCGTAGTGGCAGGGGTTCTGGGCCTGGTGCTGGGGGTGCTGTGGGCCTTTGTGCTCGAGGCCATAAGCCCCCCCGAGCCGCGCGTCACAGCTTAGTCGAAAAACAGCTTCC
>Ga0308405_1001241_pt1 | contig 13056 bp, 11 predicted proteins | sample HotsprSampleMS13_FD_203473 | JGI IMG/M metagenome (GOLD analysis project Ga0308405, IMG submission 203473) | Hot spring phototrophic mat microbial communities from Mushroom Spring, Yellowstone National Park, Wyoming, United States - 20060912_MS13 ...
TTAAAGTCCACCAGCAAACAGGCATCAAGGGAAGGGAAATCTTTTTGAAAAACATTCCCTTCCTGCTCGAAGTCAAGTTTGTTAAGTAAATCTCTGAGGTTTTCTCGCGTAATCATTGCTTACTCTAACGTGAGTTCGGATTTATCTGCGCATTCTGCCTATAGCACTTAGGTTGCTCGCGCAAAGGCACGGAAGCGCAGAGATATTTGCGCAGACTATAGTTTTTGCGTCATTTGATTACTATAAAACCATCGAAAGTATTGCCAACTCGTACGTAGTATGCCTGCTCCTAGTATCGGCAAGCAGGGTCACTTGCTCAGGCTTGCGTCAATCCGAACTGACGTTAATTTAAAGTGAGTTCGGATTAACCTCATCGTCCGCTCCTCGCGCGGAGTAGTAGGTAGCCGCGTCCTTTACTCGACAAGGCTGAACAGTTACCTGGGCTTCCAAGCCCGCATATGCTAGCAAGGCCGCCTGTAGTCGTCTAGCCATCCTTTAGGAGGTCATGAGCATGTCCACTCACCAATCGTCTTTTATCGGTATAGATGTCTCTAAGCACAGCCTCGAAGTGGCCTTCGGTTGTAGGCTCGCGTTGAAACTACACGGAAGAGCAGGTGCATCAGTTGGTCGAGCAACTCCAGACGCTAAAGCTGACCTTGATTGTGCTGGAGGCAACTGGCGGGCTGGAGAGGCTGCTTTTGTTCAGCCTGCTGCGCGCTGGCCTGCCAGTGTTCCTTGTGCAACCGCGTCGGGTGCGCGCCTTGGCGCGTGCCGGGCGAAAACTGACCCGCTAGATGTCCGTTTATTCGCTGAGCGAATGCAGCCGCCTGCACAGAAGTTGCTTGATGAACAGCAGCAGTTGCTGCGTGATTTGCTAACTCGTCGCGAACAGTTGATACAAATGCGCACCGCCGAGGTCAATCGCCTGGCTAGCGCTGCGCGTCAGTGCATCCCGAAGCACATTGACTAGCTCAATCAAGAGATTGGCACAATCGATCGACAGCTTGATGACCTTGTTGAGCAAACGCAAACGTTGAGTCACAAACGAAAGTTGCTTGAGAGTGTGCCTGGTATCGGTCGCATCACTGCTATCAACTTGCTGGCTCACTTGCCCCAGTTGGGGCTCAAGAACCGCAAGGAGATCGCTGCCTTTGTGGGGTGACGCTAACCAGAGCGGGTCGAGCTGCAAGGCTAGACACATCTACGGCGGTAGACAGGACCTGAGATCGGTGTTGTATATGGCGACCCTCTGTGCTATTCGTTTCAATCCGCCCATCCAGGCCTTTTATCAGCGTCTGCGTCAGGCTGGGAAGCCGCCCAAGGTCGCCGTTGTCGCTGCGATGCGCAAGCTGCTGACGATTCTAGGTGCGATCCTGCGTGACCAAAAACCATGGCAGCCGGTTGAGCATGCCAGCCCCGCTTGACAAACAACACAGTTACTCCGCGTGAGAATCAGCCTTGCTCCCGGCTGTGAATGCACCCCTGCACTAGCACGTCTCGCATTGTATGGTATAATGGACAGGGTATACGAAAGCGCAGTCACACCGGCTCTATTAGAGCGTCCAAATCCTTCAAAATTCACATGACTTGGCAATATGCTATACCAAGTTATTAAATCATTAACAAATAGTTGGCTTGAGCGTTCAGATTGTCCGCTTAAGGGTTTAATAGATTATATACGTAAACGTGGTAAATTAAGGGATGCTCAAATAGAGGCAATAGAAGTTTACTTATTTCTTAAGTTTGTAGGAGACAATCAATCGCTTCAAAATCTTTTTAAGCAAGGCTTCTTCTTTAAAACTCCTCCACCCGATTTGGATAAGCTGCTTGTTAGCCAAGAAACTCGAAATTTACTGAGTAGAGATACTGCTGCTGCATCACTTTTTCAGTTTGCGCGCCTACCCAATGAGAACGGCGAAAGCACTTTACCGCAATTGGAAAGAGTTATTGCTCAATATCCATATACTATAAACTATAATGAAACTATTGAAAAAATTTTTTATAACGTTACCTATCCGGACTACCTCTTTAGTCTACCAATGGGTGCAGGTAAGACTTTTTTGATTGCCGCTCTTATCTATCTGGATTTATATTTTGCTCAAAAAGATCCACAAGATGAGAAATTCGCACATAACTTTTTAGTACTTATTCCCTCTGGACTAAAATCCTCGATAGCCCCCAGCTTGAAAACCATTGAACAGTTTGACCCAACCTGGGTTTTGCCTGACCCTGCTGCTAGTAAGATCCGTAGCATGCTGCAGTTTGAAATCTTAGACACGCCCAAGTCCGAGAAAAAAGGCAATCGTGTTCGCAACCCCAATGCTCAAAAAGTGAATGCGCTCATCAGCCAGCCGGCGCCGTTTGGACTCGTGTTCTTGGTCAATGCTGAGAAGGTGATTCTAGATTGCCTCGACCGCAATGGACAACAGGCGCTTATCGAGGACGAGAGAAGCCGTGCAGCTAACGAGCTGCGTCATCTGCTAGGCAGTATTCCGCGCTTGGGGATTCACATTGACGAGGTGCATCATGCTACCAAAGATGACATTAAGCTGCGCCAAGTGGTCACGCAGTGGGCAAAAAACGGTAATGTAGTCAACGTGTTAGGCTACTCTGGCACGCCATATCTGGAGGGTGAGGACTGTATTTCTATCGCATCCAATGTAGATGTGCGGTTCACCCAGATTACCAATACCGTCTATCACTATCCTTTGGTGCGCGCTATCCGGAGTTTTTTGAAAAAACCTGAGATTAAAACTCATAATAACTTGCCACCACAAGAAATAATTCGGTGCGGTGTTAAAGAGTTCTACGAAAAGTACGGTAATAAGGTTTACTCAAATGGAGCTATAGCTAAATTGGCTATCTATTGTGGAACGATTGAACGCTTGGAAGAGGAGATATATCCTTTTCTGCGCAGCGAGCTTAAAATCCCTGATGATGAAATCTTGAAATATCATCGTGGCAATGCAAAATATAAGGTGTCGCAGGAAGCTGCTATGGAGTTTGCTGCACTAGATACTCCTATATCTAAAAAACGCATCATCCTACTGGTGCAAATTGGAAAGGAAGGCTGGGATTGCCGTTCGCTAACGGGTGTAATTTTGGCGCAAAAGAAAGATGGGCCGACGAATATGGTTTTACAGATTGCCTGTCGTTGCTTGCGCCAAGCGGACAGAGATAAGCTCGAAACCGCACTTATCTGGCTTAACGAGGACAATGCTAAAATTCTACAAATGCAATTAAAAGCTGAACAACGCACTAGTATTGAAGAAATAAACTCCATTGTTAAAGCTAGTGATACAAAAACTATTGAACGCTTTCCACGCGATGAGTATCTTAAACTACAGCCAGTGAGCTTTTATCAACTCCGCATCAATTATGGCGCGGTGGAGCTAGAAGTTACTGCCATCCCAAACACAGGCTTGACTGACTTGCTCAACTCTATAGAGAAGTATCGCGTTTACGGACAAACCCAAAGCGGAACGTTGGCCGGCGAAAACAAAGCCAGCCTCACCGTTAAGCAAATCCAGATAGTGAAAGAAGTTAAGGGAGACACCATCCGATTCGATCAATGGCTCAATTTAATCGTGCGCGAGAGTTTTGGCGGCATCACTTACCGTAACCTCGCTAGTTATACTCATATACTTAAAAGTATTTTCGATAAAATTACTGTGCCTGCTCCACAAGATAAGCGCACTCTTAATCTACTGTATGACCAAGAGCGCGTTCGTTCTGCTATCCGTGCTGCATTCTTTGCCCGTCGCCAACTGCAAACCAATGAGGAGGTCATCCATCAGAACGCCAGTTTGCTATTGGCTTCTAAACTGACTCCAGTGAGTGAGAAAAACGCTTACCCATCTGAACAGGATGCACAAACTATCCTACAGGCGGACAAGCAAGGCAAAACGGGAGAACAGCTAGAGAAGGATCACAAGCAGATAGCAGAGACCATTCGCCAACAATATGCCAACTTGAACCTGCCTGGTCTTGCCAATATATCCGTTTCAGCCCTCAGCTTGCCTGTGCGCTGGAAAGAGCGAACACTGCACTATGTTCCATATAGCTTTGCCCAAAGTAAACTCGAAATGGATTTTTTAATAGCTTGCTTACAGTTACAGGATTTCCAGCAGAAGAACTTGGAGATATACTACAATGGTGAACAAGGGCTAACTGAATTCGTCATAGTATGCTATCAGAAAATAGGTAATTTCTGGAAACGTCTTGGGGAATACGTTCCTGACTTTCTGATCTTGCAGCGCGATCAGAATGCCAATCCTTATCGTGTTCTGATTGTAGAAACTAAAGGCACAGGGTTTGAGGAACGCTTTAAACTACGCCGTATTTATATCGAGAGTGACTTCTTGCGCCTAAACAAAGATAAGTTCGGATATAATCGTTTTGATTTCCTCTACATCCGTGAATCAGACAATCCTACCGAACGCCTAGCTAAGCTTGCTGCCAAAATAAATGCTTTCTTTGTATAGCGCACTGCAAAATTAAGTGAGTAGCTATGCCTATCAATTATGTTCCCTTCTACCCTACTCCAATTGAAGGACAGGCTTTGCTGAACAACTTCACTCGTACCAGGCGCGCACTTGCCTATCGTGACAATGACAAGCCAGCCCAGCGCATCCTGCGTGGCATGCCGCTCTACGAGGTAGATAAAGTAGAGCAGGTAGGTGAAAACCCAAATGGCAACCTGATTATCCGCGGCGAGTGCCTCTCTGCCTGCGCCTATCTCAAAGATCAGGGTATTCAGGTCGATCTGGTTTACATTGACCCGCCCTTTGCTAGCGGCGCGAACTACGCTAAGAAGATATTCTTGCGTCGCAATCCCAAAGTAGCACAGAGCATTGAACAAGCTGAACAGGAGCTAGACGATGAGGCATTGCGTACCTTTGAGGAAATCATGTATGGCGATATATGGACAAAGGAGGCTTACCTAAATTGGATGTATGAGAACTTGTTCGCCATTAAAAGCATCATGAGTCCTTGCGCTAGTATTTATGTTCACATGGATTGGCACATTGGGCATTATGTTAAAATATTACTAGACGAAGTTTTCGGAGAAGACAATTTCAGAAACGAGATCGTGGTTAAAAGAATTAAAAAGAGCATAAAAGAAAGGGAAAGAGTAAAATCGTTAAACGTTGCAACTGATTCTATTTTCTTTTACACTCTTAGTGATGATACAACTATTTTACCACCCATGAAGCGATCAAAAAGAGCAGCAAGGTGGCATTCTTTCGACGCTCCAGGGATTAGAAATGGAATGGATTACGAACTTTTTGGGCGCAAACCGCCGGCTGGAAGACACTGGATGCGTTCAAGAGATGTTGCGGAGCAATGGATAAAACAAGGGAAATTACGCTGCAACCCGCATACAGGAAAACCGGAATATCTGATAGATGAAACTGAAGTGATGCTATGTGACAGCCTCTGGGATGATATTGTAGCATACTCGTTTACAACTGATTACAATACTGAAAAAAGCGAATCTCTGCTCAAGCGTATCATCGAAGCCAGCAGCAGTCCAGGCATGATCGTTGCAGATTTCTTTGGCGGCAGCGGTGTCACTGCAAAAGTCAGCCACGACCTGGGACGCAGATTTATTCATGTAGATGTGGGCATCAACAGCATCCAAATCACCCGCAGCCGTCTGAAAAGCGCAGGGGCGTCATTCGATATTTTAGAAGTGCGTGATGGCGTGGCGCTATTCCGCAATCCCGCTCAAACAATGGAAAAGCTAGCTACACTTATCCCTGGCTTAGGAAAAGTTGAAGATCTAGGCGATTTTTGGGCAGGTGCTATTCAAGATGGCAAATTCGGCATAATTCCTGTCTATTTGCCCAACCTGCTCGATCACCGTGAAAAACTACTCGATCTCCCTCAGCTCAATCGTATTATTAACGAGCAAATCCCTAGCCTCCCTGACAGCGTGAAGAAAGTCATTGTCTACTATGTGGACATTGAGAACGAAAAGGAGGCTAAAGACTTCATTCGCGAGTATGGCAACCCTCAGGTAGACGTGGAATTACGCGATCTAAAAACCGTTCTGCATGAGATCGTGCTAAACGATGAAGTGGAATACGTCGTTAGCCAAACTCAAAGCGAATGGCGTGTAGAGATCATTCGTTTCTATTCTGACCGCTTAGTACAAAAAATTGACGCTCACAATAAGAAGCTGAAGCTCAATACAGGAAATAAAAAAAATCGCCAACCAAAGCTAGAAGAAGCTATACAGCGTAACGAGAGGTCTCAGTTGGAAGTTGCTCCTCTGGAAATCAGCGAAAACGGTCTAGAGCTCATCGAGCTTATCAGCCTAGATTGCACGGCATCTGGTGGGCCATGGCATAGCGACGCAGAAATCGAGATAGACAAGTATGGCTATGTCATACGCGATGGACAGAAAACCGGAACCTACTGGGATGCTAGTATCTCATCTAAGCGGCCTCCCTTGCGCCTTAAAGTCCGTAATATTGCAGGCGATGAGACGATTGTGCTTATCTCGAAAGAGGCAAATAGTTTATCTTAATTACTGTAAAGCTAATTTCGATTTCTTAAATTACGATAAAAATGCACTATAATTCATTTCAAAATTTTTTATTATAGATTATCTGACATATCTATTACCTACTTAACGTCAGTTCGGATTTACACGAGGTCAAGCGAACTTGTGCTGACAGCAAACAAGCCTCCAAAGAGCCCCATTACTCGATCTGTTCTGCCACGTCGATGACTTTTGCAAAGCCTTCCTGCCTCACTGGAACAAGCAGCTACTTTCAGCCTGTCGCCCGCGTGGACGACGCCCCAGCTTATGCATTAGCGAGATTATGACCATCCTCATACACTTTCATCAGTCCAACTATCGCAACTTCTACCTTGAGTATGTCATGACACGCCTACGCAATGAGTTTCCAGGTCTGGTCAGCTACAACCGATTTGTTGAGATCATCCCTTCAGTTATCGCGCCGCTTAATGCCTGCCTGGGCACATGCACAGGCATCACCTTCATTGACTCCACCACACTTGCCGCGTGCAAGAATCCACGTATCCATTGTCACAAGACGTTTGCCGGACTTGCCAGACGCGGTAAAACATCCACCGGATGGTTCTATGGATTTATCTGATAGTCAATGACCGCGGCGAACTGATTGACTTCGTGCTCACCCCTGGCAATGTTAAGCCTGTTCCCAGACTCGCACGCCGACTCTCCTTCGGAGACAAGGGATACCTATCGAAGGCGTTACGAGATGAACTCCTTCAACGTGCAACTGATCACCGGCATTCGCGCTAACATCATGCTGCCGCTGCTGGACAAGCTTTTACTCCGCAGGCGGGTAATCGTCCGTTGACCAGTTCCTCGCAGATTGAGCACTCGCGCCACCGCAGCCCTGTCAACTTTGTGGTCAACGTATTGTGCGGGCTAATTGCATATTGCCACCGGCCGAGGAAGCCGTCGCTCAATCTAGCTGCCTTGGCCGGTTAATCCGAACTCACGTTAATTTAATATTCCGACCACTTTTTCTAAGCTCGTTGAACAAGATACCAGGCAACACATTGCCGACCCTCTGGCTATTATCGAACTGGACCTGCCAGATCACTTCGATGAGAGGTTCCTTGTTCAGCCATTTCGGAAGCGAGTGCATAGACGTCCTCCGGTTCGAAATGCGCCATCTGCTCACTCGCGATTGCGAAAGATAGCAGGATCGGTCAACACGTCCTCAGCCAAGGCTCATCACCTTCAGGCTCTCGATCCCCCGGTCGTCTACGATCTTGACGGCGATGCGCTTGTGCTCACCCGGCGCGAAGGGCAACGAGGCCGTACTGCGGTAAGCCTCGATCCGTTCCTCGTCAATCTTGGCCTTGAGGTTCTTTGCCAGCTTCGCCCAGCCTTCGTTTTTGCCTTCCATTGGGAAGAAGATCTGACGCGGGTAGAGGCTGCGCCCAGCGTACTCGGTGTCGAACAGCCAAACAGCGATCTTGTCCACCCCGCCCGACTCAATGTCGCCGGTCTTGGTGTTGTAGTAACCGAAACCGTGCACTACGGCGCGCAACTTGCCTTTATCAGGATCCGAGGTGATGGATTGCACTTCCACATCAGGTTGCCCGATCAATCAAAAGCATTCCTTGCTGGCTCGCTTCTTCTTTAGGTCAGCGGTCAAGAGATCCGCGTTCATCTGCGCCTTGAGTAACTGCATGCCGGCCTGATCCGATTTCATCTCGTCAATATCCTTGGCAGCTTCCGGGTCGAACTGGAAGGCGGCGAAGAGTAGCAGATCTGGTTTGGGAACGAGTATCCGCGCTTCTTGCCAGGTCTGCTCTACCTGCCGCTGATCGAGACTCCAGGCCGAATGAGACAACAACGCGGTTAGTGGGTAGTGGATTGTGGCTGGTGGAAGGTTTTTCGCCTCCGGACGCTTTCTTATCATCCACATATTCCCTCGCCACTCTCCACTACTTCGCCGTCGGCATGCAGCCAGCGGCAGCCTGGCAATGGTTCCAGGCGGGCAAAGCGGATGTATTGCCCGCTCTTCCCACGAACCATGACGCGCAAGAGTTCATTGTGCCATTCCAGCGTCTCGCCGGATCGAGCGATGGACGTATCGGCTTGTCGGCCAGTCGCTCCTGCGTCGGCCAACAATTGATTTCACCGTCGGCGCAGGCACCGCCTCGACCGTGAACGGTCCGCTGACACGCACCTTTATCCTATCCACGAAGGGCTGGTCGTAGAGCGTCTCCTGTGGCGCGTGGCGGGCGATGGCCGCATCGATAGCTGTTTGCAACGCACGGCAGGCTTGATGGAATCGTTCGAACGGTGCACGGGCAGCTTCTGGCCAGTCGGCGGGAAACTCGAAGCGCATTCCCCATTCCACCAGTTCGTTGACCTTGACCACCTGGCCGGCGAGCATGCTGAAGGTTGCCGTGTCGGGCGCGACGAAGCCCACGACGTGTCCAGAGCACCCGCCAGTGGTGACCTTGAAACGCAAATAGTCTTCACCCCCAGTCCCTCTCCTTTTGGAAGAGGAGAGTTTTAAGGCCGCGTTAATCTCAGCCTGATCCGCCTCCACCTCCGGGTGCAACCGCGCGTAGATGCTATCAATCTCCGGGTTGTTGGCGATGGGCTTAAGCGTGACGTGCGGCACGGTCTTGTACTTGAAGCCGCTGCCGACGCCTTCGTTGGGGTGCGCCAACTCGTAGTAGTCGAAGACGGCAGTCATCAGCCGCTGGCGGGCGATGGTGATCGCGACGCGCGAGGTGTCACTGGTGTCCAGCGCCGGCCCTACTGCTCGGCGGTGTAGGCCGTCGTGCCGCTACCGCAGGTCGGGTCGAACACCAGGTCGCCTGGATCGGTGGTCATCAAAAGGTAGCGTTGTATAACAGTAGTTATTGTCTAAACCGCGTAGCTTTTGTCTATCTCGCCTCGTGTGTTTTTCCAAACATTCGACAGTTCTTGAACGGGATGGTCTTCATGCGACAGCAAATAGCGCAGATTATTACCACTAGGAAAGAGGCGATTGCTCCTTGCAAAGGTTTTCATCCCTGTGAAGTTTGTCTTCCAGCTCTTGCCTCGCCTTAGCCGAAACCATGGACCCTCGTACTGAACGTCGAACACACAGCGCTTTGTTCAACCTGCAGAGTTTAGATCCTCCACAACGAACGACCTTGCACCCGTTGGTATAGCAGCACTCCTCATTTTCTCTTTTGGCGTCATGGACCGTCGAGAACCATCTGGCATTAGAAGTAAAGCGATGCACCGTATCCGACAATCGATCTGGCTGAAATCATTACTACTGGCTGTCGCTGGAACATTGGTATCCACAATGTGGTACTTTGTCATGCAGGCAATGCTGCTTTGCCGTTTGCTCGTCTCCTGGCCGCTTCCAGGAGATCGCCAGTGATGTCCCCAAAGAAGTCTTTTGGCCAGTTTCGAATGTCGCCATAGCGGTTTATTGGTAGCTCTTCCAGTCTGGAGCTTCCATCTTCGCCGAGGTCGCAGAAGTAGATCGCTGTGTCCTCAGGCGCGATTGCGCCCTCGGCGATGCGGCGCTGAATGCGGCGCAGGAGGTGTTCGCTGTGGCTTTCGATGATCAATTTGAGATGGCGATTGTTAATAACATCTATGAAGACATCCGCCAGACCAGCCTGGGCCGAGGGATGGAGGTGAATCTCTGGTTGTTCTAGGATGACAGTCACGCCGGGCGGGGCATAGTAACACAGCACCAGCACTGGCAACACCTGCGAGACGCCAAACCCCAGGTCGGCAATGGATAGGCTGGGATCGTCTTTCAGCCGGCTGCTCTGAACCTCGTAACTGCTGGCGGTCAACGGGCGCATGTTGAGCGATTGCGCCAGCCCTAACTTCCCTAATTCCTCTTCTACTTTTCTCTGCAACGTCGTTGTTTTGCCGCGTCCGGGATAAACAGGCTGCGTCCCAGCGGCGATCAGCGCAGGAATAGCCAGTTCACCCTTTAGGCCCACGTCGCGGGGGTTCTCGCCAAGCCAGGTATAGACGCGCTGAGGATACTCTCTCAGCGGCCCCAGGTAGAGGATGCCCTCACACAGTTTCTCAAACGCTAAGCTCAGCTCGCTGAACAGCTCAGCCTTGTGATAGGCGCGCAGCACCTCTTCGGGAAAGCCATAGCACTTAATAGGTGCTGGGAATGCCTTTCGTGTCCGGCCTGGAAGGCGGGCCAGTTCCTGGCCATTGAGCCGGGCCTTGAGCACGTAAGCGCGCTCGCTTTGCCGGCTAAGGCGGACGAGGAGTTGCTTGCATGCCTCATCGCCTGAGTATTCCAGATGCTCCACGTGCGCTGATCGATTTATCTTCACCGAGAAGCGCAGGGTGTGCAACGCAAGGTTCGGTTCGTCATCACTGATCGCAACTGGCCAGGCTGTTTGCCACTTGAGGTTGATCTGCGTGTGCTGAGCCTGATGATGGATCAGGTTAGATACGCTGCCGAGGTCAACATAGCTTTCCTTATCTACCTTGGTCCGCAGTGGTACTCTCACGTCCCTGGACTCGACGGTTTGCTTAAGCAGGAGGAGCGCTTGTAGCAGGCTAGATTTACCAGAGTTATTGGCACCAAAGAAAACCGTGAGCGGGCGCAGCGCGATCGCCCCCGTGTCCTTCCAGGACTTGAAGTTCTCCAGCCGCATGCTCAGCAGCGTCGAGCTTTCCGTGGTCATCATGGGCGCTATTATACCATAGAGCGAGGATGAAAAGGATGGGCAGCTCGCTCGCCCGAGTAGATTTGAACTTAGCACCCCTTACAAATTCGATATCAATCTGCGTAAAATCTTGATTCTAGGACACTGTGCTATCATAGCCTTGCAAGAAGCTGATAACGACTGGGAATATCCTTGGTGGCAAGGTCCAGTAATACCGCTAGAAAGATAAGGTGGTCTGTGATAGGATTACAAGTATATAAAATTCACCTTATAATCAAAAATAGTATTAATTCTGTATTATTCAATCTATTTCTATATTAATTTAATTAACGTAAAAAATTCTTCGCCGCTGATTTTTGGGGACTTAATGTTCAATAACAGCTCATCTATTAATTCGTCTATTTTATCATATTCTTCAACCGACAACTCTCAGTCAAGTCGATAGAGTTGTCTTGTACACACCAGAGTTATGGCACTAGCGATATCCGAAATCGCCTTCACCAACAGAGTTTGCTCGGCGTTGATTACTTAACATGGTAAATGGATTCTATCAGACAGACGCAGCGGCTACTGGGTGCATTCATCGAGCGCGCAATAGCCGTTCGCCTAGACCCAGTCGAGAAGGAAATCATGCCGGCGGATGACTGTTCCAGAGACGACACCCCAGAAGACGCATGCGCATCTGCCCAACCTGTGGATCATCACCTATGAAGTGAACGGCGGCAAAGGCACAGCCATCCAGACTGCGCTGGCGCACATTACTGGCGACCATTCAGGATGCTGATTTGGAATCGCGCTGATTGTGCGAGGGGAAGCCAAGGTGGTATAGCGACTTAAGCACACAGCGCTGGTGCATTGCATTGGGGAACCGTTTCGTCACTTTCTTCGCCAACTTGTTATATGGCATCTCGCTGCGGGATATGCTATAGCGCGAGGTGGTAGAAGGACTAAATGCCGGCGCTTCGATGTGGAAGCTGAGATCACGGCCAAGATTCTGCGGCGCGGTTACACCATTGTCGAGGAGCCCATTCTCTATACGAACACAAGAACCCCTCACCCGCTGGCGGCCGGCCCACCCTCAAGGCGCTGTGGCGGTATCGAAACTGGCGAGGCTAGCCGCGTTGGGCGTTGTGCCGATGACAACTGCATCTCCCAGCAGCCGACCATCCTGCCAGGCCGGCAAGCGCTGACCAGTCTGTGGCTCATAAACGCCGACAATCACCTGGTAGTGACTGCTGGTCAGCGCCGGCGGCGCAATCATGGCGTGGGAATCGCGCATCGACTGCCCGATCGCCCAGCGCGTCATGGGCAAGCGCGTGTTGAGCGGCAGCCGGTCGCTTTGAAATGCCAAACGCCCTGTCTCGTCGAGCACGTGCACGAACGTCTTGTAATCCTGGGTGATTGCCTCTGGCAAGGACCATTCGAGGACGACATAGAACCAATCGCCGGGGATCACCTCTGCGCGTAGCCAGGCGCGCCGCAGGCTCACGCGCGCGCCGGGGTGCTCGCCAAAGACTACGTCCACTGTCTGGAAGGCGGGACGCACAACCGGTCGGCGCTCCAGGCGATATAGCGGCAGGCGAATCTGGGCAAAGTTAAATTCACCGATCTCATATCCGTTGGCCCATAGCGTGGACTCGATCAGTCGCTGCGGATCTACGACATCTTCTTGCCAGAGTATCAGCCGAACGCGGGTGAACTGCTGTGCGTTGAGCACGGCCAGCACAGGCTGGTCGTCGGCGAGCACGCCATGCAGGCCTGCTGGCAGGGCCACGAGCGAGGCCGCCAGCGCCGGCGGCCAGTAATACGTCACGGCAAAGTTGTCGCGTGTCATGATGACAAAGTCCCCTTCCTCCAGCGTCTCGACCACGTGTTGGACTGCGC
>Ga0308405_1001251_pt1 | contig 12996 bp, 3 predicted proteins | sample HotsprSampleMS13_FD_203473 | JGI IMG/M metagenome (GOLD analysis project Ga0308405, IMG submission 203473) | Hot spring phototrophic mat microbial communities from Mushroom Spring, Yellowstone National Park, Wyoming, United States - 20060912_MS13 ...
GCGCTTTCCATCTTCATGAACGACGAGTTTATGGAGCGTTTCCGGCAAGCGCTTTATGCGACCATGTTCCCTCTCAGTGAAAACAGGATGGGAAAGGCGGCTGCGATGGACCTTGGTCTCATATCGTCAGGCGCCCGTATGGTTGAAGAGACCGGTACCGGCATAGACATAGAAGGCAGCTTTTATGTCTCCGTGCAATCTTCTCAGTTTATGAACTACTTGAACATGCGCTCCTCGCTGTTCCCGTATCTGTACCAGCACTACACTCCGGACCGACCGGAGTCCCTATTTGACCCTGTGACCGGTTCGATGTTTGGGGTTCCCGACCCGAAGCTGAGGATCAGCGAATTCCTGCGTGCGATGGTGTTGGAAGCGTCTATGCAGGAGCTTCGCAAGACGCGCGAGACGGATGACCTGATGTATGCGGCGCTGACCGCTGCCCGTAGGATGGGTGACGAGCCAGCAGCTGCGTGGTTTATGGGTGCGCTGTTCCGAGAAGCCGCCGAAGCAGATCCTGCGACCAATCTAGTCGGTCGTTACGGCATGTCCAACCTGTTGATGCTTCGCCAGATGGCAAAGAGCGGGCAGATCGGTGAACTTTACAAGTGGGGTATCGAGGCGTTTGAGCGGGAGTTAACTCGTCAGTGGCAGGGACTGAACGTCATCGACGAGGTGGATGTGGACGAGGACCCGATGCTCCGTGCATCCGTCTTCGTCATGAAGAAGGGTCCACGGATTGGTAGCTTCGAGTGGTTTACCGGTTATCTGACGCGCTGGAATCGTGTAGAGAACGAGTCAGACATCTACCGATACTTCGTCGGTTGGCGTCTCAATGAGATGCTCCGTCCTTACGGATTGGCGCTTGGTGGTTCGTCTTTGTCTTCCGGTGGCAGGGCACTGCGGGACATCGCACTTTATCGACTGATGCCGGCGCTTGGTGGTTATCTCGCTTGGCGATATATCAACACCGAGATGCGCCACTTATTCGGTTACGCTCCGGCGGATCTCATGGCGGACACGTTCCGCATGGCGCAGATGGGCTCCACCCGCATCATGGATGTCACCGGCATCACCCGTCTCAAAAAGTTCCTGGTAAACGAAATCCCCGGTTTGGATGTCTATTTCAACCCGCGCAGCGCCGATGAGTTGGAGTTCTATCATCGGTATGGTTTATCTACCATCCGATACGGACGCGGATGGCTTAGTGGTAGCCGTACTCCGTTAGTCGGTGAAGGAGTTCAGGCGAACTTACCGACATGGTATCGCGGCATTCGTTCCTACTGGCAGGCTGCTCCTAATGCAGACATTGCGACACTCTCGGCATATTCCAGAGGTGACGTACCGCTACCGACCCCAAGGAACCCGCTGGCGCCTGTGTTCTACGTCGTACGTCGCACACTGGGTATCTCGGACCGTCAGTTCGCCGAGCGTCATCGCAAGGACCGTCCATACCCCATCGCCTACCGTGACATGGAGGCAGTGCCGTCTCCTGCCTACCGTGCCTGGAAGGCTGCCTCAATCGCTGCCGGACCTGCCGTTTCTACACAGGATGTGTCTGCTCAGGCTGGGCATGTTCAATCTGTGACTGTTCAGGCTGTGCCTTCGGTGTCTGGTGCCGGTAGTTTGGTCTCCGTCGGTGGAGGCGGTGTTCAAACCAAAACAGAACCAAGACCGAACTTCAGGTCTTTCATGTTGGCAGTTGGCATGTCGCCTCGGCTGCGCGAGGAGCTGGTAACCGCTCCTGGTGCGGAGACCCCTGTGAAAGCCGGTATGCCGGTCACTCTGGGTGCATCGCCTGTTGAGACCGCTCGTGTGGCAACCCGTAACATCTTCCATCAGGTCTCCGAAATACAGGGTCTTTATGGATGGTTTAATCGGCTGGTGTCGGATGCCTTCTTTGGTCGCGAGAACCCGATAGTTACCGAAGATCCTGCATGGGCATACTCCTTCTCCAGACGGTTCTGGGAATCGCTTTATGGTGGTCTGGACATACTGCCGTGGTCTAACGAATTGAACGAGCTTCTGCGTCGGTTTGTGCCCAGGCGCCGCGCAACGGAGTATGTGTATTATAACCCCATCCCTAACACCATGCCTTACTGGATGCCTGAGCGGTTACGTTACGGTGACCCCTATGTACGCGTCTATGCCGGTGAATTGCGCTTACCAGGCGCCGCTTACCGATGGGCGAACCCTGCAAGGTTCGGTGTGGCGCGACCTGGACCGCACGACATCAGTGACACCAACCTGCTGACACTTCCTGCCGAAGCGATTGGTATGGACCGCGAGCGTCAGTTTGCCGTGCTGACCGGTATGGAGAGGGCAGCCGGACTAAGGACTCAACTTTCGGATCAGGTCATCAATCGCGTAGCACGTCGTTATCTGGAGCAGTTTTCAGATGATGCTGCTATCTATAGGGATATAATCACACGCGACGATGAGAATCGCGTATCGGCTTACACTATGTTGATGGTTGGTGAGGGCAGACATGCCAATATAGTTCATGCCGTGCCTGCTGATATGGACATTAGGTCGGCGAAGATTGCAATGATGGAGCGGATGCGACAGTTGGGTGTTCGGCGTGGTGAGTTGTTGGTTGTGACGGATGAACAGACTGGTGCTTTCCGTCGGATACCTGTTCGTCGTGACGACCGCGTATTGAGCCCCCATCTTGCGCGTTGGCGCCGTTTCCGTGAGTCGTTGATACGTGACATCGAGTCCGGAGACATCAACGAAGGCATGTTCTACTCCCCGCTCCAGCGTTTTGAAGTTCTCGCTGACGTCTCCCCGAAGAGTTCCTACTTCCGTCATCTCAAGTCAGCGATTTCCGCGAATCTTTCCAAGTTGACCGATGAGGAGCGTCGTCGGTTCGAGTATGCGCGGGACGTTGCCGAGCGCACCGGCGAGCGTTACCATCTCTATCCGTATCGTCTCGCGCCGTTAGAGGCTAAGGAGGCGCGTGCGCTTGGATTCGATGAGGAGGGTCGTTTACGGATTGAGGGTCAGGAGAAGGCGTTAAGGCTTGCCGGTATCCAGTTGAGGTTCGGTGAGATTAAGCGTCGTTACGGTTTGCCGGAGAACGCACCGCGTGAGGAGGCTTTGCGCAGACTCGCCGAAGAGTTTGGATTAACGGATCGTGTGGAGTTGTTGCACAGTGGGATTCGCGGTACTCGCCGTGCTCCCAGGTATATTGTTCGCGCACGCGGTCGGAACTTGAACCGTTTGCTGTTGCGTTCCGGTTTGGCGGTGCGTGACGAGGAAGACGAGTCGATGGAGTCTCGTTACTTGCGATGGGGACCTTTGCGCAGGCTCTGGACTCGGTTAGTGGACTTCTTCACCCATTTAGACACGCCGTTCCACACGAAGTTCCTGCGGGTCAGGTCCCCGTTGGAGGAGTGGGAGCGCAGTCACGTCTTCGGTACCAGGTCCGGCTCGTGGGAGTCCCCGATACGCACCTACGTTAAGCCGACTATCACCGCCATTATCAACAAGAATCCCATATACGCGGCGATGAGCGGTGCTTTCTTTGGGAGTCTATTCGGTTTCACCGTTGGCGCCAAGCGAGAGGGTCTTATGTACGGAGCTGCGGCCGGGTTCGCTTTATCGTTGATGCGCAGTGTCGTATCCCCGCGCGGTTACATCCCCTCCCGTACCCGCAGGAAGTGGGAGATAGACGAGTACATAGACGCATTGCAGTATACGAAATACACGCGTTTAGCGCGTGAGGAATCGGAGCTGGCGAAGCGTTTAGAGGGCACCGATGTGGACCAGTTGCTTCGCGACATGCAGGAGCAGGATCGGGAGCAGGGCCAAGAAGCAGAGCGGCGTCGCCGCCAGTTGGTAAAGAAGTTGGACCGTGTTCGTCGGAGACTATCGGAGCGTCCCAGTGATAGGTTACGTGAAGAAGAGGCTCGGCTGCTGTCGGAGATAGAGCGGTTGGAATCGGATCCGGAGCAGACTCGTCGCAAGCGTCGCAAGCGTCGCAAGATCGACTTCAGCAGTCTGGGCGATCATGCGAGGCGTGCGTTGTTGTATCGCGCTATGGCGGAGCAGACCGCAGCGGGCACAGGTACCGCTCGCACCCATGGTGAAGCCCTACGCACGGTTAGACCTTACGTTCGTGACATCTACCGTCAGATACTGGAGACCGGAACGCCGAAGGAGAAGCGGAGGTTCTACGAGTTGCTACCGGACTACCACAAGGTAGTGTTCCACGACCTTTTGGCTCCGGATCTACCGCTTCCGAAGCGTCCGGACCCCACCAGGCTGTTCCGAAAGTACGGTTTGCCCGGTCCTTCCTGGCGTGGATGGGATCCCGATGTCGATTTGGAGTTATTGCGCTCCCAGCTTCTGGAGCAGGGTGGACTGGATCCCGTAGAGGCCGGAGTGTTCCCGACCGAGCGTGCGGTCTCCCGTCTGGTCCTGGAACAGGTCGGTGTGCCGGTGCCTATCACACGAAACGATGTAGCGGCGCGTCTCGCCACATTGCTTGGTGAGAGCAACTGGCAGCGTGTGATGGGTGCATCTGGCGGCAGTAGACTCGGTTCCAGCTACTACACCTACGTGGACTATTACGACAGGGAGTACGAGAAGAATGTATACAAGCACTACATCCGTTCCCTCTCTGCCCTCGCTTAGCGAAGAAGACATGGACTTTCTGAGGATGTTTGCGTCTGGCGCGACACTGGAACAACTCGGTCGAGAGCTCATGGGATTAGAGGGCAGTTACATGTCCGTTTGCGGAAGAGCCTACCGCAAGCGAAACCAGTTACTGCATCAGCTCGGTTTAGATCCCACGCAGCATGTGCGTCTATTGCGCCGTCAGCTTCAGGACATATTGATGGAATTGACCGAGTTAGGTAATGTATCTCAGGATGCCGACAAGAAGGGTTGGATTCCCAATCCGGTGTTTGCTTCGCGGGTACGTTACCTTCAGCAGGCTCTTGGTCTAAACGACAAGCCGACTCCACCTCCGCTATCATGGAGCGGTGACATCCAGAAGATACTGGTCCTCAGTGACTTACATGTTCCTTTCCACAGCGAACAGTTGCTGATGAGTGCTTTAAACGAGCACCGAGATGCACACGTGGTGGTGTTACTAGGTGACTTTATGGACATGTATAGTGCATCCAGGTTCGCGCGTTCCAGGAACATTGATCCTATGGACGAGATGAGTCACGCCGCCGCGATACTGGAGCTGTTAGCGACGCGCTTCCCCCGTGTGGTCGTGCTAGAGGGTAACCACGACTCACGTGCTCAAAGATGGTTGCAGACGAACCGTCCGGAGATAGCTCCGTTGTTGCTCCATCCGTTCGAGTATCTGCAGTATGTGTGGGATGGCGGTGGTATCCGTCGACGTTACTCCAACGTAGAGTTCCCCATGTTGGAGGTAAACAACGAAGGTCGCTCTGTGTTCGCTAGACATCTGTTCCGTATTGGGGATGCGTTATTAGGTCACTTCGAGCGCAGTTTGAAAGGTCCTGGGCGCACGGTTCACGGTATCGCTGTGGACTGGTTGGCGCAATGGGAGCATGTTCTGTTTGAGCCTGGCGTCATTCGTGTACTGGTACAGGCGCATGTGCATCGCCTTGCCAAGCTACAATGGGGAAGACTAACGCTATTTGAGTGCGGTTGCGTTGCCGACATGATGCAGTATGTCATGAACTCACCGGCATACCACCCACCAAATATGGGTTATGTCGTGCTCTATCAACGCAATGGCGTGACCGATGTAAACCTTTCCAACTATTACTTCTACGAGCCGAGTAGAGAGGTCAGATATGGGTCGTAAGCACAAGAACGCATCGCAAAGGGATCACAGCAAGCTGTCTGTACGCGGTGTGAAGGTACAGTATAACCGTATGCCATCCATCGTGCTGGACATGCAGGACCTTGGTGTCTGGCAGCACTCGGTGGCAATCAGCGCCGCTCTTTGGTGCAGGGATAGATACTCCTCATCGGTCGGAGTGAATGTGGACCCCTACGGTGTGTGGCAGGCTTGCCGGTTCATCGTTACCTCATCCGGCAGCCGAGTTCGCCCGTGCTTCGATGAGAGCGTAATCCCTACCATTACGTCTGCCGCCAAACAATCGGTGCAGGAATTGGGTCAGATGCGCGGGTTCTCCGACGAGATGATTCGTCAATCGGTCAAGGAGGTTACTCCCATACCCTTACTTCTCGCTTCGTTCTGGCATACAGTCTCGTTGATCGTCGGAAGCCTTGATCGCCTTGGTTCGTCTATACTCTTACGCAGCGGCGAGTTCCGACCGGTATGGCTCGTCCCGCATCGCATTGAGCACCAAGTACGCGCAAACCTGCCGGATTTCTTCCTACTCGTGGAACAGAGTGCGCCCGATGTGGTACTGAAGGCGATGAAACCGCTGGATATCGCACTGATTCTCTATTCGGCCTCATCGCAACCCCATGAGTTCGTCGCAGCAGCTAGAGCTACAGGCTGCATCGGCGTTATCGCCCATAGCCTCGACGGAGTGACACTCGGCTACTCCGCGAATGATAGGTGCTATCAGGTCGTAAACGAAGGAACGGAAGAAACACTGGTGCTGATGGCACCGCATCTGCGTGTGCGTGTGCAAGACGGTCAGGCCGTATTACCGGAAGTTCTCATACGAGACACAGAATCACAGAACACACATTCCCCAGGCACAAAGGGTCTGTGACCCTACCGCCCTCCGCTTCGCGGAGGGCGGGGGATTCCCCGCCTTCTCCGAAAAGGCGGTACAAGAGGACTGTGCCCCTGTCTGCGCTCTCCCCATTCGGGGAGAGCGGGGGACAACCCCCCATCTCGACGGAGGCGAGATGGGACACACAGTGTCCTTGTACAGTAAGTCTGTGACTTCAGAGTGTGTCTGTGTCTTCGTACAGTGGGACTGTTATATATCTTTGGAATGGATAGTAATCATGGAAGGTAGTGCAGGTGTTCTTTAGTGTTGTTGTGGTCTTCTCGTCCTCTTGAGGTTCCTCCTTGCGGTGTGGTACTGAGATCGGCGGAGAGTGCCGTTTGCCAGCGCGGTTCTCTTCGCCCTTTCTTTCTTTGTTTGGAGGTAGCCGTTGAATCCCCTACCCAACTCACCTCAAGTTAGAGTCACCGACATATTCCGTCAGTTTGTGGACGCGGTTTCTTGTTTGCACGAGCACCGTGGTTTGGTGGTCGTACCCGATGAGCTCATGTCTGAAACGAACCCTCAGGCTCGCTTGAACAGGTTGCGTCTGTCTCCGGAGCGTTACTTCGTCCGTTCTATAGATATTTCCCCACAGTTGATGCGTCCGTTCCAGGCGTTGTTGCGCGAGTTCATCGACATCGCCGTGGATGAGTTGCAGCAGCGTGGTGTAAGGATACCGGAGTTACAGACCGTTCTTTCCTATTACGGTTATCGGCGGGAGCTGGACCGCTCGACTTTGCTTTCCCCATCGTTTGCGCGTGCGCTCAATGTGGTTTTGAACCATCCTGCGCTACGTCCGAGGCTGTTGGAGTTGGAGCAGAGGTTAATAAACCGTCAGCGTCAGTATTACATAGCTATTCAGCAGTCCTGTACCGACCAGTCTGACGCCCACTCCAAGCTGTTTGTATTAGGTGTGGATCGGTACATTCTGGACAGGATGGTGGAGCGCACGACGCTACGGGTGACCCACCACCAGATGGTTCAGCCTCCTGAGCCTTTGACCGGCACCGATGCGCAGCTCGTATATGCAAGGGGTCATGAGATGCTGACCGAGATGGAACGTAGGCGTAACGAGCGTTCGCGCAACAGGTTACAGCGGCTGTTCCAGCCTGCGAATACTCAGCAGGTTCAAACTACACCACCTCCCTCTCCGGCGGCTCAGGCGATGTCCAGTACTCAGGGTACACCGGATTTGGGTTTGATTCGTGAGGTTTTTGAACCCAAGCCTTTCGATGAGCAAGCGCTGGATAAGATGAAGGAGATAGAGCAACAGGCTAAGGAGGCCGGTCGAATCACTGTAGAGCAAGCAGAACAGCTCTACCAATTAATCGCTCAAGCTTTCCCCACCGAGAGACTAACTCCCGAAGCTTCGCAGCGTTCTGTTGAAGCGATGGGTCCGATAATGCAAACGGCTCATGCATCTTTGGATTCTTCGATTGTGCGCGCTCAGCTCTCTGTAAACGAGGGTTTGCTACCGAAAGTGCTCCGTGAGTTTGTGCAAGAGACGCGAGGTGAGACAGAGACACACCCTTCGTTCTACCAGAATAATGATGCTTATCGAATATTGAAGGCTGTGTCCTCTATATGGGCAAGAGTGCTTCGACACAGCATTGAACTCGTCCCCAAAGATAGAAACGACATGTCCGATGTACAAAGTAACATCTTCCGTTTAGACCGTGTGATGTCTGATATCTCCCCTGTGCCTTTTGGTCGTCTGACTCTGGCCATTGATGCGGCCATGGCGGAGGCGATGTATAGGCTGAAGGAGACCAGATATGTTTCTGAGTCCGAGGTGGAGTACATTCTTTCATCAACACTATCTGCGCTTGATATACAGATTGACAATGAAGAGAATCTACAGAGGTTAGTTTCATCTATCCACGACGCAGTTTCTGGTGGGGGTGAACCTCCTTACTTACCGATCAAAGCTCCCTATGGTTTTGGAGTTAGATACACATGGTCTGATCTACTTCGTTTACCGGAGCGCTTCGGTCAGTTTCTGAATAGTAGCGAGTTTAGCGAGTATCATCCTGTTAATCTGGCTCTACGTGCTCTGGGTTACGACTACTCTCCAGAGGAGATTAGTCGTCTCATTGTGCAGCGTGTGTTTGGTAGAGTCTTTGGTGGACTTAATTCTGGAGATTTCTCTCATCTGCCTATCGGTGTGGCGGAGAAGATTCTTCAAATCCATCAGGCTGGAAGCATGTCCGACGATGACCTGCGTGGTCTGGCTCACGAGATGAGCTCTAGTTATGGTCAGCAGGACGTCTATTCGGGTAGGGTGTTTGTGCTTCTGCCGGGCGCCGAGCGTGTTCAGGCTTATGCCTTTGATGTTCGCGAATTGCCTCTTCCCAGGCTTCAGGTGGATTTAGGGTTTGAACAGGATGTATTACGTCCCCGTGCTCAGGGACTGATTTGGCGTGGTGAGAATGCGCGTCGCGTGTATGAACACGTCGCTGCCGGTAACCCTTTGATTCTCACCGAACGGCAGTTATATGACATCTTTCGCGATGCTATAAATGCTTCAGAGAACCTTGCTGCCGTACAGGAAGCGATGAAAGCCGAGGGACAGACTGAGGTGGAGAAGTATGGTCACCGTGCTTCTGTTGCCTCAGACGTGTTGGACCGAGTCCGCAACATGTTGGATTTCTTGTTTGAGGGTATGGAGTTCCAGGATGTGGATGATGTTGATCCTTACGAGCCTGCGCCGGAGCTTCTTCTCTCATGGGAAGATTATGACATTACCGGACAAGTAATGGTTCGTCGTCGTATCGGGCGGGGTCGTAGCGAGCGCGTGATTCGTGGCACTCGCCGTCCCGTTCGAGATGTCATACCGGAGCAGCTAATCATCCAGCAGGGTGCGGAAGCAGAGGCTCGTGCCAGAGCTTTGATGCAGGCGATGGAGCAGTTGGAGCGACGTGGTGAATATACCGCTGTGGGTCCGATGGGTTCTCTGGTCCAGGTGCAAGAGGTAGATGACGAGGGTAGGATTGTTGTTCGGGAGTGGACACTGGAGGAGTATCTGCAGCGTCTTGCACCGGCTGCTCCGGTTTCCCCGCTTCCAGCTTCTTTCGTTCCTAGCAGAGTCTTACGTGTGGATTCCGAAGAGGAGCATGAAATCGAAGCCGAGCAGGTGGATGAGTTACGAGCTGCTCTGGCGACTCACCTGGCTAAACGTGCAGACTACAGTCGTCTGTATCCCACGCAGGACCTCGTGGGGATGTTCCACGCCATAGAGACCGCCTACTCCAAGGCACTGGAGGAGTATAGAGATATTCCCTACATTGTGCGTAACCTGGAAGAGATTGTATCCGGCGTTCTAGGTGTGCCTGATGTCCAGGAGATTGATAGAAGATACATCCTGCGGTACATCTACGAGATCGAATCTTCGGTACCATTGAGACAAGAAGACCTGTACCGAGAATACCGCAACCGTCTACATGGGTTCCACAACACCTTGGTCAGTTACCTCATGGAGGAGCTATCCGAGTTCGAGGATATAGGTCTGGAGGAGCGTGACATACGTCGTCTGGCAAACCGCTTGTTGGGTGTAGCTCCGGAGCATGAGGAACGCGGTATCGATGCCACCGGGTTTGCCTTCTCCAGGTTTATGGTCGGCTTCACCGCTCAACGTTTGTATGAGATCGACTTGATAGACAGAGCATTTCATGATGTAGTAGATGATTTAGCGGGCGATGAAAGTATCAACGCCATCCGTTTCGGTTCTGCAGTTCTATCCGTCGCAGAGGCTATGGGTATTCGTCACGGTGCAGGTCCCAATGCCGATCCTCGTGGGGTTCAGATGGTGGCGCGATATCTATATCGCGAGTTGGTTAGTCGAGGAAAGAGACTCAGTGTCCGCGCCGCCAGTCAGATGACCGGTTTAAGCGCCAATGAACTGGAACGTCTTGTTTCTGGGTATACTCCGCTTGTCTCTGAATCGGAATCACGACAGGAAGTCGATGTTGCTCCTTCTCCAGTTCAGCAACCTCTATCTGATGCCGAGGCAACTCAACCTATCACTCCGCAAGCTGTGGATCCTTCATCCATGGCAACACAGCCTGGCACTCCGCAAGCGGTGGATCCTACAGTTCCAGTTCAACAAGTCTCGGTACCGGAAGAGGAAACTTCTCCGAGGACGTGGGAAGGTTCCGATGAGATGCTGGAAGCTCTTGGTTTGTCCGGAACGAACCTTTACGGCAGCGCCCGTAGGCGATTCCTGACCATCTTCGGTTGGAGCGATGAGATAAACTCCGAGGTTCGTGCCAGACTGCGTGAGCAGGAACCTCTATATCACGCACTGGTTCTCCGTCTATTCACGGGAGAAGTGTTGACACCTCAAGAACACGGGGTTATTCACTCGCTGCGGGACATATTGAACATGTACGCTCCTGACCAGGATGAACTGAGAAGACTGGACGCCAGTGCTTTGTTCAACCCGGCGAACTTTGCAGTAACTCGTGCGTTGTATCACCTGGTTACCGACGATCCCAAGTCTCCTCTCTCATTGGCTCTGCGTCGTGTCTATCTCGGTACGGCTGGAGGTATGGAGTCTGGGATAGACACTCTAACCGACCTCGGCCTTGCTGCATTCCAGTTTGCTGCGGAGTTTGTTCGTACCACTCCGCCTGGTACTCGTATCGGTAACTTGGGAGCAGTGCCGTCTGACCCCGATGAGATGGCGGAGTTCTTGCATCGTCATCTGCTCTCGCTCATGATTATGAACGCTCGTCGTCGTGTTTCGCGTGAAGAGGCTTTTCAGATGTTGCGGGAGATGAGCATAGAACAGCCTCTTCAGGGTAGAGGCGACGATGATGAGTCCTTGACCATACAGGATATAGTCGCAAATAGATTGGAACTGACTCCCGAGCAGATAGTGGTAGATCAGGCCGACACGGATACAGATACGCAGCCACAGACACCTCAACCGCAGACACCCCAACCACAGGTATCTCAGCCTACTCAGGGTGACACCCGCCGACGGAATCGTCCGAGTCGGTGGGAGTGGATTAACTACGAATCTCCGTATCGTTTGGAAGGCGGTATCAGCGAGGCTTTACGAAGGCAGGATGAATTGGTCCGTCAAATCCGTATATCTCCGCTGGCACAAAGGTTGTCGACTCTACTCGATGAGGAGAAATCACTGAGTTCACTCGCTAGCGAGATAAGGGAGGAACTGCAGGAAGAGAACAGGCGACTACGAGGTGTCGTTCGTAAGACGCCTGAGAAGGATCGTCCAAAGCTGCTGGAAAAGCGCGAGTCTCTTAGAAAGAAGCTTACGGAGACAAACCGTAGGCTTGCCGAGATTCGCAACGAGAAGGAACAGATTACAGAGAATATTCGAGACATCAATCGTGAATTCGGAATTAATGAATTTGGAATTGATGATTTACTATCTGAAATATCTAAACTAAAGAACTTGTTCAACGAACAGTCTGGCCCGACTGAAGATGCACAGGCAGCTCTTAAAGCTCAGGAATCTGTGCGAACCGAAGGTTCGGTAGGTGAAGAAGAAGAAGAAGAAGATTTAGTTGATGTCATTAAGAGGGGTCAGGAGGCTATAGCAAAGGGTGATTACAGCGACTTTGTGGTCATAGATCTAGGTGACCCAGAATCTATCAACAGAGCGCTTGGTGTATCCCAAGAACCTACTGGGGATGAGGATTACGAAGATGAAGAAGAAGATTTAGTTGATGTCATTAAGAGGGGTCAGGAAGCTCTCGCACGAGGTGATATGAGCGATTTTGTGGTTATAGACCCAAGTAACCAGGAATCGGATGAACCCGAAGAATCTACAGCCGATGAATCTCAGACCGCCGAGGAACAGAGGGAAGTTGAACTTTCAGCGGTGGATACTGCTACTGTTCAGCAACCCGCCGCGACGCCATCGACAGCAGAACCAGATCCTACGGCTCATCAGTCTGTAGATACTTCTACCGTTCAGCAATCTGTCGAGACTCAGCCTCCGGATAGGGGTAATGTTGCTATCCCCTATGTTCCTGTCAGTGAAACCATCAATTATCTACGCCACATCAGTAACATTTTGACGGATTTGCAAGCCGGTCGTATCACTACAGAGGAGGCACGTGATCTACTGCGTGGTACTCAGCTCTTTGTTGCCGGTAATGCCATCACCGCACGTGTACCCATTTGGGTCGGTGAGCAGGAAGTGCCTGTCACCGTATTCCCGAACGAACGTGTTGCTATAGCCGGTCGCACACTCTCCCTACAAGAGAGAGATCCGTATGCGATTACTCCTGAGGCGATTAACCCCATCCCGCAACAGATACTTGCTCCTATTCAACCTGACCGTGAAAAC
>Ga0308405_1001256_pt1 | contig 12922 bp, 16 predicted proteins | sample HotsprSampleMS13_FD_203473 | JGI IMG/M metagenome (GOLD analysis project Ga0308405, IMG submission 203473) | Hot spring phototrophic mat microbial communities from Mushroom Spring, Yellowstone National Park, Wyoming, United States - 20060912_MS13 ...
CGTCCGTGAGTACTACTACGCCCACCCCGAGCTGGGCAATATGTTCTATTCCAACCAGCAGGACGCCGTAGAGGACGGCTCGACCTCCGACGGGCGGTCAATCATTACCGGCAACGACGTTCTGCTGTTAATCACTCGCGCTGACGAGCTCGTGGCAGACCTGACCGCGAACAACAACGCGAAACTGAACACCCTGCTGCGCGTAGCGGTCAACGGTGCTGGCCGGGTGAGGTGATAGCATGGCAGTCCCCGCCACAGCCCACTGGGAGGTCCGCACGGACGGAGACAACGACAACGGAGGGGCTTTCAATTTCACGCGCTCCGGTGTTGGTGTTGACTACCCGTCCACGAACAACGTCTTTGTCTACAGCGGAAACCTTGTCCAGCCAGGGACTGATAAAAACAAACTGCAGGTGTTATCCGGACGTCAGTTCGAAGCGGATGACATCGGCAACGTCATCAACCTGACCGGCGGCACGGGAATAATACCCGGACGGTACGAAATTACCGCTGTGTCCGGCGGTATTGCCACTCTCGACTCAAACTGCTGGTCCACAAACAGCGGCGGGAGCGGAGGAAGTGGGAGGCTGGGCGGGGCGGTCGCACACCCCTCGATTGCGGCGCGGGCAACATACCAGTCCGGCGCACGCTCGATATTCATATGGATGAGGGCCGGTGATTACCTCTGGACACCGGCCCAGGTGATAAATGAGAGCGTGAACATCTCCGGAATGCATTTTGAGGGGTACGAGACCAACCGGGGGGACAGGCGTGGGTTTGCCACATGGAAAGCCACGACGGGTGTGCTTAGCATACTCGACTCCAGCTCCTCCTTCACCGCATTCAACATAATATTTGACGCAAACAATGTTAGCAATGTCTGGGGCCCGCTTGTGTCTAATGCCACATTCTACAACTGCAGGTTCTTCAATTTTCGCGGTGGGGTCCAAAATGAGGGTTCGAATAATGCTACTGTATGCTGCGTGAGGTGCATGGCTTCCGGGTGTACATACTACGGGTTCGACACAGTGAAGACAGTGGGGTGTATTGCCAGCAACTGCAGCAACACCGGATTCCTTGACGGAATTCACAGCAACAGTATAGCTGTAAACTGCGGATATGGCTTTTACGGTCAGTTAAATGCTATAAACTGCGTTGCGTATTCCTGCACGAGCAGAGGTTTTTCCAGCAACACGGGGGAAGTCACTCTGGTAAACTGCACCTCGTACAATTCAGGCGGCAACGGTTTTGAAATTTCTGGAGCTCTCGATGGAGTCACGATTGTCAATTGTGTAGCGGAGGGAAGCGGCGGCTACGGGTTTTCCTTCCAAAGGACTGACGAGGGTGACCACGCCATCGTGCACAGGATACGCGGCTTCAACAATACATCCGGCCTGCACAACATGACGAACAGCTATGTTTTGTCGGAAACGCTACGCGCAGTGAAGTCCGACGACGTCGTCGACCTTGCGTCCAGTCCGTTCATGGACCCTGAGGGCGGGGACTTCAGGCTCAAGAGGACCGAGCCCGTATATTCGGAGTGCCGCGCCATACTGCAAAGCCCGCCAAATATAACGGCCGACTGGGAACCGAGGGCATTCAATGTGGGGCCCATGCGGCAGTTCGATCTGGGAGATCCGGGAGGCGTGATTGTCATAGAGGAGGACTGAGGATGGCCTACGATGAGACAATAACAGTGGGGACACAGAACAAGAGCATCGAGATTGTAATGCGCGACTCCGCCACGGGGCAGGGTAAGACGGGCCTGACGCCCGAGCAAGTCACCGCCAGCTACGTCCGTGAGGGCGGCGGCAGCGTACGAGTCGCCCTGAATTCTGTAAACTGGGGGGAAGTTAACCCTACCGACTGCCCCGGGCTCTACAGGTTCGCCATTCCGAACGAGGCGCTGGCGGATGGTGCTGCCGCAGTCACGCTGTGCTTCACGGCCAGCGGTACAATAGACAAATATGTCCGGATTGCCCTAATCAAGGCAGACTTGCGCGACCCGGTGCGGGCGGGCCTGACGGCGTTGCCTAACGCGGACGCAGGTACAAACGGGGGGCTGCCTGTTGCCGGTACAGGAGCAAATCAAATAAGTCTGACAGGTGGAAAAGTAGCGGTAAGAAGCATAGATAGCGGTGTTATAACTGATTCAGTAATAGCAGACGGTGCTATAACAGCCAGTAAGTTTGCCAACAACGCTATAAATTCCCAAAACCTTGCGGAAACAGCTGCTGGTAAGGTTGCTAACTCTGTTTGGAGTCACAACAACAGAAACCTATCTCAGACCCCGCCTGGTGTCATAGAATTACTAAACAGGCTATCGGAGCAGAGAGCCAACTATCTGGATTTAATACCCAATCTGTCAACCTCTGAAGATATCGAAGACCTGGAGCTCGGCTTCGCGGGTGTCATCGACATGACCTCCAGGTTATACAACATGACGGAGATGTTTGGGAACCCTGCATACCCCAGATTTAAGACTTCGGCTCTTGAAGCTGCACCTTCTGGTGGTGGTGGTGGAGGGGGAGGAGAAGACTCTCCAGGTGTTATAACTTTGCTCGAGAGGCTCACCGCTGCCAGGGCGCGCTATCTGGACGATATACCCAGCCTGGCCAACAGGCTCACCGCTACCAGGGCGGACTATCTGGATCAGATACCCAGCCTGGCCAACAGGCTCACCGAGACCAGGGCGGGTCATCTGGACCATATACCCGGCCTGGCCAACAGGCTCACCGCTACCAGGGCGGGCTATCTGGATCTGCTACCCAGCCTGGCCAACTGGTTCACCGAGGCCAGGCTAGATTATATGGACCATATACCCAGCCTGGCCAGCAGGCTCACCGAGATCAGGGCGGGCTATCTGGATCTGCTACCCAGCCTGGCCTACAGGCTCACCGAGGACAGGGCGGGATATCTGGATCAGATACCCATCCTGGGCTACAGGCTCACCCCTGCCAGGGCGAGCTATCTGGAATATATACCCAGCCTGGCCTACAGGCTCACCGCTGACAGGGCGGGCTATCTAGATCAGATACCCACTCTGGCCAGCAGGCTCACCGAAACCAGGGCGGGCTATCTGGACTATCTGGAGACTCTGACCACCCTTGAGGGTGGAAGCCGTAAGTTCAAACCTAGTGCAATACCGAACATTGATAAGATCCCAACGATTGAAACGGATGTCACATCGGTCAAAAACACACTGGCTGCCCTGAACGCCCGGCTCACCGAAACCAGAGCGGGTTATCTGGACCATATACCCAGCCTGGCCAACAGGCTCACCGATGTCAGAGTGGGTCACCTGGACCATATACCCAGCCTGGCCAACAGGCTCACCGAGGCCAGGGCGGGCTATCTGGATCATTTGAATAAACTGAATGCCATGATTGAGCAGTCCGGGCAGGACTACCAGTTCAAACGCTCGGCCCTTATTAACAGCCCCGGCGGTGTGGCTGTTTGGGGCGGAGGTGGTGGATGATGCCAGTACAAGACTACACCATCGATTGTACAGGTGATGCTGTTTCCGGAGATGAGATAATTTTTGCCGAAGCGGTCTTCGGAGGGACGGTTTTTAGACCCAAATTCCTGGGGCATCGGGTTATTGAAGGTAAAATACTTCGGGATTCCTACGGAGCGAAGCGGCAACAGCACACCTTTACCATACTCGTTACCAACTCAGAAGGTGTTAACCCTATAGAGCCTGGAAAAATTATTTTGAGAAAAGGAAGAAACGTCTACAGATACGGAACATACAGGAAGCCCTGGCCGGATGAATCTCAAAGGGAGGTTGCTTTAGAAGAAAAGCATTATCGTGGAGATCTCGCTCGAGAGGAGAGGTACTTTAGAGAATTGAAGGAGTGGCAAGAGGAGTTGGAACGCCAAAAGTTGGAAGAAGATCTTAAAAGGATTGAGGAATTACTAGATGAAGAGGAGCAGCTGGAAAGGAAATACGCCTTCTGCACTCCTTTCACATTATCAAAGAGATATTTTTATGAGCAGCTGTAACAAAGGCAGGAAAATCATTCAGCTAGAACTCAAGTTTGACCCAACAGACGGCATCCTTTGCACAAGTATTAAACCCGATAAGCGAAAGACCCACAATAGACTTCAAGAAACCTTTGTAACGTAGGACTTCCCATTTTTATATTCAACTTTCACGACACTATCCGCATGGTCGATGTAGTCCTGGTCGTGCGTTATAAACAGGATTTGATGCCCCATCCTTTTTTGAATGTATTTTATCGTTTGAGCCATGCACGGTAAACGGTCTTGATCCAGCTGAGAGAACGCCTCGTCCAGGACTACCACTCCTTTATTATTCATTAAACACAGAAAAGAAAATCTAAGAGCGAAACCGACAACATCCCGCACACCGCCGCCCTTGTATCTTGGGTTAATGAAAGCTTCTGTGCCTTGTATGTAAGGTGTTTTTACCAGAAAATCAGCGCTGGGGTTCTGAGAAGACCCTCTACTCCACTCTACCTTGAAAGAATAGCCTTCTCCAAGTATATGCTGTAAAACCGGGGTAACAATAGACTCGAAGACCTCAGATACATTTTTAACCAAGCTATCAGCTGCTTCCCCTATCAATAAAACTGCTTTTCTTGAGATGTCTATCTCTTCTTCCAACCTTTGAATGTCTTTTTCAATTTCCGCTATCTGAGACTCCAGCAACTCCTTCCTGGCTTTTCTTTCCAGGATAGAGTTTCTGGCACTCTCAAATCTTTCCTGAATTTCACGAAAGGCTGTCACCGTCGAGTTCCTTAATTTTCTTGAGGTATTCTTCAGCAGCTGCGAGGTATTTCTGATAAGACTGCTCCAGCTCTTTGATCTTATCCACCAACTCTGGCGGGCTAATCCCATACTTACTTTTAAGCTCTTCCGAAACCTGCTGATACTCCCTCTTTTTCGCTTCCAAACCCTCCTCTGCCCGAATTCTCCTCTCCCTCAAAGCCTCCAGTTTCTCGCGGAGGTCGTTAATAACTTGAATTGACATTATTTAGTGCTCCTTTCAAGTGCTTGAAGAGCTCTCTTAATGACCTTCTCCTCCACTCCTTTTACTCTTGCTATAATCTCTTCCAGCTTGCAGTGCCCTCCTCCAGTTTGTTGGCTTATTCTTATAGTCTCAATGAACTCTTTCAGCCTGGCTTCAGACCCACGCTCTTTTTCAACCTCCACCAGGTCGAATACCTCTTCAGGCGGGAGGGCGCATTTCAAATCTTCCAGAGTGCACCTAACATTCATATTAGCATCATATTCAATAAATGCCAAGGCCGGGGTCCGGTTTAAGTCATCAATGGAGATGGTGCCCCGCGTAAGCGCTCCAGGGGAGACGAACAGGCACCCGTTTGCCTCTTTAACACCCTGCTTTTTATGGTAATGGCTGCACAGTATGACCCTGGCCGGAGACTTTACTTCGTTAAAAAGGACGTGGTCAGGAAATACGGCGGGCTTCTCTACGATATTTGCGTGTGCCATAAGAATCCCATTAGACTGCTTCCGGGGTTCCCACTCCTTTAACCGGTCTTCTATCCCATACTCATAGTGCAGGGCCCAGATCTCAACTCCGCACTCAAAGGTATAAGAGGGCCTGTCAAACCCTCCTTCGAGTATTTTAACAGGGTAATCATTTTCAAACCTGCTAAGAAGGCCTATCATCCTCTGGCTGACCGAACTTTTGTTGTGGCCTAGCATTTCATGATTACCCAGAATGGCCAGAATAGGGAAACTCACCCCTTTGAAGCAGTCAAGAACTATAGAAACAGCCTGAGGACTGGGGGAGGAGGAGTCATACAGATCCCCGCCAATCAGCAAAGCGTCAACATCGCGCTCCTCGCATACTTTTCTCACTTCCAGGAGTTTAGTCTTTACAGTTGAGGGATAATCATCTTTCCTCCTGGCTGGAGTTGTGGTTCTGATATGAACATCTGTTATGTATGCCAGCTTTAACACGTACAGGGCTCCAAAATATTATCCGGTATGACTTGACCACATAAAGGACAAACACCAGCTTTTTTCAGTTCTTCAACATAGGCATTTTTAAGCTTAGACTCTTCCTCCTCCAGTTGCTTTATATACTTTTCAACTTTCTGAATAGCGTCCTGATATTCATTTATCTTTGACTGCAACTGCCTGAGCTCTGCCAGGGTATAGAATAAATGTTCGGCTTCTTGAAATCTGAATTTTATATGAACATCTGATAGCCTAGTCAACTCCTTCTCTTTTTCAGAAATTTCTGCTTGACACTGATTAAGTTTATGTAAAGCACTGCGGAGATCTGATAGCAAAACTATTACAGCTCCAAAAGCCTTGAGATCCGGGGACTGTTGTTCCAGACTCCTGATCTGCTCAATCTTTCCTTTTAGAGCTATGGCTTCTTTTTTTATTCCTAAGAGTGAATTCAGTGTCTTCTTCAGAAATTGTATTGATTCCTCTTCCTCCCTGGCGCATTCCAGGTTCACTTTTACTTTTTCAAGTAGCTCCCACTGAGTTTCAACGTTGGCCAGACTTTTGATATCCTCAATCCTTACCTGCTTTTCTCTTTGTTTTATTTGTATTGATTTTTGGCACTCTTTAATTTCAGACGTTAACAAGCGTATAGCAGCGTCCGCTCGGTCAAGCCCGGTAAAAGAGCTGAGTTTTCTGGCCTTTTCCGGGCCTGAATCATATACACCGAAGGGAGGAGAGCCTTGCTCCGCGAAATTAATGGAAGGTTTTTCTTCTCCAGGGAGTAGAAATCCATCCATACCCAGGAGCGCCCAGACTTCGTGAGGTATGGAGTTCCCGATAGAGTTATACACTAATGGTTCAGCCTGGGGACGAATTATCTCATACTGGTTTACACCTTTTCCTTTTCTTCTTACTATAATGGTGCCGTCATCCAGGTGTAGCTCTACGGCTGCTGTGTTCTCACCCCGTCTTATAAAATCATCACCTCTCGGCTCGTTGGCCACAAGCCAGTAGACAGCTCTGTATATACTGCTTTTGCCAGAATCCGTCTGCCCGGTTATGACCGTTATTCCAGGATCCAGCGGTATTTCCGAATATTCGTGGCTTTCGAAGTTTCTCAGGACTATCTTACTAATCTTCATCCTCCTGGCTCCGCTTTCTCCTCAGCTTTTCTCTATACTCTTTTATCTCATTATCAATATCCGGGTTCTCCGGGTTCAATCCGAGGGATCCTGACTGACCCGAAGGTCCATCGGTGAGGCTCTGCCCCCCGCTTCTACCCACACCGGCAGCGATTGTTGCAGACGGCTCATCGAAGTTTTTAGATGTGCCGTGAAGAGGATGCCCCCCGCCTAACTCCTGAGCAGCGGCCATTTTAGGCAAGTCAGCAGGCTCTATATCTTGCTTTCCCGTCAAATCCTTTATTATACTCAAAAAGTTCTGATAGTGGTGCTCTTCGTCTTTTATCGCTTCTTTGAGAGCAGCGCGAAAATCTTCATCTTCGGCTCTCTTAAGCCTCTCTTTGTAATCTTGTACTGCCTGATACTCTTCAGCGGCACTTTTTATCAGATCTGGTAAATCTTTAACAAGACCGGCAGCAAGTTTGGCTTGCTTTTTAAATATATCTCTTGTTGATTTTCTTCTTATATATTGCATTTCACACCCCTAATACTTTGGACATCTTATCTTTTAATAGTTCAGACAGGTTGTCCTTAATAAAATGCTTTTTGAAGCCTTCAGCTTCTCTAAGCCCTTTGATAAAATCGTTGTTCTGGTTTGTCCTGGAGGACCGCAAATACTCATCTATGTCTTTATAACTATCAGGATATACAACCTTAAACACCTTCATATTGAAAGGATCTGAAGATAAAACTTTTTTAATAGACATCATACCAGTATTACCAGCCTCATCGTGGTCCGGGATCAAGGCAACATTGCTTGTGTACCGGTAAACAAGGCAAGCCCGGAGTCTATCAATACCCGCACCCATAGTAGCGACTACATTTCTAACACCCAGATTCCATAAAGACATAACATCAAAGAAACCCTCAACGAGATAACAAAGATTCTTTCGAATCACAAACTCCTTTGCCAGATTTAATCCGTAAAGAACCGTGTTTCGCTTGAACTGCGTATGACAATACTTGGGAAAACATCCGTCTAGCGCTCTGGAAGAAAGCCCTACAACTTCTCCATGGGCATTGAAGATAGGTATTACTATTCTTCCGTTAAATACTGCAGCCAAACCGTCAATCTTCAGTCTACGTGGAAGATAGCCCAGCTTAAACTGAGCTATACACTCTCTGGTGAGCCCTCTTAAATCAAGTAAATACCTCAGGGCTTCTTCAGCTTCAGAAGAATTTATGAGCAGGTTATGAAGCTCATTCACAACCTGCTCATTTTTAACCAAATTATCCCTGGTGTACAGCTCCTCCGAAGAGATGCTCACAAACCTCAAGGGCTGTTCATCCATCGCCTTCCAGCAGATAATCGATTGTCGCTTCGTGGAAGGTTCCCGCTATAGCATCCCGTATCTCATCCTGCAACCCCGATTCCTTAAGAAGCTCGATGAACTTTTCCTTGCCTACCGCCTCAAGCTCTTTATATGTATAGGTCCTGGGGCCTTTCCGGGTTATTATGCCGCGCTCGACGGCAATAGGGAGAAGGGACTCCATAGCATCCACAGTCCTGCCATCATAATATATTGGCAGATGTGTAAGTGTCTGCTTCATCGTCTCCCAGCCATCGGTGTTGGTCACCTTGTTTTTCTTAACTACGCACTTGCTCCAGATACCAACCTGTTTACCATTTTCCATAATGGGTTTAACCCGGTCAACTTTCAACCGGATCGAGAAGTGGTGTTTTATTCCTTGACCGCCGGGGGTGTGATATACAACCGCTCCAGCCGGGTTATAACCTGAAATACGCTGTCTTACCTGATTGGTGCAGATTAGTAAAGCGTTGTTGTCTGATACAATGGGATTCAGGTTTTTAATGCCGTCTGTCCATACCCTGGCCTGGGCGCCCACAGTCCTGTCCTGGTATCCGCCTTTCTGCCTGGCTTCCAACCTGGACTTTATTGACTGGTCACTCGCCAGGCTTGCCGCAATGGAATCAATCACGGCTACCTTACCCCCGGCTTCAATAAAGGCGTGAACGGCCCCGAGAACCCTTTCCGCTATACACTCCTTAACGTAAAGGAGCATCGAAGGGTCTACACCCTGGTTCATTAGCCAGCTCTTCGAGAAGGCATCCCCGTAAACAAGCTCCGTGTCAAAGAGCCCGCACGGAAGCCCCATCTTCTGCGCCTGGGCTAACGTCCTTACAGCTATGGTGCTCTTCCCCGATGATTCCAGGCCGTAGATCTCCACCATCCTCCCCAGAGGAAACCCTCCAGCCCCTCCAAGAAGAGTGTAGTCGAGATCAACAAAACCCGTTGGAACAACCACTTTATCATTGAGGCCTTCAAAATCCTCATACACTACCGGGGTTACCCCGCTCATGGCCTCACCACGCATAATAGGGTTGGCCTTCATCTCTTTCAAGATTGAGGCCATAATTTCCCTGCTCATGGGAATTCAGCTCCTTAAAGCTCTTCGAACAGATCCGTATTAATCTCAGAAGAGAACTCGTCTACCATCTCTTTTACATCTTCGAATGATGCATCAACAATCATCCTCTGAGGAAGAGCCGATACATTGTGGGAGGGCGATGGAAGTGCCCCCTCAACTTTTACAGCCGGTCCGGAGTCTACAATAAAGCGATCAAGCAACTCCGCTCTTTTGCTCTTGATAAACGAGAACAGGTCTTCCGGCATACCCTTACCTTGCACAAGGAGCTCCTTTTGTTCCGTGTAGTATTGCGCCGGTGGAAAAACCGGAACATAGTATTCTTGATCCTTAGGCTTCGTAATAGTAATCTTGGTTTTGAATGCGTAAGGGGCAAGCTTCAAGTTCTTCATAATGTGACCCCTGACGGTCCCGTTGATAAAGCTTGCGATATTACGGAAGCCGCTGCGTGTCACCTGGATTGTGTAAGGCACAAAAGCCCTCTCGATATCCTTCTCCCCGGGCTTCTTAATGAGAACCAGCAGACTCGTATAGAACTTACATGGAACTTTGCTGTCACTGCCCCTTTCCGTCATATTTTTGGGATTCATCGGGCAGCTTGCACAATCGGAGGAATAGACGAACCTTTCGGGGTATTTTCCATTCAGGCTTCTACAGTCGACGGTTCGGCTGTTTCGCGTGGGGAAGTGCGCTGCCTCCTCCCGGTAATGCAGAAAGATACACTCCAGCACGTTTGTATCTTTGAACCAGCTCTCCTCGTCGCGGCTGGGCGGGACTGTCTCGTAGAACACTCCGGCCTTCTTTAAAATTGTCTGCCCGTCATCCGACAGGACAGGCTTCTGGCGAATCTTGATCACGCCACCGACCAGTGAACTTCCAGGAAGTTCAGGAATTGTGTAGGCATCATCAATGTACGAATACACTGACAGATTCACGTTGCTGCTTTCTTGAGACATTTTGTAACTTCACCTTTTCCTTTTAGATATGATTTGTTGCTGCCTTGCGGCGGTTTTTGAGCCTGTAGCTCTAAACCCTATATGTACACTGTAAAGAGGGGGATGTCAATCCGCTTTACCGGTAAGAGCATCTATATTTTTTATGGCGAAGAGTGCCAGGAGAGCAGCTTCCGCCCTGTTGTGGTCCTTTTTATACTTGAGCTGTTCTTGAAGGTGCGGAAGCAACTCGATGCACCGCTTCCTGGACCTCTCCTTCACCTCTGCCGGGTTTGAGTAGGAGGGTGCTTTCCCCAGTATAGTCGGCTTCCAGCGCTGAGGGGGTATTGTAGTGTGGGGTAGTCCAAGAACGCCGATTATTCCTCGCCAGATCCCGTAGTTCTCTCCAAAAGTAAACGCGCTTACTTTACTATCATTTTCTCTAGCGTGTACCTGTTCAAGAACGACGAAGGGCCGCTCTCCCATAGCCATAAATTCTTTAAGTGCCGCAGCCATACCAACAGCATCGCTAACCGGTATTGCTGACTTCCTTCCACTTTTGGTTATGGAAAACCTGGGGCAATCCACAACTTTTATACTGTTAGGGTCACCGGGTATGGCGCAGGCAATGGCGCCATTTACACCGGGATCGATAGCAATGACTACGTCATACATCCTCGGCAATCTGCCTTTCCTTACGGTGCAATGAGAAATTATAAGCGTAATTGTAAGTAATCTGAGCCTCTTTAATCTTTTTTCTCTCTTCCGGATCTATATAGTTTTTATTGTCACCCTGCCTCTTCATGCTTAAATTTTGCTCCCATTGTTTGACTTTTTTTTCGTATTTTTTACACCTTTCCTTCATGCACCGGTCGCATAGAAAAAGAACGTGGGGGCTATTCTTAATAAAATCCGGTATGTCAACCCTAAACTTATGACCACAAGTTGCCATAGCAGAAGCAACTCCTTAAAAAATTAAACCGGTATTCCGAATGAACGTTTGGCTATCTCTATCCTTCTACGGCGCCTCTCTTCCAGCTGCCTCTTCTCTTCCTCAGCGTTCAAACCTCTGGATTCCGCCTCTAACCTGTTAAGGTCATCGTCTTCTACGATAGCTCTAAAATTTTTACCGTCCCAGGCAGCTGCACTGAAATCTACTTTTGTGCTATTAACAAATGCCTGGATATGCTCTACGAGTATCTGCGATCCAGGGACCTTTAATATAACCCAGTAAGGTATCTTTGCTTGCCCTGACTTTGGTATCTCAAAGGATTTCTCATCTTCAAAAGATATCTCAATTTTATCTTCCAATACGTTTATCCATATGGGTATCTCACCGGGTTTTACTTTTAAAGATTTTTTGGGTATAGAATCCACTTCTTCGCAGGAGAAGAAGGAATCTATATTTCTAGTAAAGTATAAGTCTGGAGAATCGGTGTTTATAAGTCCTAAGAATACAACAACCGGAACCCCCGAATACCTTTTTACTGAGTTATCCGAAAACTTTATGTACAGAGCACCTTTGTCGTATTCATAATGGGCAGCAAGAATCTTTTCAGAATTCTTGATTTTTACCATTTAAACTTTCCTGTGCTCCATCCATAGACGATGTAAGATCTTGTTCTTCGGATAGCTTCTCTTTCGGCTTTGATGTAGATATTGTGAGCTTAGATTGTATAAGTTCTAAATAAGAATCTCTGAATTTTTTATATCCAAGAACGTCTTTTAATCTTACTTTACAGAGTCTGGGTGATATCTTAATACATCCTATCTTACCTTCATTGATTAAGCAAAATACCCTTTGCTTGCTGACACCAAGTATCTCAGCGGCATTACGAACTGTTATCCACTTGTCGTCAGGAGCAATCATTTTTCACATCATCCCCTCTTTTTCCGGTTTATAGACTGGCCCTTCGTAATCCATCTCCGGTTTCAGCGCCCCGAAAGCAGTATATTGTGCCTCCAGAGCAGTAATCATTCTTGACACACTTTCTCTAATCATTGATACCTTTTTCATACTTATTTCTATCCGCTCCAGTAAGGCTTTTATTCGGGACTCCTCATCAGAAATTTTACTCAGGTAAAGATAGGCTTCCCCTTCTCTTGTTGTATCCGAAGGCTTATTGGATATTACAGAAAATACCTTAAATAACTTCTCCTTCATCCGCTTCCAGTGTTGGTACACTACGTAAACGTTCTCATAAACATCCGAGAGTTCACTATATTGGTTCTGAGACAATGTAAGATACTCTATACATGCCTGAAAGTCTGGAAGCTTTTTAAGAGTAAGCCCCGATCTTTCACATATACTGTTAACTTTGGCTTCGTCGATTTTAGGAAGCCTCTCCAGCTGCCTGATTGCTTCCTCCACTATCCTCCTGAAGCCCTCCATCTGGGCTGCTCTTTCGTGAGCTTTAGTTTCAGCCAGGAACCTTTCCTCTTCCGGCGTTTTAATCTTTTTTCCGCTCAGGA
>Ga0308405_1001261_pt1 | contig 12914 bp, 9 predicted proteins | sample HotsprSampleMS13_FD_203473 | JGI IMG/M metagenome (GOLD analysis project Ga0308405, IMG submission 203473) | Hot spring phototrophic mat microbial communities from Mushroom Spring, Yellowstone National Park, Wyoming, United States - 20060912_MS13 ...
CTTCACTTCTGTGGCCGTGCCTTCCAGCTTCCCGATTGCGGGTGGCACGGGTCAGTTCCAGATCACGACCGGTGCCGGCTGCACCTGGACGATTACGGGTCTCCCGACCTGGATTTCGGCCAGTCCGTTGAGCGGTTCCGGTTCGAGCACGGTGAACTTCACGGTGGCGGCAAACACCGGCGCACCGCGTTCGGCGACGGTCACGGTGGCCGGACAGAACATCACCATCACGCAGGCGGGTACCTGCACGCTGACGCTCGGCACGGCGACAGGCACTTCGCTTCCGGTGACGGGCGGCACGGGCAGCTTCACGGTGACGACCTCTTCGGGATGCACCTACACGGCGACGAGCAGTGCGCCGTGGCTGGTCATCACGGGCGGCGCGTCGGGCGGTCCGACGGGGACGGTGACGTTCTCGGTTGGGCGCAACAGCGGCGCGGCGCGGCAGGCCACCATCACGGTGACGACGCAGGGTGCGCCGTCGCAGTCGGTGACGGTCTCGCAGGCGCCGGACAGCGGTGCGGACACGGTGGGTATGTTCCGTCCGTCGAACGGCTTCTTCTACCTGCGCTTCTCGAACACCTCCGGCAATGCTGACATAGACTTCTTCTATGGTACGGCGAATGACGTGCCGCTTTCGGGCGACTGGAACGCGGACGGCATCACGACCATCGGCATCTTCCGGAACGGTCAGTTCTTCCTGCGCAACAGCAACACGGCGGGCTTTGCGGATGTGCCGGCCTTTGCCATTGACGGCACGCAGCCAGGGGATATTCCGCTGGCGGGCGACTGGGATGGCAATGGCTCGACGACCGTGGGTCTGTTCCGGGCAGGGGTCTTCCTGCTGCGCAACAGCAACACGTCTGGCCCGGCAGACATCATCATCAACTACGCGCTGCCGACGGACACGCCGATTGTGGGTGACTGGGACGGCGATGGTGTGACGACCATTGGTCTGTACCGGGCGAGCGTTGGGTTCTTCGCGCTGCGCAACACGAACTCGTCCGGTGCGCCTGACCTCCAGTTCTTCTTCGGCAACCCGAACGATGTGGCGGTGGCTGGCGACTGGGATGGCGATGGTGTGACGACCATCGGGGTGTTCCGTACGGGGACGTTCTTCCTGCGGAACAGCAACTCGTCCGGCACGGCCGACCTGACGGTCAACTACGGCGTGCCGACTGACCGACCGGTCATCGGCAAGTGGCAATAAACCGTACGGGCGGGTTCCCAAACCCGCCCCCCCCCGGACGGGCGGGGTCGCGGGCTTCCGGCTGGCGGCTTCGTCTGTCCCGGGGGCTGGTTGACCGGGGTGGGGATTTCCTCACCCCGGTTTTTCTTTGGTTGGTGTCTGTGTGCGGGAAGGGGTAGCTTCCGGCGGGAAATCGGGTCATCCACCATTGTCCCCGGCAATTGGTCAGAAACAATTGCCGGGTCTGGGTCGGAACAGGGTTTTGCCCGGCATTCCGGAGTACATTTTTTTGGAAGCCGTTTTTCCTGGCCATATTTTTGCTTCACGGGAGGCGGGCCGGGATACCTCGAAGCCCGGATCGCTGGTGATCGTCGCCAGTGATGTATCCTGGTGAGGCGCAACAGCTTCGGTTGTGCGGACGGCTTTTCATGGCAATCCTGCCGGCAGTAGGGTGGGGGGCAGTCCCGTCACCCTTTCTTCCCGCCAATCACGCTGTCAATCACACCGGGTTGTCCTGACTGAACTTTCACTGAACTTTCACTGAACTTTCACAGGAAGAACTGTATTATGGAGTATTACACGCTGAGTGAGGAGCAGCGGTCGGCGCTGGAGTTTCTGCGTCCCAAAGGGGCCGGCGCTTTGACCACGGACAGGGAGGTGGCCCACCTGAAGGCAAAGGTGAATCAGATGAGCCACCATGAGGGTTTTTTGCGGAACTTTCTGGTGGGAGGGGCCCACGCACTATGCCCCAACGATCCGGAAGTGGCCCGTCAGATTGATGGCATCCTGATGCTTACCGATATTCTGAGAAAACTTTCCCCCTCCGGACAGATAGTTGAGGCACAGAAGATTCTCAACGATGTCGAGCACCAGATACGGACGGCTTCACCGGAGGAACGGGCCCTCCAGGGAGTGCTCTACGGCACGCCGCGCGAAAGCCAGGCAGCGGTTCTGGACCGGATTGAGCGCGCGCTGCAGGGCAAGCCCACGTTGGCGGACTGGACGGATGTCCGGCGGCTGATTGAGCAGGATCGGGTGAAGCTGGAAGGTCATCTCCCGCAGCTTCTGGAGCAGTACCGTCTTGGGTATCTGCCCGACGAGGCGAAAGTCTTTGAGGTGGAGAAGCGGCTGCGGAAGATTCTGAAGCAGCCGGGCATTCCACCTCAGACCGGGCAGTGGCTGAATCAGCAGCTGCAGGCGGCGGTGGACATGCGTGGTTACATTGCCAATCAGGATCCGCTGCCGGTATGGATGCAACAGGAGATCGCCCGGACGTACCGGCTGGAAGGGTTTGCAGTTGGGCGTCCTTCCGAAGTGGCCGATTTCACCGGAAAGACCGAAAGCCTGAGGCTGCCGGTATCGTTTCAGTTACCGGATGTTTCCAATCCCGGACAGCGGAAGCGGTATACGGCCTTTGTGGAGTTCAGCGGGATAGACGGGGGGGACGGGAACGCCCGGGTGGTGTTTTCGGATGCCCTGAAAGCGGACCTGACGTTGCAGGCGCAACGGAGCGGGCTTCTGCCGTCCGTGGTGTTCGATGACCATGCCATGAGCATTCTTGGGGCGGTCCGGTTGGCACTTGAAGGACAATCCGAACCGAAGGAGTTTGCCAATGCGGCCATCGGGATGGCCCTGCAGTCAACGCCCCAGGGGCGGCTGGCGATGCTGGTCAAGGAGTCCATCGAGACTTTGGGGATGAAAGACGTTTCTTCGGTCTCACCCGATGCGGGTCAGACGGGGGCGTCCGTGCTGGAGCGGCTGCGTTCCCGTTCATCTTCAGGGATGTCCATGAATTGACACTTGACATCCCGTTGCCGTTGGCGCCGGGGTGGAAGGGGGGCTGGCGGTCGGTCTTTCAGACAGTCCCGCCGGCTTTTCCGTCCGGGCGGGCTATGTCCATGGCTGGTAAGAAAATGAAACAGCGGGGTGGAACATGCTGAGTGGTGATGGTTTGAAACAGTTGCGGGAGCGGTTATCCGGACTGTCCGGTGCGGGGGTGGTTCTGCTGGAGGCGGGAGATACGGGAAAGCGCCATCTGCGGCAGTTGGACCTGTCCGGAGCTGATTTGCGGGGATTGCGGTTGTCGGGTGTGTACCTGGAGGATGTGGTGTTGCGTGGGGCCGATCTGCGCGGGGCGGTGCTGGAGGATGTGGTGTTCAGCGGCTGTGATTTGACGGGAGCTCGTCTGGAGGGAAGCGTCTGGGAGCGGGTTTTGGCGCGGTATGTGATTGCAGATGACACTTCCTGGGATGGGGCGGAGGTTCATGAGTGCCACTTTCTGGGGAGTTTCCGGCGGGCCCGTTTTGGTTCGGGGATATGGGATCAGGTGCATTTTTACACTTCGGATTTACGGGACAGCCTGGGGGCGGTGATGGAAGGAACGGTTCCGGCGGTGGCGTCAGAAGGGAAGAGGGGTTTTGGGGGGCGTCCCCGGGGGCCGGCCCGGGGGTCGCTGTTGCGGGAGGGGCTGGGGCGCTGAGTTGCTGTGCCTGCGGGCTGAACGATTGGGTTCCGGTTTTCCGGGTGGGTCTCCGGGCGTCGAGGACGCTGCGGAGATTTTTTTTGCGGCTTTTTCGGGGTCTGCGGGGCCTGGACTCGGACGGGTGGCGTCTGGCACGGGCTTTGCTCTTTGGGATGAGATAGCCAGGGGGCGTTCCGGCAGGGCATGGGAAACAATGGTTTGCCGCTGTTTCGGATTGGAGCCCGGATTGGCACAACAGCCGGCAGGGCCGGCAGGAAGGGAAGGGACATCAGTCATGAGAAGCGAAGCTTCTGTTTTTCCCTGGCAGGAACTGGGATTGGCGGAGGTGGAAGCGGTGCTGGACGCTTTTGAGCGGAAGCGGCTGTTTCCACCTGCGGGGTATCAGGTGACATCACCGGCTCCGTCATCCGGTGGGACCGGTTTGGCCGGTGGGTTGTCCGGGCTGGTCGGGCGGGTGCGGGCGGTGGCGGCACGGGAGTTTCCGTCGGGAATGTTGCGGTCTTCCCGGAGGGAGGTGGTGCTGCGGGATGTCCTGGCGCTGTCCCCGGACGAGCAGGCGGACTGGGTGACGGAGCTTGAGGATGGGATTGCCCGGGGGGAGCTGGCGTCGTGGCTGGAGGCTGTGTTCTGGGCGGCTCCGGAGCTGCAGTTGCCTGGGGCGCTGCGGTTGCGGCTGGTGGCAGGGCTGTATCACCGGGCGGCGACTTCGGTCGAGGTTCAGCGGCTGGCGCTGACGCTGGCGCTGGCAGAGCGGGAACCTGAAGCGGTCATCCGGCAAGCGAGTCTGCGTTTTCTGCTGACGCATTTGCGGATTCTTCCGGCGGAAAGGGTGCTGGAGGTAGCGGAGGTGGCGGGTTGTCCGGGGCGCGAGCCGGTGGAGGCCGTCCGGCGGGTGGCGCAGGAGATTCTGCGGCGGCTGTTTCCGAACCTGCCGGCGGCACGTCAGGCGGTATACCGGCTGGTGTGGCAGCGGGATGAGCCCTCGGCGGTCTGCCGGCGGAAACTGCTGGAGACGTTGCTGCGGTGGTTGCCGGAGGCGGATGCGACGGGGCGGGAGCGGTTGGAGGGTTTGTATCTGCTGTCGCGGGCGGTTGGGGATGAGCGGGAGGCGCTGGAGGTGCGGGAGGCGCTGGCGCGGCCGCTGCTGTCGCTGGATTTGTCCTTTTTCCCGGCTTCCATCGAACAATATATCCGGCAGCACATTCATCCCGTCTGCCGCCGGGTGGTGGGCGGCTGACGGGTCCTGGTGGGGGAAGGGAGGTGGATGATGGCTTTGGATGCTGCGGGTGACTCATCTCATGGGTATTCGCCGGGGGTGGTGATGGGGGGAAGGCAGGGGAGCGGTCCGTTGGTAGGTTCTGTGGGGATGGACGGTTTGGGGGCTGTTCCGGCAGCCGGACTGGCCCGTTGGGTGATGGATGGTCAGTTCTGGGAGGTGCAGCTTGGTGTGGTCTGGTTTGACGCTCCCGAGCGGCGGATGGAGTTGGTCTGGCGGGTGGCTGGTGGGGCGGTATATCACTATGTGGGAACGCATTGGACCTCCCGGGAGCGGTTTTATGTGTATCCGCCGGACGCGCCCTATACGGACCTGGCGTTGGACATGGAGCGGTTGGTGGAACTGGTGGTGGCGTCCCAGTCCGGGGGGGCGTTGCCGGGGGAGGAATGGCTGAAGGCTCCCCTGTCTTATGATCTGTATTTGCGCCAACGGGGGCGGGGACTGGAGTGGGCGCTGTTTTTTGTGCGGTTGCCGCACTGGATTCCGCTGATGCGGGCGGGGTGGTTTTGGCGTCCCGGCCCCGATGGTCTGGAAAAGACGTGGCATCTGACGGCATCCTGAGAGGTCAGTCATGGAAGTCCGCATAAGATGTGCTCCGTTGGTGGCTGGTTTTATTCGGGCCTGGCTGGAGAAGGTGGACTGGGATATCGCTCTGCGGCTGGGTGAACGGGGTGATGAATGGCGGCGGGATGTGTTGCTGTACCGGGTGCGGGAGGCCGACCTGCCGTTGTTGCGGTATGGGGAGATTGCGCGGCATTACCACGCGGAGCGGCAGCAGATTGCAGCTTCGTGGATGCAGTGGAAGGTTTGGGAACGGAAGGTGCGTCCGGAGGACCGGGGGTTGGCGAGTCTGGCGGCATACGAGTACGAGCGGTGGCGGGAGTATTTTTCCGGTCGGGTTCCGCCGGTGGCAGCGGCGCTGGCGGTGCCGGGTCCTGATGCGGTTCCCGGAACAGCGGATTTCCGTTTTTTCTTCACGGCTCTGGCGCAGCGGTTGGGTGGGGTGCCGCCGGAAACCCTGATGGAGGCAGTGACGCGGATGCGGCAGGCGGCCTGGCAGCGGGGGGAGAGCGTGGACGCTTTGGTGATAGGTTTGGCGGGGCGGTTACGGGAGTTGCCATATCGTTCTGACGGACGGATGCTGTGTTCGGGTGGGACGGTGGTGGAGTTGTACGGGGCATTGCGGAAGGCGCTGGCAGCGGACCCCGGCTGGCGGACTGGAGGGGGAAACAGGTTGCAGGACATGGAACGTGAGTGGCGGCGGGGTTTGGAATCCTGAGCCGGGGGCATTAGGTTTGGAGTCCATCCGGCGGCTGTCATGGACTCCGGCAACGCCCCGCCGCTGTGATCAGGGGTTTTATGTTCTTCTGGTTGCCGTGCAAGCCCGGTTGGCTTTTTTCCGGGTCTGAAAGTTTTCCGGGGGTCGGAAATGTCATGTTCCAAGGATAGCTGGAAAGTCCGTTTTGCCACCTGGGTGGCGCGCTGGAACCTGTGGCGGTCCGGGGTATCGGTTGGAGGGGCGGCTCCGGTACCGCCCCTCACCATGGGCAATTGTCCGGTTGTTCCTTCCACTTCTCCTTCCCCACTGGTGCGCCAGGCCGCCCGGAATCTGCGCACCGTGGAATGGCTGTCCGAAAACGATACCTGGCGTTTCGACTGGTTCTATCGCTGGAGTTTCTGGCGCATTCGGCGGATGATGGTCCGGACGCCGGACGAGGCGGCGGCCTGGTTGCCAGCCATGGCTTTCGCCATCAGCTGTGAAAGTAGCGCCCCGGTTTTGTCTGAGCTCGCCTGGTGGCCCCTTCCGGAGCCGTTGCCTCCGGAAGCGATCCCCTGGCGCGACAGACTCATCCAGGTCTGGGAACAGTATCCGGCTGCCACGTCCTGGGGGAAAACCATCCGCCTGTCCGCGCTGGTGCGGCTGGACCGGCGGGTGGAACGGCTGCCCGAATGGCTGAGAGAAGCGCGCCGGGCCCTGGAACTGGAGCCGGAAGACCGGCGCTTACGCCTGGCCGCGCTGGCCGGCTGGCGGCCCCGGCCGGGCGACCGTCCGGCTTCCGAGGACATCCGGAACGCTGTCTCCCAATGGGTCCAGTTCTGGAAAAAGTTATACTGGGCTCCTGGTTCGCAACCGGACGGTTGGATCGCTGCCGCTGCCCTGCTCCATCTGGCGGAAGCCGGCTGGCTTCCCTCCGGTCTTTCCCCGGAGTGGCTGCGGGAGGAAGTACGCCGGTGGGTACAGCAGTGGGAGACAACGTATCAGGACTGGTTGCTGCTCCAGATGGCGCTGGCTTCTTTTTCGGCAGGCTCTCCATCTCCAGAACAACAGGACATCACCGGCTGGCTGGAACTCACCCGGAAAAACGTGCACTGGGGAAAAAGAGAAGCCGTCTGGGAGATGCTTGCCGCCTGGCAGCGGGAAAGCGTTCTGGAACGGTGTGGGATTGGTAGGGGACGGCTTCAGGAACTGTCCCTGCTGCCGGCCCTGGCCCGGACGCTCGAGTGGGAACAGTACGGCGAGGTTTTGCGGGCCATGGCGGGGTACATTCCAGGTGCGGCAGAGGTCAGCGCCCACTCGAAGGCGGTGCGGGACATCATTGCCCGCTGGGAAGCCCTCAGCCGGAATGATGATTGGCGAATCCGCCAGATCGCCTGGGTGGCACGCTGGAACTTTCTGCGGGCCGGGGTCCTGACCGCGGAGGAGCAGGGACGGTTTGGCGCTGATTATGTGGAGGCCATCGGGTCGGAGAATAACCGGGAGGTATTGCTGGCGCTGGCGCAGATAACTCCACCGGGGATGTTCCCCCTAGCAACATGGGCTGGCCGGTTGTCAGACCAAGGTGACTGGCGCCGTCTGGCAGCCCGCCTGGCGATTCACGGCTGGCTGGTAGAGGTGATGGAAGGGGCAAGTGGCGAATGGCGAATAGCGAGTGGTTCAGAAGCGAATGGCGAGTGGCGAGTGGCGAGTGGAAGTTCACGACTCGCTACTCGCTGCTCACTACTCGCCATCACCCGCCGGCAAATGCGGCAGGTCCTGCGCCGGGCCGGACAGAAAGTCACTGGAACAGTCGCCCCGTTCGTGAATATCCCGCGGGAAGTGCTGCCGGACTTCCAGCGGCTGCATGAGATTGAAACCGCCCTCGCCGCCGGATGCCTGCCCCCGTCGCCGGATGCCGCTGCGGAGAACCGGGTAACGCCCCGTGCCGTCCCGGCCCGGCTGCCGGAAGCCCACCCGCGGACGGGCCCGCCCGGCATTACCGACAGGACGACCGGCAGGACAGCCGGTTCCGAACCTCCAGCCCGCCACCCCTTCCCGGAGGTTATCCGCCATGAGTGACCCCTCCCTTTTCGTTTCCCCCCTGGTCCGCCGGGCCGCCTGGAATCTGCACACCGTGGAATGGCTGTCCGAAAACGATACCTGGCGTTTGGCCTGGTTCTGTCACCGGTATTTCTGGCGCACCCGGCGGATGATGGCCGTGACGCCGGACGAGGCCGCGGCCTGGCTGCCGGCCCTGGCTTTCGCCGTCAGTTGTGAAAAAGATGCCGATGTTCTGGCTGAACTTGCCCGGCAGCCCCTTCCGGAACCTTTGCCCCCGGAAGCCCTCCCCTGGCGCGACAGACTCATCCGAAACTGGGAACAGCTCCCAGTTTCCACGGAGGATGAAAAGTCCATCCGCCTGTTCGCGCTGGTACGCTTGGACCGGCGGGCGGAACGGCTGCCGGAGTGGCTGGCGGAAGCCCGCCGGGCCTTGGATTTGGTGTGGTACGACAGGCATCTCCGCCTGGCCGCGCTGGCCGGCTGGCGGCCCCGGCCGGGCGACGGCCCGCCCCACGGGGACAAGGCGGAAGCGGCCCAGGCATGGGTCCGGTTCTGGGAGGAGGTATACCGGACCGCCAGATGGAAACCGGACGGTTTGATCGCTGCCACCGCCCTGCTCCATCTGAGGGAAGCCGGCTGGCTTCCCTCCGGGCCTTCCCCGGAGCGGCTGCGGGAGAAGTTCCGCCAACGGGTGCAGCAGGTGCAGCCGTGGACGACTTCTTGTCTTGAGCGGTCAGTTCTCCGGATGGTGCTGGGTTCTGTTCCGGCAGGTTCCACCATACCGGAACAACAGCGGCAGGAGATCGCCGCCTGGCTGGAACTCACCCGGGGGGACGTTGACTGGAAAAAAAGAGAAGCCGTCTGGGAGATGCTTGCCGCCTGGCAGCGGGAAGGCGTTCTGAAACGTTCGGGTAGGGGGCGGCTCCCGGAGCCGCCCCGACTGCTGCCGGACCTGGCCCGGGCGCTGGAGTGGGAAAGGCACAGGGGGATTTTGGGGGCCATGGCGGAATATGTTCCAGTCCTAGCGGAAGCCAAGGCCCACCCGGAGGCAGCGCGGGCCGTCGTTGCCCGCTGGGAAGCCCTCAGCCGGAATGATGATTGGGAAATCCGCCAGGCGGCCTGGGTGGCGCGCTGGAACTTTCTGCGGGCCGGAGTCCTGACCGCAGAGGAGCAGGGACGGTTTGGCTCTGATTACGTGGATACCGTGAAGTTCGCGCCTGAATTCGCGCTTGAAACAATTGCATTGCCGACGCTGGCGCAGATAACCCCACCGGGGATGTTCCCCCTGGCAACATGGGCTGGCTGGTTGTCAAACCAGAATGACTGGCGCCGTCTGGTAGCCCGCCTGGCGATTCACAGCTGGCTGGTGGAGGTGATGGAAGGGGCGAGTGGCGAATGGCGAGTGGCGAGTGGAAGTTCACTACTCGCTACTCGCTGCTCGCTACTCGCCATCACCCGCCGGCAAATGCGGCAGGTCCTGCGCCGGGCCGGTCAGGACACGGACGCCGGGACGGTTGCCCCGTTCGTCAATCTCCCGCCGGAGGTGCTGCCGGACTTCCGGCGGTTGCGCGAGATTGAAACCGCCCTCGCCGCCGGGCAGATGCCGCCGCCGCCAGATGCCGGTGCAGGCAACCGGGCCATCCCCCGTACCGTCCCGGCCCGGCTGCCGGAATCCCACCCGCGAAGGGGCCCGCCCGGCATCACCGACAGGACGACCGGCAGGACAGCCGGTTCCGAACCTCCAGTCCGCCACCCCTTCCCGGAGGTTATCCGCCATGAGTGACCCATCCCTTTCCCCCCTGGTCCGCCAGGCCGCCCGGAATCTGCGCACCGTGGAATGGCTGTCCGAAAACGATACCTGGCGTTCCGCCTGGCTCTGTCGCCGGGATTTCTGGCGCACCCGGCGGATGATGGCCATGACGCCGGATGAGGCGGCGGCCTGGCTTCCGGCCCTGGCTTTCGCCGTCAGTTGTGAAAAAGATGCCGATATTCTGGCTGAACTTGCCCGGCAGCCCCTTCTGGAGCCGTTGCCCCCGGAAGCCCTCCCCTGGCGCGACAGACTCATCCAGGTCTGGGAACAGTATCCGGCGGACACGAACTGGGAGAAAACCATCCGTCTGTCCGCCCTGGTGCGGTTGGACCGGCGGGTGGAACGGCTGCCGGAGTGGTTGAGAGAAGCGCGCCGGGCCCTGGATTTGGCGCCGAAAAACCAGCGTCCTCGGTTGTCCGCGCTGGCCGGCTGGCGGCCCCGGCTGGGCGACGGGCCGCCCCACGGGGACAAGGCGGAGGCGGCCCAGGCATGGGTCCGGTTCTGGGAAAAACGATACCGGACCCCCAGTTCAAAACTGGAAGGTTTGCTCGCTGCCGCCGCCCTGCTCCATCTGGCGGAAGCCGGCTGGCTTCCCTCCGGGCCTTCCCCGGAGCGGCTGCGGGAGGAGTTCCGCCAACGGGTGCAGCAGTGGTCTATCAGGACTTGTCAGGAAGGTAAGATTCTCCGGATATTGGTGTTTTCTGTTCCGGCAGACGCTTCCGCGCCGGAACGGCGGCAGCAGGACATCAAGGCGTGGCTGAAACTGACCTACAGGAACGTTCAATGGGAAAAAAGAGAAGCCGTCTGGAACATGCTTGCTGCCTGGCAGCGGGAAGGTATCCTGGAACGCTGTGGGATCAGTCTGATCCCGGACCTGGCCCGGGCGCTGGAGTGCGAACAGGAGGGCGAGGTTTTGCGGGGTATGGCGGGGTACATTCCAGGTGCGGTGGAGGTCAGCGCCCACCCAAAGGAATTACGGGCGATCGTTGCCCGCTGGGAAGCCCTCAGCCGGGAAGCTTTTTTTTGGGGAGTCCGCCAGGCGGCCTGGGTGGCGCGCTGGAACTTTCTGCGGGCTGGGGCCCTGACCGCAGAGGAGCAGGCCCGGTTTGGCGCTGATTATGTGGAGGCCATCGGGGCGGAGGATGACTGGGATGTATTGCCGACGCTGGCGCAGATAACCCCACCGGGGACGTTCCCCCTGGCAACATGGGCTGGCCGGTTGTCAGACCAGAATGACTGGCGCCGTTTGGCAGCACAGCTGGCGATTCACGACTGGCTGGTGGAGGTGATGGAAGGGGCGAGTGGCGAGGGGCGAGTGGCGAGTGGAAGTTCACTACCCGCTACTCGCTGCTCGCTACTCGCTACTCGTCGCCGGCAGGTGCGGCAGGCCCTGCGGCGGGCCGGGCAGGAAGGTGCAGGCAATAGACCGGTTGCCCCGTTTGTCAATCTCCCGCCGGAGGTGCTGCCGGACTTCCGGCGGTTGCGCGAGATTGAGAGCGCCCTCGCGGCCGGGCAGATGCCTCCACGGCCAGATGCCGCTGCGGAGAACCGGGCAACGCCCCGTGCCGTCCCGGCCCGGCTGCCGGAAGCCCACCCGCGAACCGAACTGACCGCCCCCCCCCGCAGACGCGCATCGCCCCACGTCCACCTTCCGGTCCAGTCCGCCAGCCTGTCATCCCTGCCCGGATGCTGCCCGCCATGAGTGAAGCCGCCCTTTACCGAAAAAAAACGCCGTAAAGCCCTGCACTTTAGGGCAGGGATATAAGGCGCACGCTGTTTTATCAAGCCAAACCCGTGATAAAACAGCAGTATGAGCGTCATGGAAGCCAGGCTGCCCAACGGGACAGCAGAGCAGTATCAGGTTTTGGATAAAGCCATCCGTACTGCACAGTTTGTCAGAAACAAATGTGTGTGGTACTGAATGAACAACAAGAGCGAAAACAAAGCTGTTCTCTATGCCTACTGCCAAGACCTGGCCAAAGAGTTTGACTTTGTCAGGAAGTTAGACCCAGGGGCAAAGCAGGCAAGTGCCGAGCGAGCCTGGGCTTCCATTTCCTGGTTCCATACCGACTACAGAAACAACGCGGTCAAGAAGGGCTATCCGCAGTTCAAGAAGAGCTGTCGGTCGGTCGAGTACAAGCTGTCCGGCTGGAAGCTGTCTCCTGACGGCATGTTCATCACGTTCACCGACGGCTTCAACGCACGAACATTCGCCTTGTACTGCAATGGTGAGGCAAGGTACCATATCCTCAGCTTCAAAATCAATCTGGTGCGGGTGATACGCAGGGCAGATGGGTACTATGCCCAGTTCTGCCTGGATGTGGAGCCCAAAGAGCAGGGAGCATACACAGGCAATGTGATTGGCATTGACCAAGAAAACCGGGTTTCAAGTCCCGCCCTTTAGGGCGGCTTTTTGTTATCATTGTGTTTAAGCAACGGATTTTTTTAGATGTATTGTGTCCGCAGGTTAAAACTAGGCATTTCCGAGCAGTTCGAGCGGCTGGCTTGAGCGGCGGGAGAATTGTACTCCAATTCTTTCTGGCGGGTGGTATGCAAGAAGGGTTTGTGGTTGAAGCCGGCCAGCTTGATGCGGTCGGCCAAGTACAACCAGGTGGCAAACCAGAAAATCCACCAGATGTCGTCGGGACAGCTCAGGCAGATGCTTGCCTACAAGGGGGGATGCCAGTGGTTCTGCAAAAGGAGCGCTACACGTCGCAGAAGTGCCTACGCGGTACAGACCGCATATCCAATGTAGCTTGGGAAGTGGGAGCAATCCTGCAACCTGAGAAAGAATCCTTCGCCTTTAGGTGAAGGAGAATGTCACTGATTGGGTCTGTC
>Ga0308405_1001275_pt1 | contig 12792 bp, 9 predicted proteins | sample HotsprSampleMS13_FD_203473 | JGI IMG/M metagenome (GOLD analysis project Ga0308405, IMG submission 203473) | Hot spring phototrophic mat microbial communities from Mushroom Spring, Yellowstone National Park, Wyoming, United States - 20060912_MS13 ...
GGCTGGCCTCCCACGTGGCGAGCGACAGTGTCACCGCCACCTGGCAATTGTCCTGCTTGCCCAGCTGCCCGCAATACTGCCGTGCCACGCCAACCGAGTGTTTGCCCTTCTTCGGGATGCCGGTGTCATCGACGATCCAGGCCACGACGGGCTGCTTGCGGGTCATGGCGGGCAGCACCTGCCGCACGACGGCGGCCAGCACGGCCTCGTCGCTCCACGGCGCCGTGCTCACCAGGTGCTGGAGCGATTGTCGCGCCGCCTGGACGCGGTCCGGGTGGAGCCGGGCGGCAATGGGTTCAATCGACTTGCGTTGGCCCGGCAGCAGCAGGCCGCGGCAGTAATCTTTCAGGGGTTGTTCCCGGTCCCGGTGCCCCGCGGCTTTGGCCAAGCCCTCCAGATAAGCCGCGAAGCGCTGTTCCTGCGGGCTTGGCCGCGGAGAAGCGGTTCGCACGAAACAATTATAGCACAAAATGTTTCATTTGTGACCCAGTAGTACTAAGGCGGCTTCCGGCCGACGTAGATCGTCGAGACCGCCAAGAAGTACAGATCGTCCCGCAGAAAGACATAGGCGGGGTCGTTCGGATGAAGCAGCCGCTCCACGAGTTGACGATCCGCCTCGCTGACGCCGGCAAAGGCGGCCAAGCGCCGAAGGCGCGCTCCAAGGTACTCCTGCTGAGCGCGGTCAAAGGGGGGCTCGAGCTCGTGAAGGAAGGATCGGGCGTGCACCCCGACCAGACCGGTCTTGCGCAACAGATGCGTCCAGCCGTGAGGGTAGCGACCACGGCGCCTCCGGTCCTCCAAAAACCAGCGCAGAAAAGCGGCCTCGAGCCGATGCTCCAAGCCCGGTTCGCCCACGCCGATGTCATACGGCAGCCAGCTCTGTCCGACTCGGTTCTCGCGCACGACCAAGCGGCCGCCGGGAGCGGTCATCGCGGCTAGGATCCGAGCGGCGCGGGGCAGGTCCGCCAGTCCGTGGAGAACGTGGCTGCACCAGATAAGCGACATGGAGTCGCTTGGGTAAGGCTGATCGAAGAGATCGCCCACCCGGAGCTCGACCCGCTCAGCCAGGCCGGCCTCCCGGAGCCGGCGGCGGGCGATCCCGATGCGCTGCTCATCGCGATCGAATCCGAAGACGGCGGCACCTGTGCGAGCAAACATCACGAGGTGATTGCCGTAACCGCAGCCGGCGTCGAGGACTCGATCTTGCGAGGAAAGCCCGAGGGAGTCGATAATTTGGAGATCAAACCGCTCCCAGAATCGGGCGGTGACCTCCCAAGGAAGCCCCCCGGAGCGGAGGGAGGGGCGGCCGCCGTGGTCGCCGAGCCCCTCCGCAGGTATCGCCGCTGGCAGGCACATGAACTGGCGGCGATTCATCGGCCAACGCGGAACGGCCCGTGCGGCCGCTGTGAAGCGACGCCGAGCCATCGACTAAAAGGCGTAACGCAGCAAGAACTGCATGGCGCGGGGCGGCGTCAACAACGAGGAGTACTGGCCGAACGGGCCGCCGGCGCCTGCTACCAACGCCAAGCTCCGCGTGTCGAACCGGACGGCGTTCAGCGCGTTGAAAACCTCCCAACGGAAACTGATCTCGTGCATCTCCGAGCCCGGCAGACTGAATGTCTTGCCAAGCCCCAGGTCGAGCGTAAAGATTCCGTCGCCACGAAGGTTGTTTCGAGCCCCGGTTTCCCCCATCAGGGCCGGTCCGAAGACTCTCGCGGCGGCTGTCGGATTTTCAAAGAGATTGGGCGCCAAGGCGGTCGTCTTGTACCGCCCGGTCTTGGGGAGCGGGCCAGTCGGCGCCGCAAACCCTTGGAAGTAGTAACTGGTCGAGTAGCCGTACCCGTTAACGACCGTGACTGGAAACCCGGAGGAAACGCGGAAAATGCCGGCCAGTTGCCAGCCTCCGACAAGCGCATCCAGGGCGCCGCGGGCAGACCCCAACAATCGTCGATTGCGGCCGACCGGCAGCCGCCAGACCCAGTGGGCGTTGGCGTTGTGTCGGAGGTCGTAGTCCGACGGCGCGTACATCTGCTCCGGCTTCCAGGAGTTGATGATGTTGGCGCGCCCGAAGGGGTCGGTTCGCTCGACGCCGCTCGTCCAGTCCATGCTGCGGCTCAGCGTATAGTTGATGTCGAACTGCACGTCGGAGCGCGTCCCGCTGCGCAGGCTGACTTGCAGCGCATGATAGTCGGACTTGCCCATCGATCGCCACGAGAAGAGCGAGCTGAATTGGTCGTGGAATAGGGCGTAGGGCCCAAAGCGGCTGCACGAAGGTCGACACTGGATGTCAACCGCAGGAAGAGCGCCGCGCATCGGATTCATCGGGTTGAGCTGTCCGAACAAGAAGTAAGCGGTCTGCGTCGGTGTCAGGCGTCGGGCCGGGTCAATGTTCGGGTTGAGGCGGAGAAACTGCGGATAGATCCTGTTCAGCTCGGCCGCAGATATGGCGAAGCCGGGAAACAGGTTGTCCCAAAATCTGTTCTCGCGCACCGAGCCAAGGTCCCCACCCCCGTGCCGAATGAGATCGTTGACCGCGTCAAACAGCGCGATGCCTGTGTCCGGGTCCCGCCAGTTGATCGGCGCGGCGGCATCGAAGAGGGCCAGTTGCTTGAAACCGAATCGGCCGACGTAACTCGTCTCAAGCAAAAGCCCGCCAGGCATCTGCCGCTGCCAGGAGAGGGTCGGCGCCAGCGCGTACGGCGTCCGCAGACCGATATCGGGGGCAGGGACGATCGCTCCGATCTGACCCGGGCCGGGTTTCGGATACAGCGAGGGAAACCGGAACGGAGGCGGGGGTGGCAACAGGCCGGGCGGCACGGTGTTGATCGATGTCAATCGCGGGGCTGTGGCGATGGAGAACTGACCGGCCGGCGTCACCAGAATGCTGCCGAGTCCGAAGGACCCGACGGCCTCATAATAGGCGGCCGAGGCGGTCCCGACACGGTCATAGTAGGTGGTGAAGCCGGCCCGAAGGGAGGAGCTTTGGGGCCCCCCTGTCAGCCATCGCACCCAGCCGCTTGAGGAGGCCGGCGACCAAGCAAGGGAGAGGCGCGGTGCGAGATTGTTCCTATCCCAGTCGTAGAATCCGGGCCGGCCGTGCTTGGGCCCGGCAAGCAGATAGGCCAGCGCCGGCGCCGCTGAGGAGGGTAATCCCGAGGCAGCATTCGCCCGGCGCAGCTCAAACCACTCGCCCACGGGAATGTGCGTGTGAACTTGCAGGCCCTGAGTCTCGGCGAGCGGCGAATAAAGCGCGTAGCGCAACCCGAGATTGACTTGAAGGTTGTCCTTGACTCTCCAGTTGCCTTGGAGATACAGCTCGGCCTCGGTGGTGCGATAGCGTCGGCGCACCGGCTGTCCTTCAGGAATTAAGCGGCCGTCGCTCGTGTAGTTATACGCCGCATTTCCCTGCGAGACGACTCCCATGGCGATGATGGCGGCGCGGACAAAATCGTTCCGGTTGGCCGTGGCGATGTCCGGCGGCAGGATCTCGTAGCCCAGATTGGCGAGCCTGGCCTGCTGCGTAACCATCAGCGTGCGATTCGATTCGAAGTTGTAGCGATCATTCCCAATCCAGCGCAGGTTGGCGCCGAACAGCAGCACATGCCGGCTGTGTGGATTCCAGGCCCAATCACCGATCAAGTTGTGCACCGGCGTCCGCCGCCCTCGGCTGTAGGTAAAGGGAATCGGCGCGCCGATCCCACCGCCGAAACTGAACTGCGGACCGGTCGCGGTGCCGAGCTCATCAAGCCCCAGCCTGGTCAGACCGTAACGGAGGGTCTGCGTGAGATCGGCTCGCCAGGGCGAGGACCAAGCGACAAGGAAGCCTTTGCTCGTGTCCCGCCGTATGAAGGGAGGCGGCGTCCCCGGTAGCTGCAAGGCGTCCTGGCCGCGATCGTTCTGCAAGCTTCCGCGGATCCACACGTTGTGCCGCTCGCTCCATCGCAAATCGAGGCGAACCAGGGCGGTGTTCATCGAATCTCGAACTGGAGAATTGAATCGGAACCCACCGAAATTGAGCGGATCGATCGTGGGCCGGTCGTTGGGCAAGGGAAAGCGCCGCAAAAGCTCGAGCGCCGCCGCATTCGTTCCGATGGCGCGCGGGTCGATGGCGCGAAGCTGTTCTGGCATCACAGCGCGGACCTCGCCGGTCGCGGTCAGATAGCGAATCGTCCCGTTGCGGAACGCCTCGGTGGGTACGTTCCGAAGCACCGTGGCTTCGCTTGCGTCCCGGCGGCCTTCGTAGGCGGCAAAGAAATGGACGCGCCCAGGCACAAGGGGGCCGCCGAGGGTCGCGCCGAAGACGTTTCGCAGCAGTTTTGGCCGAGCCGCTCCGATACGATTGTTGAACCAAGTGTTGGCCGTTGTGGCGGTGTTGCGGTGCGAATGAAATAACGAGCCGTGGAAGGCGCGTTCTCCGGAGCGGGAAATGAGGGAAATCTGCGCGCCGGAGCTGCGCCCCAGCTCCGCGCCGGCGCCGGTGGTGATGACACGGAACTCCTGAATGGCCTCGACCGGGACGCGCAGGGCTCCCTGAAAGGCCAGCCCCATTTGCGGATCGTTGTTGTCGGCCCCGTCTATGGTGATATTGGCCTGATCGCTTCGGCCCCCGTTGACCGCGCCGTTGCGCGGATCGGCGTCGGGATCGCCGACATTGTTTCGGTAGATAACGTTGATGTCCCGCAGGTAAGCGACGCCGGGCTGGAGGCTGAGCAAGGCGGCGACGTTGCGCCCCTCGAGCGGCAACTGGATGATCCGCTCGGCTCGAAGGTGATTGCCAATCGTGGCGTCTTCGTAATTGACAGGCCTGTCGCTCGCTGCCTCGACGATAACTTCTTGGCGGCCACCGGCCACCTGGAGCTGCACCTCCAGCCAGGCCAATGAATTCACCCGGACCGGAACGACTCCCCGCCAGACCTCGAATCCCGGATGGCTAACTTCAACGTGCCAAGCGCCGGGCGGGAGGCCGTTTACCAAAAATTCGCCGGAGGACGAGGCAGAAAAGCTCCGCACATACGGGCCGAAGGTCGCCTGGAGAGCGGCGCCGGCAACCGGCAGCCCGCTTGCATCCAGAACACGTCCCCGCAGCCCTCCCAGGCTCTGTTGAGCCGACAGGTCCCGCACTCCAGCCAGACCCGCGGTGATGAAAAGCAAACCGATAAAACGACGCATAGTGATTCAACCTCCTTGTTTTAACCCCAAATTTCCGGCCCGACTGTCCAAGCGCCCTTCAAATCCGGTTGCGACCCGAGGAATGTGTCGGCGCCGGCAGGAGGGTATCTTCCTGCCGGCGCCGGAGTAAACTCAGCAGGGATAGAAGATGGTTACTCGCATGTATTGATCCTGGTCGTTGCTCGCCACCAAGGGAGCGAGGGTCAACTCGAGGTGGTTGGCTTTGGTCAGCTCAGGAAGCGCGAGGGTCTCGACCTTGACGCCGCCCAGCGCCAAAACCTTCTCGCGCATCTGCTGTCCGGCGCAGCGGCGGCCGCGGCTCTCCAGAATCTCGGCCTCCAGCTGCGACCGAAGCTCGGCCGCCGAATCGCCCCGCCAACTGACGCGAACTATGTCGCCTCCCTCCATCCGCTCGAAGTAGAAAACCTGAGCGGCTCCGGCACCTTCGATCACCATCATGTAGACCCTGCCCGTCGCCGACCCGGCTAGCCGGTCCTCAATCGCCTTCATCTCATGAAGAACCTGAGACGGCTTTCCAAAGAAGGTGTGTGAGACAACCCCTTTGAAGTGGCAGGCGAGCGGCGCCGGAATAGGCAGGCGCGGCCAGACCTTTTGGCCTGCCGCATCCCCAGCCCCGTGGTGCGCATGCTGCGCAAAGGCCAGACTTGCGAACAACGTCGCTAGAATCACACGAGGATACACTTTCATTGTTTCCCTCCTTAGTAGAGTTCTGTAACGGCAGACAGTAAGCTTTTAACAGGCCGCTGGAATAGTCTGCTCGGTCACAAAAAATGACGCACAAGTTGTTGATTGTACGTTGGCAGGCTTTGAATTTTGACCGTATTTCAGCGACCTGTTAAAGAAGAAACGACTCCGCGAGATCGATTACGAACTGAATCGGAGGAGTGTCTAGGAAAGCGGCGGGGCGTGAGCCCGATCGGGCCGGAAAGACCGAATCAGAGGCGACTCGGGTGAAATAACAAGGTAAGCCGCCCAAACGGGCTGGGGATGGGGAACGATGTCCTGCTCGGGACTGGACAGGCTGTGGTTTGCAGCGACGCACAGCGAGCAGCCGGGATCCGAGTGTGACAGCTCGTGGCCCGGCCCGACTGCGAAGAGCCAGCAGAGCAGGTTCAGGGAAAAGACAACAGCCAAGCGCTTCGCGAAGGTTTTGCTGCTGCCCATACCTCAGAGTTTAGCCATACAGATCTGGACTGTCAATCTCGGCTCCCAGGGGCAGGGCGGCCCGAAAGCGAATGACCACTTTGTTCAGCGGCTGACAGTGAGCGCAGCTCAAGGCTGAGCGGACCAGGAGCCATTTGTACCGTAAATTGAACAATGCGTAAAAAATGCAGTTGTCCGTGCACTGCCGGACAAGCGGGACCAGCTCCGGCCAGGCCTCCGGGTCCCACAGACGAAAAGCCAACCAGCTCTCCAGGCGGGTGGGTCCCACGGGTTGGAAGTCGACCGCGCGGAAGGTCTCCACCAGGTGGCGGGGTGATTCCGGCTTTGCCAAGGCAATCCGGCCCTCAAATCGCCGCAGAACGGGCAGCAGTTGGCGCTGATGGTCAGGTAAAACAGCGATCTGGATTCCATCGCAGGTCGCCTCATGCGCCCGGACCGCCGATGGAGGAGAGGAAGGGGACGGCCGGCCGCTCCCACGGCGGACCAACTCGCGCGGATCAGCCTTGGGCCCGGCTGGGGGTACCATCATCACGGCAGAAGATCGCAGGGAGGACTTTGTCCTGTCGATGCTCGTCGGCATCCACACGTCAACAGGTCGCAACAGCAACAAGGCAAAAGCCAGATGAATCAAAACACTGGACGCGAAGGCCAAGCTGCGGGCACGACCATCCCGACAGCAGTCGACGGGCTGAGTCTTATGCGCGAGATTTGTTGCAAGGCCGAGTGAGCACATGTTGTCAGTCCTTTCCACGTCTGGCCAGCCGGAAGCCTTACCTTTCGGCGGCTTTCGCCCTGCTTCCGCCAAAAGCCGCAACCGCCCTGACCCGCCTTACTGCCCGCAACCGGACCACCGGCTCAGAGACGTCTGAGACAGGCCCAGCAACGGCGGCCCACGGTCAATTGGCCGGCAAGGCCCATCAGCCGCTCACGCCACTCTTCCGGGCATGCTTCGGAGTTGGCGGCACGGGTCAGTGCGTTGACCAGATGGTATTTGGTTCCGCGCAAGTCTTCAGCCTGGTAGGCGCGGCTCACCAGTGCAGCGACCTGCCGAGGCAGACGTTGGATCAGCTGTTCGACATCCGCTCTGACGTTGAGGCTGCTCTCAATGGCGGGAATAAACACGGTCCGGATGTAGCCCAGGGTTTCGAACGAGGCATCGCGGAGCTTCTCCAGCAGCATCTTGCTGGTCCTGGCCGCCAACTTCTGTCGCGAACCAGCTGCGGGAAGGCTAACCGTCATCCCGTTCCGGCAAACCAGCCGGTGGCTGACCGCTTCCACCTGGGGCAGACCCCACCCGTTCAGGTTGACTTGCACGCGAATGAAGAAATGGTGTCGGTCATTTGCCCGCGGGCTGGCCTGAAACACGTGGGCCAGCTCGTTCGTGGTAAGCAGGAACCGCAGATCCGGCCACCGGCTCGGCGGCGGCCACCCCAGAAGCGGCTGCTCCCCGAGGGCGAGGGCGCAGGTCCTGACCACGTCCGAGGGGTTCAACGACATTTCCGCCCAGCCCGGAGCGATCCATTCGATGACACGGTCTTGATAAACCAGGGCGTGAGTAAACCAGCTCCAATGCCTGCGAAGCTGGGCATTCAAGGCTTGGGCGACTACCTCATCAGGCAACTCTGCCAGCAGACCGAGTGGCACATGGGTGAGATTCGCCACGCGGTCCAGCGCCGGTTTGTCAAGCCGCAAGGGCTCAGATCCGTCCAGTCGAACCGTCACGGTGACAAAATTCCCTGTGCCGCCCCGGCGGACGACGCCGTGCACGACCGGATTGCGGGCTACTACGCGCCGTGCCTCGGCAGGGACAAATGCATCCAGCTCTTGGAGAGCTTCGCTGGTCAGTGCAATGAGGTTCTCCATGGCAACCCGTCCCGATGTGGTTACCAACCCCGATTGCAAAACCTTACAGCCTGGCGCCGCTCACCCACCTGCAGTTGAGCAGCTGGCTCCATTCCGCCGCCAGCCGGGACCAGCCAAGCCGTAAGAAATGACAGCCGGGCGTTGTAAACAAGCGTGGAAGCATGTTGACAACAAAGAACAGACCGCTTCGGGGCCGCAGGAATCTCCGGCGCCGAGGAAGCCTCGCCGTGCTGCCCGGTTCGATGCCTCCCCCGAACGGCCTGAATCCTCAGCGAGTCAACTCGCCCTGCGGCTTGCCGACCCGAGCTGCAAACCATTGAGGAGTCGCCTATGTCGTGGCCAGATGGGTTTTTCGAAGTCGATCTCAAACAGGTTCCATTGCCCGACCTTGACCCCGGCTGGACGGCGTCGAAGGGCTACGGCCGCGACAAAATGGATGAGTGGATCCGTCAGCTGGCCGAAATCCAACGCCGGCTTTACCAGCAGGGTTGGGGCGCCGAAGATTTTCATCGCCTGCGTCATAGCCAAGATGAAGCCAAGCGCGCACTGGCCGAGACTTACCACAAGTTCTACGACAACAGCTCAAACGGGAGCCGGCTGAATTTCGATTTCATCAAGCTGGAATGGGTTGGCGATCACTACGAAATTACTAATGGCAGACACCGAATCTGGCTGGCCAAGCAATACGGCCTGCCGACCGTGCCTGCCCACGTCCACGCGCCCGATGAAGCGACCTTGGAGCGGCTTCGCAGAGACGGCCTTCGCGCTGCGCGTTCGGCCGATCGGGGAGAGCAAGCCGGGCAAACGCCGCTCTGGGAGCGCTCCTGGCGCACGGAGGCCGAGCGCGATTTTCCGCAGGAGCGATGACTGTGAACCAGGAGTGGAACCTGCTGGATGATTTGTTCCGCCGCAGCCTTGTGGCTGCGTTCAAAGCATGGCTATGGCTGTGCCGCCGCTTCCTGCGGCTGATTTTCCCGTCCGCGGGATTTTGGGCCAAACGTCCCCGCGTCCTGCGCCCGGGCGATGGCCCGCCGGAAGGGCAGCTTCCCGGCGACTACTACGACTACCGTGGCATCGCCCTGCCGCGGGAACTCCATCCTCTTACACACGCGGCGGTCGGCGTCTCACTGGGCCGCTATCTCTGGCCCGACGGGAAGCAAGGGCCTCGGCTTTCCTTGCCCGTTGGCATGCTCCATCGCAACTGCGCCGTCGTCGGCCCTCCCGGCTCGGGAAAAACCGAAGGAATCATCATCCCCTGGATTGTCGATCTCCTCCGCTCCGGCGGCAGCGTTGTCACCGTGGACGTCAAAGGCGACCTGGTGGATCGTGTTTCGCGCCAGGCGTCCAGGGCGCCGACGCGTGTCTGGTATTGGAACAGCGCGGATCCGAGCCGGTCCATGCGCTGGAACTGGCTCGCCACAATCCAGGACCACCGGGATGTCGAGGGCGCCGTCCAGAGCATCTTGGGCCGTCCTCGCCCAAACGACCCTCAGCCGTTCTTCTTCGAACGCGATTCGCGGTGGCTCCGCACCCTCATCACGATCACCCGAATGGTGCACGGCCATCGTGCCCGCCCCAAGGACTTGTACAGGCTGCTGGCCGACCAAGACCTGCTCCGCCAACAATTCCGGCAACACCCCTCTTTGCACCACTATGCAACAGAGGTGGCTGATCTGCTCCAATTCCCTTTGCATGAGCATTCCCGCGCCGTCAGCGGTCTGCTGAACGCACTGCATTTGTTCAACACCCCCAATGTGGCTGCCGTCACCGAGCGCAGCGACTTCACCTTGGCTGATTTGGTCCGCCAGCCTACTCTGTTGGTCGTTGGAGCCTCATTGGCAGATGGACGGGCGGCCGAGATCCTTTCCAGCATCCTGCTGAATCAGCTCGTGGCATGGATCTACCGCCGGTTTGCACCAGGCGCCGCGAGTTCTTCTCACCCCTTGTACCTCGTCATTGACGAGGCCCCGCGGCTGCGCACTCGGATCAATCTCGAAGAGCTATTGTCGGTCGGTCGAGCCGCTGCCGTAGGCGTTTGTCTTGCGGCTCAAGATGTCGCCCAATTCGGCGATGAAAGGGAGACTGGCGCGCTTTTCTCCAACTGCCTCACCTTCATCGCACTGCGCGGTTGCTCGGCCGCAACAGCCCGATATCTGGAGTCCAGGCTCGGCCAGAGAATCGACCGCCTGGTGACAAAAACCCGCTACCGCGGCCTCTTTGATCTCTTTCCCAATCAAATCGCCGAGGTTGTTCATACCCAGCCAGCTCCGGTGCTCCGGGCCCGGGAGATCATGTATCCCCCGGTCAACACATTTTGCGGCGTGGTCCACGCAGCAGAGGTGTCGTCCAAGCCGTTCCTGGCAGACCTGACACGGGCCTGAGTTGCCCTGGCAGGCCGACTCTCACGGACTGCTTCAGGCCGCCAGTCCTGGTCCGCATGGAGAGCAGGTCTTCGATGACGAAGCCCGGCGGCGACGGCTCCATTGGCCGCGTCGGCCGGGAAGCCCCCGGCAGGGGTTCAGCAAACCCAGTTTGAGCCTTTACCCTGATCGCTTTCCCTTCTTGTGTGGCTGAGGTCCGAATCAAGCTGCTGTTCGTCCTTCCTCATCCAGCCTCACGGGTATTGCCCCCTCTGGGCCGGGGCCAGCGAATGCAGACAGCAGTTTTCAGTTTCATCTGCCAGGCGTCGCCAAAGCTGCGCCTCGCCTGGCTGCCGCCGACACCCTTGGTGCGGGCGGACACGTTGAAAGGTGCCCGTCGCCAGGCAATCTGAACGGCGCACAACTTCAACGTCGCCGGTCATTCGTTGGCATTTGATGAGTCCGCCTGGAAAGAGCCGTTGGCGAGTCGGTCCAGCGACTCACCTCGGGAACTCCGCATCGGTCGAGATGCAGTCCTGCCGATGGCGTTGCGGTCGCCCGAGAGCGAGCGGGGGCATTTGCTGAACACTTGATTCCCTCAGGAACGGAGGGTAGCAGTGGGAGGTGTTTCATTGTGTAATAAACAAAGCTCTACAGCCTGTGAGATGCTGCCAGAAAATAGTGCCGAGCCGCCTTGTGTGCTGCTGTGTGCTCATGCTACCCTCAAGCATGGCTGGTCAGATCATCTCCCGCGGCAAGAACGTCTGGCTTGTCCGCATCTACCTCGGCCGCGACGAAACCGGCAAGCGCATCTACCTGAACAAAACCATCCACGGCCCGCGCAAAGCCGCACAGGCTTGGCTCAACCAACGCCTCACCGAGCGTGATGCCGGCATTGCGGTCAAGCCCGCGCAGCAAACCCTCAACGAGTACCTTGACCGCTGGCTCGAAACCGCCGTCAAGCCGAAAGTGCGCCCCAAGACATGGATGGGCTACCGGAGCCTTCTTCACAACCACATCCGCCCCGCTCTGGGCGCCCGCCCGTTGGCCAGGATCAAGCCGCTTGAGGTGCAGCAGGCCTTTCAGGACATGATCGATCGAGGCCTGTCGGCGCGCACCATCGAATACACGCGCATGGTCCTGAGGCAAGCTTTCAAGCAGGCCATCCAGTGGCGTCTGCTGACGTTCAATCCCTGCGACGGTGTGCAAATTCCGCGACGCCAGCGCCGCGAGATGCAGGCGCTGAGCCCGGAACAGGCGCGCCGCTTCCTGGTCGTGGCGCGCGGCACGCGCTATGGCATGCTGTTCGAGTTGGCGATCACGACAGGCCTGAGACCGTCGGAGTACCTGGCCTTGAAGTGGGAAGACATCGATTTCGAGCGCGGCACGCTGAGCGTGGTGCGCAGCCTGGATGCCATGCCGGGCGGAGGGTATCGGCTGGAGGAAACCAAGACGCGCAACAGCCGCAGGGTGGTCAAGCTCCTGCCAGGCGTGTTGAGGGCGTTGCTCGAGCACCGGCAGGCGCAGCAGCGACTGCGCGAAGAGGCGGGCGAGCGCTGGAATGAGCAGGGCTTCGTGTTCACCAATGCCGAGGGCGGACCGCTGGACGGTCATAACTTGTCCAGCAGGCATCTCCGCAGGATTCTCAAGGAAGCCGGACTGCCGCAGATTCGGCTCTATGATCTGCGGCACACGGCCGCGACGCTGGCGCTGTCGGCGGGAGTGCCGGTAAAGGTGGTCAGCGAGATGCTGGGCCATTCGAGCGTGGCGTTGACGCTGGACGTCTACAGCCACGTTCTGCCGCACATGCAGGAGGACGCGGCACGGCGGATGGCAGCGCTGCTGGAGGACAGCGGGGGCCACTTGGCCGCTGAACGGCACACTATAGGCACACAAGAGCCCAAGATGCAGGGTCACGGATATTCATAATCTGCTGATTAAAAGTGAGTTCACTGCGAAACATGAAATTATGATCGGTTGATGGTGAAACACTCCTCCAGGCCTTCCAGCAGCGCCGCCGCTGCGTCCGGCCAGTCGTGTTCCAGCCATGCGGCGATCTGCCGGAACCGCGCCATGCCGTCCTTGTGGTTCATCTTCCACGCCGCCCGCATCAGCGACGCCGTCTGTGCTTGCTGCTGGCGCGGCAGCCGCCCGAGCACGTTGCGCAGCTTGTGGTTTCTGCACCGTTGTACCGGCGCCTCCGCCCCAAACACCG
>Ga0308405_1001276_pt1 | contig 12792 bp, 19 predicted proteins | sample HotsprSampleMS13_FD_203473 | JGI IMG/M metagenome (GOLD analysis project Ga0308405, IMG submission 203473) | Hot spring phototrophic mat microbial communities from Mushroom Spring, Yellowstone National Park, Wyoming, United States - 20060912_MS13 ...
TAATATTTCCCAAGTAGACCTTAAATATCCTTCATTGTATGCTAACAACTTTACATTCTTTGACTCTAAAAACCATATTACTCTTATTAACTTTGCAGCATGAAAATAACTACTACCTGATTGTCTTTTCTTAACAATTGCTACATGTTTATTTTCTAAAAACGCTATGTTCTCATATAAAGAAATGTAATGCTGCAAATCACTGTGTTCTGGTAATGTTACTTTCTGCTTTGCCTTATTGTATATTGGTAAATAATTAAACCAAAAATATAAATCGCCAGGATAATAGTAATATCTTTCACCATTATGTATAATAACTCCTTTAACACATTTTTCTTTCTCACCTTCCCAAAACTTAATAAAATCAAAACTATCTTCTACAAATTCACAATAATAACCTTTTTCATTGTAAATGTGAGATGCAAACTTTATTTTTAAGTTATGTTCATTATAATTAAACGAACCTACTTCATAAAAACATTCATTAAAGAATTTAAGCATTTCATCTTTACTTGAAAAATCTATATAATCATAATCCATAAACTCTAAAACATTGTTAATAGATTTTAACTTCTTTAATTTTGGGAAACTGTAATACGGGATAGATAACTCTTTGTTGTATTTACGACCTTCGTGTTGTATGTTAAAAGTGCCCATAGCAGTTTATTGACTTTCGGCTAATTGACCGAAAATTGAAAATTTCGGTTAATTAGCCGAATCATAGATCGTATCCAATCTTTTGATTTCCCCTTACTTTCTGATTACCTGTTTTAATACTTTCAATTACACTTTTTGCTGTCTTCTGATAGTTATCTAATATTGTTGAGAAATTCTTAATCAAACTTTCTATGTTTTTGATATTCTTATCATCAATAGTCATGTTTCTTAAAAAATCAGACATTTTATCTATAGATATCTTTAACGAGTTATGTAGACGTATTACAGGATTTTCGTAAATTTTAATTACAAATTCTTCACAACTTTTTAATATTGATGGTTCTTTTACTCCTTTTAACCCCAAAGAACCTAATATTGTTTCTTTTTTTCTAAACTCGTCTAATAAATAAAAAGGATTATCTGTAAAATCAGGATAGTAATAATAATGCAAATACTTTAACCATAACTCTCCATTCTCTTCTTTTAACAACTCTTTTAACGGTGATACTTCATATACAAACTGATTTGGTATATAGCCTTTACCTTGTGGTATGATGAGTGGTGTCATATAATTATTCCTTTATAGACATTTCCGTTGAGTATATTTCTATAAATAGTAAAAAAGTGAGCCGGAATTACAAACCACTCACTTACGTTGTTTTTTAACCAATTTAAGATTTTTAATATGAATTCAATCACTATTAGCATACGTAGACCATTTACCTATTGGACAATAAGAATCTTTGTGTCTTAATTTTAATTTGAGCATACATCCACATAAAGAACAACATTCTCCTTTTGGAATAACACATTTTTCAGCATCGTCCTTTGCTTTAAAACTACAATTATCACAAATACTTTTACGCCATTTATAAATCAAATACGACTTTGTTTGAATACCAAACAACTCATAAACGTAATCCCTAATAGTATACAAAAAAGATTCAAATATAATCTTTTTGTTATACCATATATTTTTTAGTTCCTTAAATAATCTCATAATTATTTCTGATTTAAGTCAATAATGTTTGGTTGTTCAGGAACTTGTCCTTGTTTTTGCTGTTCAACTTGTTGCTTGATAGCATTAACAATGTTGCCCATTTGCTCTTGTGTTATTTGCTCAGGTATTCCTGCATCTTCTTGTAATCCTTGTCCACTTTCTATTTGTATTTTCTTTCTTAACTGTTCTAACTGATAAGTATAAAACTCTTCAAAGAACATAAACTCTGCTAACTCTTTTCTGAGTTTCATAATTCTGTGTGATTCTTTTAAGTTTCTTTCAAACTCTTTTTTTTGTGCTTCAGTTAATTGATTTATCATAATTTTATGTTTTGTGCAAAGTTAGGTTTTCAGTTAAATTTAAAACAGTTAAATTGTGTTAAAAAGTTTCATCAAAAAGATTATTTAAATCTGGATCTTCAAATTCATCTAAATCTAAACCTGAGCTTTTATCATAAAACGACTTACTATTACAATAACATTCTTCTTTAACATATTGCTCAAACTTATCATCACTTAAACTAAAATACAATTTAGCACTAATCAATATAACATTTCCATTTTCACAAAAATATGTTATAAAATCTTTTGACACATTTACTTTTTTATTTTATTATCCGTCAAAACGTTTAAACAAAATATTTAACATTTGTAACTAACAACCCACTGTAATATCCTGATGGTTTAAATACACTAAATTCAGAAAACCCATCATCATAATTATAACTTACCTTTGTAGGAATATACTTTCTTTTATCATTAAAACCTTCACCAAACTCGTCTAATATCCCATAAGACATTTCTCTTATATTGGGATATAATCCGTGCTTTGATAAAATCTCATAATACTTTTGACAAAACTCTAAATGTCTATCCTTACTAATCTTGTCAGTTATAATGCTATTTATACCAAAAGGTGTAATAACATCTTTATATTCTAAAGATATCTTTCTTAAATCATTCCACAAATTAATATTCATATTTGGTTTATAGTTATTTAATATAAATTTTCTACTATATTTTGTAGTTCCTGATACCAACTTTAAAAACTCCTTGTAATTTGTATCATTTTTAATTTTATATACTACTTTCCATAAATGTTTTATTGGATTATACTTGTCTCTTATTGCTGATAACATTATAAAAATATTGTAGTTATTCATAAAAACTATAGTAGTTGCTTTTGTATAATTAAATCTTTTACACAACTTAAAATCTTTTTCACCCAAATCTACATAAAAATCATCCAAAATAAGAGATGTTAATAAATTTAAATTTACAATATAATCTTTTTCTCTTAATATTTTTCTCTCTTCTTTGTGCAATTTTACAAACCTTTCATAAAATTGTAATAACTGAATAATTTTATCTTTTACAGGTATAAAATCTAATATTTGCATTCTGTTCATTAATATTATGCTTGATGGTTTTTTTTTTAATATAGTATTGTAATATTTTACTATTTCTAACCTATTATTCATCACATACTGTGTATCTTCGTATTTTGAATATGTCATTTCCTTAAACTCATCTTTTGATCTCAATATGGCTGAAGGAATAAAATAAAAATTAAATAAACCTAATAAAGCATTAAACTTTAACAATCTGTTTTTCAAATATGTTAATGTTTTTTTACCTTTTAAACTTATACCTTTGCTACCAATAACAACATAAGTAGTGTTAGAAAAACAATAATAACCCAATCTTTTTATATCTTCTACGGATAAAAAATACATTTTATTCAAAAAAGGATAAATTACACTATTACACAATTTCGTATTACTACTAATATGCCTAAAAAAACCATTTTTTTTATGCTTTACATTAAGAATACTTTTATCAAACTTGACAACGTTGGGTATTTCGTTTCTTAACAATATGTCCGTAACATCTTTTTCTAAACCTTTTAACTTTAAATATAAACTCAACAAATCTAACTTTTCAGATTCTGTTACTGATTCTTTTATCACTATTAAGTTAAACTTAAATTTAAAATACTTTTTCATCTTAATCTAATAATTTATTTACAACACTTCCAAAAGGTTCATTAATTACAAAAAATAATTCTGGTTCTACATACATTCCTGTTAAACTTACTAACTTATCATCTTCTTTAAGTTCTATAGGATAGAATTGATAAATGTAATTTCTATTAACATAAAACTTATTAATCCTATAAACTGAATCTCCTGTTTCTTCATGAAATCCTAAATCATAATACCTTACATCAAAAACTTCATATTGCTTTTTATTCAAACCTGCTTTTTTAATAAATTCTTTACAAGTTGTTTTTGTAATAAGATGATTATAAATTCTTTTGTGCTCTACACACAATAAATTGTATTCTTCATCGTTAAAAACAAAAGACAATAAAAATACAAAATCATCAAAATTTATAACTGTGTCGTGTTCATCCAAATTAAAATAATTGTTTGTTAAAAAATGATAAATCTTGTCAATGTTAATTTCATCATTTGTTAATGACAAATCTTTGATTTTGATTGTTTTTAATTGTATCATAATCTTAAATTTAAACTGATTTATATGTTATTAAATATGTGTTGAACCTTACCATTCTCCAATATAATCACATTAGCATATTCCCAAGTAGATATTCCTTTTAAATAATCTGCATTTTTATCACAAATACACCCAACATATACAACATTGTTGTATCTCATAGGAACATGAGTATGCCCAACAATAATTTTATCGCTTAATTTTTTATACTGAGCCGCCGAACCTTTAACACCGTTAATACCTTGATCTCCATGTTCAGATATTAACCAACCTTTAATTTTAACAGGCTGTCTTCTATTGATAAATACTAAATCTCTTAACACATCTTTTCTTTTTAATTTTACTAATTCGTTTTTAACATACAATTCTAATGCCCCATCTATCTTTTTATTTTTAATCATCTGTGCAATAATGTCCGCAAAATGTTCTAAATTGTTTAAATCTACGTTTGTAAATCCTTTATTGATCCATTTATCTAAATGTTCATCATGATTACTTCTTACAACATAAATCTTTTTATCATATTTTAACATGTCATATAACTCTATAAGTTTCTTTACAACCATATCTAATTCGTCCTTAACTGTAAAATTATCTTTAATTTTGAAATATCTTTTTAATAACAAATTATCATGATGGTGAGATATACTCTCACCATCAAATATGTCGTGCAACACTATGTTCTGAATTTTATGTTTATTTGCAAACTCTATCGAATTATAATAAATAGTTTTGTTTTCTTTACCATAGTGTATATCTCCAAAAACTATTGCTATTATTTTGTTATGTTTTATTTCTCCATTATTTAAGTATACATTTACATCTTGAAAATTTCCATTCTTTTCTGCATTTATAGCTCTTAATACTTTTTTCTTTGTATCTAAATATATAAAACCAAATACATGGTTGAATTCTCCTTGCTTACCTATTTTACTATCAGTATAATTAATAACAGTTATTGCTCCTGTTGTTACAGCTATCTTTGGTCCTAAACTGTTAGGTATCATCTTTAAATGTTGTTTAGTATGAGCAAGTATAACATTATTACCAACACCCAATTGAGTTAAATTAGATAAAGGATCTTGGGCAGTAGGTTGAACTTTAATATCCCCTAATATATAATAATCGTTTATTAGTTGCTTATTCATAAATAAATAAGGATACAACAAAGTATCCCATTTTTCGTATTCTTTATCTAAAAATACACTTGTCGGATTTTTATACCTAAATGGTATAACTACTATCTCAACATTTCTTTTCATAGTATCTTCTAAGTATTTTTTGTAAGCCAACATGTTGTTAAATAACTTTTTATGAACAGGTGTATTGTTTTGTGCTGAAGTTATTAAAAGTATGGAATCTTTACTTAAAACTCTAACTTTTGAATGTTCAATATCTTTTGTTTCTATTAAGTTTGAATCTCTATTCTTTTTTATGTTTGTTACCTTTTTTTTACCTTTAAACACCAACTTATCTTTGTTTTCTTTTAATATGGTCTCTATTAAAACATACACATATCCAAAAACATCAGGTGTAAAATAATATCTTACATTGCTTAATTTGTAATTTTCATTTAAAAATCTATCTATAACCTTCATTGCTTTGTTGTAATTCTTAATCAAAACTTGCATCTTTTTATACTTTAACTCTGTAATCTTATCTTTATTTTGTTCTAATAACGATTTCAGTTCTTCTTTACTTGCTCTATCTATAATGGCTTTTTTGTAAAACTCTTTTACAAATGCCGTTGACATGTCTTAAATTTTAAATGGTGTATATTTGCCATTTGTATAAGAACCTATCTTTAATAATTGCTTTATGTTTTGACCATCTCTTTGCGATAAATGTAACCATGCAGGTTGAGTATTAGTTCCGTATTCCCATATTAGTTGATAAAATTCAAAATTACCATAAATTATTTTAACAACCTTTTTATAAACTTCTCCACTCTCTTTGCCATTTAATATAACCTTAAAATCTACGGCACGACCATACATGTGGTCAGATGTTTTCGACCCATTAACCAATTTGTTGAGTTCAGGGCACCTGTAACCTGACGATATCACTATGTTTACTCTATTATCTTCATATTCCGTTTTTAATTTGTCGAATATTCTTTGTAATAAAATTGCTGTCTTTTTTATTTCTTTTACAATTTCAGGAGAAGGAGAATACTGTTTCTCTCTTAACTTTGGATCTCTTTCTGCTATTTGTGAATGCAAAAACTGATACAAATTAAAATCTAATGTCAATTTACTGTCAGGTAACATATTAATAATTTGCTACAAAAATAACAATTAAATCAAACTTTTGCAAATCACTTTTTAACTTTATATATAACAAACGGTTCTGTTATATAATTAGAGTTTTCCTTCAAATATTGATACAACGCCGATATTTCTTGCTCTACGTTTATTACTTTTTCTTGCTTTTCTTTCAAGTTAATATTTGTTAAATATCCTTTTGCGAAGTCGGAAGGATATCCAAAACAAACTACATCTTCGTTTAACACAAATATACTACCATTATCTAAAAGCAAAATATAACCATTCAAATATAAAATAATAGTAATATCTGAAACAACTTCGTCTTCAAAACTATCTATCAGATTAAACTTTAATATTTTTAATTGTTCTTCAAACTTATTCTTGTTCTTAAAAACACTCTTATGTCTTTCTAAAATGTTTCTAATCTTATATTCTACTAAATCTTGTATCGATATGTTTCCTGTAAATCCTAAAAATACAGTTTCATTTATCTTTTTTAACTTGTTAGTAGAAGGATGTAATTTTAAATTTACACATGATACACTATCGTCGTTTAATGAAGAATCAGAACACACATAATCGTAGTCTTTACTTTTATAAATTACAATGAGAGACATAGGTCTATTTTTGAAATGTCGTATAAAAATTACCAACACATCTCATTCCGTATTCATTTACTTTATGATATAACTGTGCAGGACTAATAGACCACCATTTCTTAAACTGCTCTGCATTTGTCAGTATATTATACACATAAGCAACATATTCACTACAAAAAAACGAATTTGAGTTCTTTGTACCTATCCAAATACCTGTAAACATATAAACCAAATTACTAAACAATAAAGATAAATAATCATATTTCTTACCTATGTTATTTATGATAGCCGACTTCGCATATACTATGTTTGAATTATAAGACCTAATATCGTTTATATATAATCTATAAACTTCTATGGCTGTTATTTTATTCCTATTTATAAATTCCTGTAAAGTATGTCTATCAACTGTTGGATTAGCATCATAAATAAATGTTCTTAAACGACCATTTCTATCATATTCTTTATTGATTATAGCAACATGAGAATACATTGATGCTTCAGGACCAAACCTTAATTTTTGAAAAAATCGTATTAATAATGATAAGGTATTCTTAACACTTTTGTAAGGATAATGACAAAACACAATATCAAAAGGTTCTAGTATTTCTTCTAAACTTTTAGCATCTTTGTATTCAAAAACTTTACCATTAATGATTGTCTTAATTTGTGGATTCACTTTAGTTTTGTTTTTTTGTCCGTTTTATTTTTTGATGCTATTCTTTTCTTTTTATCTATTAGATTGTATTGAATATACTTTAATGTTTCTTTAACTTCTTCTAATGATTTCTTTAATGCTTCTATTTCTTTCTCCATATTAGTAAAGTATCTTACTAACACTATAATAGTTGTCAACACACCTGTTGTAGGTATTGCATATTTTAATAGTAATTCTAAAGTCATGGCTTTAAGTTTTTAATAGATTTTATTAATACTAAAATGATTGCTACAAATATAATTAATAAAATTAAAATCCACAAATTACTATAAATATCTTTTAACCAATATTTAGTAGCATTGTTGTTTTTAACTACTACATATTTTGTAAACGTTTTAACAGAATAAATTGTATCTGTTTTAGTTTTAATGTTAGCATATATAGTATCATATAACCGTATAATCTTTACATCTGTACCATCTTTTTGAAAAATAACTGTGTCTTTTGTTTTAGTAATAAACATTGTATCTATTTTTACACCTTTAACAATAATAGTATCTACAATAGTATCTATTTTATTTTCTAAATAAGAAGAACCGTATTTACTTGTCACATATTCTATAACGTGCTTTGGCGATGTCAACATTATCGCTTTATCTATTTTTCTATTTGCTTTTAACTCAACAGAACAAGATGTAAAAAAATATAATGAGAATAACATAAAAAATATCATAAGTATTATGATTATAACTTCCTTAAATGTACTTTTATTTTTATTAAATAGTTTTTTCATTTTGTCTTATTTTTAGTAGTTTCCTTTTTATTTGAAAGAAACTTAGTAATAATTCCATTATACGTTACATTAATTCCTATTTGTATTAAAAGAGAACTAACAATGATGGTATATATTTCTATAAATCCTGAAGGAGTAGATTTACAATTAATTAAAACATACCCATAAATTCCACTTAAAAACATAAATACAAAAGTAAATAAAAACAATACTATCTTTTTAGATGATATTTTACCATCTACGCCTTCAAAAGATTGTTTTATAAGATTAATTAATTTCACCATAGACAAGATATTTTTTAAGTTGTTGTATGATTTCGTCTTTTGTTTTTCCAAACTTTGTTATTAAATCCATATCTGCTATTCCGTTTCCTGCAAATTCGTTTGTACCTTCTATAAAATCCATAATACCTGTTACAGCATCTCCATAATTTTTACCTTCAATGCCATATTCAATATAGTTGTCTGCTAATTTGTATTGATTTATAACTTCTAAAATTTGAACCTGTTGAGACAAATCTACAAATGTTCTAATAACTGTTACAGCATAACTGTATAATTTTTCTCTACAAGTTTTACTTCTTGTGTGGTATTCGTTTAATATTTGAAATGCTAAATTACCGTATTCTTGATAAATAGCGTCTCTACCTAAAGTATTTGCTCGTAACAGATAGTCTTTGTTTTGATTAATTATTTCTGTATTACCGTTAGTATTGTGATAATTATACCATTCATCTAAATATCTTTTGTATTGCGTATAAGTTATATATTCTGATGAATAAAGATTATAAATCACTGACAAATCTGTAATGTCTTGATAAATACTTGGTACACCATTTGTAATAATGTCTCCCCAAGAGTATTTGTCGTATAAAATATAAATGTTTACATTTAGTGTTGGATGTGTGTGTTTATAAATTTTCATAGTTTTTTATTTTAAATGTTAGGTAAAATACGCTGTCCTAAAAGTAAAAAGTAATAAGTAGTAGCAATTGTACTGTTTGGAAATCCGCAAGTAGTGGGCATTGTCTGCGAAACTGAAAGCAAATATGAACTATTAATATATACATTATCAAAAACATATCCTATTTGATTAGATTGATTGATAATTCTGTGCTGAAACGAACTACCCGACGGCACTACATATCTGAATGCAAAAAAATATACACCACTTGGCAATGTTACTTCTGATTGCAACGGAAAAAATATTCTACCTACTACTATCGGTGATAAATCTGTTTTTACAATTAAAGTATTTTGTCGTGTCGCAAAGTTTGGTTGATAAATAGCCAACTCCATTTGAACCGAACCTCCTGATGTGCCGTGAGAAATTACATCTATACCTAATTGTTCTATAATCATCGGCTCGGGTAGAAAACCAAATGAACCTCTAAATTCATTGGAGGCAGTTATGTTTGCAGTATTGATATATAATTCCCCAAAAACAGAATGCGTAACATCTTTTCCCGTTACAGTGTTCTTACCAAAAATACCATTATACCCGCTAACAGAATAATCTCCGTAATTTCTATTTATGTTCCATTTTAAGTTTTTTAGTGTTGTTACTCCATCGCCGACCTTAAAACAATTAGGATCTTCTTCTAAAAAAACAATAGTATTTTTTCTTAAAATGTTGTTTGCATTAGCCTGAAACCAAGAAATATTACGAGTAATTACAACATTATCTGATTGCCAGTTAGTTCCATTGTGGATTAACACATCGCCATCTGAACCAGATGGTAAATTGTTATTTGGTATAAATATGTCAATCATAATTTGTTTTTGTTTATATTGTTGGTAATATTCTATCTCCTAAAATTAAGAAAAGTAAGGTTGCCGAAAGACCAGCAACAGGAAAACTAGAAGTTATTGGTAAAGAACTAGAAAAACCATTACTTGTTATTGAAAAATTAATATGATTAAAGCTATCTATAAATCCTATTTGGTTTTCTCCTTGAACAATTCTAAGTCTAAGATGACTTCCAAAAGGAATTACATATCTAACTAAAAACATATATATTCCACTAGGTAATGTTATCGGTGAAAGTAATGGAGAATAATTCTTACCAAAAGCTATTACAAAAGGATTAGTTTTTTCAATTAAAGTTGCTTGTCGTGTTATAAAGTTTGGTTGATATATACCAATTTCTATTTGTATAGGACCTCCACTAACATTTATATCTTCTATCCACATACCTAGCTGTTCTATTGTCATTGGCTCAGGTAAAAAACCAAAAGAACCTTCATTAAAATCATTATAAAAAGAACCAATTATGTTAGATTGTGCATAAGAATCACCAAAAACAGAATGTGTTATATCTTTGTTAGTAAAAAAGTCTTTACCAAACACTCCATTATAACCACTAACAGAATAATCTCCGTAGTTTCTATCTATATACCATTTTAAGTTTTTTAATGTTGTTACTCCATCAGAAATTTTGTAGCAATTCTTATCTTCTTCTAAAAACACAATAGTATTCTTTTTTAACACTGTATTAGCGTTTGCTTGAAACCAATTGATATTGCGAGTAATGATAATATCATCTGCTTGCCAATTGGTTCCGTTATGGATTAGAACATTACCTAAAGAACCATTTGGTAAATTAGCAGATGGGTTATTATTTAATAAATTTGTTTCGATCATAGTTTATTATTTTATTGCACACATATTGATAAAAAACCAACACTATCGTTTGGTTGAATAGTGACATGGACGTTGTTTAAGTTGAATAGTCTGTTTTGTTCAACGGTTAATACAAAAACAGAACCTGGTTCGAGAATAATGACACCGTTGATTACGACAGGATGTGTATTCGTTTTTAAGGATTGTAACACAAATCCTGCACATTTCGAACAATCAGATATATTTTTTAAATAATAAGTTTGACCGCTTGAACTAGTGTTTTGTATAATAGTTGCATTATTATCAAAATATACGCTTTGCAGACCATTATTAATAGATAAAGTGTTATTTATTTGTGCTAAAGCATTAATAACTGCTGTTATACTGTAAGCAAAACCTTGTAAAGAGTTGTATTGATTTCCGAATTCTGCCATAATTTGTTATTTTAATTATTTAGAACAATATTCCTTCGATTTCTAATGTTCCTGCACCTGTACCACCTAAGGCTATTCCTGTAGCAGCTGTACAATCATAGGATATGGGTCCTAGTTTATCTCCGTTATTAACATGATAAGTTTTTCTTTGATTTACGTCTAACAAAAATCCATTAACTAGTACAGGATTAGTACCTACGTTTCTAAATTCTACACTAATATAAACATTACCTGGAACTATACCTGCAATATTTGTAATTCTGTTAGGTGGTATAGAAGAAGGATTAACAGATATGACAACGGGGTTTCTAGTAGCACCTGTATTTTGAGTTTGACAACAGGTAATTAAGTCGTTTAATTGATTTACAATAGTATCTGTATTAGTAGATATGTGATTGACAGTAGCATCTATGTTTGTTAATAGATTTATGATTGTGTTTGTGTTAGTGTATATGTTAGAGACAGTGACGTCAATAGATGTTAATAAAGTCACAACATTATTTAGTAAAGGTTCTATCATTTGGTGTAGATAGAATATTTTATCGCATATACAGTTTAACAATGCTTCTTCTCTATTTTCTCCTGTGCAAGACATAATGTAGTTTTTCTCAATCCTATTTTCCGACAAATGAACATTTTGTTATTAAAGATTTTAATTTTATACTTTCAACTTTTAACTTTCAACTTTTAACTAAAAATGTAAGGGGATATAGGGGATATATTAGTAATAGTATAGAACCTTCTTTGACAATTTTTAGCACATAACTTTATAAAAACCATAACTTTTACATCCTAACTCTATGAATTCACTACAAATTTTTAACAGATTTTAAGAAATATTGATTAGCAGCATATAGGTAATTTTCTGTTAATTTTACCCATATTGTGGTTTATATGGGTAATTATTACTCATAAGTTTTTATCTAATCTGCAATTAAAATTTGGCTTAAAACCTATTTCTTTTTCGTTTATAGACGATTTTAATTAAAAGATGATGAAACTATTAGCTTAAACATAAAGTCTTCTATAAAAGCATTTATTGAAGTAATAAAACATTTCTCAGTAATAACAATAGTTTTGAGAGCATTTTTAACAGATTATGTATGATTTACAATAAGTTATTGAGTTGTTATTGTTGTAAGTTATTGGTTTACAAATGTTTGTTTTGTTTGTAAAAGAAAGAAAAAAAAGAAAAGAAAGAAAAGTCCCCCTCTCCCCCCAGTTGTTTGCATTAGTAAACCCC
>Ga0308405_1001279_pt1 | contig 12787 bp, 5 predicted proteins | sample HotsprSampleMS13_FD_203473 | JGI IMG/M metagenome (GOLD analysis project Ga0308405, IMG submission 203473) | Hot spring phototrophic mat microbial communities from Mushroom Spring, Yellowstone National Park, Wyoming, United States - 20060912_MS13 ...
CATAGCGCGTGAACACAAGCAGCGGTTTCCAACTGGTGGCGGTTTTCGCTGCGGAGACATTCGCTTTCGTGTCGCCCATGTGGTAAACGCAGATCCAGCGGTAGCGCAAGTGCGGGGTCATGAGATTCCCCACCTCGAGCAAGTGGAGGTGGGGCGTCATCACGACCAGCACGCCGTGCGGTCTGAGCAGTTCGGCTGCCAGTTTCGCGAGTTCGCCGTAAAGCGGAATATACTCACTGAGATACGGCGGGTCAGTAATAATCGCGTCCACTTGCCCGCGCAGGTCGCTCAACACCTCTCGGAAGTCGCCGTGCCGAATCTGAATCGTCGACGGAAGGTCGCCGTCGGCGTCGGCTTGCGCCTCTTGAATCTCGCGCCGCTTGATGTGGCGCACGGCGTCTTTGACCGTCTTCGCCTCGCCCGATGCCAACACATCGGCGACAGATTGCTGTTCACGCGGTTCCAGTCGTGCGAGATTGAGGAGTTCCGATTCGTTGTCGGCAATCGGCGTGTGGCGAATCTGGTCTTTGACTTCGGGCAGGAGACCGCTGTCGATTTGAACGAGTCGGCGTGCGGTACGCTCGGACACACCCAGTTTCTGAGCGGTATCTCGGACGAATGTTGGGACTTGGGGTGTGGAGACCTCCAGTGCGGTCAAGTTGACCGCACTGGGATTTTGGAAGGGCTTCAATCCGCGCAGCCGTTGCACTTCTGGCTTGGCGTGCGGATAGAGTTGTTCGTAGATTCGCTTGCGCCGACCGATGTGTTCGGATTGCTCCAGCACGGTGAGTTCGCTTCGAATCAGGTTCTCGTCGATTTCAGCAAGCGCAGCGTGCAAGTCGTCGCCGTCCACCACAACGGCGGGGATCTCTGTCCAGCCGAGTTGCTTGCACGCCTCTAAACGGTGATAGCCGTACACCAGCGTTCCGTCGGGGCGCACGCCTATTGGCTGCAGCAGCCCCAGCTCCGCTATGCTGGCAGCGAGTTCGGCGACTTTCGCGCTGTCCAGCGAGCGTAGGCGGTTCTCGATTCGTATGCTCGCAATCGGTATGCTCTGCATGTTATCACCTCCTGAAGTAAGGCGGGGCGTTAGGTGTTCGCGCTGGAAGCGTCGGGCAACAGGTCGTCGACCGCGTTGCACTCGCGCCCGCGCGCGTTTCATCTGGACACGGCGCAACGGAACAGCTTCGCGCGAGTGGTGGTGGAACGGTTGGAACAGATGGAACGGTAATTCGGGAAAAGTCCCCTTAAGGCGCGCGTTTTGGGGAATTTTTCCGGACATCTGTTCCATCTGTTCCATCTGTTCCATGCGCCGTGCCGTGCTTGTGTGGGGGCGCGATGCTCGGAGTGTGATACAGGCGCGTTTCATGCGAAGGGATCGTCCAGCTCGGCGGGCGTGCGCAGGCGTATCCCGCGCCAGCAGCGCAACCGCTTGTTCTCCCGCCGCGTGTTGGTGGGGCGGTAGCCCATCTCCCCCAACCGTCGCCCGAAGGTGGTTGCGCCGATGGGCGTGATCCCGTTGGCGTTGCACCACTCGCAGTAGGCGTCGTGCAGCTCTTTGGAGGGCGTTTCGGCGTTGGGGTCGTCGAGGGTGTGCAGCTGCAGCCACTCCAGCACGGTGTCGGTTTCGCGCCGATACTCGTCGACGGCGGCGCGCACGCTGTCGGGTTCCACCAGCCCGTGCTTGTACCAGCGCACCGCGCCGCGTACCAGCCAAGCGAGAATCCCTTCGCGTTCGGCGAGTAGCCGTTGTTTCATGTCCCGCACGGGTTCCTTGCGCGGCTCGCTGCTGGTGGGCGCGCCTGCCGTGCTGCTGAAGGTGGCGCGAAACGGGATGAGCACGATTCTGCGCCACATGGCGTAGGTATGGTCTCGAATCACGGGCTTGTGGTTGGTGAACAGCCAGATCTTCGCGGTCGGGCGGTAGCTGAAAAAATCATGGTAGAGATACCGCGCGGTGATGGTGTCGCCGCCCGTGAGCAGTTTCGCGAGGTTCTCATTCAGCCCGCGCGCTTCGGCGGTTTCGCTTGCCAGCGCGAGTCGGAGTCCGCACAGCCGCGCCAAGCCCGTTGGGTGATCGCCCCGCCCGTCGTGGAGCAGCAATCGCGTCGGGATACTGTCGGCGTAGTCGCCGAGTACGGGTTGCACGGTTTCAAAGAGCGTCGATTTGCCGTTCGCGCCGGGTCCGTAGCACATAAACATTTTCTGTTCGCGCGTGTCGCCCGTGATGGAGTAGCCCAACGCGACTTGCATGTAGTCGATGAGTTCGGCGTCGCCGAGAAACACATCGTCGAGAAACTGCGCCCATGTGGGGGCGTCGGCGTCGGGGTCATACGGCGCGTTGGTCCGCTTGGTGAGATAGTGTTCGGGCGCGTGGGGGCACAGTGCCCCTGTGCGCAAGTCCACTATCCCACTGGGCGTGTTCAGCAGGAACGGGTCGGCGTCGAATCGTTCCCGTGGGGTGAGCAGTCGCCCGCGCGCGAGGTCGAGTGCGTGGCGCAGGTGGCTCACGCTGCATGCTTTGGCGGCGGCGCGGTAGAGTTCCTGCTGCAGGCGCGCGTCGGCGGCGCGTGTGGCGCGTTCGGCATAATACGCAGGCAGAATCTCGCGCGCGAGTGCCAGCACCCGCACGGCGTTGGGGTCACGCACCCAACGGCAGCCGTCCCACACCACCCACCCCCACTCGTCTACCCAAGCGGCGCGGCCTTGGAGCGCGTCGCCCAACACATGCGCCGCGTGCGCGTCGGTTCCGATGGGCGGTTCTGTCCCGCGCCACTCCACCACAGCGCGTTCGGCGCGTTCGGCATGGTCGGCGCGTGTAGGCGTGTCCGTGTCCGCTTCGCGTGGGGCGCGTAGCCAGCCGCTGAGCGTGGCGCACACATCGGGGGGCAGCAGCGGTTCCAGCCCGCGCCAGCCCTGCACGCGGTCTATCGGGAGTTCGTATGTGGTTTGCACGGCGCGGAGTCGGTCGGCGCGCTCCGTATCGCCTGTGGCTTGGGCGAGAGCGTCCACAACGGCGCGCGCGTCGGCTTCGGGGATGTGGCACTTTCGGAGCCAGCCCGCCAGCGCGAGGGCGAGGGTGTGCCGCGCCCCCTCGCGGTAGTGGGGCAGCACGGCGGCGGCTACCGCTGTGAGCGTGCAGGCGCGCTGTAGCGCGTCGCCGTCCACTTCGGCGGGCAGCAGTTCGCCGTTGATCCATTCCCGTTCCAGCCCGTCGCCGTCGACGCTTGGGGGTACAACGGTCTGGTCGGGCTTCCCGTCGCGCGATTCGGAGCGCAGTTCCAGCACGGGCTTTCGGTCTTTTCGATGGCGCGCGTCCCGTGGCCACCACCGATCGTGGGTCGGAACCGCGCCCGTGCAGCGGTAGAAGTAGTGCGCGATTGGCTTGCCCTGCTTGCGCATGCGCATGCGCGTTGGCGGCAGGATATACGGCGCAACGGCGCACGCATCGGGCGTGTCTAAGTCCACATCCACCAGCCCGCCCGATACCGCGCCCAGCCGAATACCGATATTGCACCCGCGATACCGTTCGGGGGCACGGAATCGGCGGTTGGGGTCTTGCCAGCCGTTGATTTTCACGGCTTTGGAGCGTGGCTCGACGGGGACCGTATCGAACCCAAGCTCCCAGTAGATTTGGAGCCACTCATGGGGTATACTTCCGTTCAGCGTATTGTGCCCCTGCGCCCGTACCCCATGCGATGGGGCGTGGGGGCGTCCGTTTCTGTGTGCCATATTAGCCCTCCCTGATCAGTTCGCGCGGCTCGACGCCCAGAATCTGCGCAACGCGCTGCACAATATCGCGCGGGGGTTGCACGCCGTGCTGTTCCCACAGCATGAGTTCACGCACGGGCGCGCCCGCGCGTTGTGCGAGTAGGTGCAGGGGCAGCCCGCGCTGCCAGCGCAGTTCGCGCAGTCGCTCACTCACGGGTGTCACCCCCGTGCGCCAGCTCCAGCAGCTCGCGCGGCTCGACGCCAAGCACCTGCGCCAACCGCGTGTAGACATCGATTCGCTTGGGGGGGATACCGTCGCGCTCCCACAGAATGAGCGTGGAGGGGCTTATGCCCGCTCGCCGCGCAATCCGATAGCGGGGCAGTCCAGTGCCGTCCAGTATCTCACGCAGCGTCCGCATACTGTTCACCGCCCGATATACAGCGATGGCTCCCTTGCGTGTGTGTGAGGGCTTGACAAAAAGGTGTCCGTAAGTGGTATAATAACGACAAGCCCCTGCCCCACCACATGTGGGGGCGGGTTGAAACAACAGCCCATACGCCCGATGGCGCAATATGCGAGGGGTGCCATCGGGCATCTATTTTACCACAATCTGTAGAGCAAATTCAAGCCCACACTTGCAAGGCGCGCCACTACCCGTAGGGTAGCAGCCATCGCGCGTGCAGCGGGCGGGCACGGCTACGGGTAGACCGCGTGGGGTGGGGCTATCGCTTGCGTTTGCGCAGGGTATTCAGCGGGTTATGCTGTTCGTGGGCGCGGCGCAGGTCGGTTGCGTCGAGGGCGAGATACTGCCGAAGTACCGTGTAGTCGCTGTGCCCCATCAGTTGGCGCAGGTGTTCCATATCGATTCCGTTGCGCAGGCTCCAAGTGGCGAAAGTGCGCCGAAACGCATGTGCGCCCAAGTGCTTGCCCAGCCCCGCGCGTTCGCCGATACGGGCGATGGTGCGCCGTAGCATGCTGAGACTCATCGGCGCGTTCGCTGTCCACCACAGCGGCGCGTCCCCAGTGAGCGTGCGCCCCGTCGCTTGCTGCATAGCGTCCAGATACTTGCGCAGGGCGCGGCGCACATCGTCGCTGAGAAACACCCAGCGTTGCTTCCCGCCCTTGCCCGTGATCATGTGCGCGTCGTCGGCGAGTGCGCCCACTGTGAGCGCGTGCGCCTCGTGAATGCGCAGCCCCGTGCTAATCAGCAGCAGCACCAGCGCATAATCGCGCTTGCGCTGCCATGTGCGCCCGTTGCACGCGGCAAGCAGCGCGTAGAGTTCGCGTTCGGTTAGCGCGGGGCGGACCGTGCGCTTCGCGCGGGGGAGCGTGATATGGTTCGATTCGCCGTGTGGGGCAGCCCCGCGCCGTTCCAAAGACCGCACATACACCCGTAGCACCTTCGCGTAGCCGCGCAGTGTCGACAGCTGCACGCCGTGCGCTTTCCGTTCGGCAAGCCAAGCGTTCACGGCGTCGGCGTTTAGGGGGCGTTCGCCCAGCCACTCATGGAACAAGCGGAGGATTGTACGCTGCAGCGCGAGATAGCGTGGGCTACACCCGTGCAGTTCGCGCTCTCTCAGATACCGCTCCAGCGTCTCCATCGGTTCACCTCTGTTGTGCGTATACTCACTCGGTATACGCACATAGATTGTACCCAAACGCATGTGCGAATTGCCCGTGGGATGGGGGGTGCCGTAGTATACGCGGTACGAGAAGATGACGGCGCGTCATTGTGCCATTCGCAAACGGGCGATGCGCCATCGTGAAGCGACGGTGTCCCGAGATAGTGCAATGGGGTAGATTCTGGTCCGGCGCGCCGTTCTTTGCATTTTCACCGATGGGTGAACTGATAGTTCGCGGCGCGCCGTAGATTATCAGCCGCCCGAACGGCGCGTTGCGCTCACGGCTGCTCACCTCCTTTCAGGGCGTCCTGCACGCGCCGACGCGCGATTGCCACTGCGCCCGCGTCAATATCACACCCGACAAACCGCCTGCCGAGCTGCAAGCACGCCAGCGCAGTCGTACCGCTACCGAGAAACGGGTCGACCACCAAGTCGCCTGGCTCCGTGAACCGCTGCACGATTTCGGTAAACCCGTCCAGCGACTGTTGCCAGTGGTGGAGCGTCTTCTCGACGCCATCGGAGTTGCCCCGTGCCCCAGAGAAGTAGTCGCTGCACACAAAGCGCAAGTTCTCGGCGTCATAGCGCGTGAACACAAGCAGCGGTTTCCAACTGGTGGCGGTTTTCGCTGCGGAGACATTCGCTTTCGTGTCGCCCATGTGGTAAACGCAGATCCAGCGGTAGCGCAAGTGCGGGGTCATGAGATTCCCCACCTCGAGCAAGTGGAGGTGGGGCGTCATCACGACCAGCACGCCGTGCGGTCTGAGCAGTTCGGCTGCCAGTTTCGCGAGTTCGCCGTAAAGCGGAATATACTCACTGAGATACGGCGGGTCAGTAATAATCGCGTCCACTTGCCCGCGCAGGTCGCTCAACACCTCTCGGAAGTCGCCGTGCCGAATCTGAATCGTCGACGGAAGGTCGCCGTCGGCGTCGGCTTGCGCCTCTTGAATCTCGCGCCGCTTGATGTGGCGCACGGCGTCTTTGACCGTCTTCGCCTCGCCCGATGCCAACACATCGGCGACAGATTGCTGTTCACGCGGTTCCAGTCGTGCGAGATTGAGGAGTTCCGATTCGTTGTCGGCAATCGGCGTGTGGCGAATCTGGTCTTTGACTTCGGGCAGGAGACCGCTGTCGATTTGAACGAGTCGGCGTGCGGTACGCTCGGACACACCCAGTTTCTGAGCGGTATCTCGGACGAATGTTGGGACTTGGGGTGTGGAGACCTCCAGTGCGGTCAAGTTGACCGCACTGGGATTTTGGAAGGGCTTCAATCCGCGCAGCCGTTGCACTTCTGGCTTGGCGTGCGGATAGAGTTGTTCGTAGATTCGCTTGCGCCGACCGATGTGTTCGGATTGCTCCAGCACGGTGAGTTCGCTTCGAATCAGGTTCTCGTCGATTTCAGCAAGCGCAGCGTGCAAGTCGTCGCCGTCCACCACAACGGCGGGGATCTCTGTCCAGCCGAGTTGCTTGCACGCCTCTAAACGGTGATAGCCGTACACCAGCGTTCCGTCGGGGCGCACGCCTATTGGCTGCAGCAGCCCCAGCTCCGCTATGCTGGCAGCGAGTTCGGCGACTTTCGCGCTGTCCAGCGAGCGTAGGCGGTTCTCGATTCGTATGCTCGCAATCGGTATGCTCTGCATGTTATCACCTCCTGAAGTAAGGCGGGGCGTTAGGTGTTCGCGCTGGAAGCGTCGGGCAACAGGTCGTCGACCGCGTTGCACTCGCGCCCGCGCGCGTTTCATCTGGACACGGCGCAACGGAACAGCTTCGCGCGAGTGGTGGTGGAACGGTTGGAACAGATGGAACGGTAATTCGGGAAAAGTCCCCTTAAGGCGCGCGTTTTGGGGAATTTTTCCGGACATCTGTTCCATCTGTTCCATCTGTTCCATGCGCCGTGCCGTGCTTGTGTGGGGGCGCGATGCTCGGAGTGTGATACAGGCGCGTTTCATGCGAAGGGATCGTCCAGCTCGGCGGGCGTGCGCAGGCGTATCCCGCGCCAGCAGCGCAACCGCTTGTTCTCCCGCCGCGTGTTGGTGGGGCGGTAGCCCATCTCCCCCAACCGTCGCCCGAAGGTGGTTGCGCCGATGGGCGTGATCCCGTTGGCGTTGCACCACTCGCAGTAGGCGTCGTGCAGCTCTTTGGAGGGCGTTTCGGCGTTGGGGTCGTCGAGGGTGTGCAGCTGCAGCCACTCCAGCACGGTGTCGGTTTCGCGCCGATACTCGTCGACGGCGGCGCGCACGCTGTCGGGTTCCACCAGCCCGTGCTTGTACCAGCGCACCGCGCCGCGTACCAGCCAAGCGAGAATCCCTTCGCGTTCGGCGAGTAGCCGTTGTTTCATGTCCCGCACGGGTTCCTTGCGCGGCTCGCTGCTGGTGGGCGCGCCTGCCGTGCTGCTGAAGGTGGCGCGAAACGGGATGAGCACGATTCTGCGCCACATGGCGTAGGTATGGTCTCGAATCACGGGCTTGTGGTTGGTGAACAGCCAGATCTTCGCGGTCGGGCGGTAGCTGAAAAAATCATGGTAGAGATACCGCGCGGTGATGGTGTCGCCGCCCGTGAGCAGTTTCGCGAGGTTCTCATTCAGCCCGCGCGCTTCGGCGGTTTCGCTTGCCAGCGCGAGTCGGAGTCCGCACAGCCGCGCCAAGCCCGTTGGGTGATCGCCCCGCCCGTCGTGGAGCAGCAATCGCGTCGGGATACTGTCGGCGTAGTCGCCGAGTACGGGTTGCACGGTTTCAAAGAGCGTCGATTTGCCGTTCGCGCCGGGTCCGTAGCACATAAACATTTTCTGTTCGCGCGTGTCGCCCGTGATGGAGTAGCCCAACGCGACTTGCATGTAGTCGATGAGTTCGGCGTCGCCGAGAAACACATCGTCGAGAAACTGCGCCCATGTGGGGGCGTCGGCGTCGGGGTCATACGGCGCGTTGGTCCGCTTGGTGAGATAGTGTTCGGGCGCGTGGGGGCACAGTGCCCCTGTGCGCAAGTCCACTATCCCACTGGGCGTGTTCAGCAGGAACGGGTCGGCGTCGAATCGTTCCCGTGGGGTGAGCAGTCGCCCGCGCGCGAGGTCGAGTGCGTGGCGCAGGTGGCTCACGCTGCATGCTTTGGCGGCGGCGCGGTAGAGTTCCTGCTGCAGGCGCGCGTCGGCGGCGCGTGTGGCGCGTTCGGCATAATACGCAGGCAGAATCTCGCGCGCGAGTGCCAGCACCCGCACGGCGTTGGGGTCACGCACCCAACGGCAGCCGTCCCACACCACCCACCCCCACTCGTCTACCCAAGCGGCGCGGCCTTGGAGCGCGTCGCCCAACACATGCGCCGCGTGCGCGTCGGTTCCGATGGGCGGTTCTGTCCCGCGCCACTCCACCACAGCGCGTTCGGCGCGTTCGGCATGGTCGGCGCGTGTAGGCGTGTCCGTGTCCGCTTCGCGTGGGGCGCGTAGCCAGCCGCTGAGCGTGGCGCACACATCGGGGGGCAGCAGCGGTTCCAGCCCGCGCCAGCCCTGCACGCGGTCTATCGGGAGTTCGTATGTGGTTTGCACGGCGCGGAGTCGGTCGGCGCGCTCCGTATCGCCTGTGGCTTGGGCGAGAGCGTCCACAACGGCGCGCGCGTCGGCTTCGGGGATGTGGCACTTTCGGAGCCAGCCCGCCAGCGCGAGGGCGAGGGTGTGCCGCGCCCCCTCGCGGTAGTGGGGCAGCACGGCGGCGGCTACCGCTGTGAGCGTGCAGGCGCGCTGTAGCGCGTCGCCGTCCACTTCGGCGGGCAGCAGTTCGCCGTTGATCCATTCCCGTTCCAGCCCGTCGCCGTCGACGCTTGGGGGTACAACGGTCTGGTCGGGCTTCCCGTCGCGCGATTCGGAGCGCAGTTCCAGCACGGGCTTTCGGTCTTTTCGATGGCGCGCGTCCCGTGGCCACCACCGATCGTGGGTCGGAACCGCGCCCGTGCAGCGGTAGAAGTAGTGCGCGATTGGCTTGCCCTGCTTGCGCATGCGCATGCGCGTTGGCGGCAGGATATACGGCGCAACGGCGCACGCATCGGGCGTGTCTAAGTCCACATCCACCAGCCCGCCCGATACCGCGCCCAGCCGAATACCGATATTGCACCCGCGATACCGTTCGGGGGCACGGAATCGGCGGTTGGGGTCTTGCCAGCCGTTGATTTTCACGGCTTTGGAGCGTGGCTCGACGGGGACCGTATCGAACCCAAGCTCCCAGTAGATTTGGAGCCACTCATGGGGTATACTTCCGTTCAGCGTATTGTGCCCCTGCGCCCGTACCCCATGCGATGGGGCGTGGGGGCGTCCGTTTCTGTGTGCCATATTAGCCCTCCCTGATCAGTTCGCGCGGCTCGACGCCCAGAATCTGCGCAACGCGCTGCACAATATCGCGCGGGGGTTGCACGCCGTGCTGTTCCCACAGCATGAGTTCACGCACGGGCGCGCCCGCGCGTTGTGCGAGTAGGTGCAGGGGCAGCCCGCGCTGCCAGCGCAGTTCGCGCAGTCGCTCACTCACGGGTGTCACCCCCGTGCGCCAGCTCCAGCAGCTCGCGCGGCTCGACGCCAAGCACCTGCGCCAACCGCGTGTAGACATCGATTCGCTTGGGGGGGATACCGTCGCGCTCCCACAGAATGAGCGTGGAGGGGCTTATGCCCGCTCGCCGCGCAATCCGATAGCGGGGCAGTCCAGTGCCGTCCAGTATCTCACGCAGCGTCCGCATACTGTTCACCGCCCGATATACAGCGATGGCTCCCTTGCGTGTGTGTGAGGGCTTGACAAAAAGGTGTCCGTAAGTGGTATAATAACGACAAGCCCCTGCCCCACCACATGTGGGGGCGGGTTGAAACAACAGCCCATACGCCCGATGGCGCAATATGCGAGGGGTGCCATCGGGCATCTATTTTACCACAATCTGTAGAGCAAATTCAAGCCCACACTTGCAAGGCGCGCCACTACCCGTAGGGTAGCAGCCATCGCGCGTGCAGCGGGCGGGCACGGCTACGGGTAGACCGCGTGGGGTGGGGCTATCGCTTGCGTTTGCGCAGGGTATTCAGCGGGTTATGCTGTTCGTGGGCGCGGCGCAGGTCGGTTGCGTCGAGGGCGAGATACTGCCGAAGTACCGTGTAGTCGCTGTGCCCCATCAGTTGGCGCAGGTGTTCCATATCGATTCCGTTGCGCAGGCTCCAAGTGGCGAAAGTGCGCCGAAACGCATGTGCGCCCAAGTGCTTGCCCAGCCCCGCGCGTTCGCCGATACGGGCGATGGTGCGCCGTAGCATGCTGAGACTCATCGGCGCGTTCGCTGTCCACCACAGCGGCGCGTCCCCAGTGAGCGTGCGCCCCGTCGCTTGCTGCATAGCGTCCAGATACTTGCGCAGGGCGCGGCGCACATCGTCGCTGAGAAACACCCAGCGTTGCTTCCCGCCCTTGCCCGTGATCATGTGCGCGTCGTCGGCGAGTGCGCCCACTGTGAGCGCGTGCGCCTCGTGAATGCGCAGCCCCGTGCTAATCAGCAGCAGCACCAGCGCATAATCGCGCTTGCGCTGCCATGTGCGCCCGTTGCACGCGGCAAGCAGCGCGTAGAGTTCGCGTTCGGTTAGCGCGGGGCGGACCGTGCGCTTCGCGCGGGGGAGCGTGATATGGTTCGATTCGCCGTGTGGGGCAGCCCCGCGCCGTTCCAAAGACCGCACATACACCCGTAGCACCTTCGCGTAGCCGCGCAGTGTCGACAGCTGCACGCCGTGCGCTTTCCGTTCGGCAAGCCAAGCGTTCACGGCGTCGGCGTTTAGGGGGCGTTCGCCCAGCCACTCATGGAACAAGCGGAGGATTGTACGCTGCAGCGCGAGATAGCGTGGGCTACACCCGTGCAGTTCGCGCTCTCTCAGATACCGCTCCAGCGTCTCCATCGGTTCACCTCTGTTGTGCGTATACTCACTCGGTATACGCACATAGATTGTACCCAAACGCATGTGCGAATTGCCCGTGGGATGGGGGGTGCCGTAGTATACGCGGTACGAGAAGATGACGGCGCGTCATTGTGCCATTCGCAAACGGGCGATGCGCCATCGTGAAGCGACGGTGTCCCGAGATAGTGCAATGGGGTAGATTCTGGTCCGGCGCGCCGTTCTTTGCATTTTCACCGATGGGTGAACTGATAGTTCGCGGCGCGCCGTAGATTATCAGCCGCCCGAACGGCGCGTTGCGCTCACGGCTGCTCACCTCCTTTCAGGGCGTCCTGCACGCGCCGACGCGCGATTGCCACTGCGCCCGCGTCAATATCACACCCGACAAACCGCCTGCCGAGCTGCAAGCACGCCAGCGCAGTCGTACCGCTACCGAGAAACGGGTCGACCACCAAGTCGCCTGGCTCCGTGAACCGCTGCACGATTTCGGTAAACCCGTCCAGCGACTGTTGCCAGTGGTGGAGCGTCTTCTCGACGCCATCGGAGTTGCCCCGTGCCCCAGAGAAGTAGTCGCTGCACACAAAGCGCAAGTTCTCGGCGTCATAGCGCGTGAACACAAGCAGCGGTTTCCAACTGGTGGCGGTTTTCGCTGCGGAGACATTCGCTTTCGTGTCGCCCATGTGGTAAACGCAGATCCAGCGGTAGCGCAAGTGCGGGGTCATGAGATTCCCCACCTCGAGCAAGTGGAGGTGGGGCGTCATCACGACCAGCACGCCGTGCGGTCTGAGCAGTTCGGCTGCCAGTTTCGCGAGTTCGCCGTAAAGCGGAATATACTCACTGAGATACGGCGGGTCAGTAATAATCGCGTCCACTTGCCCGCGCAGGTCGCTCAACACCTCTCGGAAGTCGCCGTGCCGAATCTGAATCGTCGACGGAAGGTCGCCGTCGGCGTCGGCTTGCGCCTCTTGAATCTCGCGCCGCTTGATGTGGCGCACGGCGTCTTTGACCGTCTTCGCCTCGCCCGATGCCAACACATCGGCGACAGATTGCTGTTCACGCGGTTCCAGTCGTGCGAGATTGAGGAGTTCCGATTCGTTGTCGGCAATCGGCGTGTGGCGAATCTGGTCTTTGACTTCGGGCAGGAGACCGCTGTCGATTTGAACGAGTCGGCGTGCGGTACGCTCGGACACACCCAGTTTCTGAGCGGTATCTCGGACGAATGTTGGGACTTGGGGTGTGGAGACCTCCAGTGCGGTCAAGTTGACCGCACTGGGATTTTGGAAGGGCTTCAATCCGCGCAGCCGTTGCACTTCTGGCTTGGCGTGCGGATAGAGTTGTTCGTAGATTCGCTTGCGCCGACCGATGTGTTCGGATTGCTCCAGCACGGTGAGTTCGCTTCGAATCAGGTTCTCGTCGATTTCAGCAAGCGCAGCGTGCAAGTCGTCGCCGTCCACCACAACGGCGGGGATCTCTGTCCAGCCGAGTTGCTTGCACGCCTCTAAACGGTGATAGCCGTACACCAGCGTTCCGTCGGGGCGCACGCCTATTGGCTGCAGCAGCCCCAGC
>Ga0308405_1001287_pt1 | contig 12761 bp, 16 predicted proteins | sample HotsprSampleMS13_FD_203473 | JGI IMG/M metagenome (GOLD analysis project Ga0308405, IMG submission 203473) | Hot spring phototrophic mat microbial communities from Mushroom Spring, Yellowstone National Park, Wyoming, United States - 20060912_MS13 ...
TCTTCGTGGTGGCCACGCAAAACCCCCTGGAGCTGGAAGGGACCTACCCCCTCCCCGAGGCCCAGCTGGACCGCTTCACCGCCCGCATCGTCTTCCGCCCCCCCAGGCGGGAGGTGTGGCTCAGGATCCTCACCGAGGAGCCCAAAACCCCAGAGCCCTTGGAGGTGGACTTTCCCCAGGCGCAAAAGGAGGCCCGGGAGGTCCGGGTGGCCAGGGAGGCCCTCGAGGCCATCACCCACGTGGCCTTCCTCACCGCCGAGGACAAAAGGCTCCGCATGGGCCTCTCCCCCCGGGGGGCCAAGGCCTGGCTCTCCTTGGCCAAGGCCCTGGCCCACCTCCGAGGAAAGCCCCTGGTGGACTGGAAGGAGCTCAGGGACGCCGCCCACCTCGCCCTCCCCCACCGCCTCTTCCTCACCGAGGAGGCCCTCTACGAGGGGGAGAGCCCGGAGGGGGTGCTGAAGGAAGCCTTGAAGAAGGGAGGAATACCGTGAGGTGGATTCGGTTTTTCCACGAGGTGGGCCTCGAGGACGTCCCCCTGGTGGGGGGCAAGAACGCCTCCCTGGGGGAGATGATCCGGGAACTCTCCCCTTTGGGGGTAAGGGTCCCCCCGGGCTTCGCCACCACCAGCGAGGCCTACTGGCACTTCCTAGAAGAGAACGGCCTGAAAGAGGCCATTGCCCGGGAGCTACAGAACCTAGATGTGGAGGACCCGGAGACCTTGGGACGGACAAGCCGCCGCATCCGGAACCTGATCCTAAAGGGGGAGTACCCGGAAGACCTGAGGGAGGAGATCCTCGCCGCCTACCGGAAACTCTCCCAAGAAGCGGGGGAGGAGGCCATCCCCGTGGCCGTGCGCTCTAGCGCCACCGCCGAGGACCTCCCCACCGCCAGCTTCGCCGGCCAGCAAGAGAGCTACCTCTACGTCCAGGGGGAGGAGGACCTCCTCCTCCACGCAAAGCGGGCCATGGCCAGCCTCTTCACCGCCCGGGCCATCAGCTACCGGGCCCACATGGGCTTTGATCACCTGAAGGTGGCCCTCTCCGTGGGGGTCCAGCGCATGGTGCGGGCCGACACCGGCGCCAGCGGGGTCATCTTCACCCTGGACCCGGACACGGGTCATCCTGGCTTCGTCTACCTCACCGCCATCTACGGCCTGGGGGAGAACATCGTCCAGGGGCGGGTGGTGCCGGATGGGTACTACGTGCACAAGGAGGCCCTGCGCCAGGGCTACAAGGCCCTGGTCTACCGAAAGCTGGGGGCCAAGGAGCTCACCCTGGCCTACGATCCCAAGGAGGGCCGCCTCAAAAACCGCCCTACCCCCCCTTACCTGAGGAACCAGTTCGCCCTGAAGGAGGAGGAGGTCCTCCTCCTTTCGGACTGGTCCATCCGCATTGAGGACCACTACACCCGGAAGCGGGGAACCCCCACCCCCATGGACATTGAGTGGGCCAAGGACGGCCCCACCGGGGAGCTCTTCATCCTCCAGGCCCGGCCCGAGACCGTCCACTCGCAAAAAAGCCCCCTCCTCCGGGTCTTCCGCCTCCTCGGGAAGGGCGAGGTCCTGGCCGAGGGCCTGGCGGTGGGGGAGGCCATCGCCCAGGGCCGGGCCCGCATCCTCAAGGACCCCAAGGAGATGGACCGCTTCCAGGAGGGGGAGGTCCTGGTCACCGAGACCACCAACCCCGACTGGGAGCCCATCATGAAAAAGGCGGTGGCCATCGTCACCGAGCGGGGCGGGCGCACCTCCCACGCCGCCATCGTGGCCCGGGAGCTGGGGGTGCCCGCCATCGTGGGGGCGGTGGGGGCTACCGGGAGCATCCCCGAGGGGGAGGAGGTCACGGTCTCCTGCGCCGAGGGGGAGGTGGGCCGGGTCTACCGGGGGAGGCTCCCTTACGAGGTGGAGGAGATCCACCCCCATAGCCTCCCCAAGACCCGCACCCGGATTCTGGTGAACGTGGGCACCCCGGAGGAGGCCCTGAAGGTGAGCCTCCTCCCCACGGACGGGGTGGGGCTTTTGCGCATGGAGTTCGTCTTCGCCAGCCACGTGCGGGTCCACCCCCTGGCCCTCACCCGCTACCAGACCCTGCCCAAGGAGGTCCGCCGCCAGGTGGACGAGGCCACCGAGGGGTACAAGGACAAGCGGGCCTATTTCGTGGAGCGGCTTTCCGAGGGCATCGCCCTCATCGCCGCCGCCTTCTACCCGAGGCCCGTCCTCCTCCGCTTCTCCGACTTCAAGACCAACGAGTACGCCCGCCTCATCGGGGGACACCTCTTTGAGCCCAAGGAGGAGAACCCCATGCTGGGCTGGCGGGGGGCGAGCCGCTACTACCACCCGGACTACAAGGAGGGCTTTTTGCTGGAGGTGGCGGCGGTGAAGCGGGTGCGGGAGGAGATGGGTCTCAAGAACCTCATGGTCATGGTGCCCTTCTGCCGCACGCCGGAGGAGGGGGAGAGGGTGCTAAGGGTCATGGAGGAGGGAGGGCTCAGGCGGGGGGAGGGGGGGCTAGAGGTCTACGTGATGGCGGAGATCCCCTCTAACGTCCTCGAGGCCGAGGCCTTCGCCGAGCTCTTTGACGGCTTCTCCATCGGCTCCAACGACCTCACCCAGCTGGCCTTGGGCCTGGACCGGGACTCGGAGCGGGTGGCCCACCTCTTTGACGAGCGGCGGGAGACGGTGAAGGCCCTGTGCGCCCTGCTCATTGAGAAGGCCCACGCCAAGGGGAAGAAGGTGGGCATCTGCGGCCAGGCCCCTTCCGACTACCCCGAGTTCGCCGCCTTCTTGGTGGAAAGGGGCATTGACTCCCTAAGCCTCAACCCCGACGCCCTCCTGCGCACGGTGAAGAGGGTGGCGGAGATAGAAAGCGCCCTCCCCTGATATCCTGGGGCATGGTGCGCGAGCCCTTCAACGCCCTAAGCCATGCCCTGGGGGTACCCCTGGCCTTGCTGGGAAGTCTGGTCCTCCTCCTTATGGCCCCTAAGGAGGTCTGGCCGGCCCTCCTGGTCTTCGGCCTCACCATGGCCCTGATGTTCGGAGCCAGCGCCCTCTACCACACCCTGAAGGTGGAGGCAGGGGCCCTAGCCTGGCTCCGCCGCCTGGACCATGCGGCCATCTTCCTCTTCATCGCCGGGAGCTACACCCCCTTCCTGATGGAAGGTCTGGAGGCGGGGCCTGGGATGGCTTTCCGTCCTCTTCCTGCCCAGGCTGGACCTTTCCCTCTCCACCTTCGCCCTCATGACCATCTCCGGGACCTTCTACACCCTGGGAGCCCTGGTCTACTGGCGGAAGCGCCCCAACCCCTGGCCCAAGCAGGTGGGCTTCCACGGGCTTTGGCACCTCTTGGTCCTCCTGGGCAGCGTCTTCATGTACCTGGCGGTGCTCAGCCTCTACACCTAGCTTTCTCATGAGAAAGTAACTACCATGGGGGTATGGAACCCCCTCTGATCCTGATCGTGGAGGACGAGAAGGACATCGCCCGCTTCATAGAGCTGGAGCTTCTGGCGGAGGGCTACCGCACCGAGGTGGCCCACGACGGCATCACCGGGCTTTCCAAGTTCCGGGAGGTGAACCCCAACCTGGTCATCCTGGACCTGATGCTCCCGGTCATGGACGGGATTGAGGTGGCTAGGCGCATCCGCAAGACCTCCAACGTGCCCATCCTCATCCTCACCGCCAAGGACCGGGTGGAGGACAAGGTTCTGGGCCTGGACGCGGGGGCCGACGACTACCTGGTGAAGCCCTTCTCCATTGAGGAGCTGTTGGCCCGGGTGCGGGCCCACCTGCGCCGGGTGACCCCCGCCATCACCGGGGAGATCCGGGTGGCAGACCTGATCGTCAACCTCGAGGGCCGGGAGGTCTTCCGGGGGGGGCGCCGGATCGAGCTCTCCAACAAGGAGTTTGAACTCCTGGAACTCTTGGCCAAGAACCCGGGCAAGGTCTTCAGCCGCTACGAGATTGAGGAAAAGGTCTGGCCCGGCTACCAGGGCGGGAGCAACGTGGTGGACGTCTACATCGGCTACCTGCGCAAGAAGCTGGAGGCGGGCGGGGAGCGCCGCCTCATCCACACCGTGCGGGGCGTGGGGTACGTGCTGAGGGAGGACTGAGTACCCCGCCGGGGCGCTTGCCCCGGCGGGGGCCCCTTTTTGCCCCAGGGCTCCGGTAGCCCCACATGACCCTCAGGACCCGGATCACCCTCCTCACCGCGGGCCTCCTCCTCGTTACCCTACTCCTCTTAGGCTTCGCCCTGGAGAGGCTTTTAGGGAACTTCCTCTACCGCAACCTGCGGGGGGAGCTTTTGGAGGCCAGCAACCAGGTGGTCCGCCTCCTCAACCTGGGGGGGCAGGCCCTCCTGGAGGCGGGGCTTCCCCCGAGCCTCTACGCCGAGGTCCAGCTCATCCCTGAGGAGGACCCCGCCCTACTGGCCCGGGAGGGAGGGATCAGCCTGCAGAGGAGCCCCGCCCTCGGAAGCCAGCGCCTGGTCCTGAAGGAGAGGGAGTACGAAACCCTCCTGAAGGAGGGGGAGGTCTGGGCGGAAGTGGAGCTTCCCCGGGAGGACCGACCCCTCCGCCTCCTGGTCTACGCCAGGAAGGTGGAGGTGAACCTGGCCGGGGCGGTCTGGAAGGGAGTCCTCCTGGTGGGCAAGCCCACGGAGGACCTGGAGGCCACCCTGGAGCAGTTCGGCCGCATCTACGCCGGGACGGCCCTTCTGATCCTCCTCCTGGCCCTCCTCCTGGCCCGGAGCCTGGTGGCCCGGGCCCTGGAGCCTTTAGAGTGGCTCGCCCGCCGGGCCGAGGCCATGCCCGAGCGCCCCGAGCCCCTCCCCGAACCCGAGGGGAAGGACGAGGTCGCCGCCCTGGTCAAGGCCCTAAACGGCATGATCACCCGCATGCAGAGGGCCTTTGAGGCCCAGACCCGCTTCCTCCAGGACGCCTCCCACGAGCTCAGGACCCCTATCACCGCCATCCTAGGGCACGTGGGCTACCTCCTAAGGCGCACCCCCCTCACCGAGGCCCAGAAGGAGAGCCTGGAGATCGTGAAGCGGGAGGCGGAACGCATGGGCAAGCTGGTCTCGGACCTCCTGGACCTCTCCCAAAGCGGCACCTGGCGCATGGAGTCCGTGCCCGTGCGGGTCCTGGACCTTCTGGAGGAGGTGAGGGGGGATTTCGCCAAAAGTTTTGAGGGGGAGATCCTGGTGGAGGCCCCCGAGGACCTCCACGTGCAAGGGGACCCCGATCGGCTTCACCAGGTGCTCGCCAACCTGGTCTCCAACGCCCTTAAGGCCGGGGCGAAGACGGTGTGGCTCAGGGCCTTTGACCTGGGCGACCGGGCGGTGGTGCGGGTGGAGGACGATGGGGAGGGGATCCCCCCAGAGCACCTCCCCCACCTCTTTGAACGCTTCTACCGGGTGGACAAGGCGCGGGACCGGGAACGGGGGGGCTCGGGCCTCGGCCTCGCCATCGTGAAGGCCATCCTCGAGGCCCACGGGGGCGAGATCTGGGTGGAAAGCCAAGTGGGCCAGGGCACGGCCTTCAGCTTTTCCCTTCCTTCAGCCGCGCCACCGCCTCCTCCACGCTGATCTCCCCCCGCCTCAGGGCCTCGAGGACCTGAAGCCTATCCCCTTCCTCCTCCCCGGCCTCGTAGCCCAGGGCCTTCAGGAGAGCGTCCAGCCTGGCCCGCACCGTGGGGTAGGAAACCCCCAGAATGCGCTCCACCTCCTTCAGGTTGCCCCGGGTCTTCACAAAAAGCCGGAGGAAGTCCAGGTGCTCCTTGGGCAGAAGGGCGAACTCGTTGGGGAGGAAGCGGCCCGAAACCTCGGTGCCGCAGGCCTCGCAGTAAAGGATCCTCACGGAAAGGGGCCCCTCGCAGGCGGGGCACCGCACCGGCATGGGTTTTTTCACCATAGTCCCACCTTCAGCCGCACGCCCTCGGCCTCCAGGGAAAGGAGGGGCAGGGGAGGAAGCCCCCTGAGGGCAAAGAGGGCCAGGAAAGGTACTCTCGGCCCCGGCCTTCCCCTAAGGAGCCCCCGGGTCTTCCAGAGAAAAAGGAGGAGGAGAAGCCCCCACTCCAGGAAGAAGAGGGGAAGGACGAGGTAGAGGGGGAAGGGCCAGGGCCCCCGCACCGCCAGGTAGAGAAACCGAGGCCTGAGGGGCGGCCTCACACCACCTCCACCAGGATCTTGACGGGCCCGTCCTCCTCCTGGGCCTCTACCTCTACCAGTTTTCCTTCAGGAACCCCCTCCTTGAGGAGGGCCAGGAGGTCCTTGAGGTTCACCCCCTGGCGGCCCAGGGTGAGCTTGGCCTCCTCGGGGAGGAAGGACTCCACCAGGGGGGCCAGCGCCAGGGGGAGGTTGACGTGAATCTTCACGGGCCGCCCCTTCTCCTCCGCTTCCACCCGCACCTTGAGGAGCCGGGCCGGGGGCCTGGGCTCGGGCCTCGTCCCTTCCAAGGCCGCAAGCAGGTCCATGGCCTCCTCTACCCCGATGCTTCCCGCCTGCAACATCTCCAGCACGCGCTTTTTCTCTTCCATGTCTAGGCCTCCACTTCCAGGTTGCTGGCGAAAGCCCTCACCCTAAGAACCGCCCGCCCTTCCCCAAGCCGGTACCCACCCGGCACCCGGGCCAAGGCCCCTCCCACCTTCACCGAAGAAAGCCTTTCCCCCACCTCCAGAAGGAGGTCCGAAGGGGGGAGGAAGCTGAGCTCGGCGTTGCTGGCCTTGAGGTCCAGGCGGTGAGTCCCCTCCCGGAGGAGGAGGGTGGCCTCCAGGTTTCCCGCCACCAACCCCAGGTCCAGCCCCAGGATCCCCTCCCCTTCCAGGTTGCACCCATGGGCTTGCCCCAAGAGGGCCACCCGGGAGAGCTCCAGGTTGCTCCCCTTGGCCTCGAGGCGGACCAGGCTCCCCTCAGGCACCCAAAGCCTACCCTTCTCCCCTACGCCTAGGCGGAAAAGGTGGCCCTCCCCTTCCTGCCGGAACTCCCCACCTTCCGCCTCGGGGAGGGTGAGCCCCCTTTTCCCCACCACCTCCACGTCCGCCCCGCCGGCCACCAGGCGAACCCCGGGGCCCTGGGGCCAGGCCTCCCCCCTCACCGAGCCCTCCTCCACCCCCCGGTCCGCCAGGACCGCAAGGAGCTCCAGGGCCTCCTCGGGGCTCAGAACCCCTTCCCTGACCATCTCCAGGATGCGCCTCTTATCCTCCATGAACCGCCTCCTTCCCCCTCCAGGCCTCCTCCGGGGCCAGCCAGGCGGAAAGCCTCAGCAAAAGCCGGGCGAACCCCCTGCGCCACCCCCGCCTCAGGGGCCTCAAGAGCCTTTCCCGTTCCGCCTCCTCTAGGAGAGCCTTCTGGTGGAGCCTTACCGCTTGCCAATACTCCCAAGAACCCAGCATCCCCCCACCTCCTTGAGGAGATTGTAATACTGAGGTTGCTATTCTGTCAAGCCCTACTTACACTTTTAGAAGATGAGCCTCGAGGGGTGCCGGGAACCCAGGAAGGGAGCCCCCAGGAAGGCGAAAAGGAGCAGGGCGTAGGCGAGAAGGAGAAGCCCCGCCCGGGGAAGCCCCCTTAGCCTCTCCTCCAAGAGGAAGTGGAGGGTCAAAAGAAACCAGCCCAGGAAGGCGGAAAGCTCCTTGGGGTCTAAGGTCAAGGGGCTTCCGAAGTAGCCCCAGGCCCAGGCCATCCCGCTCCCCAGGCCCAGGGTGGCCGCCAGATACCCCACCCTTAGGTACCCCCGCTCCAGGCGCCTGAGGCTCCAGAGGGGGGCGTTTTGCAGGGCCTTCTCGGGGGCGCGGCGCAGGCGCAGGTCCTGTAGAGCACCCATCACCCCCGCCCCTACTCCCACCGCCAGGGCCAGGTAGGCCACCAGGAAAGCCCCCCCGTGGAGGAGGCTGAGGGAAAGGGGATGCGCCCCCCCGGGATGGGACAGGGCCTTGAGGGCGAAAAAACCTAAAAGGAGGGCTAAAAGGAGGAGGTAGCGCCGCAAGGGAGCAAGCCAGGGCCTCTGGAGGAGGCTCTCCCCCCTCAGGGCCAGAAGTCCTCCCAGGAGGAGGGCGGGCTGGGCGGGGCCAGAGAACACCCCCTTGGCCAGGGCGTCCGCCAGGGCCGCCCCCAGGTAAAGGAGGGTCCCCAGGTGAAGGACCCGGGGCCAGAAGAGGCCCAGGGCCAAAACCACCACGCCCCCCAAGGCGAGAAGGTTGGCGGGGCTCATGGCCGGGGAGGACGGAAGGCCAGGAGAGGACACTCCTGGGGGCACGGGGGGCCTTCCAGGAGCCTACGGGCCCCCACCTTGAGGGCCAGGATCCAAGGGTGCACCCGGCGGCCCGCCTCCTTGTGCCAGAGGAGCGGGTCCGCCTGGGGAAACTCCTGGGCCACCTCCCGGAAGATGCGCTCCTCCAGGGTCTTGATGGCCTCCCGCACCCGGTGGCCCGCGTACCACTCCAGGTAGTCGGCCAAAGCCTTCTCCACCAAGGCCTCCACCTTGGGAACCTCCCCCTTTCTGGCCGCCATGTTCTTCTCCACCACCCGCTCCAGGTCGTCCAGGTTGTAAAGGTAGGCGTGGGGCAGGCGACCCACCCTTGGGTCAATGTTCCGGGGCAAGGCGATATCTATGAGAAAGAGGGGCTTGGCCCTCTTGGGCAGGTCCTCCGGAGCCACCAGGTAGTGGGGGGCGGCGGCGGAGGCCACCACCAGATCGGCCTGGGCCAGCACCCGGGGCAGGGCAGCAAGGGGGTACGCCTCCCCCCCAAACCGGTCCGCCAGGGTTCTGGCCCGCTCCTCGGTGCGGTTCACCACCAAGACCCGGCCCACCCCCTGGGCCTTCAGGTGGGTGAGGAAGAGTTCCGCCATCTCCCCCGCCCCAAGGACGGCCACCACCAGGCCGCTTAGGTCCCCATAGACCGCCAGGGCCAGGTCCAAGGCGGCGTAGGCCACGCTCACCGCCCCGGCCCCGATTCCCGTCTCGCTCCTCGCCCGCTTGCCCAGGGCGATGGCCGACTGGAAGGCCTTTTCCAAAAGGCTCTCCGTGGCCCCGTGCTTCCTTGCCAGGAAGAGGGCCTCCCGCACCTGGCCCAGGATCTGGGCCTCCCCCACCACCAGGGAGTCCAGGCCCGCGGCCACCCGGAAGAGGTGGCGGAGGGCCTCCACTCCCTCCTTCAGGTAGAGGTGGCGGGGCTCCACACCCCTGTCCAACAGAAGAGCCCGGGCTTTCCCCGGGTCCCCTACCCCATAAAGCTCCGTGCGGTTGCAGGTGGAGAGGATCACCCCCTTACCCAGGCGGGCCAGGGCCGCGGGCAGGGCCACCGCCGGGTCCAAGGCCACCCTTTCCCGCACCTCCACCGGGGCGGTCTTGTGGGAGAGGCCCACCAGGTAAAAGGGCAGGGCCATAGTCTTCTGGCAGTATACGGCAGAAGCACAGGGATATAAGCCCCTAGGCGGTCAAGGCCTTTAGGATGGCTTGGATAAGGCCCTGAAGCCCGGGCTCCTCCGCCTCCCAGACGGGAAAGCCGAGCCTTAGGGCCTCCTTAGCGGTGCTGGGACCAATGCAGGCAGCCTTAGGGCGCCTAGGGGTCCAGCAGGCGAAGGCCCTCGCCCCCGAAGGGCTGAAGAGAGCCACCACCTCCGCCCTCTGCAAAAGGGCCACCTCCTCCAGGGAAAGCGCCCTCTCCCGGGTGGCGTAGACGGGTAGGCGCTCCACGGGAATCCCCCGCGCCAGGAGGCCCCGCTCCAGGTCCTCCCCCGCCAGGTCCCCGGCCACGAAGAGGACTTGCCTGGCCTCTGGGAACCCCTCCGCCAGGTCCTTGGCCGTGGCCCTTTGGGGAAGGAAGGCCGGGGGGAGCCCGCCCCTCCTCAGGACCTCCCCCGTCCCCTCCCCCACGGCCGCCACCCTGAGGGGAGGCCTCCCCGCCCGCTCCCAGGCCAGGAGGAGGCGCCTAGCCCCCTCTTTGGAGGTCACGGCCACCCAGTCCGCCTCCCCCAGCTTTTCGGACAGAAGGGCCAGGGCGGGAAGGTCCACCTGCTCCAAAAGGGCCACCTCCGCCGCCTCTATCCCCAAGGCGGCGAGCCTTTCCAAAAGCGCCCTATCCTTCCCCCTCGTGAGGAGAACCACGGCCCTTGAGCACCTTATGGAAAAGCTTCATGGCGGCCAGGGCCCGGGGAAAGCCCAGGAAGAGGGCGGACTGCAAAATGGTCTCCCGCACCTCCTCCTCCGTGGCCCCCACCCTGAGGGCCCCCTCGAGGTGGGTGGCGAGCTCCTTGGGGCTCCCCAGGGCGATGAGGGCGGTGATGGCGAGAAGCTCCCGGGTCTTCAGGTCCAAACCCAGCCGCGCCAGGACCTCCTCGTAGGCGAAGTCGCGGATGTAGCGGAAGAGGTCAGGGTCCGCCTCCTGGAGGCTTTTCTCAATGGCCTCCCGCTTCTCTCCCCAGATGGCCTCCCGCACGCTCATGGGAGGTAGTCTAGCACGGCGGGGAGGCGGTGCAGAGCCTCGGGGTTCTCCCCCGTGGGGTCAAAGAGGAGGGCCCGCATCCCCGCCCCCCGGGCGCCCAGAAGGTCGGCCTCGGCGTCCCCCACGTGCACCGCCTCCCCGCCGCCCACCCCCAGGGCGGCCAAGGCCTCCTGGAAGAGCCTGGGGTCGGGCTTGGCCACCCCGGAGAGGGCGCTCACCGCCAGGTGGTCAAAGTAACGCCTGAGGCCCACGGCCTCGAGGATCTCCGGCAAGGAGGCGTCCCAGTTGGAGACCACCGCCAGGGGGTAGCCCCGCTCCCTGAGGGCCTTTAGGGTCTCCTCCGCCCCCGGGGCCAGGGGCCAGAAGCGGGGATTGAGCCAGTTTTTCACCAGCTCTCGGGAGAGCCTCTCCGCCTCCGCCTCGAGGCCCATCCCGGAGAAAAGCCTAAAGTGGAACTCCCGCCAAAGGCCCAGGGCGGTCTCCAGGTCCCGGGCCAGGAGGTGGTTTTCCTCGTAAAAGCGGAAGGCCCGAAGGACCGCTTCCCGCACATCCCCCTTGGGCCTCAGGCCCTTTTCCTCCAAAAAGGGCTGGAGCCAGAAGCGGGGGCTCGTCAGGATCAGGGTGTTTCCCACGTCAAAGGTGATGGCCCGGGTCATGGTCTAAGTTTATACCCCCTTCTAACCCAAGGTTAACCTTGGGCTGCTATACTTTTCGTAGCCCAAAGGAGGTGGTCCCCATGCGCTGGTTGGTATGGAGTTTGGCCCTTTTTCTTCCCGCCTTGGCCCAGACCTTTGAGGTGGCCTCCGGGGAGGCCCGCTACCGGGTCCGGGAGCAGTTGGTGCAGATCGGCATCGCCGACGCCGTGGGCACCACCAAGGCCGTGAAGGGCGAGGTGCGCCTCCAGGGAGGCCAGGCCACGGGGAGCTTCACCGTGGACCTCAGGGAGCTAAAGAGCGACCAGGCCCGGCGGGACAACTACCTGCGCCAGAACACCCTGGAGACCGACCGCTTCCCCACGGCCAGCTTCCACCCCAAGCGGGTGGAGGGGCTTCCCAACCCGCTGCCCCAAAGCGGCAAGTTCCCGGTGAAGGTGGTGGGGGGCCTCACCATCCGGGAGGTGACCCAGGAGGTGGCCTGGGAGGGAGAGGCGGAGTTTTCCGGCCAGGAGGCGCGGGTCCTCTTGCGCACCGAGTTCCCCTTTGAGAGGTTCGGCCTGGTCCAGCCCCGGGTGCCCATCCTCCTCAGCGTGGAAAACCGCATCCGGCTGGAGGTGGACCTCCTCCTGAGGCGGAAGTGAAAAGGCGCGCCCTCCTCTCCCTCTTCCTCGCCCTTCCCCTGGCCCGGGGGCAGGCCTGCGTCCCCACCCCCGCCCTCACGCAAGGCCCTTACTACCTCCGGGACGTGCCCGAAAGGGAGGACCTCCGGGAGGGGCTTCCCGGGGTGCCTCTCCGCCTGCGGCTTCGGGTGCAGGACCGGGCCTGCCGCCCCCTAGCAGGGGTCCGGGTGGACCTCTGGCACACGGACGCCCTGGGCCGCTACTCGGGGGTGAACGCCCCCGGGACCTTCTGCCGGGGCTTCGGGCGCACGGACGCCGAGGGCCTGGTGGAGTTCCTCACCCTCTTCCCCGGCTGGTACCCGAGCCGCACCCCCCACCTCCACCTCCGGGTGGAAGCGAGCCGGGTCTTCGCCACCCAGCTCTTCCTCCCCGAGGAGGTCCAGCGGCAGGTCTACGCCAACCCCCCCTACCGGGAGCGGGGCCTCCCCCGGGTGGGCAACCGCCAGGACGGCCTCTTCCGGGCGGATCTCCTCCTCAGCCTCACCCCTGCGGGGGAAGGGTACGCGGCCAGCTTCACCCTGACCCTACCCTAGCCTGCAAAAAGGAAGCCGCCGAGGCCTCGCCAGTCCTGGTCCAGCCGCCAGAGGCCCAAGGAGCGGGCCATGCGCCAGGCCGCCTCCACCTCCTCGGGGAAGACCCTGCGGCCGATCTCCCGGTAGCGGGGGTCTTTCTTGGCCTTCCAGGCGGGGTAGTACTGGTCCATGAGGTTCACGTAGGTGTCCCGGGAAAGCTCCGCCAGCCAGCGGAGGATGGCCTCGGTTTCCTCCAAAAGCCCCGGCATCACCAGGTGGCGCACCAAAACCCCCCGCACCGCCAGGCCGTCCTCGTCCACCTTGAGCTCCCCCACCTGGCGGTGCATCTCGGCGATAGCCCGGCGAGCGGCCTCGGGGTAGTCGGGGGCCAGGAGGTACTTGCGGCTTAGCTCCGGGCTCCAGAGCTTGAAGTCCGGCAGGTAAACGTCCACCAGGCCCTCCAGCACCCTAAGGGACTCCAGGC
>Ga0308405_1001290_pt1 | contig 12730 bp, 9 predicted proteins | sample HotsprSampleMS13_FD_203473 | JGI IMG/M metagenome (GOLD analysis project Ga0308405, IMG submission 203473) | Hot spring phototrophic mat microbial communities from Mushroom Spring, Yellowstone National Park, Wyoming, United States - 20060912_MS13 ...
GCCACGCCTGACGCCCAAAGCAAAACCACCCACTTCTTGCAAGACTGCTTGAACACGGGACGCCTCCTTGTCTGCCAAACGCATTTCCCGCAATTCAGGGGCGCAACACAGCCCGTGTGACACGCCGGGCAGTCGAAAGCGCCTGAAAGCAGGAACGTGAATTACAGTCGTCCTCCTCGGCGAACTCGGACTGACATGCGGAGCCGCCCTCTTCGGCGCCTCCGCCGCCAGACGGCGCCACCTGGCGTTGCCTCTCGAACCGGCGTCTGTCGCCAGCCCGTTGTTTTAGAAAAGAGGCTATTTCAGAAGACAACCGGCCGGTCAGCCGGGGATGCGTTTTTTACGAATTCGGAACAGCCCGTTATATCGCACACATTTGCGGGGGGGGACGATTCCGCTTCTGCGATTTGTTCCAGATCCGGAACAAGACGAGCTTTATATCAGCGGTATTTGTCCATCAAGGTGTTGAAATCACGACGGAATTCAAGCACGGTTGCTGCCGTATGGCCGGACATATGCACACGACCGCGCGTGAAACAGCGACGTTTGTTCTCCGGGACATCGGCACGCAATGCGGAGAAGCCCGGCGGAGTGTTTCCGTCAAGAGCGGTCGTAAGCGGGCCACCGCCAGCGCGGGGCGGACGGGAGACGGGAGGTGGGCGACGACGGCGGCCTGGGCGGCCAGGGCCAGGAGGTTGCGGCGGGGCTCCTGCATGGCGGGTTGGGCGCGGAGGGCGCGGCGGTGGCAATAAACGGCGTCGCGGCGGTTGCCGAGGGCTTCGAGGATGACGCCGAGATCGTTCCAGGCGGCTGCGCCGGAGGAGCCGTGATCCACAGCTTGCCGTAGCCGCAACACCGCATCCAGAACGAGTCCCCTTTGCAGCATTGGGGCGCTTCAAGATGAAGCCGGCCAGCACCAGCAGGGCGGGAAGGACTGGCTTGCGTCATCGGGGCATCCGGGGGAGAGGCACGAGCGGAGAGCCCGAAAAGCCTGAGGCCCCGGCGGGCTTGCGCCCGCGGGGCCCCAAGGTCTGCCTCAGGAGGATCAACGGGAAGGTTAGCCGCGGAGCAGGCTGAGGACGGCCTGCGGGGCGGCGATGGCCTGCGCCAGGGCGGCGACGCCGGCCTGGGTGAGGATCTGTGCTTTGGTCAGGTTGGCCGCTTCGAAGGCGAGGTCGGCATCGCGGATGCGCGATTCGCTGGCGGCGAGGTTGGTCAGCTGGGCAGAGGCGAGGCTGACGGCAAAGTTGAACTGGTTCTGGCCCTTGCCGACGACCGCCTGGGCCTCGCCGAGCTTCTTCACCGCGGCCGCCAGCGCGTTGACGGCGCGCTCGGCAGCCTGCTTGGTGTTGATGGACAGGTTGGCGCCGCCGCTGGAGTCGAGGGTGGTCTCGACCGTGTGGTCGGTGGTGGAGTCCTGCGTGACTGCAGTGCCGCCATTGAGACCAACTGCGGCGGTTCCCCTCTGGACGACGATCTTGAAAGCGCCAGTGCTAGCGAAGGCAATGCGGTTGGAACCGTTGCCGGCTTCGGCCGCGACGATCTTCATGAGGCCGTCCTTGTTGCTCTGGCGCAGGGCGGTGTTGATGGCGTCGGCAGCCGCTTGCGCGTTGGCGGCATTGGATGCAGTGAGCGTGACATCGACCGATTGCAGAGACCCATCGGAGCCGATGGCAGAGACGGTGACGATTTGGCTGTCGGTGCCCGAGACGGCGGTGAAGGAGAAGGAGCGAGCCTCGAGTCCGCCGGCGACCTTGACGTTGTTAGAGTCGCTGAGGCCGAACATGCGCTGCGCAGCCGTGTCGTTGCCAGCCTCGACGGCGAATGCGCTGGAAGGAGAAACGAGGGAGAAGCCCTTGCCGTCCGCGTTGATCTGGGCCTGGATGTTGGCGTTGCGCAGGGCCACCGCGCCCGGGGAGGTACCGCCGGCCGCACCCTCGATGCCCGCATTGATGGCCGCCACGAGGCCCTTCAGGTCCTGCACACCCCTGAGGTTGACGGTGATTGTCTGGTCGTCAAAGCCCACGCCGGACAGGTTGAAGGTCATCGTGGTCGCGCCGCCGATGGCTTCGTACAAATCGCTGTTCTGGTTCGAGGGATCGTACTTTGACATGTCGTAGGTGGCGCTGCTCGACGCCGAATATCCGCTCAGCCCCAGGCTGCGGGCGTCGACGGTGGACTGGCGCAGGTCGACGCTGACGCTGCCGTTGGAGATGATCTCGGCATCTTTGCCGCGGCCGCCGCCGATGAACACGCTCAGGTTCTTGGCGAAATCGCCGCCCTGGTTCAGGCCGATCGCCTGCGCCTGGCGGTTGATCTCCTGGATGACGCTCTGGAACTCGCTGTTGAGCACTTCGCGGTTGCCGTTGAAGGTGCCCGAAGCCGACTGCGTGGCCAGCGTGCGGGCCCGGTCGAGCAGCTTGCTGATGTTGTTGATGCCGCTGTCAATGGTTTGCAGCGTCGCCAGGCCGTCGTTGGCGTTGCGGATGCCCTGCGTCAGCACCGCCTGGTCGCTGCGGAGCCCGTTGGCAATGGCCAGGCCGGCCGCGTCATCGCCCGAGCTGACGATGCGCAGGCCCGAGGTGACCCGGCTGATGGTTTTCGACTGGAACTCCTGCGTGACGCGCAGGTACTCCTGCGCCTGCATGGAGGCAATGTTGGTGTTAATCGTAAACGCCACAGTCCTTCTCTCCTTTTTCGGCCGAGGCTTCGGCGGAAGTCCTTCCCGCCGGGACCGCTTCGGATCCACGCTTCGGCTTCACCTTCGCTCATCGGTGCGCAGGCCCGGGAGTTTGAGAAAATTTTCCGCCGCGGCGCGGAGGCGGCGGCGTGCGCGGGGCAGGCTGCGCCGGCTGCGGCGATGCGATATAGTGGCGCGGCATAAGGAGAGATTCCATGCCGCATGCCGCCCTGATCCGCGAATCCCTCGCCGCCGGCGAGGGCATCCTGCGCCTGGCGCCCTGCTGGGTGCCGCGCTCGTTCCTCATGCCGGGAGGCCGCCTCAAGCTGCACCCGGACGACCTCTACGCCCTCGGCGCCCACCGCGGGGGCATCGACGAACGGTGGTTCTCCTCGACGACGCGCGCCGACAACGGCCCGGGCACGCCGGAAGACGAAGGGCTCAGCTACATTGACTGCAACGGCCGGCGCGTCCTGCTCAAGGAGGCCATCGAGGAGCTGGGCGACGAGCTGCTCGGCGCCGATGTGATGCGCGAGCACGGCGGCTTCAACATCCTGTGCAAGTTTTTCGACAACCTCGGCCCCATCCCGCACCACATGCACCAGATGGAGGAGCACGCCGCCAGGGTCGGCCGCAAAGGGAAACCCGAGGCCTACTATTTCCCGCCGCAATACAATTTCCACGGCAACAATTTCTCCTACACGTTCATGGGGCTCGAGCCGGGCACGACGAAAGATGACGTTCGGCAGTGCCTCGAGCGCTGGAACCAGGGCGACAACGGCATCCTCTATCTGTCGCGCGCCTACAAGCTCGAGCCGGGCACGGGCTGGCAGGTGGATGCGGGCGTGCTCCACGCGCCGGGCTCGCTGGTCACCTACGAGCCGCAGGTCAACTCGGACGTGTTCGCCATGTTCCAGTCGATGGTGGAAGGCCGGCCCGTGCCTTGGGATCTGCTCGTCAAGGACGTGCCGCCCGAGCACCATCAGGACCTCGACTACATCCTTTCCATGCTCGACTGGGAGAAGAACGTCGACCCGGAATTCGGCAAGCACAACAAGGTGTTTCCCGTGCCGGTGCGCGACGAGGCGGCGATGGCGGAGGAAGGATACCGGGAGGTCTGGGTCACCTACGGCCGGCCGTGGTACTCGGCCAAGGAGCTTACCGTCATGCCGGGCCGCAGCGTGGTGGTCCGCGACGCGCACGCCTACGGGATGATCCTCACCCAAGGCTACGGCCGGGTGGGCGTGCACGAGGCGGAGACGCCCACGCTGATCCGCTTCGGCCAGATGACGAAGGACGAGTTCTTTGTGACGCGCGCCGCCGCGGAAGCCGGCGTGCGGATCACCAACCGCAGCGACCGCGAGCCGCTCGTGATGCTCAAACATTTCGGCCCGGGCAACCCGGATGCCGCGCACCTGATTCACTGAGAACCGCGGAGGAACGCCATGAAGATCTCCATCGGCAGCTGGGCCTACACGATCGGGCCGTGGGCGGCGCACCCGGTGCCGTTCGACACGGTGCTCGAAAAGCTGAAGGCGCTGCGCTTCGACGGCGTCGAGCTGGGCGCATTCCCGCCGCACCCCAACCCGGGCAACCCGAACGGGCCGGACAGCGAGTGGCCGGGCGCCATGCCGGAGAAACCGCAGCGGGCGGAACTGCGCGCCCGGATGAAAGAAATCGGCCTCGAATTCAGCGGAATTGCGGCCAATTTGTGGGGCGAAAAGCTGATCAATACAGACGACCCGTCGAAATACATCCAGGAATTCCGCCGCAACGCGGAGTTCGCCGCCGACCTCGGCATCCCCGCGGTGCGCGTCGACACGGTGCAGCCGCCGGCCATCCTGCGCGAAATCGACCCGCGCACGGCGATGGAGCGGGTGGTCGCCGCGTGGAAGGCCTGCTGCGACATCGCCGCGGATTTCGGCGTCGACGTCGTCTGGGAGTTCGAGCCGGGCTTCGCCTTCAACAAGCCTTCGGAGATCGTCCGCATTCACGACGCCGTGGACAAGCCGAATTTCGGCCTGCTGTACGACACCTGCCACGGGCAGATGACGGGCGTCGTGGGCGCGCGGCAGGAGGGCGAAAAGGAGGTGTTCGCCTCGCAGCTCGAATTCATCCGGATGCTGGACGGGCGCATCCGCCACATCCACCTGATCGACAGCGACAACACCTGCCACAAGGACGCCGCGGGCAACGACGAGACCTCGGCGCACCCGCCCTTCGGCCTCGGCGTGCTCGATTTCGACACGCTGTTCCCCGCCCTGCTCCGGGCGGCGCGGCTGAAGCACGGCTGGGCGACCATCGACCTCTGCTTCTGGCCCGACGCCTGGGAGGCGACGGCGAGCTGCAAACAGCGGGTGGACGAGCTGGTGGCGAGGTACGCGTCATGAAAGAGCTGCGGGTTGCCATGATCGGCTACGGCTTCATGGGCCGGGCCCACACGAATGCATACAAGCGGCTGACGGATTTCTTCCCGGTCGCGCACCGTCCGGTGTTGCAGGCAGCCTGCGGGCGCAACGCGGAGAAGGCCCGCGCGTTTGCCGCCACCTGGGGCTATGCGCGCGTGGAAACGGACTGGCGCAAGGCGGTGGAGGCGCCGGACGTCGACCTGGTGGACATCTGCGCGCCGAACGACATGCACGCGGAAATCGCCATCGCGGCCGCGCGCGCCGGCAAGATGGTGCTGTGCGAAAAGCCGCTGGCGCGCACGCTGGCCGAGGCCGAACAGATGGTCGAGGCCGTGGAGCGCGCAGGCGTGCCGAACATGGTCTGGTACAACTACCGGCGCGTGCCGGCCATCGCGCTGGCGCGGCAGCTGGTGGAGGAAGGACGCATCGGCCGGCCGTTCCACTACCGCACGAATTTCCTCCAGGACTGGACCATTTCGCCCGATGTCCCGCAGGGCGGCCCGGCGCTGTGGCGGCTGGACGCGCAGGCCGCCGGCAGCGGCGTCACCGGGGACCTGCTGGCGCACAACATCGACACGGCGATGTATCTGAACGGCGCCATCACGCGGGTGGTGGCGCGCACGGAGACGTTCGTCAAACAGCGGCTGCACGCGCTTACCGGCAGGATCGAGCCGGTAGGGATCGACGACGCCAGCCTGTTCATCGCCGAGTTCGCCAACGGCTCGCTGGGCCTGTTCGAGGCGACGCGCTACGCGCGCGGGCACAAGGCGCTGAAGACGCTGGAGCTCAATGGCGCCGACGGCTCGCTGCGGTTCAATCTGGAGGAAATGGAGTATCTCGACTACTTCGAGTACGCGGGCGCGCCGGGCCATGTGCGCGGCTGGCGGCGCATCCACGTCACCAACCCCGAACATCCTTACATGGACCGCTACTGGGTGCCCGGCCTCGTGATCGGCTACGAACACACGTTCCTGAACGCGCTGGCCGATTTCGTCCGCGGCCTGGAAACGGGCAACAGGGCGCAGCCGGACTTCCGCAACGCGCTCCAGACGCAAAAAGTCTGCGAGGCGGTGCTCCGCAGCGCGCGCGAGGAGCGCTGGGTGGAAACCGGAGTCGAGCTGTAGCGGGCGCGGCTCAGCGGGCGGCGATGAGCAGCGGCGCGTTTTCCGGCGCCTGCGCCCAGAACAGGATGGCGATGAGGGCCAGCAACGCGGCCAGCGTGATCAGCACCACGCCCGCGAGTTTGAGCCACGCCATGACCTTCGGGTCATGCAACAGGACATGCGCGTCCCTCATGGAACGCCTCCGTTTGCAATATAGACCCGCGCCTCCGCAAGATCAAGAGCCGGCCAGCGGCGCGCGCGCCTGCGCGAACCTCACGCCGCGCGCCTCCAGCTGGTCGAGCAATGCGCGGCAGAGCGATTCGTCGAAACCAAGCGCTTCCGGCGGGTGGACGCCGGGCCGGCGGAAGCGCTCTTCGAGAACCAGCCGCGCGATGGCGGCGGCGGTGAAGCCGGTGGTGCGCGCCATCGACAGCAGCCCGTTGTCGGCGTCGTAGCGGTCCACCAAATCGAAGGTGATGCGCTCCATGCCGCCGGCCGTCTCGCCTTCGAACAGGAGCCGCATCACCGTGAGGTCGGCCTCGCCGGGCGCAAAGCGCCAGGCGCGGCGGCAGACGGTTTCGAGCATCGGGCGGACATCCGGGGCGAAGAAGCCGGCCTCGCGCAGCCGCACGATGAACTCGTAGTGCTGCGGGTGGCGCAGCGTTTTCTCCACCAGCGTCGGCGTGTCGGGCAGCGAGGCGAGCAGCGTGCGGATGCCGTCGGTGTGGAAGGCCACGAGCGGGCCGGTTTCAGGGAATTTCAGCGTTTCGGCGCCGGAGAGCGGCTCGAGCGTGACCGCGCGGCCTTCGATGCGGAAGCGGCACGGCCGCGTGTACTCGTCCAGCACGCTTTCGGCGGCGAAGGGGTTCTTGTAATACCACGGCGGCTGCGGGCGCTCGGGCAGCCCGCCCACATAGCAGACGTACCGGTCCAGCCGGCGGAACAGATGGCGCGCGGCGTGGGCGGCGGCCACGTTGGACAGCCCCGGGCAGACGCCCGCATCCACCACCACCGTCGCGCCGCGCGCGGCGGCCAGAGCGTGGAGCGCCGTCGGATCCTCTTCCGTAAACGAGATGTCGACCACGTTGCGGCCCAGCCCGATGAGGCGCTCCAGCAGGCGGAAGCCGACGGCGCCAGGCATGGCCGAGAGCACCACCGCGGCGCCTCGCACGGCCTCTTCGAGAACGCCCGGCGAGAGCACATCGGCCTCGACGCGCCGGCAGGGCCAGGCGCGAACCGCCTCCAGCGCCTCGCCGCTGCGGTCGACCACCGTGACGTCGCACTCGCGGCAGAGGTCGAAGACCATCGCGCGGCCGATGAGCCCGCAACCGAGAACCGTCACCGGGGGTCGCGCCGTCACGGGGTTCCTCCCGCGGAGAGGCGCAGGGCCGCGAGGCGCGCCCGGATCAGATCGAGCGCCTTGGGGCCGCGGACGTCCAGCTCCTCCTCGCCGGACAGCACGAGGTCGGCGAAAGTGCGCGTCGGGCGGATGAACCGTTCGGCGCCAGGCCTCACCGTGGCTTCGAACTGCTCGAGCACGCTTTCGCGGGTGCGGCCGCGTTCGCGGACGTCGCGGTCGAGCCGCCGGGCGAGGCACAGCTCGTCCGGGGCGTCGACGAACAATTTCACGAAGTATTGTTCCCGGAGCGCGGGCCAGTAGAGCGCGAACAGGCCCTCGACGACCACCAGCCCGCCGGGCACGATGCGCTCGCCGCCGCGGGCGCGCGCATGCGTGGAGAAGTCGTACAGCGGCGCGACGACCGGCTCTCCGTGCCGCAGCGCGGCGACGTCGTGGAGGATGGCCTCGTGGTCGACGGCGCCGGGCTCGTCGAAGTTCGTGCGGGCGCGCTCCTCAAGCGGCAGGTGCGCGAGGTCGATGTAGTAATGGTCCAGGTTGAGCACCGGCGCGGCCAGCCGGCCCGCCAGCCAGCGGGCCAGCTCGGTCTTGCCCGCGCAGGACGGGCCGGCGATCCCGACCAGCAGCGACGGGACGGCGCCGGGCGAGGCAGCCATGGCGTCAGGCCCTCGCAGCGGTTTGCAGGGCCCCGGCCGGCTGCGGCGGCGGCGCGGCCGCCGGCTGCAACTTGACGCTGACCAGCTTCGACACGCCCTGCTCCTGCATGGTGACGCCGTAGAGCAGCTCGGCCGCCTCCATCGTCTTCTTCGCGTGCGTGATGACGATGAACTGCGTCTGCCGGGACATCTCCTTGAGCAGCGCCGCCAGTCGGCCGACATTGGCTTCATCGAGCGGCGCGTCCACCTCGTCGAGCACGCAGAACGGGCTGGGCTGGTACTGGAAGATGGCCATCAGCAGGGCGATGGCGGTGAGCGCCTTCTCGCCGCCGGACAGCAGCAGCACGTTTTGCAGCCGCTTGCCGGGCGGCTGGGCGACGATTTCGATGCCCTGGTCCAGCTCGTCGCCCTCGCCGGTGAGCCGCATCTCGCCCACGCCGCCGCCGAACAGCGTGCGAAACATGTTGCGGAAATTCTCGTTGATCACCGCAAAGGCCTCGCTGAACCGCTTGCGCGATTCGGCGTCGATTTCCTTGATGGTCTTTTCGGTGTCGCGGATCGAATCGAGCAGATCCTGCCGTTGCGTGTTCAGGAAATCGTAGCGCTGCTGCGCCTCCTGGTACTCGCTGAGCGCCTCCGGGTTGACGGGCCCGAGCGCCTCGATGCGGCGGCGCAGGTCCTCGGCCTTCTCCTCCGCTTCGGCCACGGCAAGCTCGTCGAGCTCCGGCGCCTCCGCCGGTACCGATTCCATCCCGGGCGCCCCGGCTGCGGCTTCGGATGCGTCCGCATCCCCGGCGGCGGCAGGCCGCGGCTGCGCCAGCCTGTGCGCCGCCTCGGCGACAGGCACGCCGAGCTCCTTGCGGCAGTTCTCGTCGAGATGCTTCAGGTCCGACTGCCGGCGGACCAGTTCCAGCTCGATCTGCGCGCGCCGCTCCTGGGCTTCCGCCAATTGCTGCCGGGCCGCCTTGACGCGCTCTTCCCCCTCGGCCAGCGCCGTCCGCTGCGCCGCTTCCTTTTCGGCCAGCGTGGCGGTTTCCAGGTCGAGCTGCTCGAGCGCGGCCGCGGCCTGCGCGGCGCGCTCCTCGAGGGCGAGGTTCAGCTCGAGCAGCTGGTTGCGCTTCAGGGCGAGCCGCTCCAGCTCGGCGGCGAGATTGCGGCGGCGCGCGGCCGTGTCCTGCATTTCGCGCTCCAGCCGTTCGAGCGCCTGCCCGACGCCGCGGCGGCGCTCCTCGCACGCGGCCAGCTCGACGCGCAGCACGGAGTGTTCCTCGCCGATCGAGTCCAGCTGCCGCTTGAGCTGCTCCAGCTCGGCGCGCGCGGCCTCGAGCTGTTGCTCCAGCCCGGCCCGCTCTTCTTCCTTCTGCGCGGCCAGGGCGGCCTTGGCCTCGCGCTCGGCCGCGGCGCGTTCGGCCTCGCGCCCGAGCCGCTCCAGCTCGACGCCGGCCAGCGACAGCCGCTGTTCGGCGCGCTGCGCTTCCTCGTTCAGCTTGCGCATCTCCTGGTCGAGCAGCAGCGTTTCCTTTTCCTGCTTCTGCTGCTGCGCGCGCAGCTGGTCCAGCGCCTCCGACAAGGCCTGGATGTCGCGCTCAAGCCGCTCCAGCTCCTGCTGCGCCGCGGCCAGCTCCGCGTGCCGCTGCTCGAACAGCGCCGTCACCTCGCGCAATTCCCGCTTCAGGGCCAGCGGCCCCGAGCCGGTGCGCCGGCCGCCGGTGACCGCCTGGCCGTGGTAGCAGACGCCGTCCGGCAGGAGGAAGAACAGATCCGGGTAGACGGCGGCGAGCCGCTGCGCCGCCTCGCGGGACTCGGCCAGGAAGCAGCGCGCCAGCCGCGGCAGGAGCGCCGCCGGGGCGTTGGTCAGCCCGTTGGTGAAGCGGATGCCCTCGCTGAGCCGGCCAACGATCCCGGTTTCGGGGCCGATGGCCGGCTCGGGGACGGGGGAGGACACGGCAGGGGCGCTGCCGTGCAAATTCGGCTCCACGAGAAAAGTGGCGCGGCCGTCCAGGTCGGCGCGCAAAAGATCAATGCCTTTTCGCGCGTCTTCCCAGGATTTGACGACCACATATTCCAGCTCTTCGTGGAGAAATTCCTCGGCGGCTTTCTCGAATTCCGGGTGGGTCAGTTCGACGAAATCGGCAAGCACGCCCGCCGGGGCGAAGCCGTCGGCCTCGCCGCGCTGCGCCGCCTGGAACAGCCGTTTCACCGCCTCGGCCGTGTAGGCGCGGTGCGACAGGATCTGGCCGAGCGAGTCGCGCCGGGCGCGCAGCGAGCTGGCCTCGTGCCGCAGCGCCTCCAGGCGCTTGCGGGTTTCGGCCGCCGCGGCACGCCTCTCCTGCAACTCGCGCTCGGTGCGGGCGCGGCGGTCCTGCGTGGACTCCAGCTCGAGCTGGCGGTCGGCGAGCTGTCTCGACAGCTCGTCACGCGCGGCGCGGACCCGCGACAGATCCGCCTGCGCGGCCTCGGCATCCTTGCGGACGCGCGCCCGGTCGCGCTCGATCGCCGACAGGAACGATTCGATCTGCGCCAGCTGGTTGCGCAGCGAGGCCGCCTCGCCGAGCAGCGCCACCACGCGGCGGCGCATCTCCTCGAGCGCGCGCTCCTTCTGCGACAGATCGCGCTGCAAGGCGTCGCGCTCCTGCTGCTTGGCCGCCAGGCGGGAGCGGGCCTCGGCGGCGGCCGCCTCCAGCTCTTTCAGCTGCCCGGCCAGATGCGCGCGCTCCTGTTCCTGACGTTGGGCGCGGGCGGCCAGCTGCTCGGTCTCCTGCTCGCCCTGCTGAAGCCGCTGCTCGATGGAGGCGGCCTCGCGGGCCTGGGAGGCGATCTGGCCCTGAATCCGCTCGGCTTCCAGCCGGGTTTCGGCGGCGCGCTTGCGCGCCTCCGTCAGGGCGGCCTCCAGGCGGTAGAACTCCTCGCGCGCCGCCGCCACCGCCCTGTCCTCTTGCTCGACGCGCGCTTGCAGCTCTGCATAGTGCGCGCCGGCGGCTTCCAGCTCGGCGGCAATGCGCGCCGCCTCGCGCTCGAGCAACAGGTACCGGCCCGCCAGAGCCACCCGCAAGTGCCGGTCCAGCTCCGCCTTCAGCTCCTCGTAACGGCGCGCCTTGCCCGCCTGGCGCTTCAGCGAGTTCACCTGGCGGGAGACTTCCTCAAGGATGTCAAAGACGCGCGTGAGGTTCTGCTTGGCGCCTTCCAGCTTGGCCTCGGCCAGCCGCCGCTTGTTCTTGAACTTCGAAATTCCGCAGGCTTCCTCGATGACGCCGCGGCGGTCCAGCGGCTTGGAGGAAAGGATCTGGCCGATGCGGCCCTGCTCGATGATCGCGTAGGACTCCGGCCCCAGCCCGGTGCCCATGAAGAGCTCCTGGATGTCGCGGAGCCGGGCGATGCGCCCGTTGATGAGATATTCGCTCTCGCCGGAGCGGAACAGTCTCCGCGTGACGGTGATCTCCTGGGCTTTTTCGGGCAGCGCCGCCGCCGGCTCGAGCGTCACCGTAGCCGGGGCGGCCTCGGCCGCGCCGGCCGCGCCTTCGCCAGAGCCGCCGTGCCCGTTGGCGCCGTTTCCGTTGGAACCGTTGGATTTCGGCTCGGCAGCGGCAGGCCGCGCCGAAGGTTTCTGTCCGGGCACCTGCACCTGCCCGGTGGGGTCGACCAATACCATGGTGACCTGCGCCATGCCGAGCGGCTTGCGGTCGCGGGTGCCGGCGAAGATGACATCTTCCATGCGCGAGCCGCGCAGCGACTTGGCCGACTGCTCGCCGAGAACCCAGCTGATGGCATCGCTCAGGTTGGACTTGCCGCACCCGTTGGGCCCGACGATGGCGGCGATGCCCCGGCCCGGAAAACGCATCTCGGTCCGGTCCGGGAACGACTTGAAGCCCTGAAGTTCAACGCGTTTCAGGATCAGCAAAGGCGGAACCTCGCATCAGCAGGCATGCTGCTGTTTTTTGACGCGTGCATATACGGCACGGCCACTCGGGGGGGCAGGTTACTTCCGAGCATACACCGAATAGCGTGGCGATGCAAGATGCACGGTCGAACATTTTGAAGGCCCCGGGCTTGGACCCCTATATATAGTAGGTTGCCTGCCGCCAAGGCCCCCCTACGGATCCGCAGCCGGTGCGGGGAATCAGCCGGGCGGCGGCGCCCCGCCGAGGCTTGCGATGGCGGCCATGACGTCCTGCCCGGCAGGAACCGCCGCTCCGAAGCGGACGACGAGGCGCGCGTCGCGCTCGCTGATCCAGGCCGGAACCACCGGCCGGCCAATGCGGCGCAGCAGTCGGTCCACGCCGGGCAAGGCCGGCCCGAGCCGCCCCGCCACGCCGGCCACCCCTTCGGGGAAGATGCCGATGGGGCAGCCGATTCCCGGCAATTCACGCAGCAGCCGGCGCAGCGAGCGGGCGGTGAAAGCAGGGTTGGCGCCGTGGAAGCTGACCGGGTAGCACCAGAGCGCGTGGGCCACCCGCGGCAGCAGCAGATCACCGGGTGAGCGGAACGAAAGCGGGCCGAGGCGCCACGGGGGCCAGTTGGCGGTCACC
>Ga0308405_1001299_pt1 | contig 12688 bp, 4 predicted proteins | sample HotsprSampleMS13_FD_203473 | JGI IMG/M metagenome (GOLD analysis project Ga0308405, IMG submission 203473) | Hot spring phototrophic mat microbial communities from Mushroom Spring, Yellowstone National Park, Wyoming, United States - 20060912_MS13 ...
GTCTGAGAGCGCTTCGCCGTTGAAGTGCTTTGCGAGGGCGTGCAGCTCGGTGATGCTGCGCGTAGAAAGGGTCCGCACGACTGCGCGCAGGTGTTGCAGCGTCTCCTGAAACTCCTCGTTGTTCATCCTTCCTCCTGATTAGATTATATCGCGACCGTTTAAGCGGTAGTTCGTGATCAGCATATGCTCGCTTGGTTGCGCAGCTGGACGCTTGTCGGCTTTGCTTCTCGCGCTTGTCCAGTTGGCGCACTCGCTTGACCTAGGTCATTATACCATACCTTGGCCGTGATGTGATCAGGGCAAGCCCGTCAAGTGAGGTGGATTAAAAAATTGAAAAGATTAAATTAAATATATTTATAATTTGAGTTAGATTAGAATTATTTTTTTAAATAAAACAGTTTAATGAAAATATTTCGCGGTAATTGTCAATAAATTTATAATTATCATAATTTTTTATAAATTTAATACATGCTTTAAAATATTAAAGATTTAAATATTATTAAAAATAATTAAGTCACACTTTAATTTTTAATATCTTTAACATTTTAAATTCAAATTTTATATAATTAATCACAATTTTAAAAACAATCATCTTTAAGCCTCACGACATTTAATGATCAAAGTAAATCGATTTCGATTACAGCCCACGAGCCGATTCCTGTAACCAATACTGTGACCTATCCTGTGACTGTGCATACCCAGCCATAAAACCAATGGCAAATATTATTCGAGTGGCAAGAAAAACAGACTTAGTAGTTTTTGACAACATCAGAAAATCACGATAAAAATTATAATATTTAAGATTTCCTGGATCAAGAATATTTGTTAAATTAAATTTTCCGACAGAATTTTGTATAGCTTCATATAGCTCATTGTCTTTATAAGATTTAATAATATATTCATCTAAACTACAAAAAGCCTCTTTAATTATATTTAAATACATCTCTATTTCTTTAAATTTAGATAAATCTTTCTGTCCTTGTATTATTATACCAGCTTCGAATCCCGCGACTAAACATGCCTTATAAGCTATGTCAATGGCAAGTTTAATAACATCATCGTCAATCAACCCTTCTCTCAACTCAGATTTATGTCTTATTAATGTAATCAAAAAATTACATTGCGCATCTAAGAAGTGGAAAACATCAAAATCTTTAATTGCATTTCCAATTACTCCTTCAAGATTTTTATATAAATTTAGATTATCAGCAGCGTTCTGAACGATCTGTGGCAATTGCTCCAAAACACCAAGTTTTTTAGCAGTGTCCTGAAAGATCTGCAGCCATTGCTCCAAAGTATCAAATTCTTGGTCAGCATTATCACCTTCCGTTGCACACATCATATCCTTCTCCATATCTCAAATTATACCGCTGCCAAGCCTGATATCAACCCATCGCCACTCAGTCTAACCTTACAGTATAGGTCGTCCGACAATACTGCGGGCGGATATCCCTCCCATCAACGACAAGCTGATAGACCACCGTCCTACGATACGCGTCATCGTTGCGTATCACGACCTGAACCTCCGCATGACCATGCGCCAGCCGAAATTCGCGCTCAACACGCGAGTCAGGTGCCCCATCGACAAGACGACGATAAATCGTGACCCGCTGGTCGTAAGCAGCTGAGGATACCCAGACGCTGAGCGTTATGAACTCGCCCGGCGCAAGCGTCGCCGTGAAGACGAAACGATCTACGTCGCTTGCGTCATGCAGCGTCCGCGAGATGACCGTCCCTCGGTTGAGCGCGACGCCGTCCAAGTCCCCTGCGCCGTCCTGCCCCTCATAGTCATCCGGCGGCATTGGACGCCCGTCGCAATAAGCGCCCACCATCGGCATAAACGCACGATGCGGGTGAACGGCATGGCTGATCGCGCAAGCCGTCGTCGTCAACCCATCGCTCAGGAGGATCGTGTTTGTCACGATCCGTCCAGCGACCACTTGCCCAATGTGCTGAGGCTGATACCTGACCGGGACGGTGATCTGTGTGAGCGCGTTCGCTGGAATCGTGACTAACCAGCTCGGCACGCCGCCGATCAACCCGATGTAAGTGATCGGCGTCGTCGCCTCAACAGCGCTGACGATGAGCGTCGCGGAGGGCGGGACCTGTTCGGTCAAGGTAAAGACGAACCCTTCGCCTATCGTCGCAATGCGTATGGCGTAGAGGGCATCTTGGTAATAGCGTGGAGTCGCAGAGAGCAGGATCTTCTGTGCGCTGGCGATAACTTCAAGCAACGAGAGAATGGTGAATTTTCATGCTCCCCTCATTCACATACTAAAAATAAACATACTTTAGCGTGCTTGAATTTCAAATTAATTTTAACACTAGCTTATCCAGCATATTAATTGACATATTAATATTATAAAGAATTTTTTATATTATCTGTAAGAAGTAAATATCCAAATTTAGCTTTAAAAGCAATTGTAAATAGCATGCGAGTGGCAAGAATAACCAGTGGCATAGTAGGATCAAACGTCTCTTTGTTATTTGAAGACGGTTTTAATATCTCGAACAGATTTGAAGAAGGCTTTAATATCTCGAACAGAAATTCACGATAAAAATTATAATATTTAAGATCTTCTGATTTAAGCCTATTTTCTAAATCAACTTTTTTGATGGAATTTTGTATAGCCTCGTGCAACTCATTATCTTTATAAGATTTACAAAGATACATTACATATTCTTGAAATTTACAAATAACATCATTGATAATATTTAGATATTCTTCTTGTTCTTTAAGTTGAGACTGATCTTTTAGTTCTACGCTTTTTATCCCAGCACTGGAACCCATGACTAAACACGCCTTACAAGCTATATCAACGGCAAGTTTAATAACATTGTCATCAATCAGTCCTTCTCTAAAATAAGATATACATTTTAATTTAATCAAATATCTAAATTGCTCATCTAAGAAGCGATAAACATCAAGATCTCCAATTACATGGCCAGCCTTTTTCCCATTAAGATTTTGGTAGAAAATTAGGTTGTCAGCAGTGTACTGAACGATCTTTGGCAATTGCTCCAAGAAACCAAGTTTTTGAGCAGCATACTGAACGATCTGCAGCCATTGCCACAAAGTGCCAAAGCCTTGATCAGCGTTGACGCTTTCCGCTACGGACATCGTACCCTTCTCCATATCTCAGTAGGACTTACGCAGTTGGCAGGAGCGGTGGGAATGACCCAGTTAGGCCCCAACTGCGTAACTCCTACTCAGATTGTACCGCTGCCAAGCCTAATATCAACCCATCGCCACTCAGTCTAACCTGACAGTATAGGTCGTCCGACAATACTGCGGGCGGATATCCCTCCCATCGACGACAAGCTGATAGACCACCGTCCTACGATACGCGTCATCGTTGCGTATCACGACCTGAACCTCCGCATGACCATGCGCCAGCCGAAATTCGCGCTCAACACGCGAGTCAGGTGCCCCATCGACAAGACGACGATAAATCGTGACCCGCTGGTCGTAAGCAGCCGAGGATACCCGGACGCTGAGCGTCATGAACTCGCCCGCCGCAAGCGTCGCCGTGAAGACGAAACGATCTACGTCGCTTGCGTCATGCAGCGTCCGCGAGATGACCGTCCCTCGGTTGAGCGCGACGCCGTCCAAGTCCCCTGCGCCGTCCTGACCCTCGTAGTCATCCGGCGGCATTGGACGCCCGTCGCAATAAGCGCCCACCATCGGCATAAACGCACGATGCGGGTGAACGGCATGGCTGATCGCGCAAGCCGTCGTCGTCAACCCATCGCTCAGGAGGACCGTGTTCGTCACAACCCGTCCAGCGACAACTTGCCCGATGTGCTGAGGCTGATACCTGACCGGGACGGTGATCTGCGTGACCGCGTTCGCTGGGATCGCGACCAACCAGCTCGGCGCACCGCCGATCAACCCGATGTAAGTGATCGGCACCGTCGCCTCAACAGCGCTGACGCTGAGCGTCGCGGAGGGCGGGACCTGTTCGGTCAAGGTAAAGACGAACCCCTCACCTATCGTATTCGCAATGCGTATGCCGTAGAACGCATCTTGGTGATAGCGTGGGACAGCAGAGAGCAGGATCTTCTGTGCGCTGGCGATAACTTCAAGCGGAGAGAGGATGGTGAATTCCCATGATTCCCCCTCATTTGCGTCGCTGCATGTGCTGCCAGTGCAAGCGCGCACTTGCCAAGTGTAGGTAATACCGCGCGCGAGCCTAATGGTTGCGTTCGTGCTTGTCGTTGATGCCCACGATGCGCATGGCATATCGCGCGGAACGACGCAGTACTCATAGCGCTCCGCGCCGTCCGCCGACTGCCAAGCAAGCTCGACCACAGTCGTGGTGATGGCGCTGTAGTTCAGCGGCTGCAGCTTGCTAAAGCCATCCGCGGCGACAAGGAACGACCAGCTCCTCCCGCGGTCGGCGTCCGTGTAGATTGTGCATCCCGGGTCGGCGCAGGCGCGCACTTGCCAAGTGTAGGTAGCGCCGCGATGGAATGGACCCCCCAGCGTAGCGGTCATGTCGCTTCGGAGGATGAAGATCGGGTCGCATGACGAAGGCGCTTCGGCGAAGCAATAGCGGTAGTGATTCACCACGCCACCAGTAATCTCCCATGTCAACCATGCTTGCACATCGGTGACGACACCGCCATCAAACGGTGCGTGCTTGTTGAGAACTGGCGGCGTCGGCGCCGTGCTGAAGCGGTGATAACTTCCGCCGTCTGCATCGCTGAAGATATTACAGAGCGCATCGGCGCAGGCGCGAACCTGCCACTCATATGTCGTGTTTTCTGCCAGCGAGGTGAGGACATAGTTGGCGCTGCCGGTCACGTCGATCCACGTCCCATCGCAATCCCCGTTGATCTGGTCGTCATAGCACAGCCGCACGGCGGACGGCGACCCGGGGACGTGCCAGGCCAGCGTGACATTTCTGCCGTGGCCGCCGCTGGCGTCAGGGGGTGAGAGCTTAGCAGGCACAGCAGGCAGGTCGATCGTTGTGAATGGCCAATGCCCACCATCATCCGCATCGACAAAGACCGAGCACAGCGCCTCTGCGCAAGCGCGAACCTGCCAGTGGTACGTCGTCGCCGGGGATAAGCCGCTCACGAAGACAGTATTAGCTAATCCCACGGGGATAGTTGGGACACAACCTGGCGTCGACGATATGCAGTAACGGAAGTGATGGACGTTAGCTGTATGTGGTTCGGGATACCACCAGCGGAGGTTGAGCGTAAGCGGCTGATTCGTCTCACCAGGAGCAGGCGACGACTTCGTGAACATAGTTGGAGTAGTGGCGATGGTAAATCGCCAAGCGCCTATATCGGCATCGCGGAAGGCCGAGCACGCCGCTTCGGAGCAAGCGCGCACCTGCCAGTAATAAGACTGGCCAGGAATACCGGTGAAAATCGTGCTTGTGGCTGTGCTGACGGATGTCAGCGGCGTGCAGCCTGGGGCAGTGCTGACGCAATATCGGTAGTGATCGACGTAAGCAGCTGGCCGCCAGATCAGCGTGACGGTGACGGGCTGCGCGGGGGCGTTATGAATAGGCGATGACTTGCTGAACGGACCGGGCAGTTGAGCAGTGGTGAAGGAGAAATGCCCGCCGCTGCCGTTTGCGTCCTTGAAGACGGTGCAGCCTGGGTCGGCGCAGGCGCGGACCTGCCAGTAGTAGGTCGTATTTGGCACAAGCCCGCTGACAGCGACGAGCGTCGCGCTTCCGACGGTGATGGTTGGGACGCAACCGGCCGCTGTGGCAATGCAGTACCTATAGTGATCCAACGGCGCAGCTGCGCTTTCCCACGTCAGGGTGACCGCGAGCGGCTGATGCATTTCACCGTTGTACGGCTCGACCTTTCTAAAGTCGCCCGGGCGGTTGATAACCTGGAAGGTATGCACAGCCCCGCCGTCAGCATCTCGATACAGCGTGCAGTCTGGGTCGGCGCAGGCGCGGACCTGCCAGCGATAGGTTTGGCTGGGGAGGAGCCCACTGATGGTGGTCTCAGTGACCGGCACGGCGTGATGCGGCGGAAAATCAGGGCAGGATGTCTCTGCCTCGAACAAGAGGCAATATCGGTAGTGATGCGTCCCGCTGGAGCTTGCCCAGCGCAGGGTGAGCGTGGCCGGCTGATCGGTTGCGCCATTTGATGGCGACTGCTTCGTGAAGGGCATTGGCTCGACGCTGAAGATCCAGTTTGGCCCGTCGACAATTGGCCCGGCATCGCGGAAGACCGAGCAGCTTGGCTCGGCGCAGGCGCGGACCTGCCAGCGGTAGACATTGCCATGCGCTAGGCCGAGCGGGAGGTCGGATGAGTCAATGGATGTTGTACGGCTGACCGGAGTATTTGGCGTACAAGGTGGGTTGTAGGCGAAGTCGACACAGATGCGGTAGTGGTCAACGCCGCTTGTGTCTTGCCAAGTCAGGGCGCTGGGCGGAGCTGTGAGGACGGCGTTATGAGCCGGGGTGAGTTTGTCGAAAGAGCCGGGGAAATTTGCAGTTGTGAAGTCCCAGCGGGTGAAGTTGTCAGCGCCCATGAACACATAGCAATCCGGGTCGGCACAGGCGCGAATCTGCCAGCGATGGAGCGTGTTCGGCGCAAGCCCGCTCAGTGAGAACGAGTTAACCAGCCCGATGTTGGTGAACGGGATGTTCAAGCCGGCGGCGCTGGTGATTATGTAGCGATAGTGATCGACGCTCCCGGTGACCGGTATCCCCCACGCGAGGGTCGGGTTGATGGATTGGTTCGTTGCGTTATTCCCCGGCGAGACCTTCTCGAAATGCCCAACGCAGCTGCGACTGACGAGCGTCGGAGTCAACTGGCGCAGATGAGCGCCCACGTTTCCGTCGCCCAATTGCCCATAGATGTTATATCCCCATGCGTAGAGGCAGCCGCTGCGGCCGCGGGCGAGGGCATGGTTGTGACCATGCGCAATCGCGACGGGGGTATCCCAAGCTGGCCAACCTACCACGTTAACCGGGGTGGTGACCGGAGTTCCGAAGCTGCCGTTGCCGACGTTGCCTTGGCTATTGAGCCCCCAACAGCGCAGGTGGATGTTCGGCTGTGTGGTGATCAGGCAACCGCCAAGTGGGCTCTTTGCGACGCCGGAGACGTCACTCGCGACCAATGTCGGATCAGTGCGGTGGCCACGGTTGCCGACGCCGAGATATGCGTTCTGCTTGTTCTCGCCCCAGCAGTAGAGTGTGTTGGCCTTAATGGCACAAGTTGTGCTGCCGCTGGCGACTACGGCGGTGACGCCGCTGCCCATTCCTGGGACAGGGTTTGGCGTATTGATGAGCGGCGGCGCGGGGACGCCGAGCTGGCCGAAGGTATTGTCTCCCCAGCAGTACAGGGCGCCGTTGCGAATTGCACAGGTATGGTCGGTCCCGGCGGCGACGGCGGTGACGCCATTTGTAAACACAGTGTATTGTGGGTACACGCCATAGCTATAGCCACCGTTCCCTACCTGGCCGTAGAAGTTACTCCCCCAACATTGCAGTGCCCCGCTGGTGCGGATGGCGCAGGCGTGTTGTGCGCCGAAGCTGAAGCTCACAACATCGCTGACGATGGTGATGGGGGTTGTTGTCGTGAACAACGGGTCGGGCCTGAGGAGCTGATTGGCATAGTTTTCGCCTAGACAATAGAGGGTGTTGTCCTTCAAATAGCACGAGTTGGCGTGATAACCTCCTGCCATGACCGCGCGATGTCCACCATCGACGGGTTCTGGCCGAGTAAGCCATCGCGCATTGAGGTTGGTCATCGTGAGGTTTTTATCATCATCATTCAACCCCCAACACGTGAGGCGGTGGCCGTTGCTTGGGATCGTAGAAGTAATAACTGCGCAACTTCGATCTACGAAGGCAAAGACTTGCCCTGTCGATGAGTTATAGGCTTGCGCAGTTTTGGTGAAAAGCACGCCGAGCAAACAGGCAAAAAGGGCGACGATAAGCTTCATCATGGCTCTATTCACCAATCAGTATCACGTGATCGTCCTCAACAGCCGCGGTGAACGCCCCAAACCCATTGAACGACCGCCATTCGTTGAGCGAGACGGTATATCGTCCCCCACACGGCGCATTTCCAGCAGCGGCGCGATTGAGCGTGAGGAGGACTTGGACGTCCTGTCTGGTGTAGCCAGAGCGACGCACGAAGTGGATGGTATAGCTACCGGATTTCATGGTCAATGTCGTGGTGACAGGAGAGAACGATCTTGATGGTGATTCGACAACCAGCTGCACGCCAGGCGTCCAAGATTCGACATTGATCCGGAACGTAAAAGTCTGTATGCCTGTGAAGGTCAGCGTGCTGCTGATGACGTCGACGTCGTTGGCGCTGTGGAAGGTGCGAGCCTGCTGCTGGGCAAGGCGGAGCACCTTCGCAGTGCGCTGGTCATCGTCCGGCTCATACATGTCCGGAGGCGGGAAGGGGAGGCACTCGCTGTAGCCTGTCGGCAAGAACAGTCGATTAGGCTGCACGTTGTGTCCAAGCGGCCTTGTGATCAAGTGGGAATCATCGCGGCAATGCGTGAGCGTGGTCACACGGCGGCCGCCTTGCAGATCAGCGACGCCGGCGATGCCATGCACGATCGTTGGCGTGATGACCGCGCGCGCGAAGGCTGGCAAGGTGACGCGCCAGGTTGGAGCGCCGGCGACGATGCCTTGATAGACGGCGTTGCCTGTTTCATCCCTAGCGACGAACTGGCTATGTGATGGCACGACCTCGCTGACCGTGAGGACGAGGGTCGTCGAGAGCGGGTTGGAGATGATGATGGCGTACTGGACGCGCTGGCCAAAGCGCGGAGCCGGCGTGAACAGCGCCTTAGCAAGGGAGGCAGTCGAGGAGATGACCTCGACTGGGCTCATGGTTCGGAATTCCCATGGGGACCCGCCGTTCGCCTCCACCGGATGTAGACACCCGGCCAAGAAGCAAGCGAACACCTGCCAGCGGTACCACACCCCGCTTGCCAATCCGCTGACGGCGACCTGCGTCTGGGTTACTGGGACGGTGATGCTGGTCGCACATGGCGGTTCATCGATGCGCCAGAGGCAATAGCGATAGGCGCTGGCGCCGGCAGAGGGCGACCAGCGCAGGATGGCTCCGGGCGGGACGACGACGGAGAGGGCAGATGGCGCGAGCTTGCCAAATGGGAGGCTGGCGACGTGGAAGTGGTAGTGCGGGTCATCCGCGTCGCGGAAGATCGTGCAACCCGGGTCGGCGCAGGCGCGGACCTGCCAGTAGTAGGTTATGCCTGGCGAGAGGCTGGTGATGGTGACACCGGTTGATGTCCCGACATCGGTCATCGGTATGCACGGGCTGCTACTGTCAGTTGTGATGCAGTAGCGATAGTGATGTGTGCCGCTTGAAGCTTCCCAAGATAAGACGACGTCCGTTGTATGGATCACCGCACCTGAGATTGGAGCTTGTTTTGTGAAGCTATAGGGGATGGGTGCTGTTGTGAATCGGTGGAAGCTCCCGCTATCCGCCGGATGCGAGATTGAACAATCGGAAACGGCGCAGGCGATGACCTGCCATTCGTAGGTGGTGTTCTGGGCAAGGCCGCTGATCGCAAACGACAGGGTAGAGCTTGGCACGCTCGTCCATGTCCCGTCACAGGCGTTGTTGATGATCTGGTCATAGCACACGCGGTAGTGGTCTACGCCTGTTGTGGCAGCGCCCCAGCGCAAGCTTAACGCTGACGGCAGGCCTGCGGCGCCGGAGATCGGCATTGTCTTGGTGAACGGCGCAGGCAAAGCAGCGGTGCTGAAGCGCCATTCGCTGTTGCTGTCGGCATACACGCTGCAGGTTGAATTGGCGCAAGCGCGGACCTGCCAATGGTAGGTCGTCGCGGCGCTGAGCGGGCCAATCCCGGCTTCGGTCAACGCGCCGGTGGACAGGCTTGGGGTGCAACCGGGAGTTGTGGAAAGGCAGTAACGATAGTGATCTACGCCAGCGCCGGAGTGGCTCCAGCGCAACACGACGTTGGCTGGCAAGTTGCCCGCATCGTTAGGCGGCGCGATCAGAAGGGGTCGATCAGGCGGTGCAGCGACGACGAAGGTCCATTCTGCCCCTCCATCTGCGTCGCTGTAGACAGTGCAACTTCGGTTTGCGCAGGCGCGGACCTGCCAGCGATAAGTAACACCGTGGCTTAAGCTGATCATGATTGTGCTGCTGACCGAGCCGACGCTAGAAAATGTGCAGGCGAGATGTGCTGGGACGAGGCAAAGGCGATAGTGGTCAACGCCGCTCGCCGGGTTCCAAGCAAGCGTCACGGTTATGCTGTGGCCTGTGCTGTTGTTGGACGGGGATACCTTGTGGAACGACCCAGGCGGGGACGGCAAGGTCGTGAACGACCAAAGACTGCCGCCATCGGCATCAAGGTATGAGGTGCAGCTCGGCTCGGCACAGGCGCGGACCTGCCAGTAGTACGTTGTGCCTGGCGAGAGGCCACTGATGGCAACGCTGGTTGATGTCACAATATTGCCCGGCAGCGTGCACGCGCTTGCTGTTGTCGCGATGCAATAGCGGTAGTGATGTGCGCCGGCTGCGCTGGTCCAGGTCAAGCTCAAATCCGATGGCTGATCGGTCGCACCAAAATCGGGGCTGGACTTTTCGAAGCGTCCTGGCGGGAGGAAGACGTGGAAGCGCCAGTGTCCGCCACTGGCATCGGTGTAGTCATTGCAGGCAAGGTCAGCGCAAGCGCGGACCTGCCAGTAGTAGGTCGTGCCTGATGAGAGGCCCATGACGGCGACGCTGGTTGATGGCCCGACGCTTGTGCCTGGGGTGCAGCTGGACGTCGTCGCGATGCAATAGCGGTAGTGGTGGACTGTCCCGCCGGCTGGGGTCCAGGCCAGCGTCGTCGAGGTAGCTGTGATGATCTGGCCATCATTTGGCGCTGTCTTGTTGAATGCTGTCGGGAAGACCGCGGTTGTGAAGGTGTGCCAGCGTCCGCTATCGGCCTCGACGTAAATGGTGCAATCCGGGTCGGCGCAGGCGCGGACCTGCCAGTAGTAGGTCGTGGCACCGCTGAGGCCGGAGACGGTGGCGTGAGTGGCGCGGCCTGCGCTGACGAAAGTGGTGCTCGACAGCGGCGTCGTTATCGCATAGCGGTAGTGGTTTACGCTGCTCGATCCGGTGACGTTCCATCTTAGGGTGACAGTTCCCCCATGGCCGTTGCTGCCATTCGCTGGGGCGGTCTTAGTCACCGAGACCCCTGGCAGGCAGCTGCCCGCGAGGATCCTTGGCGGGTGTCCTGAGGCGTCAGGAGGCAAGCCCAACTGGCCATGAGAGTTCAATCCCCAGACGTATATGCACCCATCGCTCGCCTTGGCTGCGTGGGAGTGCCAGCCATGCGAGGTAGCGAGGGCGCGCCGCGTGGGGGAGTTGAAGAAAGGGATGGCTGTTGGGGAAGCGTAGCCGGTGAGGCCGGTTCCAGCGGCGTTTGGCTGGGAGAGGCTCCAGCAATAGAGGTCTCCGCTGCCCAGTGTTCCGCTGATCAGGCAGCGGTTTGCGATCCTGGTTGGTGCATTGAAGGTCAAGGTGGGGGTATAGACCCGTGGTCCATGCGAGCCGCCGGTTTGGTATGCCATGTTCTCGCCCCAACAATGCAGATCCCCGCTGCGGAGGGCGCAAGTGTTGGCTTCCATAGCGACGACTGCGCTCACCCCGCTGTTGAAACCCGGCACGAGTTGGGGGGTGGTATAGAGGCCGGGGTGGCCAGCGCCGAGGCCGAGCTGTCCGACGGCGTTGCGCCCCCAGCAATACAGCGCGCCGCTGCGGATGGCGCACGCGTGTTCATGGCCGGCGGCGACGGCGGTGACGTTGTCCGAAAAGACCTGGTGTGGAGTAGTGACGTAATTACTGTCCTCGCCGTTGCCGATTTGTCCATACCTGTTGTTGCCCCAACAGTACAACCCACCATTTCGGATCGCGCAGACGAATCCAAGGCCAACCGCGACGTGGGTCGTGCCGTCCTCGAAACCTGGGACGAGGATTGGATAAAAGCCAGCATGCGTCGTGGTGAGAAGTTGTCCATACTCATTATCTCCCCAGCAGTAAAGCGCGTTGTTATCGTGAATCGCGCACGAGTTAAACCAGCTGCTGGCGATCTGGGTGATCGGAGTTGGCAGCCCTGGGACGAGTTGGAAACTGCCGACGTCAATCCCCGGCCCGCGGCCAAGCCGCCCCCAGCCACCGTCATTGCCCCAGCAATAGGCGCGGCCGTTGAGGATGGCGCAGCCATGTACTTGGCCAAGCGCGATGTCAGGGGCGACGCTGCTGGCGTGGGCAATGCGCAGCGCGGCGAACAGGTTGATGATAAAGAACAGCGCATATTTCAACATAGGCTACCTTGCGCAAGTATCTTGGATTCCCCCGTCGCGAAGGAACAAGCGGCAGCGATTGGGGGTAATCAAGGCGATCTGGCCGGCGCTGACCTCGGCGCGCTGGACGGTGAGCGCGGCTGGGGTCAGGTCGCGCGGGACGTTTGAGCGCGCCATCTCGCCCCAGCACAGCGCATTGCCGGCGGTGATGGCGCAGGCGGAGGCGCCAGCTGCGATCAACTGGCCAACCGGTCCTTGCAGGGCGAGCGTCGGCGTATAGCGATGGATGTTGCTGCCGTCGCCGACCGAGCCGAGCATGTTGTTGCCCCAACACCAGACTTGCGCGCCTTTGAGGGCGCAGGTGAAGTCATCGCCGGCGGCGAGCGCTTGGACGTCGC
>Ga0308405_1001303_pt1 | contig 12659 bp, 7 predicted proteins | sample HotsprSampleMS13_FD_203473 | JGI IMG/M metagenome (GOLD analysis project Ga0308405, IMG submission 203473) | Hot spring phototrophic mat microbial communities from Mushroom Spring, Yellowstone National Park, Wyoming, United States - 20060912_MS13 ...
ATTTACGATGAGGCGCGTTTCAGTGCTCTTCAACGAGCCGAAATTGCTGAAATTTCGTTTAACTTTCACGTGGACGTTTGTCCACCACAGGTTTCAGTGCTCTTCAACGAGCCGAAATTGCTGAAATAAGAAGAGCGGGTGTTGTGACAGCAACTACGGATCAAGTTTCAGTGCTCTTCAACGAGCCGAAATTGCTGAAATCGATCACGCGGATGAGGTTGAGCGCCTGGAGCGCAAAGTTTCAGTGCTCTTCAACGAGCCGAAATTGCTGAAATGGCGATGGTTTTGGTTGAGATTCGGCTCTTGACAGAGTTTCAGTGCTCTTCAACGAGCCGAAATTGCTGAAATTTGATCAATACGCCGATCCCGCTTTCAACGTCTTCGTTTCAGTGCTCTTCAACGAGCCGAAATTGCTGAAATCCTGACGTTCGATGTGCAGTTTGTGCTGCACAACCTGTTTCAGTGCTCTTCAACGAGCCGAAATTGCTGAAATCGGGTGCTGGTCGGCGCGGGGGCGGGGGTGCTGGTGTTTCAGTGCTCTTCAACGAGCCGAAATTGCTGAAATACGCGCGTAGACCGCAAACGGATGCGTCGTCTGCGGTTTCAGTGCTCTTCAACGAGCCGAAATTGCTGAAATGTATTAGTTGTTGTGTGCTTGTTAAGAGCGCCGTCACGTTTCAGTGCTCTTCAACGAGCCGAAATTGCTGAAATTCAGATCGCGCCGCCACTGCACGTTTGAGTCGCCGCCGTTTCAGTGCTCTTCAACGAGCCGAAATTGCTGAAATGCATCCTCAGCGCCGCCGATCCCGTCGCGGCGCTCGGTTTCAGTGCTCTTCAACGAGCCGAAATTGCTGAAATGCACGCTGCACTGTCGTATCGCTGCCCGCGCTGCGCGTTTCAGTGCTCTTCAACGAGCCGAAATTGCTGAAATAGGAGGCACCAAAATGCAGACCTATCGCGTGTGGGAGTTTCAGTGCTCTTCAACGAGCCGAAATTGCTGAAATCTTATTTACCAGGCGTCTGGCTCTTGGGCGCACGCGGGTTTCAGTGCTCTTCAACGAGCCGAAATTGCTGAAATTTTCGCCAGTTCCCGGCGGCGGTCGGTCGGCAGCGTGTTTCAGTGCTCTTCAACGAGCCGAAATTGCTGAAATTCTCTGTAGACATCAGAAGCTTTGTTCGCTAAAATCAGTTTCAGTGCTCTTCAACGAGCCGAAATTGCTGAAATGGCGCGCGCCCCCCGGTCGCCGCGGGCGGTCATCACCGTTTCAGTGCTCTTCAACGAGCCGAAATTGCTGAAATAGCGTCTCACCGATCCAGCGCTCGGCGACGGCGGCGAGTTTCAGTGCTCTTCAACGAGCCGAAATTGCTGAAATCTTGCCGGAGCCGACGCTCGTCGTTCACACCGGCAACGTTTCAGTGCTCTTCAACGAGCCGAAATTGCTGAAATTTGCAGTCAAAGCGACCATCAGCGCGCTTGACGCTGAGTTTCAGTGCTCTTCAACGAGCCGAAATTGCTGAAATCGATCCAGCGCTCGGCGACGGCGGCAAGCGAGTGCGTTTCAGTGCTCTTCAACGAGCCGAAATTGCTGAAATCGCGTGGCGCAGCATCTCGCGGCGCTGCGCGCAGAGGTTTCAGTGCTCTTCAACGAGCCGAAATTGCTGAAATATCCATAATCAATTTCCGTTAGGACTAGGTACACCAGTTTCAGTGCTCTTCAACGAGCCGAAATTGCTGAAATTCTGCTGTTGTGACGGCTGCTACTGCTGCACACTAAGGTTTCAGTGCTCTTCAACGAGCCGAAATTGCTGAAATGAAGCCGTCGCGCTCGTCGAAGTCTGGCAGCGCGGCGTTTCAGTGCTCTTCAACGAGCCGAAATTGCTGAAATTGCAATCGCTTCGCCGCGCGGTGCAGATCGGAGAAGAGTTTCAGTGCTCTTCAACGAGCCGAAATTGCTGAAATGCAATGACGACTGGGCGCGGGCGGCGCGTTGGAAAGGAGGTTTCAGTGCTCTTCAACGAGCCGAAATTGCTGAAATAGCATCAGCAGTATGCTGCAGCATATGCTCAGCAGCACGTTTCAGTGCTCTTCAACGAGCCGAAATTGCTGAAATACTTCCGCATCGATTTTCTCATCATACCACGTGCTCCGTTTCAGTGCTCTTCAACGAGCCGAAATTGCTGAAATATTAAGTTCCAGGCGGTGGCGGGCGATTCGCTGACGAGTTTCAGTGCTCTTCAACGAGCCGAAATTGCTGAAATTGGTATGACTGATCTTATCTCTTGGATTGTTGCAGCGTTTCAGTGCTCTTCAACGAGCCGAAATTGCTGAAATAGAACGAACGTCTGGTAGTCGCGCTGCGCGGTCGCGTGTTTCAGTGCTCTTCAACGAGCCGAAATTGCTGAAATTCTTTTCCCGATCCGCGCGCTCAAGAGCGTCTACGAGCGTTTCAGTGCTCTTCAACGAGCCGAAATTGCTGAAATTCTACCGTAAGTTCACCGCTTTCCGCCGCCTGCAGGGTTTCAGTGCTCTTCAACGAGCCGAAATTGCTGAAATCCGTTGCGGTCGCGTTCAGCGTTGACCCGATCGCCGTTTCAGTGCTCTTCAACGAGCCGAAATTGCTGAAATCGATCTGGGCGGTTGGCGCGTGTTGGCTGCGTCGTAGTTTCAGTGCTCTTCAACGAGCCGAAATTGCTGAAATCCGAAGCGGCACGCGGCGGCTGTCGCTTCGCGTAGGTGTTTCAGTGCTCTTCAACGAGCCGAAATTGCTGAAATCTTGCGTCTGTGGTTCGTTGCGCTGCTCAACGAACGTTTCAGTGCTCTTCAACGAGCCGAAATTGCTGAAATCCTGACGCCCCCGCCGTTGGGCGAGGACCTCTCGTGTTTCAGTGCTCTTCAACGAGCCGAAATTGCTGAAATCGCCCATGTAGTGCCAATACCTATCAGACGGAACGGCGTTTCAGTGCTCTTCAACGAGCCGAAATTGCTGAAATCGAGTCGTCGCGCCGTCTGCGAGTATGACGAGCAGGTTTCAGTGCTCTTCAACGAGCCGAAATTGCTGAAATCGTCAACGTGCTGTACTTCCGGCGCCAGGGTCCGTGGTTTCAGTGCTCTTCAACGAGCCGAAATTGCTGAAATTTTCAACCCATTTGTGGGGGTTTTGGCGCTGGCGATGTTTCAGTGCTCTTCAACGAGCCGAAATTGCTGAAACAGAGTCAACGTGTTGCCGCAGCGCGGTCTCAATCGTTTCAGTGCTCTTCAACGAGCCGAAATTGCTGAAATGCTGCCGTCTGGTACATGCGCCGGCGTGACGCCGCCGTTTCAGTGCTCTTCAACGAGCCGAAATTGCTGAAACTATGAACGATCCCCGTACCGAGCGCTTGCCCGTCTGTTTCAGTGCTCTTCAACGAGCCGAAATTGCTGAAATCCGACGCCGACTCCCTCCCCGACCGTGCCTGACTCGTCGTTTCAGTGCTCTTCAACGAGCCGAAATTGCTGAAACGTGTCAGGGTTCCTGCGCGCCGCCCCCCGCCCCCGCGTTTCAGTGCTCTTCAACGAGCCGAAATTGCTGAAATCGGCGTCGTGTTGCCTGCGGCGTTTGCATATTTCACGTGTTTCAGTGCTCTTCAACGAGCCGAAATTGCTGAAAAAAATCCGTCGTACCGTTATCCGCCTGGACAACGCGGTTTCAGTGCTCTTCAACGAGCCGAAATTGCTGAAATCGGGCAATGCTCGACCCGGACGAGACCAACAGACACTGTTTCAGTGCTCTTCAACGAGCCGAAATTGCTGAAATCCTGAGCGCCAGCATCGCCGCTACTGCCGCGATAAGTTTCAGTGCTCTTCAACGAGCCGAAATTGCTGAAACGCCCGGATAGCCATCCATCCCCCTCAGTATATCAGTTTCAGTGCTCTTCAACGAGCCGAAATTGCTGAAACGCAAGGTCTACGGGCAGTGCTCACATCCAACTACGTTTCAGTGCTCTTCAACGAGCCGAAATTGCTGAAATATGAGATCGGCTCATAGACATTGGCTGATACACCACGTTTCAGTGCTCTTCAACGAGCCGAAATTGCTGAAACTTCAGTAATCAACTGCCTACCCTCATCACTGTGCAGTTTCAGTGCTCTACAACGAGCCGAAATTGCTGAAATGCATCCTCAGCGCCGCCGATCCCGTCGCGGCGCTCGGTTTCAGTGCTCTTCAACGAGCCGAAATTGCTGAAATAGTACGTACGCCCCCGGTTGTAACGACCGGTCAGACGTTTCAGTGCTCTTCAACGAGCCGAAATTGCTGAAATTTGCTGTAGTCGCCGGTCTGGAGCAAGCGGGCGATGGTTTCAGTGCTCTTCAACGAGCCGAAATTGCTGAAATCCTGATAGACCTGCCAACGATTGTAGATCGAAAACGTTTCAGTGCTCTTCAACGAGCCGAAATTGCTGAAATCATCCATCACTACCGCAAACCGTGCGGTGTCGGGAACGTTTCAGTGCTCTTCAACGAGCCGAAATTGCTGAAATCAGACGTGCGAGCGATTGATAGATAGATACCTAGCCGTTTCAGTGCTCTTCAACGAGCCGAAATTGCTGAAATCGGGAAAAACAAACACACCATCCGGAGGATAGTGATGTTTCAGTGCTCTTCAACGAGCCGAAATTGCTGAAATTTCACGTCCCGCGCGCAACGCGGGGAGCGACGCGGGATGTTTCAGTGCTCTTCAACGAGCCGAAATTGCTGAAATTCGATTCGCGCGCGTTCAAGTCGCAGAAGAGCATTAGTTTCAGTGCTCTTCAACGAGCCGAAATTGCTGAAATCAGGACTCCAGATAGTAACAGACGTAGTAGCGCGGCCAGTTTCAGTGCTCTTCAACGAGCCGAAATTGCTGAAATTCTGAAGTTCTACAGCAGGGGGATCAACAGTGCCAAGTTTCAGTGCTCTTCAACGAGCCGAAATTGCTGAAATCCCGCCCTGATTGTAACGAGCGCGGTTTTTCACGTCAACAGTTTCAGTGCTCTTCAACGAGCCGAAATTGCTGAAATGGCACGTAGTACCGACCGGTCCGCAGCTCAATCACAACGTTTCAGTGCTCTTCAACGAGCCGAAATTGCTGAAATCGTTGCGCGCGTACCGACGCCACGTATCGGCGAGCGTTTCAGTGCTCTTCAACGAGCCGAAATTGCTGAAATGCTCGATAACCCGTCGTTCACGCCGGTGCCGTGGCAGTTTCAGTGCTCTTCAACGAGCCGAAATTGCTGAAATTCTGCATCGTCTCGCCCGCGCCCTGATGCCGCGCGAGGTTTCAGTGCTCTTCAACGAGCCGAAATTGCTGAAATGCCCGTCACGCCGCCGCCTTCCGGCGACGATGTGTCCTGTTTCAGTGCTCTTCAACGAGCCGAAATTGCTGAAATGTGACCGACGAGACTCCCTTTGCGTTCCGCCCCTATCCGTTTCAGTGCTCTTCAACGAGCCGAAATTGCTGAAATGTGACCGACGAGACTCCCTTCGCGTTCGTGCCGTACCCGTTTCAGTGCTCTTCAACGAGCCGAAATTGCTGAAATCATTGCCTGCTCTCTCCCTTCGTGCTCAATTGGGCCCAGTTTCAGTGCTCTTCAACGAGCCGAAATTGCTGAAATAAAAAGATCAATAATCGCTATTTCAAGCGCAACCCGTTTCAGTGCTCTTCAACGAGCCGAAATTGCTGAAATTCGGTTTATGCAACCGATCGCGAACGACGTTTTGTCAACGTTTCAGTGCTCTTCAACGAGCCGAAATTGCTGAAATTCGGGAGAGCATCCCGAAGCAGGCGGGGAGTGGCTGGTTTCAGTGCTCTTCAACGAGCCGAAATTGCTGAAATTTTACGGTTATCGTGGCTACCGTTGCGGAAAAGTGTTCATGTTTCAGTGCTCTTCAACGAGCCGAAATTGCTGAAATGGACAAAAAATCTCGATAAATAGCCGATACACGTCGTGGTTTCAGTGCTCTTCAACGAGCCGAAATTGCTGAAATTACGACATAGACTTCCAGTTGTTGGATGGTCCGTTCCGCGTTTCAGTGCTCTTCAACGAGCCGAAATTGCTGAAATGCCTACGCGATCCAGAATATACCAGAGAACTTATACGTGTTTCAGTGCTCTTCAACGAGCCGAAATTGCTGAAATCTTCAACCCGTTTGTTGGGGTGCTCGCCTTGGCCATGTTTCAGTGCTCTTCAACGAGCCGAAATTGCTGAAATTGCGCCGAACGCCCGCAGCAAACGCCCAACTCATCCAGTTTCAGTGCTCTTCAACGAGCCGAAATTGCTGAAATGCGCCGTCCGCTGGCGCGTGCGGTGGCGCGCGCACCGCAGTTTCAGTGCTCTTCAACGAGCCGAAATTGCTGAAATATCCAACCAATCCACAGCGCACCTCTCAACTCAGCTCAGTTTCAGTGCTCTTCAACGAGCCGAAATTGCTGAAATCGGGAAGAACTCCCGCCTGAGCGTTCGCCGAAGCAAAGACGTTTCAGTGCTCTTCAACGAGCCGAAATTGCTGAAATCGAAAGGCGCGGGCGTCACAGACCACGCAGCGGCGGCGTTTCAGTGCTCTTCAACGAGCCGAAATTGCTGAAATACATCCGAGGGCGATATTGTCATCCACCTCGTCAATGTTTCAGTGCTCTTCAACGAGCCGAAATTGCTGAAATCGTTATGGTCACCGTGTTTCCGTTTGAATTCATTTCGGTTTCAGTGCTCTTCAACGAGCCGAAATTGCTGAAATCAACCAACCGCGCGCTTCGAGTTGACGTTCCACCTTGTGTTTCAGTGCTCTTCAACGAGCCGAAATTGCTGAAATTTGACCGCCGCCGCGCCGATCTGCCGCAGCGCGCCGAGTTTCAGTGCTCTTCAACGAGCCGAAATTGCTGAAATCCCGCGCTCGAAATACGCGGTTTGGTACCGCTCTGGTTTCAGTGCTCTTCAACGAGCCGAAATTGCTGAAATCGAACTGCTACTTACTCGTCTAACGGCGCCGTGCGGTTTCAGTGCTCTTCAACGAGCCGAAATTGCTGAAATTCCACGCGGCGAGACGGATCGTTGCGTGCACAATATGTTTCAGTGCTCTTCAACGAGCCGAAATTGCTGAAATAACCGCGTCGCCGTCGCCGAATACGCTCGTCCACGCAGTGTTTCAGTGCTCTTCAACGAGCCGAAATTGCTGAAATGACCGGCGCGGGCGCGCGGTTCTCGCCGGAACGCCGAAGTTTCAGTGCTCTTCAACGAGCCGAAATTGCTGAAATAAGATTTGCACCGACCAACGGCACGCGCTCGAAGATGTTTCAGTGCTCTTCAACGAGCCGAAATTGCTGAAATGCCGGAGGGGTGTCACGACGACGGCGTAATTGCGCGTTTCAGTGCTCTTCAACGAGCCGAAATTGCTGAAATTTAGCGGAAATGAAAATGATTCAGACGATAACAGCGTTGGTTTCAGTGCTCTTCAACGAGCCGAAATTGCTGAAATCCGCAGCGCCCCGCGCCGCGTGCGCAGCCAGCGCGCGTTTCAGTGCTCTTCAACGAGCCGAAATTGCTGAAATTGGTCGGGCTTGATCCGAGCGTGTACTGCCGCAGCGAGTTTCAGTGCTCTTCAACGAGCCGAAATTGCTGAAATGGTGGAACCAACGATGTTCAAGGAACTCATTTCCAAGTTTCAGTGCTCTTCAACGAGCCGAAATTGCTGAAATCGAGATTGTGGTTGTCGTAAGCGTATAATCGAGAAACGTTTCAGTGCTCTTCAACGAGCCGAAATTGCTGAAATCAAAGACGCGCAGCGCCGGTGTTCCCGTCAGCGTTCGTTTCAGTGCTCTTCAACGAGCCGAAATTGCTGAAATCGGAACGGCTGCGGAAGGCGCTGTTGAAGATAAGAAGTTTCAGTGCTCTTCAACGAGCCGAAATTGCTGAAATCGCGCTGGAGGGCGCGGCGGCGGTGCTGGCGAAAGTGTTTCAGTGCTCTTCAACGAGCCGAAATTGCTGAAATTTTACGTCGGCACTGTGCGCGCGCTCGAGGTTGTGCAGTTTCAGTGCTCTTCAACGAGCCGAAATTGCTGAAATGATGAAGGGCGTCTCGGTCCACGACGCGATTCTCAGTTTCAGTGCTCTTCAACGAGCCGAAATTGCTGAAATCGTATTCGGCGGAAGGCAACCGCAACCCGTTGCTTGCGTTTCAGTGCTCTTCAACGAGCCGAAATTGCTGAAATCCGCTGACGCTCACCGCCCGCCTCCGCCTCCGCCGCTGTTTCAGTGCTCTTCAACGAGCCGAAATTGCTGAAATCCGACTTGTCAAGCGGTTCACATCGTTTGCGGAACGTTTCAGTGCTCTTCAACGAGCCGAAATTGCTGAAATACCCTTCCGTCAGCCCTCGCAGAATGCCCTCTGCAAGGTTTCAGTGCTCTTCAACGAGCCGAAATTGCTGAAATGTTACGCGAGAACAGTATCCGGATCGCTCAGAGCGTGTTTCAGTGCTCTTCAACGAGCCGAAATTGCTGAAATCAAAGACGCGCAGCGCCGGTGTTCCCGTCAGCGTTCGTTTCAGTGCTCTTCAACGAGCCGAAATTGCTGAAATCAGAGGAACTCAGACGACGTTTTACCAGACGCACGACGTTTCAGTGCTCTTCAACGAGCCGAAATTGCTGAAATTTATGATATAACGTGCGTTCGCCGATGGTGTCGTTGTTGTTTCAGTGCTCTTCAACGAGCCGAAATTGCTGAAATCGCGCGTCGCAGAAAAAGATTCCAGACTCCGGATCATGTTTCAGTGCTCTTCAACGAGCCGAAATTGCTGAAATCCGATCCTCGAGCGCGTCAGCCATCTCCCTCAACACGTTTCAGTGCTCTTCAACGAGCCGAAATTGCTGAAATCAATGACTAAACGCTTAGGGCTTGTAAACCGCGCTGGAGTTTCAGTGCTCTTCAACGAGCCGAAATTGCTGAAATGCACAGCGTGATGCAAGTCTACCCGCCCCCGCCCGCGTTTCAGTGCTCTTCAACGAGCCGAAATTGCTGAAATGGCGAAGTTGTGCGGAGCGGCGAGGCGGCAGTGATCGGTTTCAGTGCTCTTCAACGAGCCGAAATTGCTGAAATAACTAATCCGTCGAGGAAGAGAATAGCAGCATACGGTTTCAGTGCTCTTCAACGAGCCGAAATTGCTGAAATTGATCGATAAGATCGCTTGGTTTGTGGAGCGGAGGGTTTCAGTGCTCTTCAACGAGCCGAAATTGCTGAAATTCGCGTTTGACGCCGAACGTCTCGCCGCGCTCATTCGGTTTCAGTGCTCTTCAACGAGCCGAAATTGCTGAAATATTGTGAAGCGCGCTTGATGTAAATGTCGTATGCGGTTTCAGTGCTCTTCAACGAGCCGAAATTGCTGAAATCGCCCACTCGTCCAGCGCGAGCGTCGGCGCGTCTATGCGGTTTCAGTGCTCTTCAACGAGCCGAAATTGCTGAAATCTGACACGCAAAGCGACCGTCCGTGAGTTTGACGCTGAGTTTCAGTGCTCTTCAACGAGCCGAAATTGCTGAAATATCAATATCCAAACATCGTTGTCATCCGATCCGCGAAGTTTCAGTGCTCTTCAACGAGCCGAAATTGCTGAAATCGAAACACGCTGACCGAATCACGCGCTCGGAACAGGTTTCAGTGCTCTTCAACGAGCCGAAATTGCTGAAATGTCGCCGTCGCCGAATACGCCCGTCCAGGCGGACGGAGTTTCAGTGCTCTTCAACGAGCCGAAATTGCTGAAATACGCGAAAATCTGGTACAGCGTCCGGCAACTTCGGGAAGTTTCAGTGCTCTTCAACGAGCCGAAATTGCTGAAATTACAATAAAGAGGCGCGGCGTGCGAGGGGTTCGCAGTTTCAGTGCTCTTCAACGAGCCGAAATTGCTGAAATCTACAGTCCGGCGCGCGGTGCTGCACCGCCGTCTCGTTTCAGTGCTCTTCAACGAGCCGAAATTGCTGAAATGTTGCGGTGCTGGTGATGCTCTACGTCGTGGATAGGGTTTCAGTGCTCTTCAACGAGCCGAAATTGCTGAAATCTGATTGGGTCTCATTTGCCCGAACCCGATTGGCATGTTTCAGTGCTCTTCAACGAGCCGAAATTGCTGAAATCGTCGCGCACCAGCCACCCGCCGGACTTCAACAGCGAGTTTCAGTGCTCTTCAACGAGCCGAAATTGCTGAAATGCTCTTGGGCGAGCTGATGGCCGGGCACGTATCGCAGTTTCAGTGCTCTTCAACGAGCCGAAATTGCTGAAATCGCGCCCGTAGCCCCGCCCGCCCGCCCTGATTATAAGTTTCAGTGCTCTTCAACGAGCCGAAATTGCTGAAATGCTCGGTGTCGTCAGTTCTCTTCGGGCTGATGATGCGTTTCAGTGCTCTTCAACGAGCCGAAATTGCTGAAATCGGTTGATACTTACCGTGCCACGGTACCGGCGTGAATTCGTTTCAGTGCTCTTCAACGAGCCGAAATTGCTGAAATAATTCGCGCCGAGAAACTCGGCGAGTGCGAGGACAGGTTTCAGTGCTCTTCAACGAGCCGAAATTGCTGAAATCGCAATACGCAACTGCGCTTCAACGCCGGATTGAACGTTTCAGTGCTCTTCAACGAGCCGAAATTGCTGAAATTATACTACAAGCGTAATCACAATCACACTATAAGGGTTTCAGTGCTCTTCAACGAGCCGAAATTGCTGAAATACGGCCATCACGGTTGACGTGATAGGTTACAAGTACAGTTTCAGTGCTCTTCAACGAGCCGAAATTGCTGAAATCCCGCAGAGCCGCGCACAATGCTGAGGAATACGTATGTTTCAGTGCTCTTCAACGAGCCGAAATTGCTGAAATCTTGTGCACTGTCAAAAGCACGATACCGCAACTTGCGACCGTTTCAGTGCTCTTCAACGAGCCGAAATTGCTGAAATTACCGCAACTTGCGACCTGGACGCTTCCACGAGTGCACCGTTTCAGTGCTCTTCAACGAGCCGAAATTGCTGAAATCAAAACAGCAGAGAGTGGTATAAGACCAGAAACAGGGTTTCAGTGCTCTTCAACGAGCCGAAATTGCTGAAATTCGTTAGGCGCAATACTAATTTTGGGCGCGATGGTGTTTCAGTGCTCTTCAACGAGCCGAAATTGCTGAAATTACCGTTACACGATTACGTGTCACCATTCCTGTACACGTTTCAGTGCTCTTCAACGAGCCGAAATTGCTGAAATCTATGGCTACGACTATTCGCGTGTGGGACGGTTGGAGAGGTTTCAGTGCTCTTCAACGAGCCGAAATTGCTGAAATGCAACGCAGCGCCGGGCGCTCGTTGCGTTCTGGGTTTCAGTGCTCTTCAACGAGCCGAAATTGCTGAAATATTATGCAGGCGGCCACCAGTATTTTCAATCCGTTCGTGTTTCAGTGCTCTTCAACGAGCCGAAATTGCTGAAATACGTCCTCATCCGCAATCTGCGCCCAGTCCAGCGCCGTTTCAGTGCTCTTCAACGAGCCGAAATTGCTGAAATCCGTGAGGCGGCGGCCCTCGCGTCGCTGTGGAAGGGGTTTCAGTGCTCTTCAACGAGCCGAAATTGCTGAAATTCGATAGCCTTCGCTACGTCCCGGCGGTCAACTGCGTTTCAGTGCTCTTCAACGAGCCGAAATTGCTGAAATCGGTTCTCATTTACCAGAACCAGATTGGCATCGCCTGTTTCAGTGCTCTTCAACGAGCCGAAATTGCTGAAATGCTGAGGGAGTTGCTGGCTAGGTATATGCTGAATGGTTTCAGTGCTCTTCAACGAGCCGAAATTGCTGAAATCAGAGAAGGAAATTGTGCATCAGCGGAAGCATTGCGGTTTCAGTGCTCTTCAACGAGCCGAAATTGCTGAAATCCAGCGGCGCGATCTGGCGATCCAACGCGATTGCTGTTTCAGTTTCAGTGCTCTTCAACGAGCCGAAATTGCTGAAATCACCGCCGGCAACGCCCAGCGCGGGAGCCAGAGCGCCGGTTTCAGTGCTCTTCAACGAGCCGAAATTGCTGAAATGAGTATGCGTGATTGGCGTGTGACTATCGTACCGTGTTTCAGTGCTCTTCAACGAGCCGAAATTGCTGAAATACGTGCGCCCCCGGTTATAACGCCCGGTCAACCCTGTGGTTTCAGTGCTCTTCAACGAGCCGAAATTGCTGAAATATGATGAGGCATGGCGCCGCTGCGAGCGATGATCGAGGTTTCAGTGCTCTTCAACGAGCCGAAATTGCTGAAATGCGTATGGCGACGTATCGCGACGTGATATTTTGGAGGTTTCAGTGCTCTTCAACGAGCCGAAATTGCTGAAATGATGCCGCCGACGTTGACCGTTGACGAAGCCGGAGGCGTTTCAGTGCTCTTCAACGAGCCGAAATTGCTGAAATTGAGGGTTGATAGGTTCATTCTCCACTCCAACCGCTTACGTTTCAGTGCTCTTCAACGAGCCGAAATTGCTGAAATTACCAAAGCCGCGCCCCGCGCGCGAGGTCGTTATTGGTTTCAGTGCTCTTCAACGAGCCGAAATTGCTGAAATTAAGAACGGCGTTGCGGCTGGCGGGCGTCAACGGCGGTTTCAGTGCTCTTCAACGAGCCGAAATTGCTGAAATCGTCCACCGTACTCGCGTTGG
>Ga0308405_1001304_pt1 | contig 12654 bp, 11 predicted proteins | sample HotsprSampleMS13_FD_203473 | JGI IMG/M metagenome (GOLD analysis project Ga0308405, IMG submission 203473) | Hot spring phototrophic mat microbial communities from Mushroom Spring, Yellowstone National Park, Wyoming, United States - 20060912_MS13 ...
GGGGGCGTGTGGACGGCAAGCAGGCACAGCGAGTCCACCAGATGGCGTCCAACCGCATGCTCTGGAGGCACGCGCGTCAGATTCATCCGCTGGTTCGCCTCATACACAAGCGTAAGGTAGCGTGATAGTCGCTCGCGCGTGTGCGTGCTCAGCGTGATACCCCACGAGGCGGTCTGCTCTAACATCGCCCAGTCGCCAATCGACACCTGCATAGCCCTGAAGAATACGAATGCAGATACCCATAATACCCTGTGGAGGAAATGGCAATCGCTGTAGTGACGCGGAGAGAGGTTGAGGCTTCGGTTAAAGCGCTTCAACCGTTGCCCAGAGCCGTGATGCGACTGGTGGAATTGTTAGAGTCCGAGACGGCGACGCTGGGCGAGGTCGAGACGCTTCTCAAGGTGGAGCCCGTGCTGTGTGGCAAGGTCTTGCAGATTGCCAACTCCGCTTACTATGGCTTGCCGAGGGCGGTCAGCACGCTCCAACAGGCGCTGATGCTGTTAGGCGTGCATGCAGTGCGAGGAATTGTGCTGGGCGTTGCCGCTGCGTCTACACTTCGTGGAAACCGCGCAGTAAGCAGTGCTGAGCGCGAGCTGTGGTGCCACTCGGTCACAGTCGCAGGCTACGCTCAAGGGATTGCACGTACGAGTCGCTGGGGGCAGCGAATCACTGAAGATGCCTACACCGCAGGACTACTGCACGATATTGGCGCGATATTCCTTGCGACACGCTTTTCAGGAGTCTACCACTCTCTGATTCAGGCGGAGGGAGAGCCGCTGCTTGCAGAGCGCGACCTGTTCGGCTACGACCACGCGGATATTGGCGCGATGATTGCCGAACATTGGCAGTTGCCAGAGCGGGTCGTGCATGTGATTGGCGAGCATCACGCGCCCTGCCTGCCTGAAGGGGATGCTCGGCTGCTGACGGCGGCGGTGATGCAAGCCGACCTATGGGACGCAGAGAGACGCGGCATACCCCCTTCCGAGGCAACTCGTCCCCCTGTGGAACTCTCGGAGATGATTCGTATCGACGAGGCGACAGCCTCGGAGATCCGCCTGCGCGTGGATGAGTCGGTGGACGCACTGTGCGACCTGCTGCTTGGGTAGCCGCCTAACCGCCCGCCCCGAGGTTCATCAGCGCAGGTATCAAGCTCGCGTGCCCACCATCGCCGTCCCCGTTCGCATCACCGTTGGATCCCGTCAAGTTGGGTTATAATATGTCCATGCGACGCGGCTGGATGGTTTTCGGATTGATTGTGTGGCTGGCGACGGCGGCAGTTGCCCAACTGAACTGGGTTGGCAACACGCGCCTTTTTGCAACAGGCTTCCACGCGCTGCCCAGCCGACTGGGAATGATCGAGCCGTGGCAGGTCATCACCATCACCACGCGGACGAGCCCCATCGCGCCAGGGCAGTCAGTACAAGTAATCGTCACCACCGATAACTGGCGTACCACGCGAGAATACGATTTCTCGTTTGATTTTAATACTGGTGGGAATACACAATGGTATGTTGTGTTGCCGCCGTACCCTGCGGGCACTCATGTGCAGTTTTACATTCGGGCGCGAGGGGCGGATGGCGAAGTCCGATTCGACAACAACGGCGGCGCAAACTACAGCGTCTGGGTGCGCTATGCCCCGCGCTACCGTGAAACGCCAATTCTGCAGTGGTTTCAGACCGATTACCGCACGATTATGCAACGCCTGCCCGAAGTGGTGATGGCGGGCTACGGCGCAATCTATCTGCCCTCGCCTGTCAAGTCGGGCGGCGGGGGCTTCAGCACGGGCTACAACCCCTTCGACCTCTTCGACTTGGGCGATCGCTTCCAGAAAGGCACAGTGCGCACGCAGTACGGCACGACGCAGGAACTCATCGAGCTGATTCGACTGGCGCGTCGTTTTGGACTGGAGGTCTACTGTGACTTGGTCATCAACCATGCTGACAACCGCGCCAGTACCGCCATCGATCGCTATCCGGGCGTTATCCCAGAGGACTTCCATATCCGCTCGACGGCTGACCCCACTAATAACGAGATAGACTTCAACAACGCGCCGCCGTTTGGGTTCAGCACGCTAAACCACGATGTGGTTGGGCTGGCGGACTACGCGCACGAGGACGGCAACAACACGCGCACGGGCGCATTCAACTTGCCCAGCTACGCGCAGTTCGACGCCTTCGACAAGCCGAGCTTCGTGCGCCACCCGCTGAACCCCCACTACTACCCGACGGGTCAGCCCTATGCCGAGGACATTCGCGAGTATCTAAAGCGGTGGGGCTGGTTCCTAACAGAAGTGATAGGCTTTGACGGCTACCGAATCGATGCCGCGCGCCACACGCCGCCAGGCTTTTTCGCGCGCACGCCGCAGCAGCCTGGCGGGACAGTCAGCAACGGCGACCTGCTACCTTACCTGTTCAGCCTCAAGCCGTCGCTGTATGTGTTCGGCGAGGTCTACTCAGGCGAATCCTACGAGTTGCGCGAGTATGCGAAGACAGGGATGAACCTGCTCGACTTCCCGATGAACTTTATGCTGAAAAACTTGTTCAATTCTAACGGCTTGGGCAATCTGGGTGCGTCGCTGAGCAATTCGCTGGGCGCAGACACGAACACGGGGCTGCCCTACGAGCTGGGCGGGTTGGCACGCTACTTGGGCGTCGGCTTCGTGCAGAGCCACGATGATGGCCCCCCGCGCTCGAACAACCTCGCGCATGCGTGGCTACTGACCCGACCAGGCAGACCGAAGATTTACTACGATGGAAACAACATCGACCCCAACAACTGGAGCCACTTCCCGCGTCCGGGACGCTACAATGCGCTGGGCAACGGCGACGATAGCCTGCTGCGTCTGCTCGATGTACGCAAGCGGTTCGCGCGGGGCGATTTGGTGAACCGCTGGGTGAGCAACGACCTGTATATCTACGAGCGTCAGGTGAATGGGCACAGCCTGCTGCTGGTGGGGCTGAATGACCGTGGCGACCTGACGCCCCTCACAGCGACCGTGCAGACCAACTTTCCGCCGGGCACGGTGCTGGTGGACTATTCGGGGCAGCGTCCGCCCGTGACAGTGGGAGCAGATGGGCGCGTGACGATTACCGTGCCACCGAACTCCGCGCCAGGCAACGACAATAACGCCTACGGCTATGTGCTGTACGCGCCGCGCACGCCGCAGCCCATAGCAGGCGAGCGACCCGTGCGCCTCTACAACGCACTCACGGGCGCGGAGTATCCCTTCCAGACGATTAGCACCCCAGGAGGAACTTACGCCACGGGGCGCAGCTTCGAGGCGGCGACCGTGACGGGCGACCTCCTCACAATACGGGTGCGCACGGAGGCAACGGGTGTGCGCGCCTTCGCGAAGTTCAACAGCGGCATTGTGATGGGCAACCTGCAACCGCTGACGAATACTCCTGAGGGGCTAACAGACGGCTTTATCCCGATGACGCGCCTTGCAGATGGGCAGTTCGCGCTGAGTCGAGTGGACTTATCCCACCTCCCGCAGGGCTTGCACATGATTCAGATTCGAGTCTTTGCAGAGACGGGCAGCCGTCCAGGATTGTTTACAGACTTTTATGTCTTCTTCTACCTGCATCGCCCTGAATCGCGCATCGTTGTGGACGGCGACCTTGGCGACTTGGGGACGCCGGTTGCCGTGCAAACGCGCACACCGACCTCCAACCTGAACCGCCTCGACGCGCTCTATGTGCGCAACGACCACAGGAATCTCTACATCGGGCTTGCGGGGCGCGTAGACCCTGCGGAGAACCTGCTGAATGGCGTGGTGGTCTATCTCGATGTGGACTATGGGTTGGGCACGGGGCTGACGCAGCTTAATCAGCTAAGCGATGACAGCGGACCCGCCGCGCGCCTGATTTCGAATCGCAAGTTGACGCCGCCTGCTGGCTTTGGCGCAGAGTTCGCCGTGGGCGTCTTTCGACACAAGGGGTTACACTCCGCGCCAGAGTCTAACTTTGTGGGCGATGTGCTGCTGCCCCCTCCAGTGGGCGCGGAGGCGGGCGCGTACCGTCTCGATGCCAATCGGCTAAACTGGCTGGAAGGTGTGCCTGCCCGAATCGTGTGGCGACCGCGTAATGCGCCGACTGACCCACCAACAGGCTTAGAGATAGCCATCCCACTGGAGACGCTGTTTGCAGGGCGCAAGGCGAATCGTCCGATAGGGCTATTCGCCGCGCTGCTGACGACGGGCGAAACGGGCGCGATACTATCGGCATATGACTCGCGCCGTGGGACGATAGGCGCACGCCCGCCGACAAACAGCTTCCTCACGAACCAGTTCCTGCCGCCGCAACCTAACATCGTGAACAATCCGGGCACGGCGGCAGTGACGCTTCAGACCGTCGCAACCTACACGCTGCAAGAGATGCCTGCGTTGTCGGCGGGGTATCGCCTACACCTCGAGCCGATGCGCTTCGACCCGCGCGTGAACGCCTATCGGCTGCGCGGGCGTGTTGTGAACATCAGCGGGCAGCCTATCGGCGGACCTGTGGCGCTTGTGGCATCGCTGCCTGAGGGCGTCGAATGGCTAAACCGCACGGACGAAAGCGTCCTGCGTCAAGGCGTCGCTTACCAAATCCTCACGGAAAGCGACCTGCCTTCTGGAGGCGTCTTGACCTTCGAACTGCTGTTGCGTTCTACAAGACCGCTTGTGCGTCCGCCGAAGTTGGAGGTGCGAGCAGGGGTTGGCGCAATTTAGATCCCTTTGAGGGGCAGTTGCACGCGCTCGAGGGCGGGGTTCTCGTTAGGCACGCGCCCCATCTTTGCCATCGGAACCCATCGCCCTTCCACGAAGACGCGCACGACATCGGCAGTGAAGTCGGTGTTCGTACCCTCCACAGTGCTGTTGCTCAGGAACGATGAGCCGACGCCATACACATCGACGGGCGCGTCTGCCTCCTCGAACTGGCGGATGCGCGTCTCGTTGAATCCGCCTGTTGCGACAATCTGGATGGCGCGGCAGTAGGCTTGCGCGCGCTCGCGCCACTGTGGGGGTAGCCGCCACTCCTGCCACGCGGTGTCCAGCCCCTCACGGAGTTTGAAAATCAGGCGCGGGTTCACACCATACAGCTCGGAGGCGTTCGGCTCATGCTGCAGGCTTTTGTCCGTAAGATTCGCGCTGGTGTCAGGGCGCACGCCGTGCAGGATGTACCGCTGGGCGGTCTCCGCGTCACCGCGCTCCAACGCCTCACGGTAGCGTTCGAAGAACGCCTTCGCGACAGCACGCGCCGTGCCTACACAGTCGTTGTCGAAGTCCACTAAGGCGACTCGGCGCACTTCTGCTGGCATAACGCGCGCGAATTGCAGCATCATCTCCACAGTATCTCCGAGGAAGGTAGCAATAAGCGCGTGCGCCGTCGTGCCGCCTGCGCTTCCTTCCCACAGGCGTGTCTGGGCAGGCGTGGAGACGATGGCTGGGGTGTTTGTGCGATAGTCCAGGTTGTAGCGTTGTACGCCGATGAAGTAGGCGTAGCCATCATACATCTGCGTGTGAGGCAGGTCAAATCGCGCGGGGAAAAACAGCACGGGTTTGCCGCGCGCCGCTTGCAGAAGGCGGTAGGTGTTCGTGGCGATACGGCTCATGCGCGTCAGCACGCCCAGCAGCGGGGTCTCCAGGAGGGCGAAGTCGCGGTACCTACCGCGCACTCTTAGCACGGGAACCACTTGTAAGGGGTTGCCCTCGTAAGGCGCAAGGTATCCGTCGTATACGGCGTCCACTTCCAGCAAATGGGCGGTGTTGATAAACTCTTCGCCATCAAAGTATCCAGTCGCGTTTTGCAGAACTGCCAGCGCCGCGTCAATACCTGCCACGACGGTAAGCGGCTTTCGTCGCGCGAAAAACTGCATCTCGACGCGCATGTCGCCGATGAGTTCGGGTAGTTGCGGGTCTAAGCCTTGCTGTGCCAGGCGGGGTGAGTAGCCTGCGAATTGGTAGCCCTCCTGCGCGAGTTGTTGCAATATCCGAACGCCGTTGTGAAAGTAGCGGTCGGAGTAGTCGCCTTTGCGAATGCCTTCCCAGTCCAGTTGCCAGCGCGCGGGTTCGATGCGTGAACGGTTCCAAACTGCCACCGAGAGGATTGTACCCGATTAGCCCAGCGCCCGTTTGACGGCGTTGACCACAGGCTCCAAGGCAGCGTCCACAAGCTCTGGTGTCTCTGCCTCTACCATCACGCGAATGAGGTTCTCGGTGCCCGAGGCGCGGATATTGAGGCGTCCGCGCGTGCCCAGCAGACGCTCTGCTTCCTGGATTTGTGCCAGTATCTCACGGTTTGCCTGCCAGCCGTGTTTGTCTCGCACAGGGACGGAGATCAACTTCTGTGGGTAGGGTTCGAAGGGGTGTGCAATCTCCGAGAAAGGCTTCTGATACTGTAGCCAGAGAGCGAGTGTTTCCAGCATCGTGATAAGCCCGTCGCCTGTAGTCGCGCGATCACGGAAGATGATGTGTCCCGACTGTTCGCCGCCAATAGGCGCGCCTGTGGCGCGCATCGCCTCAGCGACATAGCGGTCGCCGACTTTCGTGCGGTGTAGTTGGATGCCTTCCGCCTCAAGGCGCTTTTGCATGCCAAGGTTGCTCATCTCGGTTGCCACGACCAGAGGGGGGATGAGGGCACTCTGCTGGCGGCGAGTGAGTGCCCAGAGAGTCATGATGGCATCCCCGTCCACTGTGTCGCCCCGCTCATCGCAAAAAAGAGCGCGATCGGCGTCACCGTCAAAGGCGACTCCGATGTCGGCATTTGTCTCCAGCAGGGCGCTTTGCAGGTTCTCCAAGTGTGTCGAGCCGCAGTTCAGGTTGATGTTATCGCCGTCAGGCTCGCCTGCATAAAGGCTCACCTTCGCGCCGAGTTCGTGCAGCACGACGGGCGCGTATTGGCTCGCTGCGCCGTTGGCGCAGTCAAGCGCAATATGAACCCCGCGCAGCGGTTCGCGCTCGCCCGTCTGCTCGCGCATAATGTGTAGCAGGTGCAGCAGATACTGCTCGCTCTCTCGCTCATCGTACTCCCAAAACCCGATTCTGTCAGGAGGCGGATACGGGAACGGTTCTGGCGATTCCGCGAGCTTTGCTTCTATCTCCGCTTCGTACTCATCAGGGAATTTGTAGCCGTCACCGCCGATGAGCTTGATGCCGTTGTCATGTGCGGGATTGTGCGAAGCGGAGATAACAACGCCTAAGTCGTAGTGTCCCTCACGCACGAGGTAGGCAATGGCGGGCGTTGGCACGACCCCTGCCGATGTTGTGTGTACCCCCATCGAGGTGATACCGCTTACGAGGGCAGTTTCGATCATTGGCCCGCTACGACGGGTATCGCGTCCGATAAGCACGCGCGGAGGGTGGTGGGGCGCGGTTGCCAGCAGTTGTTGGGCTATCGCGCGCCCCAGTCGTAAAGCGAAGTCGGGCGTCAGTAGTTCGTTTGCTACCCCGCGCACGCCGTCCGTTCCGAAATAGCGTTTCATGCTTGTATATCCAGTCCTTGGTGGGTAGCTTCAGGAGGACGTTTTGCCACGATGACGCGGCTGGGGCGCAGAACGCGCTCGCCCATGCGGTAGCCGCGCTCCACTTCGTCGATAACTATCCCATCTTCGTAATCGATAGTTTCCACGCGCTGGATGGCTTCGTGGAGATTCGGGTCGAACAGCTGTCCGACAGCGACGATGGGATGGATGTCGTAGCGCGCTAACACGGCTTTGACCTGTCGCTCGGTCATCCGCACGCCCTCAATTAGCGGCTCCAACTCGCGCGTGGCTTCCGCTGCTTGCAGCGCCCGCTCGAAGTTATCCAGTATCGGCAGCAGTTCTGCCATCAGGGACTCCAGAAGTAAGGCGCGCTGGCGCTCCATTTCCTCGTGCTGGCGGCGTCGGTAGTTCTGAAAGTCCGCCAGCGTGCGCAGGTAGAGATTCTTTTGTTCCTCATATGCCTGCTCCAATTCCGCAATCCGCGCTTGCAGCTGCTCTATGTCGGGCGCAGATGCCTCTGGCGTCTGCTCCTGCTCCATAGGCGTTTCGTAATCCGTCATGGTTTGTTCCATACACATCACCTCCACAAAAGGGTGTTTTTTTACGACCGAGGCGATGTCCGCTTTCGCCGACAGAGTATACCCAAAGTGTGGGAGTGGCGGCAGGAAACCTCCTGTGAGGCGCGAATAGGCTTCTCGTGAGACAGCAGGGCTGGACTCTGGCGGTCATCAACCAGAAAGGCGGCGTCGGGAAGACAACGACGGCGGTCAACTTGGCGACGGGGTTGGCGTTCGGTGGTGAACCAACGCTGCTGGTGGACGCTGACCCACAGGCGAACGCCACCAGCGGGCTGGGGCTGGATCCCCGAACCGTGCAGCGAACCCTCTTCCAGTTTATTCAGGACTGGCTAACCCATTCCATCGATTATCTCGGCGAGGCGCCGATTACGGAAACGACGCGCCCGAATCTGCACCTCATCCCTGCGAGCATCGACTTAGCGGGAGCGGATGTGTTGCTCGCGTCTCAAATTGCTCGTGAGACGATACTGAAGAGTCTGTTGTCCCCTTTGAGGGAGAGATACCACTGGATTGTTATCGACACACCGCCCTCGCTGGGTATTCTCACGATCAACGCGCTCACGGCGGCGGATGGGCTGATTGTGCCTGTGCAGTGCGAGTATTACGCGCTGGAGGGACTGTCCCAACTCTTGCAAACAATAGATCTGGTGCGGCAGCATTTGAATCCGCGCGTGGAAATTTGGAAAGTGCTGCTCACGATGCACGACTCGCGCACGCGCCTTGCAGAGCAGGTAGAACAGGAGGTACGCAAATTCTTTGGGGCGAAGGTTGCTCGGAGCGTCATTCCGCGCAACATTCGTGTGAGCGAGTCGCCAAGCTTTGGTCAATCGGTTCTGGAATACGACCCCCGCTCGCGGGGGGCGCAAGCGTATCTGGAATTCGTGAAGGAGGTAAAGGAATATGCCGCGTCCTGTGCTGGGTAGAGGCTTGAGCGCACTAATCGGGCAGAGCGAGCTGGCGGAGACATTCGTGCGGGAAGTCCCCATCTCGCAGATACGCACGAACCCCTATCAACCGCGTCGACAGTTTAGTGAGGAGGCACTCGAAGAACTTGCAGCGTCTATTCGGGAGATGGGCGTCCTCCAGCCGATTATCGTTCGTCAGGAGGGCGAGGGGGACTATGTGCTGGTTGCGGGTGAGCGTCGGTTGCGCGCGGCGCGCCTGGCAGGGCTGACGACTATTCCTGCCCTCGTGCGCTCGCCCTCTGAACAACAGATGCTGGAGATGGCGCTGGTCGAGAATGTGCAGCGTGAGGATATTAACCCGATTGACGCTGCTCTCGCGTACAAACGCCTGATGGAAGAGTTCGGGATGACACAAGAGCAAGTTGCTCAGCGCGTCGGCAAAAGTGTGCCTGCGATTTCCAATACCCTGCGCTTGTTGCAGCTGCCAGAGTATATCATCAAGAGCTTGCAGGAGGGCGTGATTAGCGAAGGACATGGGCGTGCCTTGCTGATGCTGAAGGACCCGACCTTGCAGCGTATGCTGTGGAACGAAATCACCTCGGAGGGACTCAGCGTGCGTGCAGCGGAACTTCGTGCCCGCGAGCTACGCCCGATGAATCCGACTCCTCGCAACACGCCTCAGCCTGCGCCACAGCCTTCGCCGAAACCAGAGGAGTTGAAAGCGCTGGAGCATAATCTCAGTGCCTACTTGGGCACGCGCGTACAGGTTGTGCAGTGGGCAGGGGGCGGCGGTAGAATCGTCATCGAGTTTTACTCGGAAGAGGAACTGGGGCGCGTTCTGGAAATCATTGCGCCCAACGGTCTGTAGGTTTTCATGTGAAAAGCCAACACCGACGGTATGGAAGGTGGAACTATGGAACGCTCCGAAAAACTGCTTAGCCGAGAAAATTCCGTGCTTGTGATTGTTGATGTTCAGGAAGTGTTCTTGAGGTCTATCAAAGTCAGAAGCTTGATTGTGGAGAACATCCAGCTGCTTGCTCAAGTGGCGCAGCGACTTGGAGTTCCTGTGCTTGCGACCACACAGAACGCAGAAAAACTGGGCGCGCTGGCTCCTGAGATTGCGGCTACCGTAGGGGATACGCCAGTCATTGACAAGCTATGTTTCAGTTGTCTGGCGTCAGAGTCGTTCGCGCGGCACCTGCAAGCTACAGGGCGTTCCCAAGTCGTTCTCATAGGTGTAGAGGCGCATGTGTGTATTATGCAGACTGCGTTGGATATGCTCAAGGCGGGCTATGCAGTGCATGTGCCCTACGATGCGGTTGCCAGTCGCCACAAACGCGATTGGAAGTATGCGCTGCTGCGACTGGCAAATGGCGGGGTGGAGATAAGTACCGTGGAGTCGGTGGTCTACGAGTGGCTCTACGAAGCAGGCACCGACTCGTTTCGTGAGGTACTGCCGCTCCTCAAGGCGCGCGAACAAGAGCGGCAAAAGACTGAGGAGATGGACGAGGAAGAGGAAGGTGAGGAAATAGAGGTGCTTCAGGCTGAGGAGTCGGATAAAGAGGAGGAAGACGAAGGCACGGAAGCACCGCCTACTTCCGAAACAGACTCCGAAGGATGAAATAGAGATTGGCGGGACGCTCCGCCAAGCGACGGGAGAAGTAAGGATACCACTGCTCGCCGTAGGGCACATAAATCAGCGTGCGATAGCCCTCTGCCACGAGTCGCTTCTGAAGCTCTCGGCTGATCCCGTAGAGCAGTTGAAATTCGAACTGGGTTTTGTCCAAGCCCAATTCTGCCGCGTAGCGTTTAGCGTGGTTGATTAGGCGCGTGTCGTGCGTGGCAATCGCTGGCTCCTTGCCCCGCTCAAGGAGCTGCTCCATCTGGGTTTTGAACTCCCTGTCTACCGACCGCTTGTCGGGATAGGCGATTTCTTTCGGCTCGGCGTACGCGCCCTTGACCAGCCGAATACGCGCTCCCATAGCGAGCAACCGTTCCAAATCCTGAGGGGTGCGGTAGAGATAGCTCTGAAGTACCGTGCCAGAATTGGGATAGTTAGGATACATCTCACAGAACAAATCCAATATCGCTTGCGTGTGTTTACTGCTTTCCATATCTACCCAGACAAAGTTATCCAACTCGCGCGCGGCAGCCAACACTTTCTCAAGATTGCGACGGGCAGTGTCGTCTCCCAAATCTAATCCCAGCTGGGTGAGCTTGATAGAGATACACGCATTCACGCCACTTTTGTGAATCTGCTCCAGGAGAGTAATGTATTGCTCCGCAGCGTGCTCGGCATCCTCCACCCGGTGAGTGTCTTCACCCAAATAATCCAACGCAACGAGGAAGCCTTCCTGATTGAGTTGACGCGCGACACGAATAGCCGTTTCCAAGTCTTCGCCTGCAATAAAGCGCTTGATTAGCCCTTGCGTCAAGCGACTGTGCTTAATCCAGTGTTTGAACGCGGGAAGCTCCGCAATCTTGAGAACCAGGGTTCGAGATAGCATCGTTGCTTATCCCTCTGGCTCGACTTACTTTTTGGTTTTGGGCGGAGCCGTCTCCCACCAGTATTCCATCACATCGCGCTTGGGATCGGGCTGCGGCATGGGCGGCGGCGTAGCAGGCTTCTGTTGATTCTGGGTGGTCGCTTTCGGTTCGGGCTGGGCAGAGATGGCAGCCTGATTGCGTTGGAGTTGCGCCTTGATCTCTTCCTCGCGGGGTACGGGAACAGCCTGCTGCGGCTCTGATTGCTGTTGCTGGGCGCGCTGCTCCGCGATGTACGGCGCTATGTTCGTCTGCCACCCATACCAGACCACGAACGCTATCAAGATGGCGATAAATCCTATCCACACTATTGGCAGTCCTCTGCGACGCATGGTTTACCTCCACCGTATTATACCCTTCCCCGCCACTGGAGCGTTCCCAGCCCCAGCGGTATAATTGCCATGATGAAGCGGATATACGCGCGGGTGCATGGGTTCGTGCAGGGTGTTGGGTACAGGGTCTTCGCGCAATCGCAGGCGCAGCGGCTGGGGCTACGCGGCTATGTGCGCAACTGTGCGGACGGCACGGTAGAGGTCGTTGCCGAGGGGGATGAGCATCAACTGCACGAGTTCCTGCGCGCGCTCCAACACGGGCCGCTGGGCGCGTGGGTGCAGCGCGTGGACTTTGAGTACGCCGAAGCCACACGGGAGTGGGATGCCTTTACGATACGCCAATAATGCGCGCGTTAATCCTGTACGCTTTGTGCATACTATCGACAGCAGCCTCTGCTCAGCCTAAATTGCTGGTAGTGTTCGTACATCAGGCGTTAGAACACGACTCGATTATCGGCGGGGTTCCGTCGCAGTCGGCGTGGGTAGTCTGGGAGCGGGGTGAGTTGGAGCCTTATCGGTTAGCGACAGGGCAGCAGGTGACGCAAAATCCCCAGAGCCACCCCGTTTTGCAAATTGCCTCTCAAGCGGATGCCACAGCCGCGCGTCATCGGCTGCTACTGCAGTCGGGCGCGTCGCCCGAACTCGTTGCGCACACGCTGGCGAGCCGACTGCAACGCCTTGGCATGCGCAGCGTGTATCTCTACACACCCCAGTCGCCGCGCCCGACGGCTTACGCGCTCTTGGCACTCGCCAGCGACGCGCCTACTTCGGTACAAGTGTTCCCCAGCCTTGAGGCGATGCGTCGGGAGTTTTTCAATCTCAAGGCGGACTGGG